>JAESGL010000644.1_pt1 | contig 11535 bp, 8 predicted proteins | sample 9269711 | NCBI WGS metagenome assembly JAESGL01 (sample SAMN14515918, study PRJNA621676) | algae metagenome | isolation source: Kastovskya adunca ATA6-11-RM4 and co-occurring heterotrophs from soil and... | place: Chile: Atacama Desert | collected 2011-06-27
CGGCCCGCACGAGTTCCTCGACGCATTCGTGGACGAGGCTCAGAAGCGCGCGGGTCACCCGTGACACCGGCTGGTTCAGCGGCGTCGCCGTGATCAGCTTGGCCTGCATCGCCGGCGAGCGGATCATACGGGCGACGAGGCGGCCCGTCTCGACCTCCTGGTGGACGGCGCCGAGGGGCAGGATCGTCGCGCCGTGACCGTTCAGGACGAGCTGCTTGAGGGCAGCGACGGAGTCCATTTCGGCCTTGATCGGCAGGACCACCCCCGCCTGGCGGACCGCGGCGTCGACCACCCGGCGCAGGCCGTTTTCAGGCCCCGGCAGGACGAAGCCGAAGCCGCCCAGGGCCTCGATCTCGACCGGGGAGGAGTCGCCATCCGCCGCCGGCAGTTGGATCACGAAGAGATACTCCTCCAGCAGCGGCGACACGTGCATGCTACGGCCGCGCCGGGCATCGTAGAGGATCGCGAGGTCGAGGCGCCCCGCTTCGATCCACTCCATCAGGATGCCGCTGAATCCCTCTCTCGTACGCAGGACGGCGTCGGGATAGCGGGCCCGGAAGCGCTCGTCGAGCATTGCCCCGAGGGTCGCGCAGAGCGAGGGCGGCAGGCCGATCGTGACCGTTCCGGTCACGCGTTCGGAATCTTCCTGGATCGCCTCGCGGATGTCCGTCAGCGTCTCCAGCAGCGGCTTGACGGCGGCGTAGAGTTTGCGTCCTGCCGGCGTCAGCGCGATGCCGCGCCCGTGACGATAGAACAGCTGAGTGCGCAGCTCCGCTTCCAGCTTCCGCACCTGCCGGCTGAGCGCCGGCTGGGTCACGCCCAGCGAGGCCGCCGCCCTGGAGAAGCTTCCGAGTTCGGTGACCTGGACGAAATAGCTGAGGGTCAGGAATTCCATCCGGCCTCGATCACTCCCCGCCCCCGGCGCGCCGCACTGCCTGGGCCAGCCGCCGGACGGGTCCGGCCCGCCCCGCCGCGCGCCCCCCGCCCGCGCTGCGGCCATCCTGGGCGCCAGCCTTACGGGAACGGCGCCTCGGCGCGCAACTGCTTTGCCGGCGAGGCCGGAGCGAGCGCCGCCTCTCGGGACCGCCGTCTCCCGCCGGACCGCGTCAGTTGCGCCGGGCAAGCAGGCCCCGCGCGACGACCTGCGCCTGGATCTCGGCCGCCCCTTCGAAGATGTTGAGGATGCGCGCGTCGCACAGGACGCGGCTGATCTCGTATTCCAGCGCGAAGCCGTTGCCGCCGTGAATCTGCAGCGAATTGTCGGCATTGGCCCAGGCGGTGCGCGCGGCGAGCAGTTTGGCCATGCCCGCCTCGATGTCGCATCGCCGCCCGCTGTCCTTCTCGCGGGCCGCGAAATAGGTCAGCTGGCGCGCCGCCATGGTCTCGACCACCATGCGGCCGAGCTTGCCGGCGATGCGCGGGAAATCCAGCAGCGACCGGCCGAACTGCACGCGGTCCCTCGCATAGCGGAAGCCGAGTTCCATGGCGTTCTGCGCGACGCCCACGGCCCGCGCCCCGGTCTGGATGCGCGCCGATTCGAACGTCGCCATGAGTTGCTTGAAGCCATCGCCCTCGCGCCCGCCGAGCAGCGCGTCGGCCGGCACCTTGAAGCCCTCGAAGCTCAGCTCGTACTCCTTCATGCCGCGATAGCCGAGCACGGCAATCTCTCCGCCCGCCATGCCCTCTGCCGGGAACGGGTCCTCGTCGCTGCCCCTGGGCTTGTCTGCGAGAAGCATTGAGAGCCCGCGATAGCCGGGCTCGGCGGGATCTGTGCGCACGAGCAGCGTCATCAGGTCGCTGCGCGCGGCGTGGGTGATCCACGTCTTGTTACCGGTGACGGCATAGGAGCCGCCGTCGAGAACCGCCCGCGTGCGCAATGCGCCGAGATCCGAACCGGTGTTCGGCTCGGTGAAGACGGCGGTCGGCAGGATCTCGCCGCTGGCGATACCGGGCAGATAGCGGGCCCTCTGCTCGGGCGTGCCTGCCTGGCCGATCAGTTCGGCGGCGATCTCGGAGCGGGTACCGAGCGAGCCGGCACCGATATAGCCGCGCGACAGTTCCTCGGTGACCACGCACATTGCGAGCTTGCCCATCCCGAGCCCGCCATCGGCCTCCGGTATGGTCAGGCCGAAGACCCCCATCTCGGCCATCTCGCCGATCAGCGGCAGCGGGATCAGCGCGTCGTCGAGATGCCATCGATGCGCGAAGGGCGCGATCTTCTCGTTCGCAAAGCGCCGGAACTGGTCGCGGACCATTTCCAGCGTCTCGTCGCACAGCCCCGGATCGCCGCCATCGCCGTCAAGGATCGTGGTCGCGGCGCGATGCGCGATCCATACCGCCAGGTCCGGGTTCGTGCCGATCCGGACGGCGTCGGCGACGCCGGACTGAAACGCCGCGATCTCCTCGCTCGCGATCGAAAAGTCCTGCAGACGCACGATTTCGCCCTGGCTCATCCAGATGCCGCCCGCCATCTGGGCGGCATATTCGCCGAAGAGCGCGGCGAGGATCGCGCGTTCCGTCGCGCCAAAGCGGCCCGCCGCTTCCAGCCGCCGGGCCCAAAGGAGCGACTGCTCCAGCGCCTGCGCATAGGTCGCGTACCAGGCAAACCCGTGGACGCTCGCCTGGTGCCGGTCGATCAGGTCCTTGTCGATCGCGTCCCCCCGCGTCACGGCGGCAAGCACCGCCTGGCGCAGGCAGCCGAGCAACTGCTGGACATGGACCAGCGCCGCCCCGGCCATGTCGAGGATGTCGATCGCGTCGTCGATGGGCGCCCGGTCCGGCGCGACGTCTGGCATCTGGTTCATGGTTCCTTCCGGTTCATGCAGCGGCTTGCGGCCTGGCCAATGCGGCGCGTTCCGTCACCTCGCCCGGTCTCATCCGTCGGCGAATGCCGCCTCGATGATCCGGGCCTGGTCCCGCTCGTGCTCGACGTGGAAGCTTCCCGCCGGCGATGTCGCTTCGGGGCGGGCGACGCAGACGAGCCGCGGCCGGCGGGCCCCCGCCTCGGCCAACAGCTTTTCCAAGCGGCGGTCGAGATGCGACCAGGCGCCGAAATTCTCCGGCTCTTCCTGGACCCACCGGTAATCGGCCTCGGGCCAGCATCTGAACAGATCGACGAGATCCTGTGCCGGGAGGGGATAGAGTTGCTCGAGACGCACGATGGCGGTGCGGTCGGCGCCCGCGGCGTCACGCCGCCGCTCCAGCTCGTAGGCGACCTTGCCGGTGCAGAGCAGCACCCGCTTGACGGGTCCGTTTGGGACGCGGCTGGCGATCACCGGCCGGAACCGCGTGCCGGGCGCGAAATCGGCGAGCGGCGACACCGCCGCCGGCAGCCGCAGGAGCGTCTTCGGGCTCATGACGATCAGCGGCTTTCGCCGCGGCGCCAGCACCTGCCGGCGCAGCAGGTGGAAATAGTTGGCCGGCGTCGACGGATTGGCGATCTGGATGTTGTCGCGTGCGGCGATCTGCAGGAACCGCTCCGGGCGGGCCGAGGAATGTTCCGGCCCCTGCCCTTCCAGCCCGTGCGGCAGCAGCATGACGAGGCCGGAACGCTGCCGCCATTTGTCCTCGCCCGAGCAGATGAACTGGTCGACGATGATCTGCGCGCCGTTGGCGAAATCGCCGAACTGCGCTTCCCAGACGATCAGCGCGTCCGGCGCATCGAGGCTGTAGCCATACTCGAAGCCGAGCACTGCATGCTCGGACAGCGGGCTGTTGACGATGTCGAACCGGCCCTGGTCCGGCTGAAGATGGTTCAGGCTGATGTGACGCGCGCCCGTCCCGACGTCGGTGACGGCGAAGTGGCGATGCGAGAACGCCCCGCGGATCACGTCCTGTCCGCTCAGCCGCACTGGGACCCCCTCCGTCAGCAGCGAGGCGAAGGAGACCGCCTCGGCGAGCGCCCAGTTTAGGCCTGCTTTGATGGCGCCCTGCCGCTGACCGACGAGCCGCGTTACCTTCTCGTCGGTGGCGACCGTCTCCGGGATCGTGGCGAGGCGCCTGATAAGGCCTTCCGCACGCTGTGGCTCGATGCCCGTGTCGACCGCCCAGTCTTCGGCCTCGCCTTGCCCCTTGGGCGCATACGCCGCCCAGATTCTTTCTGAGAGGCCATCGGTATCCGGTCGGTATTCCGCGGCCGCCGCAAGACCCTCGCGATAGATGCCTCGCCACCGATCGGCGGCCCGCGCCTGCTCGTTGGCGCCGACGAGGGATGCCTCCGCCAGCACCGTCCCGTAGCGCTGGCGGACCGGCTCGTGCGTGCCGATGGTCCGATAGAGGACCGGATGGGTGAAGCGCGGCTCGTCGATCTCGTTGTGACCCTTGCGGCGGTAGCAGACGAGGTCCACGACCGCGTCGCAGCCATGCGCGTTGCGTGCGCCGACGGCCAGGTCCGCGGCGAGAAGCGCAGCATCCGGCTCGTCGCCATTGACGTGGAAGATCGGGCTGTCGATGCTCTTCCAGATGCCGGTGCAATGGCGCGAGCTTCGGGCCTCATCCCGGTCGGTGGTGAAGCCGATCTGGTTGTTGACGACGACATGGATCGTACCGCCGACGCCGAATCCGGCGAGTTCGGCCAGCTGGCAGGTCTCGACCACGGAACCCTGGCCGATGACGCTGGCGTCGGTGTGCAGGAGGATCGCCAGGACCTTGCCTCGTTCGCCGCCCGCCTTGGCCCGCCGGTCGCGGACAGCGCGGGCGCGGCCGAGAACCACCGGATTGACCGCTTCCAGATGGGACGGGTTCGGGGAGAGGATGAGGCGCAGCAACCGCTCGCCGTAGCGCAGCTCGCCGGCGTGGCCGAGATGATAGGGAACGTCCGCGGGAACCGGCATGTCGGTGGCGAAGGGATGGGCCCCGGTGAAGGTGGCGAAGAGGCGTGGCAGCGGCACGCCGAAGACGTTGGCCATCAGGTTCAGCCGGCCGCGATGCATCGTGCCGACATGCACCTCCTCGATGCCGGCCGCCGCTGCCTGCTGCAGCAACCGGTCCACCAGGGGGATCAGCGCCTCGCCGCCCTCGATGCCGAAACGCTTCTTCGTCGGGTAGCGCGTCCCGAGCAGCGCTTCGAACTCCTCCGCCGCGACGAGCAGGTCGAAGGCTCGCTGCCGGGCCGCCGGTGCCGGAAGCGCCGGCCGCGCCTCGAAGGCCGCCCTGAGGCGGCTCCGGCGATCCCCGTCGTCGATATGAGCGGTCTCCAGGCTCAGTGGCCCGCAATAGAGTTCTCTCAGCCAATCGCGGGCCCCGCGCCCGTCCCGGCCGGTGCCTGCCACCCGGTGAAGCGGATCGAGATCCGCCCGAAGGTGCCCCCGCGCGCGGATCTCCTCGTCGGCGAGAGAGCCGGCTCCCTCCCGCAACTCGAGCCTTTCCAGCTCCTCCATTGCGTTGAATATGAGACGCAAGTTGGGCCCCAAGCCGTCCGGCTGGGCCTGATACCTGCCCTGCAAATCCTCAAGATGGCTTGTCGATGACGAAAATTGAGATTGTTTCAATGCCTGTCCTGATCGAAAGAGCAAACGGAACCGCTACCTTCCCTTTGATGCTCGGGAAGAACCCCGAGACTTCGCTGCCAATCAAGATACCGCCGACCAGCCGTTCAGACGTCGGCCGGATCGGTCCTACCAGATATAAGGTTTCGACATGGCGGAGGCTGGCTACACAGCTGGCCGATCAGGCGCGGGTAAAGATGCTCTTCTTCAGCAGCGTTCCTGCTTGCATGGCGCCGCCAGCGGCGGTCAACTATGTCACAGGTCACAGACTCGAAGTGACGTACCGGACGGTCTACTCCCTCCTGCTGCCGACCCGCGCTGCCGGACCCTGCGTAATCAGGGCCCAGCCATCACCTCAGATAAAGGCGCCTCCGACAAGGCCGGCTTCGACCACGATCCAGATGAGCTGGGCGTCAGTGATCATGTCGCTCCTGGCCTTGATGAGGTAGTATTCGTCCCGCGCCATATTGTTGGCGAGCCGAGCGACGAACCGGAGATGGCGCAATGTCATTCGGATGAGCCGGCCGCGATCCGGTTCCGGCCACGCGCATGCTCTGCGAGCGTCCGCGCGATTGGCGATGTGGGGGACGTATTGCGCCAGCCGACGAACCCATCAGTCGGGTGAGAGAGCCAACGCGGCTGCTCTTTCTCAGGCTTCTCCAGCAGCGTCCCACGTCGCGCGCCGGGTGGTTCACCTCAGTCGCTCAAACCATGGCCCCAGACAACGCGGGGGCCATGGCGCACATGCAGTCCAGATCGAACCCGGGTCTCACTGTTCGAGCGTCTCCCAGCTACCGTCTCGCACGACCCGGATTTCCAGGTCGACAGGCAGCTTGGTCTGCCCCTTCTCGTCAAAGCTCGTGTGTCCCATTGCACCGTCGTGCTCAGTCGCACGGATGGCTTCCGCGACGGCGGCGCGGTCGGTCCCGGCCTTTTCGATGGCGGCGATGATGATGTTGGCCGCGTCGTAGGCATTCTTGGTGTAGGTACCGGCCGCCTCGGCGAAGCCCGCCGCTTCGTAAGCCGCGTTCATCTCGACCAGCTTGTCGTTCTCCTGCTCCTTCACGATTCCGACCATCGTGCCTTCTGCAGCGTCACCCGCGATCTTGATGAATTCGGGATCGTAGAAGCCGTCGACGCCGATCATCGGAACATCGAGGCCGACTTCCTTCATCTGCTGGCGCACAAGGCCTGCTTCCGTCACAACGCCCCCGAAGTAGACGGCACCGGGATTGCTGCCCTTGATCTTCGTGAGCGTTGCACGGAAATCGGTCGTGCCGACCGGCGCGGTTTCGGTCGCCACGATCGTGCCGCCGGCCTCCTCGAAGGGTTGGGAGAAGGCGATGACGTTCGCGGCGCCATAGTCGCTGGTGTCGGAAACGATGGCGATGTTCTTGCCGACCTTCTCGGCGGCCCACGCCGCCAGCGGCTCGTTCGTATTGACGAGCGTCGTCACGACACGCGACAGAAGCGGATTGTTGGTTTCGGTGATCTTGGGGCTGATCGCGCCCCAAATGACGAAGGGTATCCCGGCGCGCGTGATGACCGGCGCCGTCGCAAGAGCGACACCGCTGTTCCAATGACCTGTCGCGGCTACGACGTCCGGATCGTTGGTCAGCTTCAGCGCAGCAGAGACGCCTGTTTGCGGATTGGCGCCATCGTCGAGGATGACCGGCTCGATCTCGAAGGGCAGGTCGCGCGCATTCGCCTGATCGATGGCCAGTTGGAAGCCGTTGCGAGCCGTGAGGCCCTGCTGGGCGTTGCCGCCGCTCAGAGGCCCAAGGAATCCAATCTTGATCGTTTCCTGCGCCTGGACCGTCCCTGCCGTCACCATGCCGGCCGCCATGACGATCGCGGCGGCCGTTCCGTGCCAGATGCTCGTTTTCTTTTGCACTCGACTTGCTCCATCCCGTTGCCGCCAAAGCCTGACGGCTGTTTCCAATGAAAAGGCGGTGGCGAAGTCTGCGCCGCGATTCCGGGAATTGGAAATCGCATATGCGGATGACCGGCTTTGGTTTTTCTGAAGCGTGTACACAAATTTCGCTGATGCTAGGAAAGCATGCAGACTTCCTTCCAGCTCGGGATAATCGATCCGGCACTTCGGAAAATACGATTTAGCCCGGACGCAGCGGCCGTGCTTAGCGTAGCCGCAAGTGCGCCGAGCCGGGGTCCCGATACTCCCTTCGCGCACTGGAACGACAGGACAGAAAGGATGCTCATGACGGATCTGCTGCTTCAGCAGCTTTTGAACTGGATCGTTCTGGGCAGCATCTACGCGTTGATAGCGGTTGGCTTCAGCCTTCTCTTCGGCGTTTTGAATATCATCCACTTCTCGCACGGCGACGTTTCCTTCGTGGCGCCCTTCGTGGCCCTGGGGGCCGTGCAGGCGGTCGCCGCCAGCTTTCCGGTGACAGGCGGCTCTGCCGGGCTGCTGCTTCTCTGCCTTCTCCTTGCGCTGCTGCTGACAGGCCTGCTTGGCGTCGTGCTCGAGATCCTGGTGATCCGCCGTTTCCGGGACGCGCCCGTAATGATGGCGCTGGTGGCCACGGTCGCTCTCGGCATCGTGCTGCGCGAGTTGATCCGGCACCTTTTTCCGAACGGCAGCAATCCGCATTCCTTCCCGCGCTTCGTCGGCGGCGAGTTCGTGGTCGGCGGAGTCACCGTCTCCTGGTTCAGCATGGTCGCCGTCGCGTGCGCCATCGTGGCGGTCGCGGCGTTGTTCGCACTCCTCAACAAGACCAGGCTGGGCCTGCACATCCGCGCCGTATCGCAAGATCGCGATGCGGCGCGCCTGATGTCGATCAGCCCGACGCGGATCTTCCGGTTCACTTTCTTCATCGCTTCGGCCATCGGCGCGGTCGGCGCGCTCTTCTTCGCCGGATACGCGAATCTCGTGCGCTTCGATTTCAGCGTGGAGGTGGGACTCATCGGCTTCTCGGCGGCCGTCGTGGGTGGCCTTGGCTCCATGGCCGGCGCCATCGTCGGCAGTCTCCTCATCGCCGGACTCGACACCTTCGTCCAGGCGGTCGTGCCGAACGGTGCTTCCTATAGGCTGGTCTTCGTTTTCATGCTCGTGATCGCCGTCCTTGTCTTCAAGCCGTCCGGCATCTTTGGCCGGACCGTGGTCGAGAAGGTCTGATCATGAGCACCTCTTCCGCCGCCACCCGACCAACCTCATTCTCCGTCGCCGGGCTCCTGATAGTTGTCGCCACGGAAATCCTCGGCGCCGCCTTCCTCCGGGAATTCCTGCTGGCCGAGGACTGGCGCTATGTCGTCGGACTGCTGGCAGTCTTCGGTGCCGCCCTCGTCTTCATGCAGCAGTTTCCAGCTTTCGAACGTCGGATCGAAGACGCCTTCGACAGGCAGAAGGGCGCTGCGATAGCTTTCGGGCTGATGCTGGTTCTGGCGTTCCCGTTCGCCCTCGCGGGCAACACCTATGCCTTCCATCTCTGCGTCATCGCCCAGCTCTATGCCGTCCTCGCCATCGCTCTGAATTTCCAGCTCGGCAGCGCCAACATCCCGAACTTCGCCACCGGGGCCTCCTATGGCATCGGCGCCTATGCCTCGGCTCTACTGGCCTTGAACTTCGACGTCAGCTTCTGGCTTGCCCTGCCAGCCGCGGCGATCGTCGCGACCGTCTTCGGCTTCCTGCTCGGCCTGCCCTCGATGCGCACGCGGGAGAGCTACCTCGCCCTGGTGACCATCGCCTTCGGCGTCGTGGTCCACCAGTTGCTCAACAATTTGGGGTTCACGGGCGGTCCGAACGGGCTCGTCGGCATCCCGGTGCCGGAGCTCTTCGGCCACTCCTTCGCCTCGCCGCTTACGATCTTCGGCGTGCAGCTCCCGTCGCAGGCGAATTTCTACTATCTGTCGGCGCTGCTCGTCGCCGTCGCGATACTCTTTGCCGGCCGGCTGCATAATTCCCGCGTCGGCCTCGCCTGGAACGCGCTGCGTGCCGACGATCTGGCGGCTCGGTGCCAAGGGATCAACACGACCTGGTACAAGGTGCTCGCCTTCGCCGTGGACGCGTTTCTGGCCGGCTTCGCCGGCACCATCTACGCCTTCTATGTCGGCTACATCTCGCCGGACAATTTCACCTTTCTGGTGTCCGTCACGATCATGACGATGGTCATCGCCGGCGGCATGGACAACATCCTCGGAGTGATCGTAGGAGCGTTCCTGCTCACGCTCCTGCCCGAGAAGCTGCGCGCCTTTTCGGACTACCGGATCCTCTTTTTCGGGATCACCGTGATTGCGTTCCTGATGATCCGGCCGCAGGGCATTTTCCCGCAACGCCTGCGCCGCTACGGAGGACGCTGAGTTGGTAGCCCCCGTCGTCCTTTCGGGCAGGAGCCTGACCATGCGCTTCGGAGGCCTCGTCGCCATGGCGGAAGTTGATTTCGACCTGAAGCGAGGCGAAATCCTGGGCATCATCGGCCCGAACGGAGCCGGAAAATCGACACTCCTGAACATCATCACGGGGATCTACGTCCCGTCCTCCGGCGAGGTGAGGCTTGAGGGCGAGCCGCTCAACGGCGTGCCCCCGCACAAAATCGTCGGGCGCGGGATCGCGCGCACCTTCCAGTCGAGCCGACTGTTCTCGGATCTCAGCGTCATCGACAACGTCGTCATCGGCCGACATTCGAAGACCCGGTCGGGCGTCATCGACGCGATCTTCCGCAGAGGGAGGGCGGACCGCGAGATGTCAGCTTCCGTGTCGATCGCCGAGGAACTCCTGAAGGCCGTCTCGCGCGATCTCTTCGAGCAGCGCCATCGGCCCGCCGGCGAACTGCCGCAGGCGGACCGGCGCCGACTGGAGATCGCGCGGGCTCTTGCCAGCGAACCCAAGGTCCTGCTCCTCGACGAGCCATCCTCCGGCATGGACGATTCCGACACGGACGCCTTGATGGACGACATCCGTGCGCTGTGCGCCGCGCGGCCGGATCTGTCGCTGATGATCATCGAGCACGACATGCGCCTCGTGGCGGCCCTGCCGCACCGCGTCATGGTTCTCGACTACGGCCAGAAGCTTGCTGACGGGCCCTTCGATGAGGTCCGTCTCGTTCCCCGCGTGCAGGAAGCCTATCTCGGCAGGAAGGCGGCGCAGAATGCTTAGGCTGGCGAACGTCGACACCAATTACGGCGTCGTCCCCATGCTGCGCGACGTGTCGCTGGAGGTGAAGCCGGGGGAACTCGTCTGTATCCTGGGACCGAACGGAGCGGGAAAGACGACGACGTTCCGTGCCATCACGGGGCTCCTGCCCCTCGCGGGCGGCCGGATCGATATGCTGGATCACGACGTCTCGAAGGTCCGTACCGAGGCCTTGAGCGGGCTCGGCGTCGGCTTTGTGCCGGAGGGCCGGCGCCTGTTCGCGGAGATCTCCGTGCGCGACAACATCCGTCTGGGGTTCGAGGCGCAGCGGGCACAGGGGCGTTTCGAGGACCGGCTGGAGGAGATGCTCGCGCTCTTTCCTCGGGTCGGGGAGCGCATCTCCCAGCGCGCCGGCACTTTGTCGGGGGGCGAGCAGGCCATGGTGGCCCTGGCCCGGGCGCTTGTCGGATTGCCGAAGCTGATCGTGATGGACGAACCCTCGCTCGGCCTCTCGCCGAAGCTGATCGATGAGTATTTCGACACGGTCGCCGAGATCAACCGCAACGGAACCACCGTGCTTCTGATCGAGCAGAACGCTGAGACCGCGCTGTCGATCGCGCACCGCGGCATCATGCTCGTGAAAGGCCGCGTCGTTGTTTCCGGGCAGGCGTCGGACCTCTTGGGGAGCGACGAGCTCAGCCATCTCTATCTTTGAGAGGAACGCCCCGTGTCGACGCTGACACTCGAGCTTCTCGACCGCCTGATCGCTTTTCCCACGGTGAGCCGCGATCCGAACCGCGATCTGATCGACTTCGTCGTCGGCTTCCTCGCCGAACGCGGCGTCGAAAGCGAACTGATCGCGACGGCGGACGGGAAGAAGGCCAATCTGTTCGCCACGCTCGGGCCGAAGGACGTGCCCGGGATCATGCTGTCCGGCCACACGGACGTGGTGCCCGT
>JAESGL010000645.1_pt1 | contig 11438 bp, 14 predicted proteins | sample 9269711 | NCBI WGS metagenome assembly JAESGL01 (sample SAMN14515918, study PRJNA621676) | algae metagenome | isolation source: Kastovskya adunca ATA6-11-RM4 and co-occurring heterotrophs from soil and... | place: Chile: Atacama Desert | collected 2011-06-27
CGCCGGCCGGCCCGCCATGGGTGCAAAGGTGTGAATCAGAAGCGCGTACGCAGCGTCACGCCATAGGTGCGCGGTTCGGCGAGGAACGCCGAGAACAGCTGGTTGCCGGTGCCGCCGAACGCCTGCACCTGCTGCTGGCTGCCCGCCCCCTGGAAGGGCGAGTTGAACGCGACCTGCGTATAGTTGGTGTCGAGCAGGTTCTGCGCCCACAGTTCGACCGCCCAGCGTTCGTCACGCCCGCGCAGGCCGACGCGCGCATTCACCACGGTGAAGCCGTCCTGCATCTTTTCCACGAACAGGTCGGAGCCGGTGTTGTAGTCCGACGCCGTCCGCTGATCGACGTAGAACAGCGCCGACATGCCGTCGCTGCCGATGTCCGGCGTCCAGGCGACCGAGGAGGTGATGACGTTGCGCGGCGCGTTCGACATCTGCGACCCCGACAGCAGGAACAGCGCGGGGTCGAGCGGGGCGCCCGCATCCGAGCCGACCAGGTTGCGGCGGTATTTGGTGTCGGCGAAGGTATAGCCCAGGTTCACCGCCAGGTTGCGCGCCGGGTAGAAGCCGGCCTCCACCTCGACGCCCTGGCTGACGACGCCATATTTGACGTTGCCGGTGCACGCGCCGGTCGCCGCGCTGTTGTCGCGATCGGCGCCGTTCAGGTCGTTCGAGCACGAGCCGATGTTTTCGACGACGTAATTGGTGCCGTTGAAGGTGTTCAGCTGGAAATTCTTGAACTCCGACCGGAAGCCCGCGATGTTGAACGTGAACGGACGGCTGGAATATTTCAGCCCGATTTCATAGGCGTTGACGGTTTCCGGGTCGAAGCGCAGCCGCCCGCCGGTGGCATTGCCGATCGTCGCGCGGTTATAGGCATCGCCCAGGTCCGACCGGTCGAGGTTGTAGCCGCCCGCCTTGTACCCGCGCGAATAGCTGGCGTAGGTCATCACGCGGTCGACCGGCTTCCACGAAAGGACGGCGGTGCCGGTCAGCTGGTCTTCCTTGAAATTGTCCGCCAGCGTGCGGCCGTTCAGCGCCGACGACGAATTGCCGGTGCACGCCAGCGTCGCGATCCCGCGGGTCAGCGCGGCAAGCTGCGCGTTGTTGAACAGATTGCCCGCCGGGCCGGCGCCCAGCAGCCCCTGGATCTGCGGGCAGACGGTGTTGTTGTTGCCGAACGTCGCGTCGAACCGCTTGCGCTCCTGCGTCCAGCGCAGACCGGCGGTGAACGACAGATTGTCGGTCAGCTTGACGATATTGTGCGTGAACAGCGCGAAGCTCTTGCTGTTCTGGCGGTAGACGTCGCGGGTCGTGCCCAGGTTGTTGAGCGTGCCCAGAAGGTCGATCGCGGGAAGGATCACCCCCGCCGCCGCGCCCAGACCGGCACCGATCGCCTGGCGCCCGGTCGCACCGCCCAGCGCGGCAAGCGGCGTGGTGCCGAGGCATCCCGGCCCGGCCGGGTTGCGCAGGGCGGCGGTGGGATTGATCGTCGCGACGATGCGGCACGCGGCGAAGGCGCCATAGTCGCTGCCGAACTTCAGATTGTCGACGACCTCCAGATCCTCGTTCGAGAAGAAGCCGCCGACCAGCCAGTTGAGCCGGTCGCCGAACGCCTCGCCGTTGAGGCGCACTTCCTGCGTGAAGGTGTGGAACTGGCGGTAGTTGTTGCCGTCCGCCGGGCGATCGCCGATGTCGAGGACGTTATAGTCGATGTCGCTGGCGCCCGCCGACTTATATTCGCGATAGGCGGTGATCGAGGTGAGCGAGGCGCCGCCCAGGTTCCAGTCGATCTGCGCCGACCCGCCGTAATCCTTGGTCACGTTCGAATAGGCCTTCCCCGGGGAGAAGGCGATGCGGCGGCTGTACGGATCGTTGCCGCTGGGGAAGGCGGTGCCGGCCGGATAGCCGCGCAGCGCCGCGATCGAATTGATGACGTCGACGATGCGGTTGCCGTTGGGGTTGATGGCGTAGTCGCCGGCGACGCCGGGGGTGGGATCGATCTTCTCGCGCGTGTCGACATAGACCGCGCCGCAGCACTTTTCGTCGCGGAAGGTATAGTCGCCGATCAGCCGCAGCGAGAAGTCCGACGAGGGTTCGAGCAGCAGCTGCCCGCGCACGAACCAGCGGTTGCGATCGTTATAGTCGGTGTTGTTGACGACATCGCGCATGAAGCCGTCGCGCTTGGCGTAGACGCCGTCGATGCGGAAGGCGAGCAGGTCCTTGATGATCGGCCCGGTCAGCGCGCCGGCGGCGCGCCAGGCGTCGAAATTGCCGTAGCTGCCCTCGGCATAGCCGCCGAAGTCGAACGACGGCGCCTTGGTGTAGACGTTGATCGCGCCGGCCGAGGAATTGCGCCCCGACAGCGTGCCCTGCGGCCCGCGCAGCACCTCGATCCGGTCGACCTCGCCCAGATCGTTGAGGCCCGAGCCGGTGCGGCTGCGATAGACGCCGTCGATGAACACCGCGACCGAGCTTTCGAGGCCGGGGTTGTCGCCGACCGTGCCGATGCCGCGCACGCGCGCCGAGGCGTTCGCCTCCGACCCGGTCGAGGAGACGTTGAGCGAGGGGGCGAGCTGCGCCATCTGGCGGATGTCGGTGGCGCCGGAATTCTGGAGCGCGGCCTGGCTGACCGCGTTGATCGAGATCGGCACTTCCGACAGGCGTTCGGAACGGCGGGTGGCGGTGACGACGATGTCGCCTGCGCCGACGTCGTTCGCGTCGGCTTGTGCCGCCGTGGTATCGGCCTGTCCGGCGACGGCGGCGTTGGCGGTGACGGGGCTGGCCTGATCGGTAGGCGTCTGACCGGTGGAGGTTTGGGCCGACGCGGTGGCGGCGAACAGCAGCGCGGGCGCGGCGGCGGTGGACAGAAGGACGGTGGTCAGACGCATGGCGACAGTGCCTCTCCCAAACATGACGGGTCGGTGGGTCCGGATTTGAACATCCGGTATCGCGGCCGGTTTAGCGCCCTATCGACAAAGGTCTAGCGAATTTACGCGGCGCGTAAGATTGCCGGCGCGGCCGGGTGCGCAGCGTGCTTGCACGGGCGGGCGGGTTGGATTACTGCCCGTGGCCCGGCGAGCGGGTATAGCACAATGGTAGTGCAGCAGCCTTCCAAGCTGAATACGCGGGTTCGATTCCCGCTACCCGCTCCACTTTCAACCTGTGTAGACGCCGAGGCCCGCCGGGGCTGTTACCCCGACGAGCCTTCTCCCTGTCAGTTGATAGGGCGTCAGTTGATAGGGCGGCCGTCCTTATCGACCTTGTACGTTTCGACGATCGCCGTCTTCGAGCGTCGTTCAGCCACCTTAACCGGAATGAACTGGCCAGTTCCGGCGTCACGGCCGCGCTTATGAGTCGTCATGAAGTTTGCTCCTTTTCAGAAGGGGAATGCACCTTGAGCGGGTGCCACCCCGGGATGCCGCATCCCTCGCATCACCTTGGAAACGCGGCCCTGATTGATCCCGCACAAGGCTGCTGCCTGATGCTGGAACAAGCCCTGATCCTTGACGAGGAACAGGATGTGAGCCGCCAATTCGGCGGAGATGTGAGGGGATGGTCGTCGTTTCATCATGCCAATTGGTCCAACAATGGCGTGGAAAACGAGTTGACATCACGTCAGCAAATCTTCAGAGAAGACGCCGCTGCAGCAATTCAACCGCGACCCACGCGGTTTCCGATCGACCCGGGGTGTTACCGCACCTCGGGTCTTTTTGCGTTTGCAGCATGTCTTTTGATGAATCAACCCTGAATCGCCTAGGAGGCCTCAGGAACGCGATTCTGTGGCCTATGGGGTTTTCCGGGGGTAAACCGCTTGTTGCCCCTCCAGCGGCCTCTACGGGGCATTTTCGGGCGTTTCTAGTAATGTTCTCGCCGGTCGACTTGCCCGGCGCGCCTTAGGTTCTCGCCGCTGGCGAAGCGCAGGGCTTCATCGATCCGGCGCACTACGGCGATCGTGACCCCGCGAAGCGTGTCCGCGGGCGTGATGACGATTTGGTCGATCAGTGCACGAAGCCGCGGTACGGCTTCCGCCTTCGCGTGTTCGTCCGCCAAGAGGTCGCCCAGGGCGGTGACATTGCGGCGATATTCTTCGGCGAGCGTCGGGTGGAGCGCCAGCACCGGCACGGCCGACATCGTGGCCAGATCGCTCTTGATCTTGTCGCGAACCGCGCGTGCCGACGCGAGGGCGTCCTTGATTTCGTCGAAGTCGCCCAGCCCCTCGCCGACGGCGCGGACTAGCCGTTCGATCCGGCTGTTGGCGTCCACAAGCTTGCGATCCAGCGATGCCTGCTGGCGGCGGGTGTCGGCTGGGCTTCGGCGAGTGGGTCAGGTGATGCGGATCGCCGGCTATGCCGCGGTCTACGACCGGGTCGACCGCGCGGGCGACGTGTTCCGCGCGGGCGCCTTTGCCGGTGCGGTGCCGGTGCCGCTGCTGCTCCAGCATCGCGGTGCGCCGGTGGGCGCGGTGCTGGCGCTGGGCGAGGACGAACGCGGCCTGCGCATCGCGGCGCGGATCGACGATCCGGCGGTGGCGCGCGCGGTGCGCAGCGGCGCGTTGCCGGCGCTGTCGGTCGGCTATCGCGCGCGGCGCGTGACGCAAGGCGCATGGCGCGAGATCCGCGCCGCCGACCTGGCCGAGATCAGCCTGGTGGCGGTGCCGATGCAGCCCGCCGCGCGCATCGCGGCGATCGACGAGGATTGAATCCGGCGGCGCCGCGGCGCTGCCGACTGCTGCCCGGCAAGCGGGCATTCCCGAAGGAGAAGGTGATGAACGATACGGTGGAAGCACGCCCGGTGCTGGAGGGCGCGCGCGCCATGGGCAATGCCGCGTTCGACGGCTTCGTCCGCACCGGCGCGACGATCGAGATGAAGGCGTTCACGGGCACGACCGGCGACCAGGGCGGCTTTGCCGTCCCGCGCGAGATCGACCAGCAGATCGACGCGGTGTTGAAGTCGATCAGCCCGATCCGCGCCATCGCCAACGTGGTGCAGGTGAGATCGGCGGGTTACCGCAAGCTGGTGACGACCGGCGGCACGCCGTCGGGCTGGGCCGCGGAGACCGATGCGCGGCCGGGCACCGCCACCCCGGCGTTCCAGGAGATCGCGCCGCCGATGGGCGAGCTGTACGCCAACCCGTCCGCCAGCCAGGCGATGCTGGACGATGCGCTGTTCGACGTCGAAGCGTGGCTGGCCGGTGAGATCGCGACCGAGTTCGCGCGGGCCGAGGGCGCGGCGTTCGTCAACGGCAGCGGGACCAATCGGCCGAAGGGGTTCCTGCAGGCGGCGACGTCGGCGGCGGGGGATGCGGCGCGCGCGTTCGGGACGCTCCAGTACCTGCCCAGCGGCGCGGCGGGCGATTTCGCCACCAACGGCGCCGACCGGCTGATCGACCTGGTCCAGAGCCTGCGCGCGCCGTACCGGCAGGGCGCCGCGTTCGTGATGAACGCCGCGACCGCGGCGCGCATCCGCAAGTTCAAGACCGCCGACGGCCAGTTCCTGTGGCAGCCCAGCCTGACCAGCGGGCAGCCCGCGACGCTGCTGGGCTATCCGGTGGTGGAGGCCGAGGACATGCCCGACATCGCCGCCAACAGCCTGTCGATCGCGTTCGGCAATTTCCGCATCGGCTATCTGATCGCGGAGCGCGCGGAAACCAACATCCTGCGCGATCCGTACACCAACAAGCCGTTCGTCACCTTCTACGCCACCAAGCGGGTCGGCGGGTGCGTGTCGAACAGCGAGGCGATCAAGCTGATGAAGTTCGCCGCCGCCTGAACCCGCCGGCGGGGCCGGCGCGCGCCGGCCCCGCGGCATGGACGCAACGCAAAGCGAGGGGGATGGGGATGGCCATCATCACGGGCGGGCCGGGCGCGGTGACGCTGGGCCCCGCCGATCGTGCCGCCGCGGTGGCGGCGGTGAAGGCGGAACTGCGCGCCGGACTGGCGGAGGACGATGCGCTGATCGGCGCATTGGCGGACAGCGCGATCGGGCTGGCCGAACAGGTCACCGGGCAGGTGCTGATCGCGCGCGAGGTCGCGGCCGACATGCCGGCGGGTGCGGCGTGGCAGATGCTGCCCGCGGTGCCGGTGCGCGCGATCCAGGCGGCGCCGGACATGACGATCGATATCGACGGCGACGGTCGCGGATGGGTGCGGATGGCGGGCGCGGCCCGCGTCACCTTCACCGCCGGGATCGCCGCCGACTGGGACGGATTGCCCGCCGGTCTGCGGCAGGGGGTGGCGATGCTGGCGGCGCATCTGTTCGCCGATCGCGGCGCGACGACCCCGGTGCCCGCGGCGGTGACCGCGCTGTGGCGGCCGTTCCGGCGTATCGCGCTGATCCCGGGGGTGCGCGCATGACGCCGGCAGTGGAGCGGCGCGTCGCGGCGGCGCGCGGGCGCATCGCGGCGCGGGTGCGCGACCTGCTGCCCGATGCGCGGGTGGAGGAAGGCGCGGACGGCGTCACCGTCAGCGCGCGCGGGCTGGTGCGGCGGTGGGTCGACGACCCGCGGCTGTCGTGGTGGCGCGCATGAGCGCGGCGGCGACCCTGCGCGCGGCGGTGCTGGCGCAGCTGCGCACCGTGGCGGGGGCGCAGCGCGTGGCGGACGGCGCGGGTGCGAAGGCGGCGGCGGTGCCGCACGTCACGCTGCGCGACATCGCGACCACCGACTGGGGCACCAAGGACCGCGCCGGTCGCGAGGCGCGCGTCGGCGTGACGGTGCGCGACGATCACCAGCAGCCGGCCCGGATCGAGGGGATCGCGGGCGCGGTGGAGGCGGCGTTGCTGGCGCTGCCGCGCGACCTGCCGGGATGGCGGGTGGTGACGGTGGTGCCGGTGCGCTGCGCGGTGCTGGGCGAGGGAACGGCACGCTGGGCCGCGATGGTCGACGTGCGGGTGCGGATGCTGGAACAGGAGGACTGACGATGGCGGCGGAAAAGGGCAGCGCGTTCCTGTTGAAGGTGGGCGATGGCGGCAATCCGGTGGCGTACCGGACGGTGGCGGGGCTGCGCACGACGCAGCTGTCGATCAACGGCGAGGCGGTGGCGATCACCAGCAAGGATTCGGGCGGGTGGCGCGAACTGCTGTCGGGGGCGGGCGTCCGGTCGGTCAGCGTATCGGCGGCGGGCGTCTTCACCGGATCGGCGGCGGAAACGCGCGTGAAGGCGAGCGCGCTGGCGGGCACGCTCGACGATTATCGCCTGACGTTCGAAAGCGGCGAGGCGATGACGGGCAGGTTCCTGGTCACGCGGCTGGACTATGCCGGGGATTACAACGGCGAGCGCAGCTACACGATCGCGCTGGAGAGCAGCGGCGCGGTAGCGAGCGCATGAGCGCCCCCGCGAACGCCGCGCGCGGCGAGGCGAGCATCCGCGTCGCGGGTGAACCGCTGCTGCTGCGCCCCAGCTTCGCCGCGCTGGTGGCGGCGGAGGAGGAAATGGGGCCGCTGTTCGCACTGGTCGAGCGGGCGGCGCGCGGCGACCTCAGGCTGGCGGAGCTGGTCGCGCTGTTCTGGCATTGCCGCCACGATGCGCCACCCGCGCTGACCCGCGAGACGCTGGGCGAGGCGGTGGTGGCCGGCGGCATCGCGGGGGCGACCCCGGCGCTGAAGCTGCTGCTGCGGCAGGTGCTGGCCGGGCGGTGAGCGACATGGCGGACCCGCGCTTCGCCGTGGTGGCGGTGCGGCTGGCGGGGCTGGCGGGGATCGCGTTCGGATGGCGCCCCGACGATTTCTGGCGCGCGACCCCCGCCGAACTGGCGGCGCTGGTGGAGGCCGGCGCGCCCGACATGGCGATGCCGCCGCCCGATGCGGCGCTGATCGCCCGATTGCAGGAGGCATTTCCCGATGGATGAGGAGATCGAGCGGCTGGTGATCGGCGTGCGCGCCGACACCGCCGGGTTCGCGCGCGACGTCGACACGATGCGCCAGACGCTGGAGGGGCCGTTCGCCGCCGGCGCCGATCGCGCGGGCCGCGCGGTGGAGACCGCGCTGATGCGCGCGGTGCGCACCGGCAAGCTGGGGTTCGACGATCTGAAGGCGGTCGCGCTGTCGGTGCTGGCGGAGATCGCCGCGGCGGCAGTGCGCAACGGAATCGGCAGCATCGTCGGCGGTGGCGGCGGCGGCAACGGGGGCAGCGGCGGCGGGCTGGTCGCGTCGCTGGTCGGGCTGCTGGGCCTGCCGGGGCGCGCGACCGGCGGGCCGGTCAGCCCGGCGCGACCCTATTGGGTGGGAGAGCGCGGGCCGGAGCTGTTCGTGCCGACCAGCAGCGGACGGGTGATCCCGGCGAGCGGCGCGGGCGGCGGCGGGCGCGACGTGCGCGTCGCGATCACGATCCGCGCCGGCGACACGCCTGCGCCCGCCGCGCTGGCGCGATCCAGCCGCCAGGTGGCGCGCGCGGTGCGGGCCGCGCTGACGGAGGAGGCGTGATGGGGCATTGGCTGGCAACGCAGCGCGCCGAACAGGCCAGCGGGTTCATCCAGCGGTTCGACCCTGCGTTCTGGACGGTCAACTTCCCGCGCCCGATGATGGCGGCGGTTACGACGCCCGCACCCGATACGGTGCGCGTCGATGCGGTCTTCTATCGCCGGGACGATCTGGCCGGGCTGATCTGGGAAAGTGGCGACCGGCACGACCACCCGTTGCTGGCGTATGAGGAGGCGCGGGATTACCGCGCGTGCCGGTTGTCGTTCCGCTGGCGATCGGCGGGCGTGCTGGCGCTGGACGCGGTCGACGGCCCCGTACTGACGATCGAGGGACGCGATGCCGCGGGGCAGCCGCGCGCCTGGTACGTGCGGTTGTGGAATTATGCGGAAGGGACGCCGACCGATGCGCAGGTGACGCTGGACTTCGCGGCGCTGGACGGCGGGTTCGCGCTGCCGGACGAGGCGGATCCGGTATGGGCGGGTGACGTCGAGCGGATGTTCGTGTCGCTGGTCGCGCCGGGATATGACGAGCAGGGCGGTGGCGCCTTGCCGGCGCCGGTGGAGGGCTGGGCGGAGCTGGGCGGGATCGCGTGCGCCGGATCGGGCGCGGTGCTGGCGATCGGCGACGTGGTGGTGCCCGAACACGATTTGCGCATCGCGAGCGGCTATGACGACAACTATCACCTGACGCCGCAACGGCTGCTGCGCAACGCGCTGCACTTGGGGTACCGCGGGGCGATCGTCCATTATGTGGGGATGAGCCATTATTTCCGGCTGGACGCCGGGGGCGGGGCGGTGACGCTGGCGGGGGGCGCGCTGAACGCGGCGTGCGCGGCGTGGCACGGCGACTTCGCGCGGCGTGCACGTAGGCTGGGCTATGACCTGATCTGGTCGCTGTCCTACGAATTGTTCGACGCGCATTGCCCGGCGGCGTGGAAGCAGCGCGCGGCCGACGGCAGCCCCACGCTGACCGGCTGGGTGCCGCCGTCGACATTGCTGTCGCCCGCCAGCGACGCTGCGATGGACTATCTGCGCGCGGTGGCGGCGGCGTTCCTGGCGATCGGCGCGGCGGCGGGACTGGCGCCGCATTTCCAGGTGGGCGAGCCGTGGTGGTGGGTCACGCCCGGCGCGGTCGCGCATCCGTGCCTGTACGATGCCAGCGTGGTGGCGGCGATCGCGCCCGCCGCGATTCCCGACCTGCGCGCGCCGCTGGACGCGGCGCAGCGCGCGCCGCCAATTTCCGCGGCGAACCGTATCTGCCGGGGATCGACCTGCTGACCCGCTATCCCGGCGCATGACGGCGGGCGAGCGCGTCGCGGCGGCGGCGCTGGCGACGGTGGGCGCGCGGTTCCGCCCGCAGGGGCGCGATCCGGGGCTGGGGCTGGATTGTGTCGGGGTGGTCGCGGTGGCGGTCGCGGCGGTGCGCCCCACGGTCCGCCTGCCGCGCGATTATGCGCTGCGCTGTGCCGTGGTGCCGGCGGGGGCGATCCCGGCGGGGGCCAGCCCTTGCGCGGGCGACGCGCCGGGCGACGTGCTGCTGCTGCGCGTCGCGGCGACGCAGCTGCATCTGGCGATCCGTACCGCCGAAGGGATCGTCCATGCCGATGCGGGCGCGGGGCGCGTGGTGGCGCGGCCGGGGGTGCCGCCATGGCCGGTGATCGCGGCGTGGCGGCTGGACGAGGGGGAGGGATGAGATGGCGACGCTGGTACTGACGGCGGTGGGCGGCGCGATCGGCGGGCCGGTGGGGGCGGCGATCGGCGGGCTGCTGGGCCAGCGGGTCGACCGCGCGGTGCTGGCGCCCCGCGGGCGACAGGGGCCGCGGCTGACCGACCTGAAGGTGCAGACCTCCTCCTATGGCACCGCCATCCCCAAGGTGTTCGGGACGATGCGGGTCGCGGGGTGCGTGATCTGGTCGACCGACCTGATCGAGACGCGGCAGGACGGTCGCGCGGGCAAGGGGCAGCCGGTCACGACCAGCTACAGCTACGCCGCATCGTTCGCGGTGGCACTGTCGGCGCGGCCGATCGCGGGCGTCGGGCGGATCTGGGCCGACGGCAAGCTGCTGCGCGGGGCGGCGGGCGACTGGAAGACGCAGACCGGCTTCCGCCTGCACGACGGCGGCGAGGATCAGGTGGCCGATCCGCTGATCGCCAGCCATGAGGCGGACGCGCCCGCGCATCGCGGCATCGCCTATGCGGTGTTCGAGGAACTGGCGCTGGCGGATTTCGGCAACCGCATCCCCTCGCTCACCTTCGAGGTGATCGGCGATGCCGTGCCGCCGCGTGCCGGGGACGTGATGCGCGCGCTGGGCGAGGGCGCGATCACCGGCACAGGGCCGGACGATCCGGTCGCGGGCTATGCCGCCAGCGGCGACAGCGTGGCGGGCGCGGTGGCGGCGCTGGCGACGATGACGGGTGCGTGGATGGTGCCCGACGGCGCGGCGACGCGGATCGACCGCGCGACCGGCGCCCCGCTGGTGCTGGATCCCGATGCCGCACTGCGCGAGGCGCGCCTGCCGGTGGAGGCGGTGCCCGCCACGCTGTCGCTGTCGCATTACGACCCGGCGCGCGATTACCATATCGGCGTGCAGCAGGCGCGCGGCACCGGCGGCGGATGGCGCGAGGAAGCGGTCGAACTGCCGGTGGCGCTCGACGCGACGCGTGCGCGGCAGGTCGCCGACGAGATGATCCGCGCGCGTGAGCGGTCGCGGCGATCGCGCACGGCGGTGCTGGACGCGACCGCGGTCGCGATCGCGCCGGGAACCGCGGTGGAAAGCGACGGCGCGCTGTGGCGCGTGACGCGTGCGGCGGTGGAGGGGTGGCGGGTGACGCTGGACCTGACGCCGCTGGGGACGGGCGCGGCGTTGCCGCCGCCGCCGGCCGATCCGGGGCGGGTGGTGGCCGCGCCCGATACGCGGATCGGCGCGACTCGGATCGAGATAGCTGAACTGCCGCCGCTGGACGACGCGCCGGTCACCGAACCGCGCCTTGCGATCTTCGCCGCTGGCGAGGCGCCGGGCTGGCGA
>JAESGL010000646.1_pt1 | contig 11434 bp, 17 predicted proteins | sample 9269711 | NCBI WGS metagenome assembly JAESGL01 (sample SAMN14515918, study PRJNA621676) | algae metagenome | isolation source: Kastovskya adunca ATA6-11-RM4 and co-occurring heterotrophs from soil and... | place: Chile: Atacama Desert | collected 2011-06-27
TAGTCTGTTGCAAATGGCGTTGCATCACGTCTGTGACGCTTATGGCTGGATTTGGTGCAGTTCTGGCCGTCAGCTCCTTATTTAATCCAGCGATGTTATTGCCGTTCGCAGGCTCGGCGCTTCTGGCTGGGTCGTTTCCCTGCCGGCAAACCGCACCATTGCATGGCCGTGGATATGGGTCTTGATTTGCTCAAGGAACATGATGCCATCGGTGCGAAGTTCCAGTGGCTTAAGATGTGGGGGTCGACGCAACAATTTACGGTCGAGTTGATGATGGAACTCCCGCACCCGCCGCACGAACTCCGAGTAGGGCATGTTGTGCTTGCTGGCGAGGGTCAGGAAATATTCGGAGAACTGATCGGCATAGGCCATGTAGAGATCGCGTATCTTGGCTTCCCGCACATAGCGATACATTTCTGCCTCGTCTTCCCACTTGCCCATTCCCAAATCCTCCACCAGCGGGCCTTACCGCTAAATACCGTTGCAGCAGCCGTTCTCGGCCCGCTGCTCAGATCTATTTATGCAGGGAGGGTCAGCGACGATGTCCGAGGGGATCGAATTTCTGGAACGGGTATACGAGCAGCTTCACGAGGCCGGAATTATCCGGTCCAAGGGGGAGTTTTCAGAACGGCTGCTGGGGAAATCACCTAGCTACCTGACCTCCATGCGAGCCAAGCGGCGGAAAGTCCCAACCCATATAATAATGGGACTTGGTGATACCCTGCTCACCAGCCTCCGATCGAACTCGGCCGATCCAGAAATGTGCGTCGTGCTGCGCCGGAATGTTGCCCAGATCAACCTCTACTTGGCAGATCAGCTCATCCCCACCGGAGTGGCTGAGACAATCACCCAAAATCAAACGTCGAGCGCACATCGACGGAAAACTTCGTTTCAGACCTTTTTGTGGGCTAAGCTTCGCCGCTGGCGCAGGTGGATGCGTTCTCGCGGCAGAACCAAGGTCAGCTCATAGTCACCCCGGTTCGGTACGACGCAGCGCTTTCGGTCCAGAATTTAATTGCCGGCAGCGACCACCTTTAGAACCGCCCCGTCCGCTCCAACTATCCGGACGCGGGTCCCTCCTGGCAGTTCCTCACCTGAGACGAGCCAGACGGTATCACCTAAAGCGATGCGACCGTAATCAGGTCCGATGCCCGTCTCCAACACCGCCTCTTTGCCAATCAGCTGCTCTATCCGCCTGTTCAGCCGATCAGGTGCTTCGGGCCGCTTTTTGTAGAACATGGTCCAGAGGACAATCGCCGCGAGCGAAAAGCCGCCGAACATCAGCCACTGAATGGGCCAGTCCATCGGATATCGAAGAGTGACGATGCCGGTGATTATCCCGGCAATCCCCATCCACAGCAGAAAGCCTCCAGGGACGGCTAGCTCCAGGGCGAGCATCACAAGGCCAGCTACGAGCCACGACCACCCACCATAGCTTGCTAGAAACTCAATGAGCATCATTGGGCACCCTCCTATCCGCGCGTTGAGGGGGGCCGGCCAGCAGTGCTCCTGGTGGGAGCGTCACCAAAGGCCTCCTTGGCGATCTCCGCAATGCCCGCGATTGAACCGATTACGCTTGAGGTATCCACCGGCATCATGAGCACCTTCTGGTTGGGCGACTTCGCCAAGCTCTCCAGTGCCCGGATGTAATTGTTGGCGACGAAGTAGTTGATGGCTTGAACGTCGCCGCTGGCGATCGCATTCGAGACCATTTCAGTCGCTTTCGCCTCTGCTTCAGCAGCGCGCTCGCGTGCCTCAGCATCTCGGAATGCGGCTTCGCGACGTCCCTCTGCCTCCAGCACCTGAGCCTGCTTTGCACCCTCGGCCTGGAGAATAGCACTCTGGCGGCGGCCTTCTGCTTCCAGAATTGACGCGCGCTTCTCCCGCTCCGCTTTCATCTGCCGGCCCATGGCTTCGACGAGGTCTTTAGGCGGGTCGATGTCCTTGATTTCGATACGGGTTATCTTGAGCCCCCAAGGAGCAACGGCCGCATCCACCACCTTGAGGAGCCGCACGTTGATTTCGTCGCGGTGGCTCAGCAGCTCGTCCAAGTCCATCGAACCCATGACCGTCCGAATGTTGGTCATGGTCAGGTTGAGGATAGCGTTCTCCAGGCCAGAAACCTCATAGGCTGCGGCTGCTGCGTCGAAGATCTGGTAGAACGTGACGCCGTTGACCGTCACCGTGGCATTATCTCGGGTGATAACCTCCTGGTGTGGCACATCGAGCACCTGTTCCATCATGTTGATGCGGTGCCCTACCCCGTCGATAAACGGGACGATTAGGTTGAGACCCGGTGACAGCGTGCGGGTGTATTTGCCGAAACGCTCGATGGTGTAGCTGTAGCCCTGCGGTACTGTCTTGGCGCCCGCAAAGAGTAACAATACCGCAAGTATGCCGAGCCCAATCAGAACAATGCTCAGTCCGTCCATTCTACCCCTGCCCCCCTGAAAATTCCTGGCGAGACAAGGCCTACGCTGAGCCCCCTCAGGAAGCAATCCAGTGAGTAAATCTCACTGGCACCATTAATTGGTTATCCTCCGCACTGGAGTTTGGCTCGGGTGCTAGGCAATCGGAAGCATCAGAGAGGATGACAACTGTTTTCAATTGCAGTTTCCCTCACAATTGTTCGGATAGGGTTCGATGTCACAATCCGTGCATGAGCATGCATGGGACATACCGATATCGTCGGAAACGCTCGTGGTGGACCACCTACCGCGCCCTTAGGCTTGCCCCTATTGTGATCCTACTCCTTGCTTGCGCAGGCCTCGCCGGCCATGCTGTCGTCACAAGCCCATGGCCGTGGCACATTGCGCTTCGGCACCATCTCGCCGCAACGAGCTGTGATGCGGCACGCTCAGTTGGACTGGCCCCTGCTCATCGGGGACAGCCGGGTTATCACCCCCTCCGCGACGCCGACAACGATGGCATCGCTTGCGAGCCTTACCGGCGATGAACGGCTAGTGCCGGGAGCTCTTTGTGAGAAGCTCTGCTGGCTCAACAAGAAGCACAATCGCCAATCGCTCGAGATCGTTCAGGCTCATGTCCAACTTGTCGCCGTTCTCGATCTTGTCGATTTCCACCAAGGGCCAGTCGAGATGTTCCGCCAATTCTCTAGCGGTTATTCGGCGCTGTTCCCGATACCGCCATACGTTGCGGGCAAGCAGGCGTGGTACTTCGGGATGCCGCAATCGCGGCGACTTCAACGGCCTTCTCCCAGAGACCAAACCGCGACCGGCGCCCACCAATCGGTGTCGATCCTGCGCAATTCCCGCCAGCGCCGAACATTGTGAGCCAGCAACTTGTGTCGCTCGGTGATCCGTGGCCGCAATCAGCATCTCCGTTTCCGTGTCGATGCCGCGATATGCAGCCGAATGGGTCAAAGGCCAAGAACTCGCCTTTTTCGGAAAAAAGATTCAAGATAGTCAACAGGTTAGGATAGCGTCATAGCCACTCGGGCGCTTTGGGCAAGGCCAGAGAGCTATAGCCGATGGCTATAGCTCTCTGGGTGTCACACGGCTTGCGCGCATTGCCAAAGTGGGTGGAAAGCTGACTTTGTTGCGCCAATACATGGCTATTCCGAATGTGCCGCGCCTCTGGCCCAGAGAATTCCGAAGAGCGAGACTGTACCGAGAATAAGCGCCCCCACACGAGAGACCTCGGTGTCCCATCATAACCCTGGCCAATAATCGAGCCGAGTAGCGTTGCTCCAAGGGCTTGGACGGCACCAAACGCCGACGCGGCGGCACCCGCAACTTTGCCCAGGTTGGTCATCGAGAGAGCTCCCAGGGTAGCGTCTGCCCAGGTGAACATCGCCATCATCGCCGTAACCAAGACGAAGAACAGCCAGAACGGCAGCATTCCTAGGGTGTTCACCAGCACCAGCACAGCCGCAAACCCGACATACGCTGATAGGGCCGTGAGGCCAATGGCAGGGGCTCCGAAGCGCCGGATGAGGCGCGAACAGACGAAGGCAGCACCCGACTGAACAATGGCTGTCGCTGCCATGGCGAAGGCGAAAAACCCACCAAGCCCGAATGTCTCACCATAGACAGGTTGGGTCGTTGCGATGAAGCCATAGAGTACGCCGAGCAGGAACATAGCGGCCACGCCATATCCAATAGCATTGCGGTCCCGTGCGATAATTGCCAACCCCGCCCAGATTGACCTCAAACTGAGCGGTCGTCTGTCCTCAGGAGCCAAAGTCTCGGGCAGTTTGCACCATGTCCAAACCAGCACAGCCATTCCAAGACCAGCCATCGTCAGGAAGATGGCTTGCCAGCCTGCAACAACCAATATGCCCTGACCAATCAGAGGCGCTACGACCGGCAGAACGAGAAAAGCCATAAGCGATAGCGACATGGCCTCTGCCATCTCACTCCCAGAGTAGTGATCTCGTAAGACGGCCTGGGATAGCCGCGTCGTACCGACACCTAGTCCCTGCACGAGGCGCAGGGTGAGCATCATCTCCATGCTCTGGGCGAATGGGGCAAGCAGGGAGGCGACCACAAACAACGTCAGTCCGGCCAAAATCGGCAAACGCCGTCCATAGGCGTCCGCGACCGGCCCGACAAAGAACGCCGAGATAGCTGCACCTGCGAGGAAAATGTCCACGGTCAATTGCGCCAGATTGGGCGCAGTTGTCCCCATTGCGCGACCAATATCGGGCAGAGCTGCGAGCATGATGTCGAGAGCAATGGAACCGAGCCCCATTAGGGCAGCGACAAGCAGGACGAGTTCGCGTCGTCCTAAACCAGCTATGTTAGATAATTAGTGCACCCACCGGCAGCGACATGACCGTCCAGACCAACCCTGGATCGTGCGGTCGCTACGGTAGAAGGATGGCACGGGAACAATCGAGCCGCAATAGCGGTGCACCATCGCTGCCGCGCAGGTTCATGGCAACTGCCAGCAAAGGTTGTTCCTGCGCACGATGACCAGCCGGAACCCGCCCAACTGCTATGACAAAGGGATAAACCGCTCCATCGTTGCCCTACGGCCCCGTTGGCGGGGGTTGGCAATCGTCGGGCAAGCCGAGTTGCATCAAAGGGCTACTAGCCCGCTATGCCCCTGTGTGGGCGCCTACCAGTGACCGTGAACCTTTCGATATAAGTGCCCACGTCCATGCCGAACTGGAACGCCAGTGCACGGCAGCCGTCGCGGGCCTTCGGCACAGCCTCATAGGCATGATCGAAATACATCACGGCGATCTGCACGTCCTTGAACGCCGAATGCGCCACATTGGCATCGAGCCAGCCATCCCGGTCCATATCATGGCTGGCAAGCAGGATTTCCTTGGACCAGTCACCGACCAGTTGTAGCACCGCCGCGCGGAGATTGGCGCAATCCCGCTGCCCTTGCTGGCCATCGGCATAGGCAGGAGCGGTAAAAGACAACAATGCCGGGAACAGCGTGATCGCCATTCGCGGCATCGTGAGGCGCGTGGTGGTCAGGATCAATCGGCCTTGCGCAGCATGTGCCCGCGTTCGGCAGCAGCAGCCGCAAGCTGGGCGTCGAGTTCGCCCGCGCGGACGGCTTCGGTGAGAGTGTCCAGTATTCCTGGCGAATCGGCCAGCTGCCCCACAGCGATGGCATTCTTATCCTTTGCAAACTCGATGGACTTTCCCGCATAGCGTAGGCCGAAGAAAGGTTGGCCGCTGGCGTCGATGAACCAGCCTGCACGCAAACGTTTGGGCGCCTCCACCTGTACACGTTGGCCCTGATCGTTCTTCCGCCACACCATGTGGGTTGGTGCATAGTTCTGCCCGGCTAGCTTAGCCTCGACCATCGCCTTCTGCTCGGCCAGCGCCTCGATCACCTTGTTGCGCGCGCGTTCCACTGGATCGTTGCTTGTGCGCACTGGCTGGGCAGTGGTCAGCTTCAGGCTCTTCAGGATGCTCATGATGTTCTCCAAGTAAGTTGATCTCACCTTGAGTTAAAGCCTTCCGCCAAAAGAGCGACCGCTTTCCAGCCCATGAAGAGCATGTTGGCATCCAAGTTGAATCGCACTCTTCATCTCCTCGACACCGACGTAGCGTGCTGTTGTCTGAGTTGGGGTGGGGAGCGGACAGGCTGCTTCTCGAGCGAAACGACCAATGCGCGCCATCTTGACCCCAGAGTGATGCCGCCACAAGATTAGGTATGGCAACAAACATCTGATCAGCCGCGGCCTGCGGCATTGAGCGAAGCGCCGTCACGCAGAATGCGGGGACGCATCGATCTGCCCATACTCTGATCAGAGATTTCCAATGCCAACACTCTACCTGACCTGCGGTTTGCCCGGCTCCGGCAAGACTTCACTCGCCAAAATCATTGAGCAAGAAATATCCGCCCTTCGTCTGACAGGAGACGAATGGATGCACAGGCTTTACCCCGGAACCTCAACTCCGGAAGCTGAACTTGGACCTTACCGAAGTCGAGTGGAGCAGCTGCAATGGCAGATCGCGCTGCAAGTCCTTCGCCTCGACCGCAGCGTTGTCGTAGATTGGGGAGTGTGGTCACGGGCAGAACGCGATGCCTGCCGAGAAGAAGCCCGCAGCACTGGTGCCAGGGTCATCCTCTGCTTCCTTGATGTCCCGCTTGAGGAGCTCTGGGACCGGATCGCCCACCGGAACACCGTGCTTCCAGCCGATACCTACGAAATCTCACGGACGGACTTGCTCAGGTGGTCAGAGCTATTCGAGCCGCCCACGACCGAGGAGCTGGCGCTTTACGACCTGCCTGGTTACTCTGGGTCTTTACCCCAGATGACCTCGCCCTGACCTCTCGTAGGCGCCTTGGCTGCGCTTTGCAGGTTTTGGGTCCGCCGCATCGCACGACGAATGGAAGCGATGGGGTCGGTTGCCGCCGCCTCACGGCAGCCCTCGAATAGGTTTCTAGCCGATAGCGTCTGAGCGCCTGACATAGCCGTAGCACTCCCCCTCGCTGTTTCTTCCAACCTGAAGACCGCTACCGCCCCACGGCCACCTCACCTGCTTGAACCAGAAATGGCCATCGAACTTCGCCGTGAGTTCCCGCCCCGGCTGCTGCACTAAAGCATGAAGATCTTGCTCGGAGAGCCATGAGCAAACTTCTTGAGAAACATCGATGATGTGCTCTCCTGGCGGGAAGTCATCGTTGGCTTCAATGGTGGAAAGGACACGTGCGGTCAATTCCGGGTCCACCGAGGGAGGCCCTGTGAAACGGCCGATCTCTTCATCCGGGAAGAAAATGATGGATTCCATCACGACCAAGCCGGTGCAGAGCAGTCCGGCAACGATCGCCAATGTAAGCAGGAATTCTCGTAGCTCTCGCATCGATCGACCCGCACCCCCTGACTATCTCTCCGAACATGCGCTGGTAGTCTGCTCAGCAACAGTCGCATTGTAGTGCCGTGTCGCCAGTTCCACGGTGATGTAAGCGATACTTGAACAACCCGCGGCATTCCCATCCCGTAAGCCGAAGGACAACATGGTGATCGACGGCAAAGGGACAATGTCGCGGAACTCGTGCTTTCCAGTTGCAGTCAGTTGCTCTCGCAGATCTACGAAAGCCGACAGCAGCATGGCGATCTCGTCCTTATCAAGGAGAACGTTCTCATCCACGAGCTCGACGCTACACGACCGCCGGTAGTCCGCTGCGACACCGGAAGTTTCCTCCCGCGCCGCGAAGCGCCCACCATGCGAGATCAAAACCGAAGTGCGTTCATCAGCGGCAGTCTCGGAAATCACTTTGCGCAGAGCGTTGGACTGCTGGTCGGCTGTAACCAGCGGAACATCCAATTCGACGGATGTCCGGCATAACTCGAACAGGGTAGTCCATTCAGCTCCAAGGCGCTCGAGGTGTGTCTGATCGAAGCGCCATAGGATCGGCCAAATGACGAGCGACACAACAACGAAGCTCGCAAGACTCAAGAATGCGTGACGCCAGCTGATCTTTAGGAAGCTCATTCGTGCGCTTTCGTGACCCTGCGGTTTGTCTTGGAGCTGCCCCCCTGCCGCCTGCCGCTCGCGCAGAGGTGGACGGCAATATGTTCAACTCACCTTCATTCTGATGAGCAGTAAGCTTTCATGTAGCTCTCGATCGAGCTCTCGAGCTCGGCATGATTGCCAGTGTGGATCGGGGCGCTGCTGGCCAAACCTGGCGCCCTTATCACTACCTCGCCGCAGGCCCTAGAGACTCTTCGGCTTGCAACACTATCCTCATCTAGAAAATTCTGGACATCCCCACCATCGGGAATGTCAGCATAAATCGTTGAATACTTCACAAGCTCACTCCTGAGGTAAAAGTAGACAGAAGCTTGCCCGGGCCGATTAGGGGCGGAGGCTATTTCGACATTCGGCTGCATCTCGGTGAAGTCGATGAAATCTGTGGTCGAACGTAAACGTTCTTCCTTCGGGTCCGGGCAAGGCGCGGCAGCCTGATGCTTTACCTCGAGGACGCACCCCTTGAGGTGATAGACGGCCCGATAATACGGCGTCTCAAATGCGACCTCGTGGAATTGCTCTTGGAGGGTGTGAGCTGAGCGGTCCTGGTCGTCGTGCAGGGAGGGATCGGCTCCCTGCTCAGCATCGTTGCCCAAAGAGGGCAAACACGTGAGCGCGGCGAAAGCGAGTATGGTCACGAGTTGTCTTGTGCTGGGCATGCGCCCTCCTGTCTCTGTCACCGGAGCTTGCGTCTGGAAGTCAGCGGGTTCAACTTAACTGCCAAGGGTGGGACAGCAATAATGAACATGAGAAGACTGACCATGGTTGCCCTAGCAATTGCAGCCAACCTGTTCGCCTACCATCCTGCGCTTGCGACAGAAGGAAGCGAGTTCTTGTGCGCTTACGCCAAAGATCTCGCTCGAGTGACAAATGAGGGAAGGGATCCGGGTCGAGGCCGCGTCAACGTCGACTGTGAAGCGGAATTCATCAGCACCGTATATCAGGTGCCTCATGCCGACAGATCGAGCCAAGATGCTATTCTAGAGAAACTGAACAGCGTACGCCCCAGATTCTGCCAAAGCTCACCGCAACCATACTTTTTGCGGGACGGCTGGACAGTTGAGTGGGTGTATCAATTCACCGATGGCACGCAGGTGATCTACACGATGTGCGGGAGAGGCGCGGGCCAGGTTCGAGAGGTTGAATAGGGCCTGGGGGAGCTACGGCGGCTTTCAGAAACGTCATCAGCAGCTTCGAACGGCCACTATGGGGTCGCCTCCTGACGGGCAGCTCTTAGTGCAGGTTTCTCTCCGCGGCTGCTTGCAACCGTCAGTTCCGCATCCCCGCTAAAATTGGCTGTTGCGCATACATAGAGGTGGAAGGTATATACCCAGCAAAGCTAGGTATCGAAATGAAGCCCTCCAACTCGTCTTTCCTAAATGGTGTACCCGAACTCCTGATCCTGCAAATCCTGCGGGATAGGGAAATGTATGGCTATGAGCTCGTTCAGGCCATTCGTGACCGTAGCGGCGAAGAGATCGTCCTTGCCGAGGGGGTAGTTTACCCCGTGCTTCATGCGCTCGAACGGGATGGTGCACTTGCTGCTCGCCGACAAACGGTAAACGGCCGTAGCCGCATCTACTATTCTCTGACCGAGACAGGCACGTCCCGCCTGACGGCTCTTGCAGCAACCTGGCGGCGCCTGACCGGTGCCATCAGCACCATCCTGGGAGAGCCGGGTCATGCATAGGCTGAGAATACGACTACTCGCTTCGGGCATCTCCCCCAAGGCCGTTGACCGCTACATGCAGGAGCTAAGCGAGCACCGGGACGATCTCATTTGCGAGCTGAGAGCCTCGGGGATGTCGGCTCGAGATGCTGAAGCCGCAGCCGAGAGGCGGCTTGGGGACGAGGCCACCTTAGCCCAGCCGATGCTGGAGGATCCTCGTTTCCGTTCGTTCGCCACCCGTTCCCCGCTCCTGTTCTGGATTGGATTGCCGTCGCTGGGACAGGCAGCGTTGGTGGCCGCCTTTGCGGTCGCTGTCGTGTTGGCTGGTCGCAGCGGCATGGAAAGCGAGTTGCTCGCCAGAAGCGCCAAACTGCTCATGTTCGCGGCTCCTGTAGCCCTCGCCTGGTCCTTTTCGTACCTGGCCGCGCGCCGCCATGTGCTGACACATTGGCCTGTTGCTGGGGTGGGCCTAACCATTTTCATGGGCGCCACTCTAAAGCTCGAAGTCGCGCCAACTGATGTCGCAATCAGCCTTGCTGCACCCGACCTGCTGCAACTCGCCGCCTATGCATTCCTTGCTCCCTTGCCGCTCCTTCTTCGCCGAACCAGGATAAACTGATGCGCTCCATCATTGTTGTCTTCACCGCGGCCCTGCTTGCCGCCACCCCTTCGCTCGCCCGCACCGAGCTCCGCCAGCTGGAGCGCTCGGATGGCAGCACGATCCACTATTCCGTCGACGTTCCAGACGGCGAGCCTGCGGGAACCATCGTGCTGGCGCAGGGCTCGGGCTGCCTTCCGACAGCGTCAGGAACGAATTGGGCGAAGGTGCGCAATGCGTTCCCCAACCATGTCGCGGTCATGGTGGAGAAATACGGAATTAACCCAGACGCACAGATAGTCGACGGATACCGTGATTGCCCCGATGAATTTCATGCCGGATACACTGCTTCTCAACGCGTGACCGACTATGAGGCGGTCATTGCCGAGCTCGATGCACTCAAGCCCCTGGTCTTGTTCGGTGGCTCGGAAGGCGGGTTGGCGGTCGCCATGCTCTCGGCCCGCATCCATCCAGAGGCGACCATCATCCTGTCCTCAGCCCTGGGCATACCATTTGCCGAAATGGTCATCGCGACAGTACCACCGGAAGGCAAGGAACACGTTAGAGCGGGACTAGCGGCAGCGGCTGCAGATCCGGAAGGGTCGACCCTTTTTGCAGGCTTCTCGCACCGGTTCTGGGCCGACATCATGGATCATGTCGTACTAGACCACATGCTTCAGTCCGACAGCCAGTTCTTGGTCATACAGGGCGGCCTGGACAAATCCTCTCCCGTAGCCGCCGCCCGTGCTACCGCTGACCGCTTCGCTGCCGAGGAGCGATGCGACCTCACCTATTGGGAGTTCCCCGCGCTTGACCACGGCATGCTGGACCCCAGCGGGCGATCCCATATGGCGGAGATCGCCGCAGCCGCGGCTGCATGGGCGGCAGACCCGGTAACCTGCTGACCGCGATCTAGGCCACTGCTAGGTTCACCGCTGCTTGATGACACGGTAGCTGCAGCAGGACGGCTGATGTTCGGGCGAAACCTACCGGCACGAGCGTGACAGGATCGGTTGCGGATCGACCGCCTCGGAGTGGGTAGCGGGCTGGCGTCTTTCGATACGTCACGAGGGCATAGCGATCGTGCCCCGCTGCGTGGTGTAACTGAGGTAGGGCCTCCACGCATTTCCGGCTCGGCCGGGCTGGTCAGCGTGCGGGGACTGCCGGCAAGCTGACGAGGGGATCATCGCTCAACGGGGCGAC
>JAESGL010000647.1_pt1 | contig 11434 bp, 9 predicted proteins | sample 9269711 | NCBI WGS metagenome assembly JAESGL01 (sample SAMN14515918, study PRJNA621676) | algae metagenome | isolation source: Kastovskya adunca ATA6-11-RM4 and co-occurring heterotrophs from soil and... | place: Chile: Atacama Desert | collected 2011-06-27
GGGAAATCGGCGACCTGCGTCGTGCACCAGCAATAGGCGAGCAGCAGGAGGATCATCGCCTGGCGCACGCTGAACCGCGCGTCGCGCTTGTCGTCGGCCAGCGCCCAGCCGCCGACCGCCAGCAGTACCGCGATCAGCGAGATCGGCACGCTGTTGAGCAGGTAATAGGTCAGCCGCTGCGGCGAGACGATGTCGATATAGACATACGATCCGATGAACAGGAACGGCCGCCGCATCCCCGCGCCCCACAGCGCCAGCAGGAAGCCGATGAAGAAGAGGTCACGCACGTCCGCGCCGCCCGCGCCGCGCCGCGCGCGCGCCGTCCGCATCCGCCGCCACCGTCGTGGCTTCACGATCGAGCGCCGGGGTGCGCAGCAGCCGCCACGTCGCCACCAGCATCAGGCCATGGCACAGCAGGAGCGAGAAGGTGTCGATCATCGCCGCCGGGCTTAGGTCGGGCGAGTTGACGTGGCGTTAAGTGGCGCGCGTTCATGAGGGCGGGCGATGCGCATCCTCCACGTCCTCGACCACGGCCTGCCGTTGCAGAGCGGCTATACGTTCCGCACCCGCGCGATCCTGACCGCGCAGATGGCGGAGGGGCATGACGTCGCGGCGGTGACGGGGCCGCGCTACAACCCGGCGGAGCCGCTGCGCGAGACGGTCGACGGCATCGATTTCCACCGCACGCCCGCGGCCGCGCGCGGCGGCGTGGCGGGCGAGGTGGCGGCGCTGGCGCGGCGCGTGGCGCAGGTGGCCGACGCGTTCCGCCCCGACGTGATCCACGCCCATTCGCCGGTGATCGACGCGCTGGCGGCGCTGTGGCCTGCGCGGCGGCGCGGCATTCCGCTGCTGTACGAAATCCGCGCCTTCTGGGAGGATGCCGCGGTCGGCAACGGTACGGGGCGCGAAGGGTCGGCGCGCTACCGCGCCACTAAGGCGCTGGAAAGCTGGGCGGTGGCGCGCGCCGATGCGGTGGCGGTGATCTGCGACGGGTTGCGTGGCGACCTGGTGGCGCGCGGCGTGCCTGCGGACAAGATCATGGTGTCCCCCAATGGCGTCGACCTGACGCTGTTCGGCACGCCGCCGTCGCGCGATGCGGCGCTGGCCGAGCAATGGGGGCTGGGCGACGAGGTGATCGGTTTCATCGGCAGCTTCTACGATTACGAGGGGCTGGACGATCTGATCGCGGCGATGCCCGCACTGGCGGCACGCCGGCCGCGCGCGCAATTGCTGCTGGTCGGCGGCGGCCCGATGGAGGCGTCGCTGCGCGCGCAGGCGGCGGCATCCCCCGCCGCGGCGCGCATCCGCTTCGTCGGGCGCGTGCCGCATCATGAGGTGGAGCGTTATTACGGGCTGGTCGACGTGCTTGCCTATCCGCGCAAGCGGATGCGGCTGACCGACCTGGTCACGCCGCTGAAACCCCTGGAGGCGATGGCGCAGGGGCGGCTGGTCGCCGCGTCCGACGTCGGCGGGCATCGCGAGCTGATTCGCGACGGCGATACCGGCACGCTGTTTGCGGCGGGCGATCCGGACGCGATCGCGGCGGCGCTGGCCGGGCTGCTGTGCGACCGGTCGGGGTGGGACGCGCGGCGCGAACGGGCGCGCGCCTTCGTCGCGGCGGAGCGCGACTGGGCGACCAACGTTCATCGCTACGATGCTGTTTACCAACGGCTTACGGGTGCTGCCTATAGCAAGCGGTCATGGTCGCGACGCTCCCCCCCAACCGGCCCGAATCGGGTCTGAACGCCACGCTGCTGCCGGTCGCGGCGATCCTTGCGGGGATCGGCGTGGCCGCCGGCATCGCCACCGCCCCTGGCGACGTGCTGAACGCCGTGGTGATGCGATCGCATCTGCCCGACTGGGTGCCCGCCGCCGCGCCGCCGATCGGCGTGACCGGGCGCACGCTGCTGGCGCTGGTCGCCGGGGCGCTGGTGATGATGGCGGGGCTGGGCGCGGCGGGGTGGTGGCGGCTGCCGCGTCGCCGGCGTGCCGATCCGCTGGTTCCCGCGATCCGCCGTGCGGATGCGCACCCCGATGCGCCGCCGCGCCGTCCGATCCGCGCCAGCGAGGATCTGGGCCAGCCGCTGCCCGACCTTCCCGAACCGGTCGAGGTGCTGCCGGTGATCGCGCGCGGCCATGCGGTGGCGGACGATGCCGACCCGATCGCGCCGGCGAACGAAACGCCGCCCGCCGCCTGGCTGTCGCCCCCGCCCGAACGCCCGCTGCCGCGCGACCTGAACCTGCCGATGAGCGTGTTCGATCCGGGTGCCGTCCCGTCCGAGCCGATGGAGGCGCCGCGCCCGCTGCCCCCGCTGGTGGTGCGCGCAACCCCGGCGGCGCCGACGTCCGCCCCCGCCGATGTGGAAGCGGCCGAACCCGTGCCCCCGCCGCCGCCCCCCCCGCCGCCCGTGCGGATCGCGCCGGGGGAGCGGATGGAAAGTTTCGCGCTGCCCCCCGTTCCGCTGCCCACCACCCCGCTGGCGCAGGAATCGCTCGCCTCGCTGGTGGACCGGCTGGAACGCGGCGCGGCGCGGCGTTCGCTGCCGCTCGCCCGCCCGGCGCAGGCCGCCGCACATCTGGCGACGCTGGACGACACGCTCCAGCGGCTGCGGCGGCTCGCCGCCGGCTGACGCGCGCATCACCCGGTCGCGACGGTCAGCCCCTCGATCCGCAGGTGCGTGACCGCCCCGGCGCGGTCGCAACTCGCCAGTTTCAGATCGGCCAGCAGGTGCCCCGGCATCGCCAGGTCGTGCGTCGTCACCTGTTCCAGCCAGCGGTCCAGCGATTCGCCCGACGGTGCGGACGCGACCAGTTCGTGGCGCTCCCCCGCGAAGGTCGCGCTGTGCCAGGCGGCGCGGCGGTGCCGCTCCACCGACAGCGACGCGCCGGCCAGCGCGGCGGAACGCGCCAGCGCGCGATCGAACGGCGCGGGCCTCATTGCTGGCGCGCCGTGATGATCGCTTCCACCCGTGCGCGCACCCGCGGCCCCGGCTCGCGCCCGCGACGCATGTCGAGCACCAGCCGCGGGTCGTTGACCGCCCGCCGTCCGAAGGTGGTCGCGGCGACCCCGGTGCGCCGCAGATAGCGTTCGATATCCCATAACAACGACATGGCCGACTCCCGACTCCAACCGTGTTCTTGAAATGTTCTCCATTTTCCAACTTGTCGAGGAAATTTCCTGCGCGTAGGGTGCGCCGGTGAGCGACACCCCACAGCAGGCGCTGGAGCACGCGGCGCGCGCGCGCGGGGTCAGCCTGTCGGCGCTGTCGCGGATGCTGGGGCGCAACGTGGCGTATCTGCAGCAGTTCGTCGGGCGCGGATCGCCGCGGCGGTTGCCGGAGCGCGAACGCCGCTTGCTCGCCGATTTCCTGGGGCTGGACGAACGCGTGCTCGGCGCGCCGGAGCCGGTGGCGGCGGACGTGCCGGTGCCGCGCCGCGCGGTCAGCGCCGCGGCGGGGGCGGGGCGCGAGCCGGCGGACGAACGCGCGCTGCGTGACGAGCAACTGCCGCGCGCGTGGCTGCGCGCGCACGGCGTCACGCCGGGTCAGGCGTCGCTGATCGACGTGACCGGCAATTCGATGGCGCCGACCCTGCTCGACGGCGACCGGTTGGTGGTGAACGAGGGCGACCGCACGGTGCCGCCCGGCGGGGGCGTGTTCGTCATCCGCGTCGACGACGGCGTGGCGGTGAAGCGCGTGCGGCGCAGCGGTGCGACGATCGAGATCGTCAGCGACAATCCCGCCTACCCAGCGCTGGTCCGCCCGGCGGCGGAGGTGACGGTGATCGGGCGCGCGCGGCTGCTGCTGCGCGATCTGTAGTGCGCGTTACAGCCGCGCGTTGCGCCACCACATCGCCACCGCGATCGCGGCGCCGATCGCCAGCCCGGTGAGGAAGCCGATCGACGGCTGCCGCGCGACCAGGCCGCCGATCGTGCCGAGAAGCGCGCCCAGCGCGACGAAGATGCCGCCGGCGGCGGGGGTGCGGGAAGGGGGACGGGCCATGACCGCGCCCAGATGCCACGGCCGGCGGCGGTGCGCCAGTGCGGCGACGGGCAGGGGTGATGCGATGGCGCGCGCGGTGGGGCGTGCCGGCCGCGCGCCCTTGCGCCCGCACGGGCTGTTTTGGCCCCTTCTGCTGGCCCGCGCCACCGGCTAGACGATGGTGATGGAGCCGGACGCGGGGCGGCGTGGCGCGGTGCTGCGCGTCACGACCGGCATGATGATCGTAAAGCTGACGATCGTGGGTTGCGCCGCTGCGGCACAGGTGCCCGCGGCGGCGCCCCCCCTGTCGCCGGCGTCCTCGCCCCCGCCGGCGACCGGCGGGATGGAGATCGACCCCGATTCGCCGCTGGCGCCGCTGCCCGATATCGGCGTCGACTGGCCCGAACTGCCGGTGCAGCCGGCCGCATCCTCCGTCCCCGCCGCGACCCAGCGGACGGTCGCGGCGAGCACGCGTTACGACTGGCGGATCGACGGGATCGACGGCGTCGCATCGCCGCTGCTGCGCGACCGGCTCCGCGAACTGTCGGTGCTGGCGGGCAATGCGGGCAAGGAGGCGAACGCCGCGCAGCTCGACCGGCGCGCGCGGCAGGATGCCGACCTGCTGCTGACGCTGCTGAAGGGGGAGGGCTATTACGACGCGGTGGTGACGACGGGGGTGGAGACCGCCGACCGTCGCCCGGTGATCGTGCTGACCGCGGTTCCGGGCGCGCAATACCGCTTCTCGGGCGTCACGCTGGCGGGGGTGGAGCAGGCGGGGGCGAAGGCGGACGCGCTGGACAAGGCGTTCGCGGTGAGCGCGGGCGATGCCGTCAACGCCGATGCCGTCGCCGAGGCGACCGCGAATCTGCGCGTTCGTGCCGGAGAGGAAGGGTTTCCGTTCGCCACGGTGGGGGAGCCGGACGTGGTGGTCGATCGCGCGGCGCGTACCGCGACGCTGCAACTGGACGTCGCGCCCGGCACCGCCCGCCGCTTCGGCACGATCACCGCCAATGCGGACAACCGCGTGTTCGATGCCGCGCACGTGCAGGAGATCGCGCGCTTCCGCCCCGGTCAGCCGTACGAGGCATCGCAGGTCGACGACCTGCGCCGCGCACTGATCCAGACCGGGCTGGTCGCCACCGCGGACGTGACGCCGGTGCCCGGCGCGACCCCCGATATTGTCGACATCGCGGTGCGCCTGTCGCCCGCGCCGCCGCGCACCGTCGCGGGCGAACTGGGCTATGGTACCGGCGAGGGGGCGCGTGCCGAAGTCAGCTGGACCCACCGCAACCTGTTCCCGCCCGAAGGCGCGCTGACGCTGCGCGGCGTGCTGGGCACCGGCGAGCAGCTGGGGCAGGTCACCTATCGCCGCAACAATTTCCGCGGGCGCGACCGCGTGCTGACCGGCCAGTTCGCGATCGCGCACCTGCTGCGCGATGCCTATGAGGCAAACACGCTGTCGCTGTCGGCGACGCTGGAGCAGCAGACGACGATCTTCTTCCAGAAGGCGTGGACCTGGTCGCTCGGCGGGGAGCTGGTCGCCACCGACGAACGCGACGTGGACGCGTCCACCGGCCAGCCGCGGCGGCGCACCTTCCTGATCGGCGCGCTGCCGACCAGCCTGGGGTATGACGGGTCGGACGATCTGCTGAACCCGACGCGCGGTTTCCGGCTGTCGGGGCGCGCCAGCCCCGAACTGTCACTGCAGGGATCGGTGTTCGGCTATACCCGCGTGCAGCTGGACGCCAGCGCGTACCAGCCGCTGACCAGCCGCGCGATCGTCGCCGGACGCATCCGGCTGGGCACGATCCTGGGCGCGCCGCGCGACCAGATCGCGCCGTCGCGGCGCTTCTATGCCGGTGGTGGCGCGTCGGTGCGCGGCTACGGATTTCAGTCGATCGGCCCGCGCGATCCCAACAACGATCCGATCGGCGGGCGTAGCCTGGCCGAATTCGCGATCGAGGCGCGGGTGAAGGCGTTCGGCAATTTCGGTGTCGTGCCGTTCCTGGACGGCGGCAACATCTACACCGGCGGCGCGCCCGATTTCAGCGGCTTCCGCTACGGCGCCGGGCTGGGCGTGCGTTATTATTCCAGCTTCGGGCCGATCCGCGTCGACGTCGGCACCCCGCTGAACCCGCAGCCGGGCGACAGCCGGATCGCGGTGTACGTGTCGCTGGGGCAGGCGTTTTGAGGCGGGCGGGCCGGATCGCGCTGGCGATCGTCGCGGTGCTGGCGGCGCTGATCGTCGCGATCGGCATCGGCATCGACACCGACGTCGGGCACCGGCTGGTCGCCGACCGGATCAACGCGCTGGCGCCCGCCAACGGGCTGCGCTTCCGCGTCGGGCGGATCGACGGGTCGCTGTACGGGCGCGCGCAGCTGGTCGACGTGCGGATGTACGATCCCGAAGGGCTGGTGCTGACGGTGCCGCGCGCCGCGCTCGACTGGCGGCCATGGTCGTGGTGGGACGACCGGCTGGAGATCCGCAGCCTGGACGTGCCGCTGGCGGTGCTGGCGCGGCTGCCCAGGACGCGCGACACCGGGCGCAGCGGGCCGATCCTGCCGCGGTTCGACATCGTCATCGGGCGGCTGGCGATCGACCGGCTGGTGCTGGGGCGCGCCGTCATCGGCACGGCGCGCAGCGGGCGCGTGCGCGGCGCCGCCGACATTCGCGACGGCCATGCGGTGGTCCGCCTGGCCGCGGCGGTCGCGGGCAGCGACACGCTGGCGCTGCGGATCGATTCGCGCCCCGACGACGGACGGTTCGATATCGACGCGCAGGCGCGCGGCATCGCCGGGGGGCTGCTGTCGCGGATCACCGGGGCGGGCGACGCGGTGTCGCTCGACATCGGCGGGGATGGCGGCTGGCGCGCGTGGCAGGGGCGCGCGGTGGCGCAGGTGGGCACGACGCGGATCGCCGATCTGGCGCTGTCGAACCGCAGCGGCGACTATACATTGGTCGGCACGCTGGAGCCGCAGCGCATTACCAAGGGCAAGCTGAAATCGCTGACCGCGCCGCGCGTCACCGTCAACGGCGGGGCGACCTTCGCGAACCGGCGGCTCGACGGGCAGCTGTCGCTGCGCTCCGCGGCGCTGTCGGTGGAGGCGCGCGGCGTCGTCGACCTGGCGCGCAGCGCATTCGGCAACGTGAAGCTGGAGGCGCGGCTGCTCCGCCCGGAGGCGCTGTTCCGCAACATGCGCGCCACCGACATGCGGCTGCGCGCGATCCTGGACGGCAATTTCCGCGCCTTCCGATTCGACTACCGCATTACCGCGCCGCGCTTTTCGTTCGACGATACCGGGTTCGAACAGGCGCGCGCGGCGGGGCGCGGGCGCTGGTCGAACAGCCCGGTGGCGGTGCCGGTGCGCTTCACCGCGGCGCGCGTGACCGGGGTGGGCGACGTGGCGGGCGGCATCCTGCGCAACCTGTCGCTGGACGGCGTGCTGCGCGTCACCGCGCGGATGGTGACCGGCGACGATCTGGCGCTGCGATCCGACAAGCTGACCGGGCGCATCGGGCTGCAGCTGGACCTGCGCACCGGGCAATATGACATCGGCCTGACCGGCGCGCTGGGCCGCTATCTGATCCCGGGGCTGGGGGTGGTCGATGTCCAGTCGCGGCTGCGCGTCGTCCCCGGCGCGGGGGCCAAGGGCACGCGCGTGGTCGGGCGCGGCACCGCGCAGATGGTGCGGCTGGACAACGCCTTCTTCCGGTCGCTGGCGGGCGGGCTGCCGCGGATCGACACCGGGCTGGAGCGGACTCCCGACGGTATCCTGCATTTCACCGGATTGACGCTGACCGCGCCCGATATCCGGCTGGCGGGCAACGGCTATCGCCGCCGCGACGGCACGTTCCATTTCGAGGGTGCCGGGCGGCAGCGCAGCTATGGCCCGGTGCAGCTGGTGCTGGACGGCCGGATCGAGAAGCCGACGATCGACCTGATCTTCCAGCGGCCCAACGATACGCTGGGCCTGCGCGACGTGCGCGCGCATCTGGACCCGAACCCGGCGGGCTTCGCGTTCGTCGCCGGGGGCGGATCGCGGCTGGGGCCGTTCACCGGCGCGGGGCAGATCGTGCTGCCGCCGGGCGGCGGGCAGGCGCGGATCGACGTCGCGCGGCTGGACGTCAGTGGGACGCGCGCGACCGGCGCGCTGGATATCGTGCCGGGCGGGTTCCGCGGGCGGATGGCGATCGCAGGCGGCGGGCTGTCGGGCGCGCTCGATCTGGCGCCGGTGGGCGATGTGCAGCGGATCGCCGGGCGGATCGTCGCGCGTGGCGCGCGGATCGGCACCGGCGTGACGGTGCGGCAGGCGACGCTGGATTTTAACACCCTGCTCGACCCCGCCGGCGCGCGGACGGAGGCGACGGTGACCGGCACGGGCCTGCGCCACGGTGCGCTGTCGCTGGCGCGCTTTGCCGGCAACGTGCGGCTGACGGGGGAGACGGGCGAGGTGCGCGCGTCGATCGCCGGATCGCGCGGCGTCGGTTTCCAGATCCAGACCGTTGCGCAGCTGGCGCCCGATGGCTGGACGGTTCGCGCGCAGGGGACGCTGGGTCAGCGCCCGATCCGGCTGGAGACGCCCGCGGTGCTGCGCCGTGATGGCGACACCTGGGTGCTGGCGCCGACGCGGCTGACCTTCGCGGGGGGTGAGGCGACGCTGGCCGGGCGCTTCGGCGACGGCGACATGGCGGTGACCGGCAAGCTCGGCAACCTGCCGCTGGCGGTGCTCGACATCGGTTATGCCGGGCTGGGGCTGGGCGGCAATGCCAGCGGGACGTTCGATCTGGCCGCGCGCGGCGATGCGCCGCCCACGGGCCGCGTCGACCTGACCGTGCGCGGGCTGACGCGGTCGGGGCTGCTCACCTCCTCCGCGCCGATCGACCTGGCGGTGGCGGGGGTGCTGACCCCGGCGCAGGCGGGGGTGCGGCTGGTGATGGCGTCGGGCGGGCGCGTCGTCGGCCGCGCGCAGGCGCTGCTGAAGCCGCTGGCGGACGGGGGCGACCCGATCGATCGGCTGACGCGCGCCGGACTGTTTGCGCAGCTGCGCTACAGTGGCCCCGCGGAAACCCTGTGGCCGCTGACGCGGGTCGAGCTATTCGACCTGTCCGGCCCGGTGGCGATCGCGGCGGACGTCAGCGGGACGCTCGCCGCCCCGCAGCTGCGCGGCGTGGTGCGGTCCAGCAATGCGCGCATCCAGAGCAGCGTGACCGGCACCGTGCTCAGCAACATCCGCGCCGAGGGGCGGTTCGCCGGATCGCGGTTGCAGGTGCAAAGCTTCGCCGCCGATGCCGGGGCGCGCGGCGGCAAGGTCAGCGGCACCGGCGCGTTCGATTTCGGTGCGGCGAACGGCGTCGCGCTGGACCTGCGCATGAATGCCGACCGCGCGGTGATGATCGACCGCGACGATATCGGCGCGACCGTCACCGGCCCGCTGGCGTTCACTTCCGACGGCGACGGCGGGGTCATCAGCGGCAACGTGCGGCTCGACGCGGCGCGCTATCGCCTGGGGCAGGCGAGTGCGGTCAGCGCGCTGCCGCGCTTGAACGTGCGCGAGATCAACGTACCCGACGGCGCAGGGCCGGAGGACGACGATGCCGCCGCGCCGTGGCGGCTGGCGATCCATGCCAAGGCGCCGGGCGGGCTGATGGTGTCCGGGCTGGGGCTGCGCAGCGAATGGTCGACCGAGGTCGATATTGCGGGCACGCCGACCAACCCGGCAATCACCGGCCGCGCCGACCTGGTGCGCGGCGATTACGAATTCGCGGGCCGCCAGTTCGAACTGTCGCGCGGCGTCATCCGCTTCGCCGGGGAAGTGCCCGCCAATCCCGCGCTGGATATCGAGGCGAACGCCAACACCACCGGGCTGAACGCGACGATCCGCGTGACGGGTGTCGCGGCCAAGCCGGAGATCGCCTTCGCCAGCACCCCCGCGCTGCCGCAGGACGAACTGCTCAGCCGGCTGCTGTTCGGCACGTCGATCACCAAATTGTCCGCGCCGGAGGCGTTGCAGCTGGCCGCCGCGGTGGCCGCATTGCAGAACGGCGGCAACGGCCTCAACCCGATCAACGCGGTGCGCCGCGCGGCGGGGCTGGACCGGCTGCGCATCCTGCCCGCCGATCCGCAGACCGGGCAGGGCACGTCGATCGCGGCGGGCAAGTTCGTGACGCGGCGGCTGTATGCGGAGATCATCACCGACGGTCAGGGCTATTCCGCGACGCGCGTCGAGTTCCAGGTGACGCGCTGGCTGTCGCTGCTGTCGTCGATCTCGACGCTGGGGCGGCAGAGCGCCAACGTGCGCGTGTCGCGGGATTATTGAGGGGGAAGCGTATCGACTTCCCCGCCCCGTCGTCCCGGCGAAGGCGGGACCTTCGCAAACCCCACGCCGGCATGACGGACCGCAAGGCGGAGACGTTTGAAACAGGAGGTGGGCGACCGGCGCGGCATTCCCGCGCCGGGCGCCCTTCACATCCTCAGGCCGGCGCGCCCACGATCGTCTTGACTTCCATGAAGTCGGTCAGGCCGTACTTGCCGTTTTCGCGGCCGTTGCCCGACTGCTTGTAGCCGCCGAACGGCGCGGCGATGTCGGGCGACCAGCTGTTGATCGTGACCAGCCCGGCGCGCAGCCGCGGCGCGACCTCGGCGGCCTTCGCCGGATCGCCGGAGATGGTCGCCGACAGCCCGTATTCGGTGTCGTTGGCGACGCGCACCGCCTCGTCCAGATCGCCGTAGCTGGTGATCGTGGCGACCGGGCCGAACGTTTCCTCCCGCGCGATGCGCATGTCGGGGGTGACGTCGGTGAACAGCGTCGGCTGGATGAAGAAGCCCGAATTGCGCCCGTCCGGGCGGCCCGGGCCGCCGGTGACCAGCGTCGCGCCTTCGTCGATCGCCGACTGGATCAGCCCCTGGATCTTCTCATATTGCGCCTTGTTGACGACCGGGCCGATGTGCTGGCCGTCTTCCAGCGGGTTGCCGACCTTGGTCTGCTCCATCATCGACTTCACGATCTGCGTCGCGTCGGCGACCTGGCTGTCGTGGACCAGCAGGCGCGTCGGCGCGATGCAGCTCTGCCCCGAATTGGCCAGCACGCCCGCCACCGTCGGCGGCAGCACGGTGCCCAGGTCCGCGCCCTCCAGCACCAGGTTCGGCGCCTTGCCGCCCAGTTCCTGATGAACGCGCTTCACCGTCGTCGCCGCGGCCTGCGCCACCGCCACGCCCGCGCGGGTCGATCCGGTGAAGCTGACCATGTCGACGCCGCGGTGCGACGACAGCGCCGCGCCCACGCCCGGCCCGTCGCCGTTGACGAGGTTGAACACCCCCGCCGGCACGCCCGCGGCGTCGAGGATCTCCGCCAGGATCGCGGCGCAGCCCGGCGCCTCCTCCGACGGCTTCAGGATCATCGTGTCGCCCGCCGCCAGCGCGGGCGCGACCTTCGCGCAGATCTGGTTGAGCGGC
>JAESGL010000648.1_pt1 | contig 11404 bp, 11 predicted proteins | sample 9269711 | NCBI WGS metagenome assembly JAESGL01 (sample SAMN14515918, study PRJNA621676) | algae metagenome | isolation source: Kastovskya adunca ATA6-11-RM4 and co-occurring heterotrophs from soil and... | place: Chile: Atacama Desert | collected 2011-06-27
GAAGGGCCCGCGTCGTCGGACGGGCCGGCTGTCGCTGCCCGCCGGCCGGGCAATCGTTTCGCTACGCCAACGGCGCGGCGTCGCCGCCCCTACCGATTGCCCAGCGCCACGATGTGGCCGAACACCGCGGGATGCAGCGGCTTGCTGAACGCGCAGCCGTAGCTGGTCTTGTCGCGCCACGCGACCACCGCCTCCAGCGCGGCGAGGCCGGGCAGCGTCAGCCACACCGTCGTTCCCGGCCACATCGTGAAGCTGGTCTGCGCGCGGAATCCGGTGACCGACAGGTCGACGACCTCGATCTCGAACCGGGTCGTCCCGCGATCGCGCAGGTGCGCGCGCATCTTCACCGCGCGGCGCAGCGCGTGGCGGTGATTGTCGTCTTCCGACGGGATGGGCAGCGGGACGGCCTGTTCCATGGCCCCGCACACTGGCAGGATCGGGTTAATCTTCCACAAACGCCGCCGGGGCCGCCGACCGATCCCCCACGGCCCGGCGCACGCCCGCGCGCCCGCGCCGCTTCAGCTCCGCCTTCAGCGCCTCCGGCCGCGGCGCGACCAGGAACCCGAAGCTGACATTGCCCTCGCGCGTTTCCACCACGTGATGCAGCCGGTGCGCCTGGACGATCCGCTTCATATAGGCGGACTTGGGCAGGTAGCGCGTCGGGATGCGCTGATGCACGATCACGTCGTGGAACCCGAAATAGATCGCGCCATAGGCCGCGATCCCCGCGCCGATCCACGTGAACCCCGGCCACCAGCCCAGCTGCACCCCGCCCAGCAGCAGCACGATCGACGGCACGGCGAAGATCACCGCGTACAGATCGTTCAGCTCCCAATTGCCATGGCGCGCGCGATGATGGCTTTCATGCAGGAACCAGCCCCAGCCATGCATCACCCAGCGATGCATGACGTAAGCGAAACCCTCCCTCAGCGCGACGGTGAGGAGGAACAGGGAAAGCGCGGCCCAGAAGGACATGATCGCGCGCATATAGCCATCGCGGCGCGCGCCCGCTACGTCGCGGTGCATCATGACCGACGAACTCCGCTCCGCCGCCCTAGAATCCAAGGCCTGGCCCTATGAGGAGGCACGCAAGCTCCTCAAGCGTTATCCGGACGGAAAGCCTGGCAGCGAACCGATCCTGTTCGAAACCGGCTATGGCCCGTCGGGCCTGCCGCATATCGGCACGTTCAACGAAGTGCTGCGCACCACGATGGTGCGCAACGCCTTCCACACGCTCAGCGACCTGCCGACCCGGCTGATCGCGTTCAGCGACGATATGGACGGCCTGCGCAAGGTCCCGGACAACGTCCCCAACGGCGACATGCTGCGCGAACACCTGGGCAAGCCGCTGACGCGCATCCCCGATCCGTTCGGCAAGTTCGACAGTTTCGCTGCGCACAACAATGCGATGCTGCGCGACTTCCTCGACCGCTACGGCTTCGACTATGAATTCGCCTCGTCCACGGAATACTACACCTCCGGCCGCTTCGACGATGCGATCCGCGGCGTGCTGCGCCACTGGCAGGGCGTGATGGACGTGATGCTGCCGACGCTGCGCGCCGAACGCCGCGCCACCTACTCGCCGGTGCTGCCGGTCAGCCCGAAGAGCGGGATCGTCCTGCAGGTGCCGGTCGAGGTGGTCGACGCCGAGGCGGGCACGATCGCGTTCGAGGATGAGGGCGAGCGGATCGTCCAGTCCGCGCTCGGTGGCCTCTCGAAGCTGCAATGGAAGGTCGACTGGGCGATGCGCTGGGTCGCGCTGGGCGTCGATTACGAAATGGCGGGCAAGGACCTGATCGATTCGGTCACGCAATCGTCGAAAATCGCACGCGTGCTCGGCGGCCGCCCGCCCGAAGGCTTCAACTACGAGATGTTCCTCGACGAAAAGGGCGAGAAGATCTCCAAGTCGAAGGGCAACGGCCTGTCGATCGAACAATGGCTGACCTACGGCCCGGAAGAGAGCCTAGCCTTCTACATCTATCGCGAGCCGAAGAAGGCCAAGCAGCTGCACATGGGCGTCATCCCGCGCGCGGTGGACGATTACTGGCAGTTCCGCGGCAATTACGCCGGACAGGCCGCCAAGGAGAAGCTCGGCAACCCGGTCCACCACGTCCATGACGGCCAGCTGCCCGACGGCACGCTGCCTGTGACGTTCGGGCTGCTGCTCAACCTCGTCGGGGTGATGGGCGAAGGCGCGACGCGCGATCAGGTGTGGGCGTATCTGGCCAATTACGTCGCCGATGCGACCCCCGCCGCCTATCCGGAGCTGGACCGGCTGATCGGCCATGCGCTGGCCTATCACCGCGACCATATCGCCCCGACGCTCAAGCGCCGCGCGCCCGTGGGGGTGGAGGTGGCGGCGCTGGAGCGGCTCGACGCCGAACTGGCCGCATTGCCCGAGGACGCAAGCGCCGAGGATATCCAGAACATCGTCTACGAGATCGGCAAGACGGGTGGCTTCGCCGAACTGCGCGACTGGTTCAAGGCGCTGTACGAAACGCTGCTGGGGTCCAGCCAGGGGCCGCGCATGGGCAGCTTCATCCGCCTGTACGGCGTCGCCAATACCCGCACGCTGATCGGCGAGGCGCTGGCGGCGGCATAGCCTTGCCGCCTGCGCGGTGCGGGCGATCGCTATCCGGGCTGCGCCGCATCGGAAGAAGGTGGATTCGCGCAGAGACGCCGAGGCGCAGAGGGGCGGCGCGTGCCGCCGCGCAGCGGCTTTACCGAGGACGTTGCGGTCAGAGGGTGACGCTACGCGTCGCGGTTACTCTCCGCGTCTCCGCGCCTCCGCGTGAACCCAGCCACTGCCTCACAAAGGCGGGCGTCCGGCGACCGCAGCACCGATCCCGATCGGACAACCACCCCGCCCGTCACACCGGACGTGTCTAAACGCCTTCCCGTCATGCCGGACGTGTTCCGGCATCCACTGCGCCGCATACCCCGCAGAGGGTTGATGGTGCGGCACGGTGGACCCCGGAACAGGTCCGGGGGACGAGCGCCGGGGAATTGCATGCCGTAGGACGCCGCTACGATCGAACCCCGTGGCCGAAGGCGAGGGAAGCCCCGCCTAGAACAGCCCGCCGCTCTCCGCCGGTGCCGCCTCGCTCGGCGACGGCGTCGGCGTCGGTATCGCCCCCGGCATCGGCGTCGCCGCGACCGGGGACGCGCGTGGCGGGGCGATCGCGCCGGTGATCGCGGCGGCTTCCAGCGTGTCGAGCGCGCGGCGCGCGTCGATCCAGCGTTGTGCCGCGGCGGTCCAGCTGCCCGCGTCGGCGGCGCCGGGCAGCCGCTTCACCTCGGCCAGCGCGCCCTCGACATTGCCGGTCTCGATCATCCGCCGCGCGCGCGCCAGCCGGTCCGACGGCAGCGGCGATGGCGTGCCCGCCTTGTGGATCACCACCAGGTTGCGCAATTCGGCGCCCAGCCCGCTCCACCAGTCGCTGCGGGCGGCCAGCAGCGTCGGCGCCGCGGCGTTCAGGCTGGTGTGCAGATCCTCCAGCGTCACCGGCGCGCGCGCCGACCGGATCACGGCGTTGACGTCATTGGGCAGGGTCGGGCCGAACCGCTCGCGCAACTCCCCCTCCAGATAGCCCAGCCCCACCCCGCGCTCGATCGCGCGGCGCGCGGCAAGGGCGGTCAGGATCGCCTCGGCGCGGCCCGCGCGCCCCGCGGCGGCGGCGCTGTCGCTGTCGATCCGCGCCGCGCGCGCCTCCAGATTGGCGAGTTGCGCCGCCAGCGCGCTTTCGCGCAGCGCCAGCGTCGCCGCCTCCGCCGACAGCGCGGTCGTAGCGGGCGCGGCGGCGGTGGGTGCGGGCGCCGGCGTGACGCCGGATGCCGCCGTGGCGGGCGTGCTCGCCGAGGTGCGGAAGAAGCCCGGGGTGTTGCGCACCGCATAGGCCATCAGCCCCAGCCCGATCAGCAGGCCGATGATCGCGATGGTCAGGACGGGGCCGAACCGGGGCCGCGGGGCACTGCGCTCGAAGCCGGAACGGTCGGTCATGCGCCGCTTATCCCCGGCTGCGCGCTACGGGTCAATCGCGAGCCGCACCGCGACCGCGACCAGCGCCGCGTCGCTCGGTTCCGGGGCGATCCCCACCGCCCCCCAGCCGTCGCCCGCCGCGGCCCCGACCGCCGCGCTCAGCGCCGCGATTCGCGTGTCCGATCGCGGCATGTGGCCGATTCCGGCGACGAAATGCGTCGCCGCCCGCACCGAATGGAGCAGCACGACCGCGCCCGACGATGCCGTTTCCAACGCATCGCCCGCGACCGGCCGCGCCTCGCTGGCGTAGACGGTGATCGCGGTGACGCCCGGCAGGTCGATCCGGTCGCGCCCCGCCAGGTGCAAAAGGCGCGGAAATCGTGGCGCCTCGGCGACGGCGTCGCGCGCATTGCCCGTCCCGACATGCGCTACACGCAGTCCTTTCGCCTGCGCGGCAGCCGCAGTCGCCGCCCCCACCGCCACCACCGGCAGCGCCGACAGCGCCCCCAGCGCCGCCCCGGCGTGGCGCGGCGCATTCGCACTGGTCAGCAACAGCGCATCGAATCGCGCCGGATCGGGCGAAGTCCATGCCACTGCGCGCGTCTCGAACAGCGGCAGCGCGTGCGCCTCCACCCCCGCGGCAGCCAGCGCGGCGCAGGTGCGCGCGGCCCCCGGCGCGGGCCGCAGCACCAGCGCGCGGCGCGGCGGCATCAGCCGAACAGGTCGCGCACGACCGCCGGCGCCCCGGCCAGCAGCTCCCCTGCCAGCCGCGCGCCCAGCTCGACCGGGTCGTCGCCGCGCGCGCTGCCCTCCACCGAACAGGCGCCATCGGACGACAGCAGCTGCGCGCGCAGCAACAGCCCGCCGCCGTCCTCGCCCTGCGCCAGCGCCGCCACCGGCGAATGGCAATCCGCCCGCAACGCCGCCAGGAACGCCCGCTCCGTCGCGACCGCGCGATGCGTCGCGGCATCGTCGATCGCCGCGACCAGCGCGCGCGCCGGGCCGTCCGCCAGCGTCTCGATCCCGACCGCGCCCTGCGCCGGGGCGGGCAGCATCACGTCCAGCCCGATGACAGCGCCGGTATCGTGCCGCCCCAGCCGCTCCAGCCCCGCCGCGGCGAGCAGCGTCGCGTCCACCTCGCCCGCCGCCAGCTTGCCCAGCCGCGTATCGACATTGCCGCGGAACAGCGTGGTGACCACGTCCGGGCGCAACCGCCGCACCTGCGCGGCGCGGCGCGGGCTGCTGGTGCCGACCGTCGCGCCCTCGGGCAGCGCCGCGATCGTGTCCGCCCCGATCAACCGGTCGCGCACGTCGGCACGCGGCAGCATCGCGGCGATCGCGATCGCATCCGGGCGCAGCGTCTCGACATCCTTCATCGAATGGACGCAGGCGTCGACCTCACCCGCCAGCAGCGCGCGGTCCAGTTCCTTGGTCCACAGCGCCTTGCCGCCGATCTCCGCCAGCGCGCGGTCCTGCACGCGGTCGCCGGTGGTGCGGATCACGACGATCTCGACGTCGTCCCAGCCATGCGCCGCCATCAACGCGTCGCGCACCATACCTGCCTGGGTGAGCGCAAGCGGTGAACCACGGGTGCCGAGCCGGAACATACCCACCGCCTTGCCGCCTTCGACAACCGGCTGCAACCTCCCTAGATAGCGGCGATGCTGATCCTGGGCCTCGAATCCTCCTGCGACGAAACCGCCGCCGCGCTGGTGACCGGCGACCGCCGCGTGCTGGCGCACCGGCTGGCCGGGCAGGAGGCGGCGCACCGCCCGTACGGCGGCGTCGTACCCGAAATCGCCGCGCGCGCGCATGTCGAGGCACTGGAGCCGCTGATCCACGCCGCCTTCGCCGATGCCGGGGTGACGCTGGCGGATGTCGATGCGGTCGCCGCCACCGCCGGGCCGGGGCTGATCGGCGGGGTGATGGTGGGGCTGGTCACCGGCAAGGCACTGGCGCACGCCGCGGGCAAGCCGCTGGTCGCAGTCAACCATCTGGAGGGGCACGCGCTCAGCCCGCGGCTCGCCGACCCGGACCTCGACTTTCCCTATCTGCTGCTGCTGGTGTCGGGCGGGCATTGCCAGCTGCTGTTTGTGGAGGGGGTCGGCGCCTATCGCCGGCTGGGCACGACGATCGACGATGCCGCGGGCGAGGCATTCGACAAGACCGCCAAGATCCTCGGCCTCGGCTTCCCCGGCGGCCCGGCGGTGGAGCGCGCCGCCGCCGATGGTGACGCCACGGCGGTCCCGCTGCCGCGCCCGCTGAAAGGGTCGGCGGAGCCGCATTTCTCGTTCGCGGGGCTGAAGGCGGCGGTAGCGCGCGCCGCGCCCGATCATGCCGCGGCGGACGTCGCGGCAAGTTTCCAGCAGGCGGTGGTCGATTGTCTGATCGACCGGACGCGCCGCGCGCTGCGCATCGCCGCTGGCGCGACCGCTTTGGTCGTCGCGGGCGGGGTCGCCGCCAATGGCGCGGTGCGCGCCGCACTGAAGGGGCTGGCGGACGAGCACGGGCTGCGCTTCGTCGCGCCGCCATTGTGGCTGTGTACCGACAATGCCGCGATGATCGCCTGGGCCGGCGCGGAGCGGTTCGCCGCCGGGCTGACCGATCCGCTCGACGTCGCGGCGCGCCCGCGCTGGCCGCTCGATCCGCACGCGGAAAAGGTGCGCGGCGCGGGGGTCAAGGCGTGAGCGGCGGCGGCGTCATCGGCGTCATCGGCGCGGGCGCCTGGGGCACCGCGCTGGCGCAGGTCGCCGCTGCCAACGGGCATGAGGTGCGGTTGTGGGCGCGCGACGCCGGCTTGGTCGCGGCGATCAACGACCGCCACGAAAACGCCGCCTATCTGCCGGGCATCCCGCTGTCGCCGCTGATCCGCGCGACCGGCGACTTGGCGCATGTGGCGGCGGCGGAGGCCAATCTGATCGTCACGCCAGCGCAGGCGATGCGCGCGGTGCTCGCCGACCTGCCGCAGCATGGCCAGCCGCTGATCCTGTGCTGCAAGGGGATCGAGGCGGGCACCCACCTGTTGATGAGCGAGGTGGCGCAGGCGATCCACCCCGCCTCCCCGGTGCTGGTGCTGTCCGGCCCGACCTTCGCCGCGGAGGTCGCGCGCGGGCTGCCCACCGCGGTGACGCTGGCGTCGGCGGACGCGGCGACCGGCCGCGCGCTGACCGCGCGGATCGCGGCGCCGCACTTCCGTCCCTATGCCAGCAACGACGTGATCGGCGCGGAGATCGGCGGGGCGGTGAAGAACGTGCTGGCGATCGCATGCGGCGTCATCGCGGGCGCGGGGCTGGGCGAGAATGCGCGCGCCGCGCTGATCGCGCGCGGCTTTGCGGAGATGACGCGGTTCGGCCTGGCGAAGGGCGCGCGTGCGGAAACGCTCGCCGGCCTGTCCGGGCTAGGCGACCTGGTGCTGACCTGTTCGTCGACCGCCTCGCGCAATTTCTCGCTCGGCATGGGGATCGGCCGCGGCGAACAGGCGGCGGTGCTGCTGGCGAACCGCCGCACTGTGGCGGAGGGCGCGCACACCGCGCCGGTGCTGCGCGATGCCGCCCGCGCGATCGGGGTGGAGATGCCGATCACCGAGGCCGTGTGCCGGCTGCTGGCGGGCGATGCGGTGCGCGACGTGATCGGCGCGCTTCTCGCCCGGCCGCTGCGGGAGGAATAGGCCCGATTACCGTGGCCACGGCGGAAGCTGGGGTCTCTCAGAGCATGACGACACGCCCGCCAAGCGGAAGATCACAGCTTCCGCCGGGATGACGATGGGGGAGCGGTCAGAAATCGACTGCGATGCCCTTCAGCTCCCAGTCGCCGAACCGCACCGGGTCGCGGCCGAGCGGATCGTGCTCCGGCCGCTCGACCGGCTCCGGCTCGGGCACCGGGGTATTCGGCGTCAGATAGGCGGGCGGGCGGACGTGATCGGGACGCTTGCCCATGGGATTCTCCGTTCAGCCGGGGTGGATGGCACATATGGCGGCGAAGGAGCGGCTTCAAGCCGACCATGTTGCCGCGCTGCCCGCAATCGCGCAGGAGGCGGGGATGATCGCTTTTCCTTCTGCGCACCGCGCCGCCCTTGCCCCCGTCACCGGTTGCCGCGCCGGCGCCCTCGCTCCGTCCGCCTGACATGGCGCGCGACATGACCCGCGCGGGCGAGCCGCTGGGCACGGCCGCGCGCCGCGCCGCGCTGCGCCTGCTCGATGCGGTGCTGCGGCGGGGCGAGCCGCTCGAATCGGCGCTGGGGCTGGCGACGCGCGCACTGCACGGCGGCCCGGACCGCGGGCTGGCGCATGCCATCGCCGCCGAGACGCTGCGGCGGCTGCCCGATCTGGATGCGCTGATCGATTCGGCGACGCGCAACCGGCTGCCCGACGATGCCAAGGCGCGGTTCGTGCTGCGCATCGCGCTGGCGCAGGTGCTGGGGCTAGGCACGCCGCCGCATGCCGCGATCTCCACCGTCCTGCCGCTGGTCGACGGCGGCCCGCGCAAGCTGGTGCATGGCGTGTTCGGCACGCTGATGCGCGGCGGCGCGACGTTGCCGGAGGTGCCGACGCTGCCCGCCGCGGTCGCCGGCCGCTGGCGCACGGCCTGGGGCGAGGACATCGCCACCGCCGCCGCCCGCGCGATCGCCGCGCCGCCGCCGATCGACCTGTCGCTCGCCGACCCCGCGTGGAACGGGATCGACGCGCCGTCGCTCGCCCTCGCGCACCGCCGCGTGCCGGCGGGCAGCGCGGTCGGCGAATTGCCCGGCTATGACGAGGGTGCCTGGTGGGTACAGGATATCGCCGCGTCGATCCCCGCACGGCTAATCGGGCGCGGCGACGGCGTCGCGCTTGACCTGTGCGCCGCGCCGGGCGGCAAGACGCTGCAGCTTGCCGCGGCGGGCTGGCGCGTGACCGCGGTCGATGCATCGGAAAGTCGCGCCGCGCGACTTGAGGAGAATCGCGCACGCACCCGCCTGCCCTTCGACATCGCGATCGCCGACGTGCTCGGCTGGCAGCCCCCCGCCCCCGCGGCGGCGGTGCTGGTCGATGCGCCGTGCAGCGCGACCGGCATCTTCCGCCGGCACCCCGACGTCCTGTACCGCGCGCATGACGCGATGGTGGCGGAGATGGCCGAGGTGCAGGCGCGCATCCTGGATCGCGCCGCCCGATGGGTCGCGCCGGGCGGCGTGCTGGTCTACGCCACCTGTTCGCTGGAACGCGCCGAGGGCGAGGATCAGGCGACGCGCTTTGCCGCCGCGCAGCCCGGCTTCACCCCGCTGCCCGCCACGGCGGACGAACTGCCCGCCGGCATCGCCGCCACCCCCGAAGGCTGGGTGCGCACGCTGCCGGGGATGCTCGAGGAAGCCGGCGGATGCGACGGCTTCTTCATCGCGCGGTGGCGTCGCGCTTTGACGTGAGGCGCGGGCACGCTATCGGGGCGCCATGACCAAGCCCGTCCGCATCGCCCCGTCGATCCTGTCCGCCGATTTCGCCCGCCTGGGCGAGGAAGTCCGCGCGATCGACGCGGCGGGGGCGGACTGGATCCATATCGACGTGATGGACGGGCATTTCGTGCCCAACATCACGATCGGCCCGGCGGTGGTGAAGGCGCTGCGCCCGCACACCGCCAAGCCGTTCGACGTCCATCTGATGATCTCCCCGGTCGACGCCTATCTGGACGCCTTTGCCGAGGCCGGGGCCGATACGATCACCGTCCACCCGGAAGCGGGCCCGCACATCCACCGCTCGATCCAGCATATCAAGGGGCTGGGCAAGCGCGCCGGCGTGGTGCTGAACCCCGGCACCCCGGCCAAGATGCTGGATTACCTGATCGACATGGTCGACCTGGTGCTGGTGATGAGCGTCAATCCCGGGTTCGGCGGACAGCATTTCATCGACAGCCAGCTCAGGAAGATCGCCGCGATCCGCAAGATGATCGACCAGTCGGGCCGCGATATCGACCTGGAGGTGGACGGCGGGATCGACGCGGCGACCTGCCGCCGCGCGATCGACGCGGGTGCCGACGCGCTGGTCGCCGGCACCGCCACCTTCCGCGGCGGGCCGGAGCGCTACGCCGACAATATCCGGATGCTGCGCGGGGAATGACCGACGACGCGCCGGACGGGATCGAACAGGGGAAACGGCTCATCAAGGTGGAGCCGAATGCCGCGCTGTCGCTGTCGCACCGGCTGGCGCATTATCTCGAACGGCTGACGTGGCGCACCCCGCTCCACGACCGGCGGCTGGACGGTCGCCACCCGGTCAAGCTGGTGGCGGTGCCGGTCGATCCGCTGCCGGGGGATGAGGACGCGGGCAACGCGCTGCTCGACGGGTGGATGGTCGCGGGCGGGGAACGCCGCCCGCTCGCCGACCTGGATATCGCGCGGCTGACCGGCGGGGCGGCGTTCGTGGCGCATGTCCACGGCTTCGAATGGCTGCGCGACCTCGACGCGGTCGGCGACCGTGCGCGCACCGTCCCCGCGGCGGAGGCGCTGGCGGCACGCTGGCTGGCGGCGCATGGCGATCACGTGTCCGACGTGGCGTGGCGCCCCGACGTGGTCGCGCGGCGGCTGATCCAATGGTCGTTCCATGCGCCGCTGCTGCTGTCGTCGACCGACCTCGTCTTCCGCTCGCGCATCCTGAACGGTATCGCGCGCGCCGCCCGCCACCTCGATCGTACGGCCGACAAGGCGCCGGCAGGCGCCGAGCGGATCATCGCCTGGGCCGGGGTGATCGTCGCCGGGCTGCTGATCCCCGGCGGGGAAACGCGGCTGGCGATCGGCGAGGTCGGGCTGGCGCGCGCGCTGGACGCCTCGATCACCGACGACGGCGGCATCGTCAGCCGGTCGCCCACCGCGTTGCTCGACGCGATGGCCACCATCGGCCTGCTGCGCGCCGCCTATGACGCGCGGCGGCAGTCGCTGCCGCTGGTCGTGCAGCAGATCCTCGCGCGGATGACCCCCGCGCTGCTCGGCGTGGCGATGGGCGACGGCGGATTGTCGAGCTGGCAGGGCGGTCTGCCGGTCGATGCGCAGCGCCTGAACGACGTGCTGATGGCCAGCGGCGCGCACGGCCGCCCGCTGCGCCAGGCGCGCGACTGGGGCTATCAGCGGCTGGCGGCGGGCGGATGCGTGCTGGTGATGGACGCCGCGCCCCCGCCCGCCACGCCGGTCGCCGGCTGCGGATCGGCATCGACGCTGGCGTTCGAGCTGTCGGACGGGGCGGAGCGGCTGATCGTCGGCTGCGGCGGGGCGGCGCTGGCCGCCGCGCGCTATTCGCCCGAGGTCGCGCTGGGGCTGCGCTCCACCGCCGCGCATTCCACGCTGGTGCTCGCCGATTCGCATTCCACCGCGATCCACCCCGACGGCACGCTGGGCCGCGGCGTGGCGGAGGTGGAGCTGGCGCGCCAGGAATCGGAAGCGGGCAGCCGGATCGAGGCGCGCCA
>JAESGL010000649.1_pt1 | contig 11390 bp, 6 predicted proteins | sample 9269711 | NCBI WGS metagenome assembly JAESGL01 (sample SAMN14515918, study PRJNA621676) | algae metagenome | isolation source: Kastovskya adunca ATA6-11-RM4 and co-occurring heterotrophs from soil and... | place: Chile: Atacama Desert | collected 2011-06-27
TTCTTGATCAGCACGTCGACGTCGCGTTCGGGTTTCGGCGTCGACTGGTAGCCGGGCAGCACGATGCCGATGCTGACGCCGACGACGATCTCGTGCCCGTCGATGACGAAGGGCCGGCTCAGCACGTCGACGATCTGTCGCGCCAGCGCCTCGGCCGCGGCGTCCGGTCGGCCGGCCGACAGGACGATGGCGAACTCGTCGCCGCCGAAGCGTGCGACCAGAGCATCCTTGCCGACGCATTGCCTCAGCCGCCTGGCCGCCGCCGTCAGCAGCACGTCGCCGGACGGGTGGCCGAGCGTGTCGTTCACCGACTTGAAGCCGTCGAGGTCGAGCGACAGCACCGCGAGCCGGCGCGCGCCACGCGGCCTGCGCACGGCCTTCTCCAGATGCTCCCGGAACCGCACCCGGTTCGGCAGGCCGGTCAGCGCGTCGTGCGACGCCATGTGGGTCAGCCTGAGCTGGGCCTGATGGCGTTCGGTGACATCCTCGAAGGTTGCGACCCAGCCGCCGCGCTCGATCGGCTGATGCGAGATGGCGATCATCCGGCCGTCCGGCAGCTCCTGATTGTAGGAGGCCCGGGTCTGCGAACAGAGGACATGGCTCAGCTCCGGATCGACCAGCACGTCCTTCGCCTCGACGCCGAGCTGGATGGCGCCGAACATCTGGACGAAGCGCCGGTTGAACACCACCAGCCGCTGCCGGTCGTCGAACATGCAGAGGCCCTGCGACATGTTGTTCAGCGCCGCATCGAAGCGGGCATGCTGCTGCAGGATGCGGTCGTTGTAGCTGTCCACCTGCGCCGCCATCAGGTCGCGGATCCGCTGCATCTTCTCCGAGATGCTGGCCTGCATGGTGTCGAGCGCCGTCAGCAGCCGCGCGGTCTCGCTGGCGCCCCCGGTCCGGATCTCGTTGTCCAGCCTGCCGCCGGCGATCGCGCGGGCGATCGCCACGGCCTGGTGGAGAGGCGGGACGATCGCACGGGAAAGGAGCAGCGAGATCAGCAAGGCGACGGCGATGGCGCCTGTCAGCGCGATGCCCGCTTCGGTGACCGAGCGGTCGATATGGTCGCGCACCTGCCGCCGAAACCGGTATCCGTCACTGGCGAATGTCTCGACGGTGACCTCGAGTTCGTCGTCGATGACGCCGAGTTCGTTCAGGACGTCCGCCGGAGCCATCGTCGCGGGCGCTCGCGCCAGGGCGATCAGCCGCCGGCGGATATCGCCGGTCTGCTCTCTGCCGGCCGGCGATATGGCCCGTTCGGACCCGACCCGAAGATCGTCGAGTATGTCGGCCAGCAGATTCAGATGCACCAGCGGGCGAACCGGTGCCGCATTCGCCTCGGCCGCCACACCGGCGCGGTAGGCCGCCTCCTGCTTCAGCAGCGTGTTCTGCGCCGAGCGGAGATGGCTCATCGAGACCAGCGCCTCGTCGTAGAGACGCTCCGCCAGCACGCCGACCTCGCGCTGCGATTTCAACGCGTAAACGCCGAGACCGATGGTCACCAGCGTCAGGCAGAGACAGCCGAGAAGCAGCTTCAGCTTGATCGACATGGCCGACCAGGCTGGAGAACGTCGCGCGGAAGGCCTGCCGTCGTCATGTCAGTCAACGACATCGATCAGCAGGCCGGGTAGAGAGTGGATTCCGCACCGGACCGCGCAGGATCCGGAACGGCCGAACGTCCCGTCCGGCGCGTGCGGATTGAGCGGTTCGGTACGGTGGCTGGCATGTGATTCCCGTCAGAGCGAGTCCTGGGGAGCCATCTGTGGGTGCGGGCGATTAAGCCCGCGTTACCGAGCGCGAGGGAAACCGGGCGCGAAAAACCGGGTGCCGGAAATATGATGAACGGGGTCGCCTGTCGTCCCCGCAGCGCGGCCTTGGAGCCGCGCCCCGGCCGCGGCCGATGGCAGCGGACCCGACGGCCGTCACATCAGACGCCCTCGGGCTTTAGCCGTCTCAGCTCAGCCTGTCCTTCAGGAACGCCACGGTCCTGTCGAAGGCGAGCGTTGCGGCGGCCTCGTCGTAGCGTGCAGCCGAGGTATCGTTGTTGAAGGCGTGGTTGACGCCGTCATAGAGGTGGATCTCGTGCTCCACGCCGGCAGCTTCCAGCGCCTCGCGGTAGGCATCGATCCCGGCATTGATGCGCTCGTCCAGCCCCGCATAGTGAAGCAGCAGCGCCGCCTCGATGTTCGCGACCTGTGCGGCATCGGCCTGACGCCCGTAATAGGCGACGCCGGCGACGAGCTCGGGATCGGCCACGGCGAGGTTGTTCACCAGGCCGCCGCCCCAGCAGAACCCGACCGCGCCCACCTTGCCGTTCGAAGCGGGCATCTCCGCCAGCCATTCCCGCGAGCCCACCGCCTCGGCGATGGTGCGCTCGCCATCGAGACCGCCAATCAGTTCGCGCGCCTGATCCTCGTCCGGTGGCGTGCCGCCCGCCGAGGACAGGAAGTCCGGCGCCACCGTCGCGAAACCCTCCAGCGCGAAGCGTCGTGCGACATCCTGGATATGCCCGTTCAGGCCGCGATTCTCGTGGATGACCAGGACGCCCGGGAACGGCCCCTCGCCTTCCGCCGGCTTGGCGACATAGGCGCGCATCTCCGTTCCGCCCGCCGGATAGGTGGCCCAGAGCGTCGTCAGGCGCGGATCCTGCGGATCGACCATTGCGGCACGGGCCGACGATGCCGCGATCATCGGCACGATGGCCGCGGCGGCGGCCGCCGAACCGGCAAGGCCGGTGAGCCTTGTCATGAACCCACGCCTGTCGAGCGTCAGGTGCGTGTACTCGTCATAGGCGTCGATCATTGCCTGGGTGATCTTCGGCGTCTCGGTCATGCGGATTTCTCCTCTCGCCGCCGGTCCCGCCGCGGCGGGTTCCCTCGCCTGCCTCGAACAAAGGGCTCGCAGCCACGATAGCCGCACCCGGGATCCTCGCCAAGTCGCGCGCGGACCCGCGCCGCGCGAACCGGTCCGGGGCGTTCCCCTAGTGTTCCGGGCACCATCCATTACATAAAGAACGATGACCGATTTCGACGAATCAGGCCGGGCCGTCCCGGCGCCCGCCGGCGGTATCGCGGCACGCGCCATGGCGGCGCGCGGCACGCGGGCCCCGGATTATCTCTCCGGGCTCAATGCGGAACAGCGCGCCGCGGTGGAGACCACCGAGGGACCGGTGCTGGTACTCGCCGGCGCCGGCACGGGCAAGACGCGGGTGCTGACCACCCGCATCGCGCACATCCTCAATCTCGGCCTCGCCTACCCGTCGCAGATCCTCGCCGTCACCTTCACCAACAAGGCGGCCCGTGAGATGAAGAACCGCATCGGCCTCCTGGTCGGCGGCGCGGTCGAGGGCATGCCCTGGCTCGGCACGTTCCACTCGATCGGCGTCAAGATCCTGCGCCGCCACGCCGAACTGGTCGGGCTGAAGTCGAACTTCACGATCCTCGATACCGACGACCAGATCCGGCTCATCAAGCAGCTGATCCAGGCGGAGAATCTCGACGACAAGCGCTGGCCGGCGCGCACGTTCGCCAACATGCTGGACGGCTGGAAGAACAAGGGCCTGACGCCGAAGGACATTTCCGAGGGCGACGCCAGGGCCTTCGCCAACGGCAAGGGCCGCGAGCTCTACGCCGCCTATCAGGCGCGGCTGATGGCGCTCAACGCCTGCGATTTCGGCGACCTGCTGCTGCACCCGATCGCGCTGTTCCGCGCCCATCCGGACGTTCTGGCCGAGTATCATCGCCGCTTCAGGTACATCCTGGTCGACGAGTACCAGGACACCAACGTCGCGCAGTATCTGTGGCTGCGCCTTCTCGCCCAGCGCCCGAAGGACGTTCTGCAGAACGTCTGCTGCGTCGGCGACGACGACCAGTCGATCTATGGCTGGCGCGGCGCCGAGGTCGACAACATCCTGCGCTTCGACAAGGACTTCCCCGGCGCCACCGTCATCCGGCTGGAGCGCAACTACCGCTCCACCGCCCATATCCTCGGCGCCGCCTCGCATCTGATCGCGCATAACGAGGACCGGCTCGGCAAGACCCTGTTCACCGACACCGCCCATCCGGAGGATCCCAAGGTCGAGGTCAATGCCGGCTGGGATTCCGAGGAGGAAGCCCGCGCCATCGGCGAGGCGATCGAGGATCTGCAGCGCCGCGACAACCACGACCTCAACGACATGGCGATCCTGGTGCGGGCATCGTTCCAGATGCGCGAGTTCGAGGACCGCTTCGTCACCATGGGCCTCAACTACCGCGTCATCGGCGGCCCGCGCTTCTACGAGCGCATGGAGGTGCGCGATGCGCTGGCCTATTTCCGCTGCGTTTGCCAGCCGTCGGACGACCTCGCCTTCGAGCGCATCGTCAACACGCCGAAGCGCGGCCTCGGCGACGCCACGATCCGCCTCGTCCACGACTATGCGCGGGCAAGAGCCATCCCGCTGATCGCCGCCGCCGGCGAGATGGCCGAGACCGAGGAGCTGAAGCCCAAGCCCCGCGCCACGCTGCGGCGGGTGGTCGCGGATTTCCGACGCTGGTCGGAGCTGCTCGCCACCGTCAAGCACACCGAGCTCGCCGAGCAGATCCTGGAAGAATCCGGCTACACCGAGATGTGGCAGAACGACCGCTCGGCCGAAGCGCCGGGGCGGCTGGAGAACCTCAAGGAGCTCGTCCGCTCGATGGAGCAGTACGAGTCCCTCCCCTCCTTCCTGGAGCACGTCGCTCTGGTGATGGACACCGAGCAGAACGCCGAGCAGGACGCCGTGTCGATCATGACGCTGCATTCGGCCAAGGGGTTGGAGTTCGAGACCGTGTTCCTGCCGGGCTGGGAGGAAGGCCTGTTCCCGCACCAGCGCTCGCTCGACGAAGGCGGCCGCTCGGGTCTCGAGGAGGAGCGGCGCCTCGCCTATGTGGGCCTCACCCGCGGCAAGCGCCGGGTGAAGATCTGGTTCGTCTCCAACCGCCGCATCCACGGGCTCTGGCAGTCGACCATCCCCTCGCGCTTCCTCGACGAACTGCCGGAGGCGCATGTCGAGGTGATGGAGGCCAACACCTCCTATGGCGGCTATGGCGGCTACGGTGCCTCGCGCTGGGACGGCGCCTCGGCGTTCAAGGAGGCGGCCTACACCACCCCCGGCTGGCGCCGGGCGCAGGCGGCGAATGTCGGCTTCGCGGACGGCGGCAAGGGCGGGCGCGGCGGCGACGGCTGGTCGGGCGGGCGCACCCGGGAGATCAGCTATGGCGAAAGCGGTGCCGCAGACGGGCGCGCCGGCCGCGGCCACAATCAGCCGCCGCGCCAGGGCTTCGGCCTCTATTCCTCGGCCAGCAAGGGCGGCCCGCGCGAGATCGAGGGCGAGCTGGTGGCCAAGTCCGTCACCCCGGAAGCCGGCCGCTTCGCGGAGGGCGACCGCGTCTTCCACCTCAAGTTCGGCAACGGCACGGTCGCCGGCATCGAGGGCAACAAGCTCACCGTCGATTTCGACAAGGCCGGCCAGAAGCGCGTGCTGGAAGGTTTCGTTCAGGCCGTGTGATCAAGCTCCCGCTCCCCCGTTGTGGGGGAGAAAGCGATTTCATCGGCTTAGCGTCGAAGGTGCTAAACGATAGGAGTCGCCAGCGAGGGGCAACTGCAGCAGCAGCGCTCCGCTTCCATCCCTACGTGTTTCCCCCGGCTTCACCCGCCCCCCGCTTTCCCCTAGCGTCGCCCTGAACCGAAAACTGCCGGCAAGGGGCGCCATGGCCGACATCGTCTTTCACGAGATCGCCTTCCTGCTGCTCGTCGCCGCCGCAGTGGGCATGGTCGGCGCCCTGCTGCGCCAGCCCGTGATCGTCAGCTTCATCGCCGTCGGCATTGCCGCCGCGGCGCTGTTCGACAGCAGCCCGGAGACGTCGGAGCAGATCCACTTCCTGGCCGAACTGGGCGTCGCGCTGCTGCTCTTCCTCGTCGGGCTGAAGCTCGACTGGCGGCTGGTCACCCAGCTCGGCCCGGTGGCGCTGGCGACCGGCCTCGGCCAGGTAATCTTCACGGCGGGCATCGGCTTCCTGATCGGGATCGCACTCGGGCTCGACGTCCTCACCAGCGTCTATGTCGCGGTGGCGCTCACCTTCTCCTCGACCATCATCGTGGTGAAGCTGCTCAGCGACAAGCGCGAGCTGGAGACGCTGCACGGGCGGATCGCCCTCGGCTTCCTCATCGTCCAGGACATCGTCGTGGTGGTGGCTATGGTCGTGCTCTCGACGGTCGGAGTCGGCGCGGCCGACGGGCAGAGCGGCCTTGCCTCGCTGGCGTCGATCCTGTTCTCCCTCGTCGCCGTCGCCGTGCTGCTCGTCCTGTTCGTGCGCTATCTCGCCGATCCGCTGATGGCGCGCCTCGCCCGGACGCCGGAGCTGCTGGTGATCGCGGCGATCGGCTGGGCGGCGGCGGCGGCGGCCGTCGGCGACACGCTCGGCCTCGGCAAGGAGCTCGGCGGCCTCGCCGCCGGCGTCTCGCTCGGCTCCACGCCCTACCGCGACATGATCTCGGCGCGGCTCGCCTCGCTTCGCGATTTCCTGCTGCTGTTCTTCTTCCTGTCGATCGGCGCCTCGCTCGATCTGTCTACGCTCACCGGCGATCTCGGCCGCGCCGCGATCTTCTCGGTCTTCGTGCTGGTCGGCAACCCGCTGATCGTCCTCCTGATCATGGCGTGGATGGGGTACCGCGCCCGCACCGGCTTCCTTGCCGGGCTCACCGTCGCGCAGATCTCGGAGTTCTCGCTGATCTTCATGGCGATGGGCCTCAGCCTCGGCCATGTCGACAGCGCCGCCGTCGGCCTCGTCACGCTGGTCGGGCTCGTGACCATCGCCGTCTCGGTCTACATGATCACCTATTCCTACCAGCTCTACGATCGGCTGGCGCCGCTCCTGGCACGCCTTGATTTCGGCCGGCGCGAGACCGGCGCCGACGACGAGTCGGAGGCGCAGCCGATCGAGATCATCGTCTTCGGTCTCGGCCGCTTCGGCGCGCAGCTCCTCCGCCGGCTCACCGACGATGGCTATCAGGTGCTCGGCGTCGACCTCGATCCGGTGGCCATTCGTCGCCTCGCCGCCGAGGGGTTCCGCGTGCGGTTCGGCGACGTGACGGAACAGGAATTCTGGACCGAGCTGCCGCTGGCCGATACGCGCTGGATCGTCCTGGCCGTCCCCTACGGCCGGATCCTGCTGACGGAGACCGACCCGCACGGCGGCTTCCTCACGGCGGTTCGCACCCACCGCTTCGACGGCCGCGTCGCGATCACTGCCCGCGACGACGAGGAGGCCCGCCATCTCGCCGAGGGGGTCTCGTCGACCTCATCCTCTACCCGTTCGACGAGGCGGCCCTGTCCGCATCCCGGCAGATCGCCGACCTCGACGAGGAACATCAAGGGCACAACGAGCGGGGGACGGCCGCATGAAGACCATCATGGCCGCCACCGACCTCAGCACGCGCAGCGCTCTTGCCCTGTGCCGGGCGGCGGCGCTGGCGAAGGCCACGGGCGCGCAGCTGCGGATCGTGCATGCCATCGACGACGACCTGCCGCCGTCGATCCTCGAGCGCCGGGTCGCCGAGGCGGAGGAACGGCTGGCGGCGGAGACGGCGGATCTGGAGCTTTCCGAGCTGCACCGCGAAGTTGTGGTCGGGGACGTGTTCTGGGCGCTGCATCGTGCCGCGACCGCCGCCGGCGCCGAACTGATCGTAACGGGCGACCACCGTCGCAGCCGCCTGCGCGACATCTTCCGGAACACGACGGTCGAGCGGCTGATCCGTGTCTCGGCGCTGCCGGTGCTGATCGTCCGAACCGAAACGACGGGGCCCCACAGACACGCTGTGGTCGGCGTGGAGTCGGCGGAGGGACCGGAGCTGATCGAGGCACTGGCGCGCTTCGGAGACGCGGCGCCGGCGCGCGCGACGATTCTCCATGCCGTGGCGACGCCGGGGACCGGCATGATGTACTATGCAGGCGTCGCACCGGAGACGATCGAGGAGCATCGTCACGCCGCCGCCGAGAGCGCCCGGAGCAAGCTTGCTGCCGATCTGGCCGATACGCAACTTCCGTTCTCCATCGAGATCGTCGACACGGCGCCCGTGGCCGCTCTCGCCGGTTACGCTGCACGCCGCGATGGAGATCTCCTGGTGGTCTCGACCCATGCCAGACGTGGACTGGCGCGCGGTCTGATCGGCAGTGTCAGCGGCGAGTTGATCCGCCACGGCAACACCGACCTGCTGATCGTTCCGCGCGTCGGCTGATCGACGACCGTCGCCCCTAATCAGCGCCGATCTGATGCTCCAGCCACATGCCGATCCGGGCGAGGACGGCTTCCGGACCCTGGTAGCCTACAGTGATCGGCAGGAAGCTGCCGCCCTCCTGCGGCCCGGCGATCAGCGTCGGGAAGCCGGTCACGCCCGCCCGCTGGGCAAGCGCGAAATCCTGCAGCGTTTCGGCCTTCGCTGCTTCGCCCTCGAACGCATCGAGAAACTGCGCGCGGTCGAAACCGGCCTCCGCCGCGAGGTCGGCGAGCGTTTCGGTCCGCGTGACGTCGCTGTTCTCGGCGTAGAAGGCCCGGGCGATCCGGTATTGGAGCGCGAAGGCCCTGCCGGGTTCCAGCCGACGCGCCGTGACGACCGCTCGCGCGGCCGGTTCGGTGTCGTAGACGAAGCCGGAGCGCTCGAAGAAGCGGAAGTCGAAGGGCTGCCCGGAGGCCGCCGCGACATGCTCCCAATGCTGGCGGGTCCGCTGCTTCGCCGCGTCGTCCATGGCCGTTTCGGTGAACGGGCGGAGCCCCCCGAGCACCAGGCGCACCGGCAGGTCGGGGTGCTGCGCGGCGATCGCCTCCATGACCGGCGCAAATCCCCAGCACCAGGAACACATCGGATCGGCGAAGTAGACGAGGTGCGGTGTCGTTGGCGGCATCGAACGGCTCCTGCCGGTTAGGCCGCCCGGCACGTTCCGAGAGCGGGCACTCCGGCGAGCCTCACCTGTCGCGCTCGCGCGGCGTTGCAAGAGGGTGGCTTCGCCAGCCGGCCCACCACGCTTTCGTGAGATTCCTGATGTTCAGGAGCCATTCATCTGCCCGCGCGTTATCTGTAACCGAAGATATTGTTCCTGCAGGAGGCCGGCATGAAGTTCCTGAGACCCTTCGCTTTCAAGACTCTGGCTCTGGCGGTGGCGCTGTCCTTCGCGCCGGCGACGACGTCGCTGCCGCTGTCGCCGCTGGTCGGCGTGAGCGCCGTGAAGGCCGACCCCTATTGGGGTGGCCGCCGGCACTACCGCGGTGGCCGGCACTTCCGCGGCGACCGGCGCTATTATCGCGGTCGCGGCCACTACCGTGGCGGCCACTATCGTCGCCATCGGGGCAATGCAGGGGCCGCGGCAGTGATCGGCGGCATCGTCGGCCTTGGCATCGGGGCGGCGATCGCCAGCCAGCCGCGCTATGTCGAGCCCGCCCCGCGCTACTATCGCGCGGCGCCTCGCTACGTTGGTTCGCCACGCCCGTGGACGGGCGAGTGGTACCGCTACTGCGCGGCCCGCTACCGCTCGTTCGACGCCAGGTCCGGAACGTTCCAGCCTTATCACGGCCCGCGCCAGCTCTGCCGCTGAGCCGACCGTTTGGAACATCGCAAAGGCCGGGGCTCCCCCGGCCTTTCTCTCGTCAGGCAGACGTAGCGAGCGGCCGTGTTGCGGCCGTGAGCCAGGCTGCCTGTTCCTCGTCCGAAAGCAGCGGCGACAGCGTCGCCGCCACGCGGGCGTGGTAGGCGTCGAGCCAGCCGATCTCTTCCGGACTGAGCAGCCGCGGCGCGACAAGCCGCCGGTCGATCGGCGCCAACGTCAGCGTCTCGAAGCCGTGCATTGGCAGGTCACCACCCTCGATCGCCGCCGACGGCTCGACCAGCACCAGGTTCTCGATGCGGATGCCGTAGGCGCCTTCGCGATAATAGCCGGGCTCGTTGGAGAGGATCATCCCCGCCTCCAGCACCGCCATGCCGCGCTTCGAGATCGACTGCGGCCCCTCGTGCACGGCCAGGAACGAGCCGACGCCGTGGCCCGTGCCGTGGGCATAGTCGCAGCCCGCCTTCCAGAGGGCGATCCGCGCCAACGGGTCGAGATCGACGCCGCGCGTACCCTTCGGAAAGCGCGCCGTGGAGATGGCGATCATTCCCTTCAGTACGAGCGTGAACTTCTCCCGCATCTCCTCGGTCGGCTCGCCGATCGGGACGGTGCGCGTGATGTCGGTGGTGCCGTCCTGATACTGCGCGCCCGAATCCAGCAGGAACAGGTTTCCCGCCTCCAGCGCCCGATCGCTTTCCCGGTTCACCCGGTAGTGGACGATGGCGCCGTTCGGCCCTGCCCCGGCAATGGTGTCGAACGAGATGTCGCGCAGCGCTTGGCCGTCGCGCTCGCCCTCCTCGGCCCGCATCGCCTCCAGCCTTTCCGCCGCGCTGATCTCGGTGACGCTGCCCGGCGCTTGGCCATCGAGCCAGGCGAGAAATCGCGTCACCGCCACCCCGTCCCGGCGCTGCGCCGCCCGGGCGCCTGCGATCTCGCCGTCGTTCTTGATGGCGCGCGGCAGGCGGGCGGGATCGGCCATCTCGACCAACGTGCCGCCGGCCTCCTCCACCAGGGTCGCGAGGCGTGATGCGGCGAGTTGCGGATCGATGCCAACGGCCCTCCCCGCCGCCTCGCGTCGCAACGCGGCTTCGAATTCCTCCGGCGCGGCGATGTCGGCGAGCGGCGCCAGATGCGCCCGCACCGTTTCGTCCAACTTTTCGGCATCGACGAAGATCGTCGGGCGCCCCGCGCGCCTGACGATCGCAAAGGCCAGCATCAGCGGCGTGTGCGGCACGTCGTTGCCGCGAATGTTGAAGCTCCAGGCGATCGACGCGGGATCGGTCAGCAGCGCCGCGTCCGCCTTGGCCTCTGCGAGCGTCGTCCCGATCGCTGCCAGCTTGTCCTGCGCCGTCCGCCCGGCCAGGCGATCGGGGTGGACCATGGCCGCACCCTTGGGCGGAGCCGGCCGGTCGTTCCAGATCCGGTCGATCGGATTCGCCCGCATCGGTACCAGCGTTCCGCCGCTCTTTTCGAGAGCCGCGGTGAGCGCACGGACCTCGCCTTGCGTGTGCAACCAGGGATCGTAGCCGATCCGCTTGCCGGCAGCGGCCACCGGCAGGAACTTGGCCAGCGGCGTCTCGACCGACGACACCGGCTCGAACACCGCCGGGTCCGCCTGCGTCCTGACCTGCAGCGTGTAGCGGCCATCGGTCAGGATGTAGGCCCGGTCCCCAAGGATCAGCGCGCTACCGGCCGAGCCGGTGAAGCCGGTCAGCCATTCGAGACGTGCGGCGGAGGCCGGGATGTACTCGCCCTGGTGCTCGTCGGCTCTCGGGAC
>JAESGL010000650.1_pt1 | contig 11169 bp, 8 predicted proteins | sample 9269711 | NCBI WGS metagenome assembly JAESGL01 (sample SAMN14515918, study PRJNA621676) | algae metagenome | isolation source: Kastovskya adunca ATA6-11-RM4 and co-occurring heterotrophs from soil and... | place: Chile: Atacama Desert | collected 2011-06-27
CCTCGTTCGATACGCTGGAAGAGGAGCGGCGGCCGGCATCCGCCGACCCGGTCTTCTCGGAACTGTGGTGCGATCAGGGCGGCGAGGAGCAGAGCATCGCGCGGACGATCCAGCGCTGGCGGCTGGGGCGCTAGCCTGAGCTCCTTTCGGGGTGACGCCCGCCGGCCGCTCCGCCGGGTCAGCGGCCCAGCAGCCGCCCGATCTTCGCCTTCATCGCGCGCATCGTCTCGCGCGATAGCACCTGGACGCTGGACAGCGACAGCGAGCGCGGGTTGACCGGCCGGCCGTTCTTCCAGACTTCCCAGTGGAGGTGCGGGCCGGTGGAGATGCCCGTCGACCCGACATAGCCGATCACCTGGCCGCGGCGCACATGCGCGCCCGGACCCACCGCGATCCGGCTCATATGGCCATAGCCGGTGGCCAGGCCGCCGGGATGGGCGAGCTTGACGAAATTGCCGTAGCCGCCCGACCGGCCGGCGAACTGCACCACCCCGTCGATCGCGGCATAGATCGGGCTGCCATAGGGGGCGCCGATATCCATCCCCTTGTGCATCCGCATGAAGCCGAGCAGCGGATGCATCCGCATCCCGAACGTGGAGGTGACACGGCCCGCGACCGGCATGCCCATGCCGCCGCGCTGTTCGAACTGGCCGTTGGCGTCCTGGAAACCGCCGCCCGATCCGTCGCGGTCGCCCCAGCGGACCAGTTGCAGCTTGCGCCCGCCCTGGTCCAGCCCGGCATATTGCAGCTGCCCCACCTCGACCTCGCCGGTCGCGGCGCGGGCCTGGTCGGCGACGATCTCGAACGTGTCGGACGCGCGCACGTCGCCGATCGACATGCGCGCGGCCAGCGCCTTGATATAGCCTTCGACGATCCGCGCCGGCACCCCCGCGGCGCGCGCCGAACGGTACAGGCTGGGGCCGACGATCCCGCGGACGCGCAGCGGGGTGCGGTCGATCGCGATCGGCCGCCGGTCGAGCGACAGGCCGTCGCCGCTGCGGCGGATCGTCAGGTTGAGGTCGAAGGCGGCGCGGAACGCCAGTTGTTCCAGCGGCCGCGGCTGGAACCGCGTCGCGCGCCGTCCCAGCGTCAGCGACAGGACGGTGCCGGGGCGGATATCGTCCAGCTTCACCGCGCCGGCGACCAGATCGGCGACGCGCCCGGCCTCTCCACCGCCGACGCCGGCGCGCTGCAGCGCGTTGCGCAGCGTATCGCCGTCGGCCAGCGCGGCGGTCAGTTCCACCTGCGGGCGTTCGGGGGTTTCGGCGAGCGGGCGGACCAGCGCGCCCGCGGCCATCCGGCGGCCGGTGGTGGCGCCCAGCGCGATCGGCGCGATCGACTGGGTGCGCGTCTCCTCGAACGCGGCGCCGGTTTCCACCGGGGCGGCATAGCCCATGATCGGGTGCCAGCCGGGCGCCAGCATCCACGCGCCCGCGCACAAAGCGGTGCAGGTCGCCAGCCCGCGCCACCAGTCGCGGCTGCCGATGCGCTGCCCCAGGTCCGGCGTCCAATCGGTATGGGCGGCGGCGATGCGCAGGCGATCGTACAGGCTGCGGTCGGCGAGCGGGACGAGTTGCCGCCCGAATGCGCGCGCGCCAGCCCCGCCGGCGAACTCCCAACCCTGTTGCTCGCGTAGGAACACGCCCGCGTCAGCCCCTTTGTACGAACGCCGACTACCCCCCGGCGTGAGGTGGGAAGCGTTGTGGACGCCAAAGGCTAAAGTCAAATTAACCCGGTGACTTGGCGCGCGCCCCTGCGCCAGAGCGTGGGCGCGCCGCGCCGAATCGCGCGCGATGTGCGACAGCGATTGCATCGCGCGCGCCGACACCCGATGTACACCATCGTCATGACGCTTCACGATCGCCCGCGCGTCACCGCCGTGCTGGGGCCGACCAACACGGGCAAGACGCATCTCGCGATCGAGCGGATGTGCGCCCATTCCAGCGGGATGATCGGCTTCCCGCTGCGGTTGCTGGCGCGCGAGGTGTACGACCGCGTGGTCGCGATCAAGGGGCGCGAACGGGTGGCGCTGATCACCGGGGAGGAGCGGATCGTCCCCCCCGACGCGCGCTGGTTCCTGTGCACCGCGGAGAGCATGCCGCTGCAGCGCGACGTCGCGTTCGTGGCGCTGGACGAGGCGCAGCTGGGCGCCGATCGTGAGCGCGGGCACGTCTTCACCGATCGGCTGCTGCGCGCCCGCGGGCGTGAGGAGACGATGATCCTGGGGTCGGAGGCGCTGCGCCCGGTGCTGCGCGCGCTGATCCCCGGCGTCGAGATCGTCGAGCGGCCGCGCTTCTCGACGCTCAGCTATGCCGGCGCGAAGAAGCTGTCGCGGCTGCCGCGCCGGTCCGCGGTCGTCGCCTTTTCCGCGGAGGAGGTCTATGCCACCGCCGAGATGCTGCGGCGGCTGCGCGGTGGGGCGGCGGTGGTGATGGGGGCGTTGTCGCCGCGGACCCGCAACGCCCAGGTCGCCATGTTCCAGGCGGGCGAGGTCGACTATCTCGTCGCCACTGATGCGATCGGCATGGGGCTGAACCTCGATGTCGGGCATGTCGCCTTCGCCGGGCTGACCAAGTTCGACGGTTATCAGCGCCGCCGGCTGACGGTGGCGGAGATGGCGCAGATCGCGGGACGCGCGGGCCGGCATCAGCGCGACGGGACGTTCGGCGCGCTGGTCGCCGAGGGGCCGGATGCGTTCGAGCCGGAGGAGGTCGCCGCGATCGAGGGGCATCGCTTCCCGCGGCTCGACTGGCTGTACTGGCGTGACGGCGAACCGGATCTGTCGAGCCTCGACGCGCTGATCGCCAGCCTGGCGCGGCGCCCCGACCACGAACGGCTGCGCGCCGCGCCCGAGGCGATCGACGTCAAGGTGCTGAAGCGGCTGGCCGAGGAGGCGGGCGTGCGTGACCGGGCGCGCGGCGCCAATGTCGCGCGGCTGTGGGCGGCGTGCGGCATTCCCGATTTCGCGAAGCTGGGCCTCGATCCGCATGCGCGTTTCGTCGGCCGCGTGTTCGGCTACCTCGCGCAGGGGTATATCCCGCACCAGTGGTTCGCGGACGAGGTCGCGCGGCTCGACCGGGTCGAGGGCGATGTGGAGACGATCGCGGGGCGCATCGCGGCAATCCGCAGCTGGGCCTATATCGCGCAGCGCCCCGACTGGCTGGCCGATCCGGCGCATTGGGCGGCGCGCACGCTGGCGATCGAGGAGCGTTTGTCCGATGCGCTGCACGCCGGGCTGACGCAGCGCTTCGTCGACAAGCGGACGACCGCACTGGCGCGCAAGATCGGGGGGGGCGCGGGCGCGCTGCCCGTGGAGATCGATGCGCAAGGCGAGGTGACGATCGACACCCACCCGATCGGCCGGCTGGAGGGCTTTCGCTTCCTGGTCGCGCCCGATGCCCATGCCGCGGACAAGCGATTGTTGCTGGCCACCGCCGAAAAGCGGCTCGCCGGGGAACGACGGCGCCGCGCGGAGGCGCTGATCGCCGCGCAGGACCACGGCTTCGCGCTGGGCGAGGAAGGCGCGATCCTGTCGCAGGGGCTGGCGGTGGCGCGGCTGGCGCGCGGGTCGTCGCTGATGCGGCCGCAACTAATGCTCGATCCCGCACTCGACTGTCTCGATCCGGGCGTGCGCGATCGGGTCGCGGCGCGGCTGCGCGACTGGGTGGCGAGCGCGGCGGGGACGGCGCTCCCCGCGCTTGCCGCGCTGTCGCAGGCGGCGCGGGCCGAATCCGCCGGCCCTGCGCTGCGCAGCATCGCGGGCGCGCTGGAGGCGGGCGGCGGCTTTGCCGAGCGGCTGCCGCTGCGCAGCTCGGTGGAGGCGCTGACGCCCGACCAGCGGCGCTGGCTGCGGCGGCAGGCGGTGACGATCGGCGCGCTGGACCTGTTCGACCCGCGGTTGCTCAAGCCCGGCGCGCAGCGGTGGCGGCGCGCGCTGCTGCGGGCGGCGGGTGCGCCCGTGGCCGAGGCGCCGGCGCAGGGGGCGACGGTGCTGCCGCGCGGCGCGGCGGGGGCGGTACCGGCGATGGGCTATCGCCTGATCGCCGCACAGGCGGTGCGGATCGACATGGTCGAGCGGATCGCCCGCGCGGTGCACTACGCGCGCGGCGGCGATTCGCCGCGCGCGCCCTTTACCCCCGATCCCGCGCTGGCGGTGTCGATCGGGCTGGAGCCGGCGACGATCGCGCGGCTGATGGCCGAACTGGGGTTCCGCCCGGCCGCGGGGGGCGACGGCCCGCCGCGCTACGTCTGGCGCGGCCGTGCGCGCGCCGTGGCGGCGCCGGTGCGCCCTGCGCCGGACAATGCCTTTGCCGCGCTGGCGGACTGGGGGCGATCGTGAGTGGCGCGGCGTGAGCGGGGCGGCGTGAGCGGCGCGTCGATGCGGCTCGACCGCTTCCTGTGGTTCGCACGGCTGGCGCGGTCGCGCGACGCGGCGCAGGACATGGCGTGCGCGGGCCATCTGCGCATCGACGGACGCGCGATCGACCGCGCGCACGCGCCGGTTCGCATCGGCAACATCCTGACCTTCGTCCACGCCGGGCGGGTGCGCGTGCTGCGTGTCGAGGCGCTGCCGCACCGGCGCGGCCCGGCACCGGAGGCGCAGGCCTGTTACCAGGATCTGGTGGTCGATCCGCCCGCGAACGTGTCGCATCACGATGCTGGGGCGTTGACGCGGGCGTCAGGCTTCGCAAAAGCGTGCGCCGGAACAGAGGAACCCGATCCATGACCTACGTCGTCACCGACGCCTGCATCCGCTGCAAATATATGGACTGCGTCGAAGTGTGTCCGGTCGACTGTTTCTACGAGGGCGAGAACATGCTCGTCATCAATCCGTCCGAGTGCATCGACTGCGGCGTATGCGAGCCGGAATGCCCCGCCGAGGCGATCCTGCCGGACACCGAAAGCGGGCTGGAACAGTGGCTGGAGCTGAACAACACCTTCTCCGCGCAATGGCCCAACGTCACCCGCAAGGCCGATCAGACCCCCGCGGATGCCGACGAGCACAAGGGCGAGGACGGCAAGTACGACAAGTATTTCTCGCCGGAGCCGGGCGCGGGCGACTGAGATCGTTGCCGCGCGCGGGCACTGCCCGCCGCTCCTGCCGGTGCCACCGTCCCGCCGCGGAACCGGAAAGGTTCCCGCGCGTCAGCCGTGCTGTCCCAAAGGCGCTGGAAATTTTGTTGCGGCGGTGCTACATACGTCCGGCACGGGCGCTTTGTCATTTCCCGCGCCCGATGGAGACGTCCAACCTATCTGCCCTGACGACGCCCTCCCGCGACGGTCCGTGTCGCGGCGCTGCGTCCCGGGCAACAACACCGGAAAGGCCACCTATGGCTGCCAAGGCTCTGCATTTCGATGTCGGTGACTATGTCGTCTATCCCAAGCACGGTGTCGGCCGTGTGATCGAGCTGCAGAAACAGGAAATCGCGGGCATGCAGCTGGAGCTGTACGTGCTGCGGTTCGAGAAGGAGCGCATGACGCTGCGCGTCCCCACGAACAAGGCCGAATCGGTCGGCATGCGCAAGCTGTCGTCGGACAAGACGATGCGCGAGGCGATGGAAACGCTGAAGGGCAAGCCCAAGGTGAAGCGTACCATGTGGTCGCGCCGCGCGCAGGAATACGAAGCGAAGATCAACTCGGGCGACCTGGCGTCGATCGCCGAGGTGGTCCGCGACCTGTTCCGCGCCGACGACCAGCCCGAGCAGAGCTATTCCGAGCGGCAGATCTTCGAGGGCGCGTGCAGCCGCCTGGCGCGCGAACTGGCGGCGATGGAGCAGATCGACGAGCCGGCCGCACAGGAGAAGATCCTGGAGATCCTGCGCACCGCCGCGGCGATCTACAACAAGGACAAGGTGCCGGCCTGATCCGGCATCCTTTCCGATGACGACAGGGGGCGGTCCGCACGGGTCGCCCCTTTTCGTTTGCGCAAACCCTGCGATCGACTCAACATTGACAACATTGGGGGCGATGATGATCGGGCGGACGATGCGATGGATCGCCGGGACGGTGCTGGCGCTAAGCGCGATCCCCGCGTCGGCGGCCGAGCGTAGCTGGCATCTGGGCAGCGCCGAGCGGTTGCAGGTCGAGGCGCCGCTGGCGGTGACCGTCACCACCGGCGCGGGCAATGCCGTGCGCGCGACCGCGGACGATCCGCGCGTGCTGGATGCGCTGGAGGTCACCGTCAACGCGGGCACGCTGCTGATCCGGCTGGCGGGCAATGCGGTGCGTCCGGCGACGTCGCTGCGCGGCGCCGTCACGGTCGCGGTGCCGCGGCTCCGGTCGGTGGCGCTGTTCGCCGACGCGCCGGTGACGGTGGCGGGGATGCGCGGCGACCGCGTCATGCTGACGGTGACGGGGAAGGGGGCGCTGACCGTCACCGCGCTCGACACGCCGCAACTGGTCGCGACCTTGATCGGCGCGGGCAGCATGTCGCTGGCCGGGCGCGCGGCGGAGGCGCGGCTGGCGGCGAGCGGAATCGGATCGGAGGCCGGGACGGTCGATGCGGCGGGATTGGTCGCCGACCGATTGGTCATCCAAGCGGGTGACGCGGCGCGGGTGCGCGCGGCCGCGCGTTCGATGGCGACGGTCCGCGCATCGGCGGGCAGCGTGGTGGAGGTCGCCGGCAACCCGGCCTGCGCGGTGCGGGCGTCGGCCGATTCGCAGGTGCGGTGCGCCGGGGCGGCGGCGCGCTGACGCTCAGGCTTCGGGGCCGAGTTCGGGATCGACGTCGCGCGGGCGGATGAAGCGTGTCAGCGTGGCGCCGCCGGGCGCCACCGCCGCCCAGTCGTCCACCGCGAAGGTCATCTGCGCCAGCGTCGCGGTCGGATATTTCTCCTCTACGCTGTCGCGCAGCCCGCCGCGTTCGTCGGGAACCAGCATCAGCACCAGATCCTCCAGCCCCGGATTGTGTCCGACCACCAGCAGCGACCCGACATCGGCCGGGCATTCGCGGATCACGTCGAGCAGGCTGGCGGCCGACGCCAGATACAGCCGCCGGTCCCATTCCGGCGTCATCTGCCCGAACCCCTGCGCCACGTCGTCGAGCGTTTCCTGCACCCGCACCGCCGGGGAGGCGATCACCCGGTCGAACGCCATGTCCAGCGTGCGCAGATGGCGCCCCATCGTCGCGGCCGCACGGCGCCCGCGCGGGTTGAGCGGGCGGTCGAAATCGCGCGCCACCGGATCGTCCCAGCCCGATTTGGCGTGGCGCAGCAGCGTCAGCGTCTTCACCGGTCCTGATCTCCGTTAGGCGATGTCGTGCGCCGCCTCATGCCCGATCGCGCGCGTCGAGGAAAGCCGCTGTCGCACCCTGACGATCGCCTCGTCCAGCGGAACACGCGCCACCGGGACGCCCGGCGGAAAGGCGTCGAGCAGGCGCGACGGCATCGCCGAGGACAGCAGCACGAACAGCCCGTTGTCGTCGCGCCGCCGGATCAGCCGGCCGAACGCCTGCGCCAGCCGCGCGCGGACGATCCGGTCGTCATAGGCGTTGCCCCCGCCCCCGCCGGGCATGGCGTCCGCCATCCGGCGCGCGGCGTGCAGCACCGTCGGCTTGGGCCAGGGCACGCCCTCCATCACCACCAGCCGCAGCGAATCGCCCGGCACGTCCACCCCGTCGCGCAGCGCATCGGTGCCGAGCAGGCTGGAATGCGGATCGTCGCGGAAGATATCGACCAGCGTGCCCGTATCGACCGGATCGACATGCTGCGCATGCAGCGGCAGCCCGGCGCGCGACAGCCGGTCGGCGATCCGGGCGTGGACGGCGCGCAGTCGGCGGATCGCGGTGAACAGCCCCAGCGCGCCGCCTGCGCTTGCCTCGATCAGCCGGGCATAGGCATTCGCCAGCCCCGGCACGTCGCCGCGCTTCACGTCGGTGACGATCAGCACCTCGGCCTGGGTGGCATAATCGAACGGGCTGGGGGCGACGAACCGCTCGGGGGCGCGCGGCAGATGCGGCGCCCCCACCCGCGCCTCCGCGACCGACCAGTCGCCCCCGCCGGTCAGTGTGGCCGAGGTCACCAGGGCGCCGTGTGCCGGTTTCAACACGGTGTCGACAAAGGGGATGGTCGGATCGACCCAGCGGCGGTGCAGCCCCATGTCGAACTCGCGTCCCTCGACCCGGTCCACCGCCAGCCAGTCGACGAAGCGCGCATCCGCCGGCCCGCCGACGCGTGCCAGCAGCGCCAGCCACCCCGCCACCGTCTCCGCCCGCCATCCGAGCGACGCGATCGCGCCCTCGATCCGCGCGCGCGCCGGGCCGTCCATCCAGTCGGGCGCCTCCGCCAGCACCGCCTCCAGCCGCTTGCCCAGCGCGACCATCGGGCGAACGAGCGCGTCGAGGGCGTGCGCGGCCGGCGCCGCCGCCTCGATCAGTTCGGGCGACGGTGCCGCCAGCTCGGTTTCCAGCCCGTATCCCGCCTCGGCATCCTGTTCGGCGCGTGCATAGGCTAGCCCGCGCACCGCGGCGAGCAGATGTTCGATCGCCCCGAACGGCGCCCCCTCGGCGATCCGCGCAAGCCAGCCGTCCGCGGCCAGCGATCCCGCCGCGGCGACGATATCGGATATCGCGCGCGCGCCCTGTTCGTCATACCCCGCGACATCGGACAGCCGCGCCTGAAGCCCGCGCCGCCGCCCGCGCGATCCGCCTTCTGGCCCGATGATCCAGCGGCGCAGCTCGATCGTCTCCTGCCCGGTCAGCGCGGTGCCGAACATCGCGTCCGCTGCATCGAACAGGTGATGCCCCTCGTCGAAGACGTAGCGGGTCGGGCGGGTCGCGAGTTCGCGACCGCGCGCGGCATTGACCATCACCAGCGCATGGTTGGCGATCACCAGGTCCGCCTCTGCCGACGCGCGCGCGGCGCGTTCGATGAAGCATTTGCGATAATGCGGGCAACCGGCATAGATGCACTCGCCACGCCGGTCGGTCAGCGCGGCGGAGCCGTTGCGGCGGAACAGCGTGGTCAGCCACCCCGGCAAATCGCCGCCCACCATGTCGCCGTCGTCGGTATAGGCGGCCCAGCGCGCGACCAGATGCGCCAGGATCGCGGCGCGTCCCGCGAAACCGCCCTGCAACGCATCCTCCAGGTTGAGCAGGCACAGGTAATTCTCGCGTCCCTTGCGCGTCACCACCTTGGCCTTGCGGATCGCGCGATCGGGGTGGAGGCGCGTCGTCTCATGCCCCAGCTGACGTTGCAGCGCCTTGGTGTAGGTGGAGATCCACACCGCGCCGCCCGCCTGTTCGGCCCACAGTGACGCCGGCGCAAGATAGCCGAGCGTCTTGCCGATCCCGGTCCCCGCCTCCGCCAGCACCAGGTTCGGCACCTCGCGCGCGATGCGCGGGGCGAAAGCGCCCGCGGCGGCGGCGGCATAGGCGCGCTGCCCGCCGCGCGCCTCCGCCCCGGCGCCGGTCAGCGCCGTCAGCCGATCGGCAACCTGGCGATCGTCCAGCGTCACGGTGCGCGGGGCAGGGCGCGGCGCGGCCTCGCTCCATTCGGGCAGCCGGGTGAATAGCCAGCGTTCGTTCTGCTCGGGCTTGCGCAGGCGCGGCGTCACGACCGGCGCCCACGCCCAGCGCGCGCGCGCCAGCGATTGTGCGGCGGTCCACGCCCCCTCCCGCTCGGCCCACTCGGCGTCGGTCACGGCCAGCATCCGCGCCGCCGCCTCCAGCAGGAAGGGCGCGACATCGGTTTCCGACCCGGGCGGCGTCAGTCCGGCCGCCTGCGCCACGCCCTTGGGCGTCGGCACCATGAACCGGGCGGGGTGGAGGAACGCGAACAGCTCCAGCACGTCCAGCCCCGACAGATCGGCATAGCCCAGCCGCTGCCCGACCAAGGGCGCGTTGAGCAGGATCACCGGCGTGTCCGCGGCCAGCCGGATCGCCTCGCCGCGCGACAACGCGCGCACCGGTTCGTCGCCCTGCGCCACCCAGATGCCGGAATGGCTGGCGTGCAGCGCAGGATACGGGAGCGACGTCACGGCCCCTAGGTGGCTTCAACGGAACAGAATGGCAACCGCTGGCGCGATACCGCAAATGCTTCGCAGCTGCACATATGAAGGTGGATTCGCGTCAAGCCGTGTGCTTTAGGCCGTGGGAACGCATTCGACTCTATCAATTGCTGGAGGATCGGCCCGTGAACATCCACGAATACCAGGCCAAGGAATTGCTCGCCAAGTTCGGCGTCCCCGTGCCCGCAGGTTATGCCGCGATGAGCGTGGATGAGGCGGTCGCCGTTTCGAAGAAGCTGCCCGGGCCGCTCTACGTCGTCAAGGCGCAGATCCATGCGGGCGGCCGCGGCAAGGGCAAGTTCAAGGAACTGCCGGAAGGCAGCAAGGGCGGCGTCCGCCTCGCCAGGACCGAGGATGAGGTGCGCCACGCCGCGACCGAGATGCTGGGCAACACGCTGGTGACGATCCAGACGGGTGAGGCCGGCAAGCAGGTCAACCGCCTGTACGTGACCGACGGCGTCGACATCGCCAAGGAATTCTACCTCGCGCTGCTGGTCGATCGTGCCACCGGCCGCGTCGCCTTCGTCGTGTCCACCGAGGGCGGGATGGACATTGAGACCGTCGCGCACGACACGCCGGAGAAGATCCACACCTTCGACGTCGATCCGGCCACCGGCTTCCAGCCGCACCACGGCCGCGCCGTCGCCAATGCGCTGGGCCTCGAGGGCGATCTGGCCAAGCAGGCGCAGAGCCTGGCGGGCAAGGTGTACGATGCGTTCCTGGGCACCGATTCCTCGCAGATCGAGATCAACCCGCTCGCCGTCACCGACGACGGCAAGCTGATGGTCCTCGACGCCAAGGTCGGCTTCGACGGCAATGCGATGTTCCGTCACAAGGACCTGATGGAGCTGCGCGACGAGACCGAGGAGGATCCCGCCGAGCTGGAAGCGTCGAAGTACGACCTGGCCTATATCAAGCTGGACGGCGACATCGGCTGCATGGTGAACGGCGCGGGCCTAGCCATGGCGACGATGGACATCATCAAGCTGAACGGCATGTTCCCGGCCAACTTCCTCGACGTCGGCGGCGGCGCCTCGAAGGAGAAGGTGACCGCGGCGTTCAAGATCATCCTCGCCGATCCGGCGGTGAAGGGCATCCTCGTCAACATCTTCGGCGGGATCATGAAGTGCGACATCATCGCCGAGGGTATCGTTGCCGCGGCGA
>JAESGL010000651.1_pt1 | contig 11133 bp, 13 predicted proteins | sample 9269711 | NCBI WGS metagenome assembly JAESGL01 (sample SAMN14515918, study PRJNA621676) | algae metagenome | isolation source: Kastovskya adunca ATA6-11-RM4 and co-occurring heterotrophs from soil and... | place: Chile: Atacama Desert | collected 2011-06-27
TGGCCGTCCTGCGTCTGCGGGCTGTCGTTCTTCGTCAGCTTGATGCGGTCGCCATCAACGTGATCGACCGTACCGACGTGCACGCCGTCCGCACCGACGACCTTGGCATGTTCCTTGATCTGGCTGGCATCGGCCATCGTCATTCTCCTTCGGGGGTTGATCCGCTGGCGCAACGCACAGCCGCGGAGTTGGTGGCATGACGCTCGACACGCTGCCGCTGGAAAGCGCGATCATGTTCGCGGTCGCCGCGGTGCTGGTGCTGGTCGGCGCGTGGCTGCTGCTGCAATTGCGCCACCCGCAGGGGCCGGCACGCGTCTATGTCTATCGCATGGTCGGCATCATGGCGGTGGCGGGCGGCAGCACGCTGGCGATGAGCGCCGCCGCCATGTGGCAGTGGAGCGCCGCCCCCTGATCCGCCCCGCATTCGCCGTTTTTTCAAGATTTACCCCGGAGTAGTTCGATGTCCCTCCTTCAAGCATCCAAGCAGTACAAGCCGTTCGAATACCCTTGGGCGTACGAATATTGGAAGCGCCAGCAGCAGCTGCACTGGCTGCCCGAAGAAGTGCCGCTGGGCGAGGATTGCCGCGACTGGGCGCAGAAGCTGACCGACCACGAACGCAACCTGCTGACGCAGATCTTCCGCTTCTTCACCCAGGCGGACGTCGAGGTGCAGGATTGCTACCACGAGAAATACGGCCGCGTGTTCAAGCCGACCGAGGTCAAGATGATGCTGACCGCGTTCAGCAACATGGAAACCGTGCATATCGCGGCCTATTCGCACCTGCTCGACACCATCGGCATGCCGGAAAGCGAATATGGCGCGTTCCTGGAATATGCCGAGCTGAAGGACAAGCACGACTATCTCCAGAATTTCGGCGTCGATACCGATGAGGATATCGCGCGCACGCTGGCGATGTTCGGCGGCTTTACTGAGGGCGTGCAGCTGTTCGCGTCGTTCGCGATGCTGATGAACTTCCCGCGCTTCAACAAGATGAAGGGCATGGGGCAGATCGTGTCCTGGTCGGTCCGCGACGAAAGCCTGCATTGCGAGGGGATCATCCGGCTGTTCCACGCCTTCGTGAAGGAGCGCAACTGCCTGACCAAGGCGGTGAAGGACGATATCGCCGACCAGTGCCAGACGACGATCCGGCTGGAGGATGCGTTCATCGACCTGGCGTTCGAGATGGGGCCGGTCAACGGCATGACCGCCAAGGATATCAAGAAGTATATCCGCTACATCGCCGACTGGCGGCTGGGGCAATTGGGGCTGAAGCCGATCTACATGATCGACGAACACCCCATCCCCTGGCTGACCCCGCTGCTCAACGGCGTCGAGCACGCCAATTTCTTCGAGACGCGCGCCACCGAATATTCGAAGGCCGCGACCAAGGGGCAGTGGAACGACGTGTGGGACGCGTTCGACAAGCGCCAGAAGGCCAAGGGAGCGCGCGCCGCGAACGAGGACCCGGCCGAGATCGGCGACATGTTCAGCCGCGCGGGCGTCGCCGCGGAGTGACGCCGCGGCGGGCGACGGGGGCCGACGCGGCGCCCGTCGCCCGCGCCGGTCAGGCCGCGCTCGCGCCCGCCACCAGCGGCGGCGTCTGCTGGTGCTGGATCACGCGCCACTCCTTGTGCGTGACGCGGCGATAGGTCGAGGTGCAGTGCGCGATGTAATCATCGCTGCCCACGCGGGCGGCGGTGGCGGTATAGGCGATGACGATCAATCCTTCCTGCGGGCGGGCGACGCGCCGGTCGGCGAAGGCGACCCGGTCCCAGCGCGGCGTCGCGCTGACCGCGTCGGTGGCGTGCTCACCCGTCAGGACGAACGGCGGCGCGGGCAGCACCATCAGGCATTCCGGGTCGATCGCCTCTTGGTAATGCGCCGCGTCGGCGGTCCACAGGCTTTCCTCGAAGGCCCAGATGCGGTCGTCGTCCATGCCGTCTCTCCATCGGTGTCGGGCGACAGCGATCGACCGTGCGCTCGGTTCCGGCGGGCGCGGTCAGGGGCGCGCGGGCAACACCCAGCTGCGCTTGCCTGCGGGATCGAGCACCAGCGTCACCTGCCGGATCAACGGCAGGCCGATATTGGCGATGTCCCCCAGGAAGCTGACCTCCGGATCGTGCAGCGTCAGCGGCCCGATGCGGATCGTGCCACGGATGCGCCCGCCCCACACCTCGCCGCTGTTGCTGATCGAGGTGTAGCGGCCGACGACCTTCGCCGGTTCGTACAGCGGCACGGTGCGCATCATCGCGACCGGCAGGCTGAGCGCGGCGTCATAGCCGGTATCGACATGCGCCGGGATCGACGATCCGTCGGGCAGCACCAGCGCGATCGTGGCAATCCCGCCGACATAGGGCGTGGCGGGGCCGGCGGGCGGGGTGGCGGTGGTGCGCGGGGTCAGCCCCACCTGCGACCGCGCCAGATCGACCGCGACCAGGCTGTCGGTGAAGATTTCCGACGATACGATCCCGACCGCGTCGTCGGGATCGAACGGCGATACTGCCGCCTCGATCGTGCCGACCGCCAGGCCGCCCAGCCGCACTCCGGGGATGCGCACCATCGGCAGCCGACGCGTCCGGCCCGACGTACCGTCCACCTCGATCGCGGTGCCCGACCGACGCAGGCGGTGGCGGCGGACCAGCACCGGGTCGATCGTGTTGCCGTCCGATCCGGTATCGAACACCATCGGCACCGGCTCGCCAGCGCCGATCCGCATCAGCGCGATCACGCGGCCTTCCGACTGGTAGAGCGGGATGATGCGTGGCGGCGCTTTGGCGGGGATAGCGGGTGCGCCCTGGGCGATGACAGGGGCCGCGAGCAGGACGCCGAACTGACAGGCGAAACGGATCACGGGCGGCCTCCTCATGGTGAGAGGGCCGGTGTGCCACGAGCGAAAACATTTGTGAACGTACGGCTGGTCCAAGGCCGCGCGGGGTCAGCGAATCAGGCCAAGCCCGATTAGTTCGGATCGCAGCGTCGCGGCATCGCGGAACAGGTGCGACCGGATCCCCAGCGCGCTCGCACCCGCGATGTTGGCGGCATTGTCGTCGATGAAGAACGCCTGATCCGCGCGCAGCCCGAATCGGTCCAGCGCCAGGCGGAAGATCGCGGCGTCCGGCTTCACCAGTTTCTCGTCGCCCGACACGACGATGTCGCGGAACCGGTCGAACATCGCCGCCTCCCGCGCGCGGAACGGCGCGAAGAACTCGCCGGAAAAATTGGTGATCGCGAACAACGGCACGCCGCCCGCGTGCAGTTCGTCGACCAGCGCGACCATGCCGGGCATCGGCCCGGGGATCTGCTCGGAAAAGCGCGGCCCCCACAGCGCGATCATCGCGGCATGTTCGGGATGCAGCGCGCTCAGCTCCGCCGACGTTTCGGCGAACGGGCGGCCGGCATCGTGCTGGAAATGCCAGTCCTTCGTCGCGACCGTGTCCAGAAACACGTCAAGCGCCTGTTCGTCGTCGAACAGGCGCTCGTAGAGAATCCGGGGATTCCAGTCGTACAGGACGTGCCCGACGTCGAAAATCACCGACGTCGGCATCGTGCCGTCAGTCACCGCGCGGGCGGATCAGCCCTGGCGCGCCTTGAACCGGCGGTTGGTCTTGTTGATGACATAGGTGCGGCCGCGGCGACGGATCACGCGGTTGTCGCGATGACGGTCCTTGAGCGACTTGAGGCTGTTGCGGATCTTCATGGGATGGCTTCTTCAGGTAAATCGTGAAGCGCGGCGCGTAGAGAGCAGCGCCCGGAAAGTCAACCACGCGTCGCGGCCGCCCGGCGCGATCGGCGACCGTTCGGCGTGCGTGGACCTTGCGGCGAACCCGTGCGTTGCTATGTCGAAACGATCGCCATCGCGGCGGTGCCCGGTGGCGGCGCCGACTGCATTGTTACGGGGTAGTCCATGCGTCGTGCCGTCCTGTTCCCCCTGACCGCCGCGCTGGCGCTGTCCGCCTGCGCCACCGGCCCGCAACGTTTCCCGGTGGAGGCGACGCGCTTCCACTATGATGCGGTGACGCAGCGCGGGACCGTGTCGGTCGAGCCGCTGCCCGGCGCGTCGTCGGCCAGCCTCGAGTACAAGACCTATGCCGCCGCGGTTCAGGCCGAGTTGCTGAAGCTGGGCTTCACCAATCCGGCGCCCGGCACCACGGCGCAGTTCATCGTCACCGTCGGCTTCACGCGCACCGACCGCGCGCTGCCGCCGCGCCGCTCGCCGATCACGATCGGGCTGGGCGGGGGTGTCGGCGGCGGCGGGTGGCGCAGCGGCGGCGGCGTCGGCGGCGGGGTCAGCTTCCCGGTCGGCGGCGGCGGGGCCGGTCGCGGTGCGATCGTCACCGAACTGGCGGTGCGCATCCGCCAGGGCGGCGATGCCATCTGGGAAGGGCAGGCGCAGTCGCTGACCGACACCAGCGCCCCCGATGCCGATGTCGCATCGGTCGCCGCGCGCCTGGCATCGGCGCTGTTCAAGGACTTCCCCGGCGAATCGGGCCGCACGATCGAGGTGAAATGACCCTGTCCATCAATGCCGCGTTCGACGGCGGGAACATCCGCGTCGTCGCGATCGACGATTCGGGCGACACGCGCCGCTGCGATCTGGAGATCGCGCGCGATCACCAGTCGGACTTCTACCAGTGGTTCTATTTCCGCGCTGCGGGGCTGGCGGGGAACGCGACGACGTTCCGCATCCTGAACGCGGGGCAAAGCGCCTATCCGTTCGGTTGGCCCGGCTATCGCACGCGCGCATCGACCGATCTGGCGCACTGGCCGATGATCGACACGCGCTACGCCGACGGCGTGCTGGAATTCGACTGGCCGGCGGGCGGCGGCGACCTGGCATGGTTCGCCTATTTCGCGCCCTATACGATGGAGCAGCACGCCCGGCTGGTCGCGCGCATCGCCGCGCGCCCCGGCGTGACGCACCGCGAACTGGGGCAGACGCTGGACGGGCAGGCGATTGACTACCTGCGCATCGGCACCGGCGCGAAGCAGGTGTGGCTGTATGCGCGCCAGCATCCGGGCGAATCGATGGCCGAATGGTGGATGGACGGCGCGCTCGACTGGCTGACCAGTGACGCGGCCGCGCCGCTGCTGGCGGCGGCGACGGTCCATGTCGTCCCCAACATGAACCCCGACGGCACCCGCCGCGGACACCTGCGCACCAATGCGGCGGGGGTGAACCTGAACCGCGAATGGCACGCGCCCAGCGCGGAGCGCTCGCCCGAGGTGCTGTGCGTGCTGGCGGAGATGGACCGCACCGGCGTGGACTTCGCGATCGACGTCCATGGCGACGAGGCGATCGCGGCGAATTTCATCGCCGGGTTCGAAGGCATCCCGTCCTGGACCGAGCGGCAGGGCGCGCTGTTCACCGATTTCGGCCGGCGGCTGGCGGCGCACACCGCCGATTTCCAGACGGAAAAGGGCTATGACAAGGCCGCGCCCGGCAAGGCCAATCTGTCGATGTCGACCAACCAGTTGGCCGAGCGGTTCGGCGCGGTATCGGTCACGCTGGAAATGCCGTTCAAGGATCACGACCCCAACGCGGATGCGACCTATGGCTGGAGCGGCGAGCGATCCGCGAAGCTGGGCGTGTCGTGCCTGGAAGTGCTGACCGGGATGATCGGCGACCTGTAGGAGCGATCGTCGGCGGGAACGTCGGGCGAGGCGGCGTTCTTCCCTCATCGAGAACGTTTCGGATATTCCCCCGCCATGCCGGACGTGTTCCGGCATCCACCGCGCCGCGCAGGTTCACGCCGCTGATCGGGCGGCCGGCCGATCCGGGGCGTCTTAGCGGCGCCACGGGAGCCTTTTTCCGCGGTGACCGCCGATCAGGCGATCGGGAAGCGGCCGGAAGAAACCTTTCTGAAGCGCGCGGCTTCGTGCTCTCGGCATTCGCGCCCCTTTCAGGAGGCCAGCGCGCCGACACATCACAGGCTGGTCGGTATGCGGCATGATGGATGCCGGAACAGGTCCGGCATGACGGGAAGGAGCATAGCTGAGGTGTCGCACGCGGCCGTGGCGACAATCCTCATCGAGGCCGGATCGCCCCGCGATCCACGATCCGCCGTCGGCAGATATGAGAAGAGGTTGCCGAACGCCCGGTGACAGGCGCCCGACAACCCCTAAACATGGTCAGCGGCCGGAGAGCTCCAGCCCGGGAGACCATGCAGGCCTCCGACATTCCGATCGCCGCGTTATCGGGGAGGATACCCCCACGACGATCGACCTGTCAGAAGCGCGTCCCCCGAACGAACTGAACCGACCCCATTGCTGAACCATGAGACATCGGATCACCTCCTTTCGCTGGTTGATAACGAGCGCGATCTGACGACCGCATCGCCAATGTGAGGGGTCCGGGGCGTGCATGCAAGTCTTGTATTGTGCGCGCGTTTCGACGATTCTCGCGCGCCTTGCCGGCGGGGCGTCAGCCGCGGCAATCCTCCACCACGCGCGCCAGCTCCGCCCAGGGCGGCAGCACCGTCGGCGCGGTCCCCGGCTGTTCGATCGTGAACCGCCCGCGCGAAAAGATCATCGCATCCAGCAGCCGGTCGTTGGCCGCCAGCCGCACCGCGACATAGGGCAGCGCGCCGCCGGTCGGCTGCACCGCCAGCGTGCGCGTCATGCTGGTGGTGCGGATCGTGAAGGCGCCCGGCGCGCTGCCGGCGCGCGACAGGTACAGCGCGCGCGCACCCCGGTCGCACCGCACCACCACCGCCGCATCCGCGCCCGCCGCACCGTATAGCGCGCGGCTGCCGCGCGCGTCGCGGTCATAGGTCCAGGTGCCCGGCGTCCACGGCCAGTCCTGCCAGTCCGCGGCCAGGGTGGGGGAGGGGGCCGGCACGGGGACCGGCACCGGGCGCGGCGCCGGCGCGGGCGTCGGCTCGGTACGCGGGACGCACCCCGCGGCGATCAGCGCGGCGAGAACCACGGCGCCGCGCGGCGGAAACGGGCGGAGGGGCGGAAAGCGGGTCACCCCCCGCGCTATGCCGGATTGCCCCGCGCGGCTCAACCGCCGCGGCCGCGCCCCGTCGCGGAACCGGCGCGGCGGACCGGCGGTTTGATCCACAGCAAGTTCGACAGCCGGAGGTTCCATGCCCGACGACACGCCGACCCAGATCCTGGTGCAGGCCAATCTTTCCGAAACGATGAAGGTCGACAGCCGCGACGGCGATCACCTGGGGTCGGTCCATGCCTTCATGGTGCACAAGGCGTCGGGGCGCACCACCCATGCGGTGCTGAGCCTTGGCGGTTTCCTGGGGATGGGCAAGAGCTTCTACCCGCTGCCCTTCTCGCTGCTGCAATATGACCCGGTACGCGACGGCTTCGTCGTGACGATCGACCGGCGGATGCTGGAAGGCGGGCCGAGCTGGGCGAACAACGCGCCGGTGTTCGACCAATCCTACGCCGATCGCGTCGCCAGTTACTATCAGGTCGGCGGCGAGAATCTGGCGGTCGGTTGAGGAGTGGGACGATGACGACGACGAAGCGCGACGGCGACAATGCGGTGCAGGAAGCGGTCGAGGAACTGCTGACCGATCCCGATTCGCCCGACAAGGGCAACACCAACCCGCCGCAGACCACCGATGCCGAGCCGCAGGACGCGCCGCACCGCGACCGGTAGGCGCGTCATCGGTCCGGCTCGATCACCCATTGATGGTTCTCGATGATCCACGCCGGTACCGCCCGCCCGTCCGCATCGCGTGACGGGCGGTAGCGGAACCGCTGTTCGATCAGGCGGCAGGTGGTCGCGTCCAGTGTCGCGTTGCCGCTCGATCGGGTAACGCTGCAATCGCGCACCCGCCCGTCGACCCACACCAGGAACTTGACCGATACGGTCCCCTGAAACCCGGCCTCGCCGACGTCGCCGGGGTAATCGGCATCGCGCAGTCGCCCGCGGACATGCACCGGCGGCGTCTCGTCCATCCCGCTGCCGTCGCCGTCACCCCAGCCGCCGCTGCCGGTCCCGTCGCCCACGCCGCCCGCGCCCGTACCCGGGCCGACCCGCGTCGTTGCCCCCTGCGTCGCGTCGTCACCCGCGAACGGCTTGAGCGCGACGGTGATCGGCGGCGGCGGCAACGGGACGACGACGATCGGCTTCGGCGCCGCGACCTGCGTCGCCTGCGACCGGATGTTCGGCGGCGCCGCACGCCCCGACGGGCGCGAGACGGCCGTCTTCTTCGGCACGACCTTTTCCGGCGGGCGCGGCGGCGGGTCGACGCGAAAGACCGCCAGCCCTTCTTCCAGCGGCACGCGCATCATGCCCCCGGCCAGCCCGTTGAGCAGCGCCCAGCCGATCGCGGCGGTCAGCGCCCCCGCGGCGACCGCCGATCCGATCCGTTCCTGACGCGGTGCTGCGTACATGACCCTTGCGCTACCGCGCTGCGGCTGAACCCAGGCTGATCCGCCTCACCGCGCTCCGCGCGCGCCGCCGAACTTGCGTTGCGTCTTGCCGAAGCGGGTCTTGCGCGTACCCGGCTTGCCTTCGTTGCTGCGGCCCATCACCGGCGCCTTGTGCTGTTCGACCGGCAGGCCCAGCTCTTCCTGTTCCAGCTGGCGGATTTCGTCGCGCAGGCGGCCAGCCTCCTCGAATTCCAGATCCGATGCGGCCTTGCGCATCTTCTTCTCCAGCTCCTCGATATAGGCGCGCAGGTTGTGGCCGACCATGTGCGGGCGCTGTTCGTCGATCTCGACCGTCACCTGATCCTGCGAGGCGACGTGCGCGATGATGTCGCCGATGTCGCGGCGGATCGTGGTGGGGGTGATGCCGTGTTCGCGGTTGTACGCCTCCTGCTTTTCGCGGCGGCGCGCGGTCTCGTTCATCGCGCGCTCCATGCTGCCGGTGATGCGGTCGGCGTACAGGATCACGCGCCCCTCGACGTTGCGCGCCGCGCGGCCGATCGTCTGGATCAGCGAGGTTTCGGACCGCAGGAAGCCTTCCTTGTCGGCGTCCATGATGCACACCAGCCCGCATTCGGGGATGTCCAGCCCCTCGCGCAGCAGGTTGATGCCGATCAGCACGTCGTACACCCCCAGCCGCAGGTCGCGGATCAGCTCGATCCGCTCCAGCGTCTCGACGTCGGAATGCATGTAGCGCACGCGTACCCCGGCCTCGTGCATATATTCGGTCAGGTCCTCCGCCATCCGCTTGGTCAGCGTGGTGACGAGCGTGCGGAACCCCTTTTCCGCGGTCGCGCGGCATTCGACGATGCAGTCCTGCACCTGTTCCTCGACCGGGCGGATCTCCACCGGCGGGTCGATCAGGCCAGTCGGGCGAATCACCTGTTCGGCGAAGACGCCGCCGGACTGTTCCATCTCCCACGATCCCGGCGTCGCCGACACGCATACCGTCTGCGGGCGCATCGCATCCCATTCGTTGAAGCGCAGCGGGCGGTTGTCGATGCAGCTGGGCAGGCGGAAGCCATATTCGGCCAGCGTGATCTTGCGCCGGTGGTCGCCGCGCGCCATCGCGCCGATCTGCGGCACCGTCTGGTGGCTTTCGTCGACGAACAGCAGCGCGTTTTCCGGCAGATATTCGAACAGCGTGGGGGGCGGCTCGCCGGGCAGGCGACCGGTCAGGAAGCGGCTGTAATTCTCGATCCCGTTGCAGCTGCCGGTCGCGGCGATCATCTCCAGGTCGAAATGCGTGCGCTGTTCCAGCCGCTGGCGCTCCAGCAGCTTGCCCTCCGCCTCCAGTTCCTTGAGCCGCTCGGTCAGTTCGTGGCGGATCGCCTCGCTCGCCTGCTTCATCGTCGGGCCGGGGGTGACATAGTGCGAATTGGCATAGACGCGGATCGACGACAGGCTGGCGGCCTTCCGCCCGGTCAGCGGGTCGAATTCGACGATATCCTCGATCTCGTCGCCGAAGAACGACACGCGCCACGCGCTGTCCTCATAATGCGACGGAAAGATTTCCAGGTTGTCGCCCTTCACCCGGAAATTGCCGCGCTGGAACGCCGCGTCGTTGCGCTTGTACTGCAACGCCACCAGCTTGCGCACGATCTCGCGCTGGTCGACCGACTGGCCCTTCTTCAGGTCGAAGATCATCGCCGAATAGGTTTCGACCGAACCGATGCCGTACAGGCACGATACCGACGCGACGATCAGCACGTCGTCGCGCTCCAGGAGCGATCGGGTGGCCGAATGGCGCATCCGGTCGATCGCCTCGTTGATCGAGCTTTCCTTCTCGATATAGGTGTCGGAGCGCGGGACATATGCCTCCGGCTGGTAATAGTCGTAGTAGCTGACGAAATATTCGACCGCGTTCTCGGGGAAGAAGCTCTTGAACTCGCCGTACAATTGCGCGGCCAGGATCTTGTTGGGCGCCAGTATCAGCGCGGGGCGCTGCAATTGTTCGATCACCTTGGCCATGGTGAACGTCTTGCCCGATCCGGTGACGCCCAGCAGCACCTGGTCGCGTTCCCCCTGGCGCGCCGCGCCGACCAGCTCGGCGATCGCGGTCGGCTGGTCGCCGGACGGCTGATAGTCGCTGACCAGCTTGAACGGCTTGCCGCCCTCCACCTTCTCGGGCCGCTGCGGCCGATGGGGGACGAAGCTGTCGCCGGTTTCCGGCTCGGCAAGGCTGGTGCGGATCTGGATCGCCATATGGGGGAATATGGGGAACATCGCCGCGCACGCAACGACGGTCAGGACGGAAGTGCGCTGCGACCTGTTCGCAAAAAATGCTTGCATCCGCCAAGCCAAGCGTTTCTTGCCATGGACCGGCGCAGCGGCCATCGGCACGCTCGTGAATGGGGCATCCGCGGGCCATTGAGGCCGTCGTCACGGTTGCCGCGATGGAGATAGACAGAAGTGAGCATCGAAGCGGGCGCGCCCGTCCTGATCCCGGAAAATGCCGCGTTCCAGACCGTGGCCGTGAAATGGGTGCGGCACTGGAACGAACATCTGTTCAGCTTCGCGGTCGAGCGGCCGGCGTCGTTCCGCTTCCGCTCGGGCGAATTCGTGATGATCGGCCTGCCGGGCGAGGGCGAGGGGGTGGCGGGCAAGCCGCCCAAGCCGGTCATGCGCGCCTATTCGATCGCCAGCCCGTCCTGGGCCGAGGAGCTGGAGTTCCTGTCGATCAAGGTGCCGGACGGCCCGCTGACCGGCCGGTTGCAGGCGGTGAAGCCCGGCGACCA
>JAESGL010000652.1_pt1 | contig 11050 bp, 11 predicted proteins | sample 9269711 | NCBI WGS metagenome assembly JAESGL01 (sample SAMN14515918, study PRJNA621676) | algae metagenome | isolation source: Kastovskya adunca ATA6-11-RM4 and co-occurring heterotrophs from soil and... | place: Chile: Atacama Desert | collected 2011-06-27
GGGGCTGGGCCGCGCGCACCACCGCGCGCTGTATTTCATCGCGCGCAAGCCCGACATGCCGGTCAGCGACCTGCTGGCGCTGCTGGCGATCACCAAGCAATCGCTCGGCCGCGTGCTGAACGAGCTGATCGAGCGCGGGCTGGTGGAGACGCGGCCGGGCGAGCGCGACCGGCGGCAGCGGCTGCTGCGGCTGACCCCGGCCGGTGTCGAGCTGGAAGCGAGCCTGTACGATGCGCTGCGCGAGCGGCTGTCGGCGGCCTATTCCCAGGCCGGCCAGGGCGCGGTCAGCGGCTTCTGGGCGGTGCTGGAGGGGTTGATCCCCCCCGACGAGATGCCGCGCGTCGAGGCGCTGCGCAAAGGCTGAATGTTGCGAATGTTGAGACGCTGGCACACCGGACGCGGCGCCGGCGGGAGCGGTGCGCCCGGGGCACGGGCGGGCGGTTTCATACCGGAGAAAGAGCGTCGTGGAGCATGGCGCAAGACGGCGGTGTAGGACAGCGGTGTTGATCGGCGCTACGGGGACGCGACGGGCGCGCGCCGCCGGGGCGACGGGTGGGCGACGGGGGCGCGGCGGGGCGTAGCAGTGGTTCACGCGGAGGTGCGGAGACGCCGAGGTGTTGCGGGCGCGGATGCGGTGGCGCTTTGCTTTGGGCGGGTGGCGGGGGCGCGGCGGTGTGCTGTTTGTGTTGCCCTACGCGTGCTTGCGGGGGTGGTTCGAGGCCTGTGCGGGGCCACTCCGTCATGCCGGACCCGTTCCAGCATCCATGGCGCCGCACCCGCGCTGGCGGTTGCTCTTGCGGTGCGATGGACCCCGGATCAAGTCCGGGGTGACGGTGTGGGGAGGCAGGCGGTGCTTGCTTTCACCGGGTCAGGCGGGCGGTTGCGGCGCCTATGCGGGGCTGATCCACAGCCCCCCGTCATGCCGAACCCTTCGACTTCGCTCAGGAGAGCCTTGATCCGGCATCCATGGCGCCGCACCCACGCTGGCGGTTGCTCTCGCGGTGCGATGGACCCCGGATCAAGTCCGGGGTGACGGGAGTGGGGAGGCAGACGATGCTTACTCTCAACGAGGTTAGGCGGGCGCTGGCGGTGCCTGTGCGGGGCCTGTCCACAGCCACCCCGTCATGCCGGACCGGTTCCGGCATCCACGGTGCCGCACCCGCGCCGGCGGCGGCTCTCACGTCGCTATTGACCCTAAATCAAGGCTCTCCTGAGCGCGGTCGAAGGGTCCGGGGTGACGGCCTTGGGGAGGTCGTAATGCCGCCGGCGCAAAGGTGGCGAAGGCCGGGGTATGCCGGGGATGGCGCGCGGCAGGGGTCGCGGGAGGCCCCAGCCTGCGCTGGGGCGACGCTTCAGGTTGGCGCGCCTGGCGAGGCGCGGCGCAGGTCGCCGCCTTCGCGTGACGGGGAACGCGGGCGTTCCCGATCACCCCTTGGCGGCGGCGGCCATTTCGGCGCCGCGGCGGGCGACGGCGGTGAGGGTGCGTTCGAACAGGGTGTCGAGCGCGCGGTCGGCGTCGAGGACGTCGAGCCCTTCGCGGGTCATGCCGCCGGGGCTGGCGACCGCGTCGGCGAGCGCGGCGGGGGTGCGGTCGCTGGCGGCGGCCATCGCGGCGGCGCCCTCCACCGCCGCCAGCGCGACCGCGGCGGCTTCCTGCGGTGACAGGCCGATCGCGCGGCCGCCGGCGGCGAGCGCGTCGATCACGCGGAAGACGAAGGCGGGCGCGGTGCCCGACAGCGCGCCGGCGGCGGCGAAGCGCGCGGGATCGTCGAACCATTCGACCAGCCCGAGCGGCGCCATCAGCCGATCGACGGTCGCGCGCGCCGCGTCCGGCGCGGCGGGGGCGTGGATCGCGACGACGCCGCGCCCCAGCTCGACCGGCAGATTGGGCATCGTCTGCACCGCGACTGGGCCGGGAAAGGCGGCGGACAGCGTGGCCGGATCGCACCCCGCCAGCATCGAGACGAGCAGCGGCGCATCGGCGAGGCGGGCGGCGAAGCGCGCCGCGACATCCGCCAGCTGCTGCGGCTTCACGCCCAGCACGACGACGTCGGGCAGCGGACCGTCGGGCAGGTCGCGCGCCTGTCGCACGCCGTCGGGCAGCGCGCGGTCGGTGCGGTTGACGACATCGACGTCGGCGGCGGCGATCGTCCCGCTATCGACCCAGCGGCGCAACATGGCGGACCCCATGTTGCCGCACCCGATCATCCACAGCCGCATGACCGTGCCCTAGGCCTCGCCCTGGGTTTCGACCATCGCCGCCGCGATCGCCTCCGCCGGGGACTTGCCGCCCCACAGCACGAACTGGAACACGGGGTAGAAGCGTTCGCATTCGTCGATCGCGGATTCGACCAGCAGCTCGGCGGTGGGGAGCGACATGGTCGCTTCCCCGTCGCGAGCCTCGATCGCGGTGGCGTTGCGGTAGAGGAGGATGCCGCTGGACGACCAGAGTTCGAAATGGCCCATCCACAATTGCTCGTTCACCAGCCCGAGCGTTTCGTAGATCTTGCCCCGCCCCTTCTCCGCGACCTTGACGTCGGGGAAGGCGAGCAGTTGCAGGACGCCGTCCTCCTCGCGCCACAGCACGCGCAGTTCGTATTCGGTCCAGCTGCCCTTGACCGACGCCGTCATTTCGTCGTCGTGGCGCTCGCACGGCCAGCCATGGGCCGTGAAATAGGCCTCCAGCATGTCCAGCGGGGCTTCGCCCTCGTTATCGGTATCCGCGTCGTGATCGAGCATGGCCATCGTGTCGCCGGTATCGCACAGTCGCGCCCGCGCGTCAGCCCGCCTTCTGGGCGGCCAGCGCGGCCTCCAGCGCCTCGACGCGGGCGCGCAGCGCATCCGCCTCGTCTCGCGCGGCGACGGCCATCGCCTTGACCACCTCGAATTCGTCGCGCGCGACGAAATCCAGCCCGCCGATCCATTCGCGCGCCCGTTCGCGCGCACCGGCCTCCGCCTCGCGGCTCATCCCCGCGATGGTGCCGGCGGCGCCGTTGAACAGCTTGGCCAGATCGCCGAACAGGCGGTTTTCGGACTGCATGGATCGTCTCTTTCGAAAAGCGTGAAGGGTCAGCCGATCACTTGGGACGCCGCGGCCGGCTGCACAAGGCGTTCCGCGTCGGGATTCAGCTGTCCGATCCGCCAGTTGAGCACGCCCGCGAAGCTGAGCCAGACCATATAGGGCACCAGCAGCCACGCCGCGACGCGCCGGATCTGCGCGAAGACGAAGGTGGTGATGATCGTCAGCCCCAGGATCGCGACGATCAGCAGCAGCGCGGCGCCGACCTTGTGCGCGCCGAAGAACAGCGGCGTCCAGGCCAGGTTGCCGGCCAGCTGCACCGCGAACAGCGCCACCGCCACCCAGCGCAGTTTCGCCCCGCGCGCGCTGAGCACCAGCGCCAGCGACAGGCCGAGCATGATGTAGAGCAACGACCAGGCGATCGGGAACACCCAGCCGGGCGGCGTCAGCTCGGGCTTGGTCAGCGCCATGTACCAGCCGTTTTCGCTGCCCGAGGGCACCGAGCGGCCCGACAGGAACCCCAGCAGCAGGACCAGCGGCACCGATACCGCCGCCCAGCGCAGGAACGACATCCGTAACTGATCCCTCGATGCGACCGTACCCAACGTTTCCCATCCCCCAATGCCGGAAGCGGCGTGTCTAGGTGCCCAATCGTCACCCATGCGTAAACTGCCAAAGCCACATGGCGCACGATTGTTTCAGTCGCGATGCGCCGCGATCAGATATTCGACATTGCCCTCCGGCCCGGTGATCGGGCTTTCCACCACGGTTTCGACGCGCCAGCCGGTCGCGGCGAACCAGTCCGCCACCTCGGCGCAGACGCGCGCGCGCACCGACGGGTCACGCACGACGCCACCCTTCCCCACTTCGGCGCGGCCGGCCTCGAACGGCGGCTTGCTGCGCGCCAGCGCGGGGGGGGGGGGGGGGGCGAAGGACAGCGGCACCTCCAGCACCTTGGCCAGGCCGATGAAGCTGGCGTCGCAGACGATGAGGTCGACCGGTTCGGGCACGTGCGCGGGCGTCAGGATGCGCGCGCTGGTCTGTTCGTGGACGATGACGCGCGGGTCCTGGCGCAGCTTCCACGCCAGCTGGTTCGTCCCGCTGTCCACCGCATAGACGCGCGCGGCGCCGCGGGTCAGCAGCACGTCGGTGAAGCCGCCGGTCGACGACCCCACGTCGATCGCCACCGCGCCCGTCACGTCCCAGCCGGCATGGTCGAGCCCGTGCGCCAGCTTGATCCCGCCGCGCGACACCCAGGGGTGGTCGCGGCCGCGCACGTCGAGGACGACGTCGTCGGCCAGCGGCTGCCCGGGCTTTTCCACCTTGCGGTCGCCGGCGAAGACCAGTCCGGCCATCACCAGCGCCTGCGCGCGGGTGCGCGATTCGGCCAGGCCGCGGTCCACCAGCATCTGATCGGCACGTTGTTTTGCCATCCGCGCGCTATCGCAGCCCCGCCCCCCGGGCCGCAAGCGCCGCGGTGATTTCGGTTCGTCTCGCGGCGGCCTCCGTTCGCGTCAATTGCTGCGATGCAGGATTGTCCATGGATTTAGGGGGCAATACATTGCGAATCGAGGCCGCGGCTTTTCCCGACCCCTAGACTGTGTGCCGCGGCCTCACCTTTTCCCCGCACCGACGCGGGGATGACAGGAGAGACGTCATGGGACTTTCGACATATGATCTGTCGGTCCGGCCGACGATCCTGACCGTTCCCGGGCTGGGTGGCTCGGGACCCGCGCACTGGCAGACCTTGTGGGAGGGCGCACGCCCCGACACGTCGCGGATCGACCTGGGGATGTGGGACCGGCCGCATCGCAACAGCTGGGTGACGAAGATCGACCAGGCGGTGGCAGGCGCGCGTGCGCCGGTGATCCTGGTCGCGCATTCGCTGGGGTGCATCGCGACGGCGTGGTGGGCGTCGATGAGCCCGCAGCCGTACGGCTGGCCGGTGGCCGGCGCGCTGCTGGTCGCGCCCGCCGATGTCGAGCGCGCGGGCGTGGCCGAGGAACTGGCCCCGTTCGCCCCCGCGCCGAAACAGCCGCTGCCGTTCCCGTCGATCGTGGTCGCGTCCACCGACGATCCGTGGATCACGATCGAGCGCGCGCACAGCCTGGCGGTCGACTGGGGCAGCCATTTCGTCGACGCCGGGCCGCACGGCCACCTCAACGCCGCCAGCGGGCTGGGTCACTGGCCGGAGGGGCAGGAGCTGCTGGAGCGGGTGATCCACGCCGCGGGCGGCCCGCATGGCGAGGCGCGCACCCCGGGCGACGCGCGCGCGATCCTGACGATGCCCAGCCGCCCGCGCGGTTACGAGGCGCGGATCTGAGGGGCCGCCCCGACCCGCCCGTCGAGGTAGCGTACGAGCGCCGCCACGTCGGGCAGGTCGGGCACCAGCGGGTCGGCGGGCAGCGACAGCGCGGCGGCGGCGGCGTTGGCGACATCCTCCACGTCGCCGCGCGCCATCTTGAGGAAGCGCTTCAGCGTGTCCTCGGGCTGGGGCACCACCCCTTCCCCGTACCACAGGGCCAGCGCCGCGCGCACCGCCGGGGCGACGCGCGGGTCGGCGTCAGCGCCCGCGAACACCGCGTCGAAATCGGCCGCGGTCCACGCCGCGCGCTCGGCCACCGCGCCCTTCACCCGGCGCAGCATGGCATAATTGGCCCACAGCATCCCCACCGCGTACAAAGCGGTGAGCGCGCCGACCTTCTCCCAGCCGCTCACGCGCGCGCGATCACGCCCGCTTCGTTGTAGCGCAGCGCCGACAGGACGGTGGCGACGATCGCATCGGCGTCCAGCCCGGCCTCGGCATATTGCACCTCGGGCTTGTCCTGATCCTGGAAGCGATCGGGGAGGCGCAGCGTGCGGATCTTGAGGCCCGCATCGGTCAGCCCGGCGTCGGACGCCATCGTCAGCACATGCGCGCCGAGGCCGCCGACGGCATTCTCCTCGATCGTCACCGCGACTTCGTGGCTGGTCAGCAGCCGGCGGATCAGCGCCTCGTCCAGCGGCTTGGCGAAGCGCAGGTCGGCGACGGTGGTCGACAGCCCGCGCGCCTCCAGCACCTCGGCGGCCTTCAGCGCCTCGCCCAGGCGCGTGCCAAGCGACAGGATCGCGACCGACTTGCCTTCGCGGACGATGCGGCCCTTGCCGATCTCCAGCCGCTCCGGCACCGCGGGCAGCGCGACGCCGGTGCCGCCGCCGCGCGGGTAGCGCACCGCGATCGGGCCGTCGTCATATTCGGCGCAGGTGTGGACCATATGGACCAGCTCCGCCTCGTCCGCCGGGGCCATCACGACGAAATTGGGCAGCGTCGCCAGATAGGTGACGTCGAAGCTGCCCGCGTGCGTCGCGCCGTCCGCCCCGACCAGCCCGGCGCGGTCGATCGCGAAGCGCACCGGCAGGTTCTGGATCGCGACGTCGTGGACCACCTGGTCATAGGCGCGTTGCAGGAACGTCGAATAGATCGCGCAGAACGGGCGCATTCCCTGCGCCGCCAGCCCGGCGGCGAAGGTGACGGCATGCTGTTCGGCGATGCCGACGTCGAAGAAGCGGTCGGGATGCGCCGCGGCGAACCGGTCCAGCCCAGTGCCCGACGGCATCGCCGCGGTGATCGCGCAGATGCGCGGATCGGCATCCGCCGCGCGCGCCAGCGCATCGCCGAAGACGTTCTGATAGGCCGGCGGCCCCGGCGGCGCCTTCGCCTGGGTGCCGGTGATGACGTCGAACTTCTGCACGCCGTGATATTTGTCGGCGGATTGTTCGGCCGGGGCATAGCCCTTGCCCTTCTTCGTCACGACGTGGATCAGGATCGGGCCTTCCTCCGCATCGCGCACGTTTTCGAGCACCGGGATAAGATGTTCCAGATTGTGCCCGTCGATCGGCCCGACGTAATAGAAGCCCAGTTCCTCGAACAGCGTGCCGCCCATCGTCATGCCGCGGGCATATTCGTCGGTCTTGCGCGCCGCGGCGTGGAACGGTCGCGGCAGGCGGCGCGCGAACTTCTTCATCAGCTCGCGCACGCCCAGGAATTCGCGGCTGGACACGATCCGCGACAGATAGGCCGACAACCCGCCGACCGGCGGCGCGATCGACATGTCGTTGTCGTTGAGGATGACGACCAGGCGATTGCCCGCCGCCTCGGCATTGTTCATCGCCTCGTAGGCCATGCCCGCCGACATCGCGCCATCGCCGATCACCGCGATCGCCTTGCCCGGCGCGCCGGTCAGCTTGTTGGCGGTGGCGAAGCCGAGCGCGGCCGAGATCGACGTCGAGCTGTGCGCCGCGCCGAACGGATCGTACTCGCTCTCGCTCCGCTTGGTGAAGCCCGACAGCCCCCCGCCCTGCCGCAGCGTGCGGATGCGGTCGCGCCGCCCGGTCAGGATCTTGTGCGGGTAGCATTGGTGCCCGACGTCCCAGATCAGCCGGTCGCGCGGCGTATCGAACACATAATGGATCGCGACGGTCAGTTCGACCACGCCCAGCCCGGAGCCGAGGTGGCCGCCGGTCACGCCGACGGCGGCGATCGTTTCCTGTCGCAGTTCGTCGGCCAGCTGGCGCAGCTGTTCGGGGCGCAGCGTGCGCAGATCGGACGGCGTATCGACGGTGTCGAGCAAGGGTGTCTGAAGGGCATCGGCCATCGGACCGGGATAGCTGAGCGATATCAGCATGTCGATTGCCGCTTTTTTGCAGCGGACCGCATCGGCCGGGGGGCGATGGAGGGCAAAGGAGGCGCGAAGATGGTGCGCGCGCCGATGATCGAGACGGGCAAGTAAGCCTGATTCGACCAGCCGTGCAGGTTGCCCCAGCGAAGGTTACGCCCGTTCGAACCGACCTTCATCATGCCGGACCCTTCGGCTTCGCTCAGGAGAGCCTTGTTCCGGGGTCCACGACGCCGCGAAATCATATGCTTGCTTGCGTGCGGAGACGTGGATGCCGGAACAAGTCCGGCATGACGGCGTGGGTCGTGCAAAGGTCCCGCTTTCGCCGGGGTGACTATTCCTGCAGGCGTTCCATCAACCCGCGCATTCGGCGCAGCGGCCGCGGACTTCCACCACCGGGCGTTCGGGCTGGAAACCGGCGGTCAGCGCGGTCTGGCGCAGGTCGCGGGTCAGGCGATCGTCGTCGACGTGCGTGGTCTTCCCGCAGGTATCGCACACCAGGAAGATGCAGTCGTGCCGGCATCCGGGATGCGCGTTGACGACATAGGCGTTGGCGCTTTCCACCCGCTGCGCCAGGTTGGCGGCGACGAACAGGTCGAGGATGCGGTAGATGCTGTTGGCGGCGATCCGCCGCCCCTCGGCACGCGACACCGCCTCCGCAATGTCATAGGCCGACGCCGGCTTCGCAAAGCCCGACAGCGCCGTGAAGACGCCCGCGCGCATCACCGTCCATTGCTCGCCCGCGCCTTCCAGCGCCGCCTGCGCCGCGCGCATCAGCGCGTCGCCCTCCGGTTCGTGATGGCCATGCCCCATGCGCGATGAGATAGGCACCGGGCGGCGCCCCGGCAAGCTTAGCGGTGGGTATGGCGGTTGAGCGAATGGCCCAGCGCCAGCACCGCGACCCCGGCGATGGTCAGCGCGGTTTCCGCCAGATGATGCGCGCCATGCGCGACGACCAGCGCCGAGGCCATCAGCGCCAGCCCGGTCGCGCCCAGCACGATCGGCAGCGGGCGGCGATGCCGCACCACGCCCCGCCCGAACGCGACGACGCCCAAGACCAGCGCCATCACCAGCCCCGCTTCGTGGATCAGCGGGCTGCCCAGCAGGCCGCCCGCGGTGGACAGCACCGCCAGCGCCACCGTCGTCGCCAGGCAATGGACGACGCACGCCGCCGACAGCCAGATCGCCCAGCGATCGAGCCGGTGTGTTCCCGCGTCGGAGGTGAGTCGCTGAGCCATGACCGGGACGCAGATAGGGCAGCCACGGCCATGTTACAATATCACATGGTAAATTGTTATCGGCGGTGACGCGGGGAGCGCGTGCCTGTATGGCACCGCCGATGCGGCGCGTTCTGGACATCGACCGGTCGATCCTCGGCCAACCCTGGCACTGGCGCGCGCTGGCGACGGACCAGCGCGACGGGTTGATGCCCGATGACCTGCTGACGCAATTGCTGCTGGCGCGCGGGTGCCCGCGCGACGCGCTGGAGGCGCACAAGGCGCCGTCGATCCGCGGGTTCATGCCCGATCCGTCGATCTTCCGCGACATGGACGTCGCCGCCGCGCGGCTGGCCGATGCGGTGGAGCGCGACGAGGCGGTGGCGATCTTCGGCGATTACGACGTCGACGGCGCGACATCGTCGGCGCTGCTGGTGCTGTTGCTGCGCGAGCTGGGGCGCGACGCGCGCGTCTATATCCCCGACCGGCTGGTCGAGGGGTACGGCCCCAATGCCGACGCGATGGAGCGGCTGGCGGCGGAGGGCGCGACGCTGATCGTCACGGTGGATTGCGGGGCGCAGGCGTTCGACGCGCTGGCGGAGGCGCGCGCCGACGTGATCGTCGTCGACCACCACCAATGCGCGACGCAGCTGCCGCGCGCGCATGCGGTGGTGAACCCCAACCGCCAGGACGAGGGCGAAGGCGCTGCGCACGGCCATCTGGCGGCGGTGGGGGTCGCGTTCCTGCTGGGCGCGGCGCTGATCCGCGCGTTGCGGGCGCGCGGCTATTTCGCGACGCGGGCGGAGCCGCGGCTGCTCGACCTGCTCGATCTGGTCGCGCTGGGGACGGTGGCGGACGTGGCGCAGCTGCGCGGGCTGAACCGCGCCTTCGTGGCGCAGGGACTGAAGGTGATGGCGCAGCGCCGCAACATCGGGCTGGCCGCGCTGGGCGAGGCGGCGCGGCTGACGCGCGCGCCGACCGCCAGCGACCTGGGGTTTGCGTTCGGGCCGCGCATCAACGCCGGCGGGCGCGTCGGGCGCGCGGACCTGGGCGTGCGGTTGCTGACGACGCGCGACCCGGCGGAGGCGCGCGCGCTGGCGGCGGAGCTGGACCGCCTGAACGACGAACGCCGCGCGATCGAGGCGATGGTGCAGGAAGGCGCGGAGGCGATGCTGTGCAGCGACCGCGCGGTGTGCGTGGTGGCGGGCGAGGGCTGGCACCCCGGCGTGATCGGGATCGTCGCCGGGCGGCTGAAGGAGCAGCTGGGCCGCCCCGCGATCGTCATCGCGCTGGACGACGACGGTATCGGCAAGGGTTCCGGCCGGTCGATCACCGGGGTCGACCTGGGCGCGGCGGTGCTTTCCGCGAAGGAGCGCGGGCTGCTGATCGCGGGCGGCGGGCATGCGATGGCGGCGGGGCTGACGATCGCGAAGGACGCGATCCCCGCCTTCGCCGACGATCTTGAGGCGCGGCTGGGCGCGGCGGTGGAAACGGCGCGGGAAAACCGCGCGCTGCTGGTCGATTCGGTCGTCGCGGCGGGCGGGGTGACCCCCGATCTGGTCCATGCGCTGGAGGCGGGCGGGCCCTATGGCACCGGCTGGCCCGCGCCGCGCGTGGCGGTGGGGCCGGTGCGCACGATCAAGGTCGACGTCGTCGGCAACGGCCATGTCCGCGCGATCGTGGCGGGGGACGACGGCCGCAGCCTGAAGGCGATGGCGTTCCGCGCCGCCGACAATCCGCTGGGCCAGGCATTGCTGGCCGCCGGCCCGTCGCGCCGGCTGTGGCTGGCGGGGCGCGCGCGGCTCGACGAATGGGGTGCGCGGCCGGCGGCGGAATTGCACGTCGACGACGCGGCCTGGGCCAACTGACCCCTTGACCCCCGCCGCCCTTTCCGCCAAGGGACGCGCCACGCCTCACGGCCCCTTCGTCTAGCGGTTAGGACGCGGCCCTTTCACGGCTGAAACACGGGTTCGATTCCCGTAGGGGTCACCATCGTCGGTGTAATCCGCAGAAAACCAGCTTTTACGTTGGTTTCACCTCCCGCTGGTACAGCGAGAAGGTACAGCGGACGATGGTAACAATGGCTACGCCTTGGCGGCACCCCCAGACCGGCACATATTATCTGCGACGGCAGATTCCCGCCCCTCTGCGCGATGAGT
>JAESGL010000616.1_pt1 | contig 11044 bp, 9 predicted proteins | sample 9269711 | NCBI WGS metagenome assembly JAESGL01 (sample SAMN14515918, study PRJNA621676) | algae metagenome | isolation source: Kastovskya adunca ATA6-11-RM4 and co-occurring heterotrophs from soil and... | place: Chile: Atacama Desert | collected 2011-06-27
CGCGCGATACGATCGTGCGGGCGCTGAAGAACCTGCGGGCGCATGGTTTCATCGACTGGCTGCGGCGCTACGAGCCGACCGGCAACGAGGGGCGCGGCCCACAGGTCCAGCAGACGAGCAACGCCTATCGCCTGTCCCTGCCCGAGAAGGCCCGGCAGTTCCTCGGCCGGTTCGGGAAGGCCCCGCCCCTGCCCGACGACCACAGCGCCGCACAGGAAGCCCGCGCGGCCGAGCTGGACGCCTACAGGAAGGCCCTGCCCCTCGATGAGCTGGCGCTGTTCGAGGCCGGCGACAACCCGTTAGGCCGGGCGCTCGCTGCCCTTGGGAAGATGGTGCAGAAACGTGAGTCCGATAACCAGACTGAATCCCCATCTAATCTTTATCTAAGAGGGCAAACATAAACGGTCGCCGCTGTTCGGGCTGCTTTCGCAGCCCTGCGGCGGTTCCGATCCGCGTATAAGGCGGATCGGGAAGCGGATACCTCACAGCAAAAACACCACCGTCGCGCCAGCGGCCAGCGTCCTATGGGCTTTCGAGAGGGACCGAGGAGCACGGCTGGCGCTCAATTACTTACGTTAATACGTATTGACGTGTATTCGTATCGCTTAGAAGGCGATGACATCGGCCGGAAAAACGTGCTAGAGTGTATACAAGTCAACACACAGAGGCGATTCCATGACCGCCAGCACCACCATGACGATTCGGGTTCGGCCCGATGTGAAAGAAAAACTCGACCGGATCGCGAGCGACACGCAGCGGAGCAAATCTTTCCTCGCCGGCGAGGCCGTCGCCGCCTACGTCGAGCGCGAGCTTGAAATCATCGACGGCATCAAGCGCGGCATGGCCGATGTTGCAGCCGGCCGCGTCGTGCCCCATGAACAGGTGATGGCGGAAGCCCGCCAGATCATCGCGGAAGCGAAGCGCAAGAAAGCCTCGTAAGCATGAGGCGGGTTATCTGGTCGGCCGACGCGCGGCGCGATTACCTCGACATTCTGCGATACATCGCCGCCGACAACCCGCTTGCCGCTGAAAGGGTTGCGGATGCGATCGAGCAAGCGGGGAACGGACTTGGTGAGTTTGCGACCGGAAGGCCGGGCCGCGTCACAGGTAGCTATGAAAAGTCGGTTCCCCGCCTGCCCTACATCATAGCCTATGAGATCACGAGCCAAGCCGAGCGAGAGGTGATCGCGGTCTTGCGCGTCATCCACACGTCGCGGGACTGGCGGGCCGAGGAATGGCCCGACTAACTTAAAGACGTAGTAACGTCCCTAGCTATGTGCTTTAATACGTATTCACGCAAAGAAGGATTGACGCATGAACGTCATTGCGTTTTTGAGCCAGAAGGGCGGGAGCGGGAAAACCACGCTTTCGGTTCATACTGCCGTGGCGGCCGAGGCGACCGGCGAACGGGTTTGCGTCATTGATGCGGACCCGCAGGAGAGCGCGACCGCATGGGCGAGCGCGCGGGAAGCTGGAACGCCGATCGTCGCCACGGCGCAGGCCGGCGAGCTGGACGCGGCGCTTAGAGCGGCCGAAGGCGAGGGCATCACCTTGGCCGTGGTGGACGCCCCGCCCCATGCCGCCCCGGCGGCCGGCCAGATAGCCCGTAGGTCGGAGCTGGTCTTGATTCCGGTTCGGCCGTCCGCGTTTGACCTCGCTGCGGTCCCGGCCGCCGTCGAGATCGTGACGGCGGCGAAGGTGCGCGGGGCGTTCGTCCTGTCTGCCTGCCCGTTCCGTGCGCCCGAGATCGGAGAGACACGCGCGGCGCTGGAAGCCTACGGCCTGCCGATCGTTCCCGGCGAGATCACCGACCGGCGCGCGTTCGCCCGCGCTGTCACGACCGGCAGCGCCGTGACGGAGTTCGAGGCCGAGGGGAAGGCAGCGGAGGAAATCCGGGCTTTGTGGGCATGGATCAGGGACACGTTAGAGCGTAAATAGCTAAATACGTAAGAGCGTATCTAAGGAGCGGAACCTATGGCAAAGAAAGCAACCGGCCTTGCGGCCTTCACCCGCCCGAAAGCTGGCGCGGAAGTCACCAGCCTTGCAGCGATCAAGGACGAACGGCCGGCCGTGGAGATTCCGACGCCGAGGCGAAAGAGGGGAGGGGGCGAGACTGTCGCCCTAACGGTCAAGGTCCGGCGATCGGACTGGCAGCGCCTTCGCCAGCTCGCAGATGCAGAGGGAACGACGATTCAGGCGATGGCCGAGGCCGGTCTTTCGGCGGTGCTGGCGCAACATGGATTGCCGCCGATCGAACCTTACGCACGTTAATACGTGGATACGTAAATAGCTTAATCCGCAACGCTTGCGCGTGTGGCCCGCCCCCCGGCCGTCCCTACGGCCCTAGATGATGAGAGCGGGCCGGCCGGGGGCTACCGTCGCGGTCGTGGTCCTTCCCTGAATAGAGCTTGCACCAGGTCGTCAGCTAGATCGCGGCGCGAGCCGCGCCGGCCCGGAGGCGAACGCGCTCCCCAATAGCGCCGTAGAGAGCCGGAGGGCCGTTCGTAACAATGTTCCGGCGCTTTAGCGTCGGGTCCGCTTCGCCCGAAGGGCGGTTGAGGGATCGAGCCGGCCGAGCCTGTCAGGGCGCATCATACAGCCCCCGAAATTCTGCATCGGCGTAATAGGCGAGCTTGCCGGCGACGATCGGGCGTTGCCCGGCGAGGAACAGCAATTCGACATGCTGCGGCAGGTTGCGGACCTCATCGGGCGTCAGCAGCGGCCGGGCCGTGTGTTGCTCGCCGTAGGAGAGGCCGGATTTTTCGGAATCGAGCGCCTGTCCCATCGTCTTGAACACCACGGTTGATTGTCCGAGCAGATCGGAGACGAGGCGGGCGCTGTCGTGATCGTTGACGCCGAACACCTGCAGGACGCCTGCGTTTGACAGGAAGGTGCCGGCGCGCTGCCCGTAGGTGGCGCGGAGCTGGTGAACGTCCTGCAGGATCGGCCAGAGCTGGACGCCGTAGCCGGCCATGAGGCCCATAGCGCGCTCGACGGGCGCGAGGTGGCCGAGGGCGGCGAACTCATCCAGCAGGTAAAGAATGGGCGCGGCCGGCTTGCCGGGATCGCGGGCCATGTCGGTCAGGCTTTGGGTGACGATCAGGCGTAGCCATCGGGAATAGGTGGCGAGCCGATCGGGCGGCAGGACGAGGAACACCGAGACGTTGCGGCGCTTGAGATCGGCAAAGCGGAAATCGGATCGGCTGAGGACCGCGACCATGCGCGGGCTGTCAAGGAAATGGGTATGGCGCTGCGCGGCCGAGAGGACGCCGGCCGCTTCCCGGTCGGATTTGCCGAGGTGGCGGTTTGCGGCGCGGGCGATCAGGCCGCCTGCGGCCGTTGACGCCTGCATGTCCTTCAGGAGCGCCGTGAAGGCTTCAGGGGCGAGGGTGAGATATTCGCGCAGGGTGGCGAGGTTTCTCCGGTCGCGCGGCTCGCTGGCGGCAATATGGAGGATCAGGCCGGCAATGAGCGCCTTGGCTTCCTCGTTCCAATGCGCCTCGCCGGCCATGCCCGGTTCATCGAACACGAGGGCGTCGGCTAAGGTGCTTGCATCTTCCGCGACATCGAGGCCAGCCGGATCGAGTTGGTCGAGCGGATTGAAGGCGGCCGAGGGCTGGCCGGTGACGCCGAAGGGGTCGAGGACGTGGACCGGGCCGAAGGTCTGGCGGGCGCGACCGGCGATCCTGGCATTTTCGCCCTTGGGGTCGATGCAGATCACGGAGCGGTCAGCCGTGAGCAGGTTCGGGATGATGGTTCCCACCCCTTTGCCTGTGCGCGTCGGGGCCATCGTCAACAGATGGGCCGGACCGTCATAGCGAAGGAGCTTTCCGGTCTTGCCGTCGCGGCCGATCAGCAGGCCGGAATCGGCGCGGGCGAGGGCGGCCGTTTCCTTGTCGGTGGCGAAGCGGGCCGAGCCGTGGGTTTCGCCTTCCATGTCCCCGAAATGGATAATCAGCGGATTGGTGAGGAACCGGAAGGCGAGCGCGGCCACTACCAGCAGCGTGACGAGATCGAGCAGGAGAATAGGAACCGAACCGGCGCGGATGCCTATTTGTTCAAGGGCGAAACGGCCGCCGAAGCCGATCACGAACAGGGCCATGACGAGGATGAAAAGGACACCGAGCAACGGTTTCCAGATTCGGAAAGGCGCAGCGAGCAGAGCGACGAACGCCCATAGTGGATCACGCGCGGCCTGCCGCATCATGTTCTTGAACGCGGCCCATGCAAGTCTTGCCTGACTCATGATACGCCCCCCTCGGTGCTGCCTGTCGTTTCCCCGGCCGTCGCGTTGCCGATCAGATCGGCAAACAGTTCCTTGTCACCGGGGCGCGTCAGGAAGTCGGGCAGTTCGCGCTTGAGCCATTCGCGCAGGCGTCGGGAAAATTCCTCATCCTTGCCATTTTCGAGGCGATGCAGGACGAGCGCGCCGAGCAGCACCTTGCGGCGCGTATCGTTGGCGCGTTCCTGTTTGCCGAGCCGGGCCTTGAGCGTGGCGCGTTGCGCATCCAGTTCGGCCAAGCGTTGTTCGATCGTTTTGCGCGCCATTCCTCAAATCTCCCTTTCCGGTTGTTTGCCCAGACTATCATTCCCGGCCGTCTTTTCCAGCGTCTGCCCGTTGCGCTTGAACTTTCGGCGGTTTTGCAGCACAATCTGGGCTTCAATTCATCGAAACGACTTTGCCACAGCGCCACACCGGAGGCATAAGAGAGCGCAGCGAGCGAATTACGAAGGGCGCACTTACGAGTTACTGCGTAACTCAGCGCGCCGCCAGCTTTGGGGCTGGCGGGAAAGGCTGAAACAAGATCGAGGCAACGGGTTGGCGATCTACCATTTGAGCATGAAGCCAGTTTCGCGGGCGAAGGGCCGGAGCGCCGTCGCCTCGATGGCTTATCGTGCCGGGGAGAAGCTGACCAACGAGCGCGACGGGATCACGCACGACTACACGGCCAAGCAGGGCGTTGAGCATGCCGAGATCGTCTTGCCCGAGGGCGTCAACGCCGATTGGGCGCGGGATCGGTCGGACTTGTGGAACGCCGCCGAGTTTGCCGAGAAGCGGAAAGACGCCCGCGTGGCGCGGGAGTTCGAGATTGCCTTGCCGCATGAGCTTTCGGCCGAGGAGCGGCTAGAGGCGGCGCGGGTGATGGCGCAGGAGCTGGCCGACCGCTACGGCGCGGCCGTAGACTTCGCCATTCATGCGCCGCACGAGGCCAGCGACGTTCGCAATCACCATGCCCACATTCTTATGACCACGCGGCAGGTGACGGAGGACGGGCTAGGCGACAAGACCTATCTTGAGCGCGAAAACAAATGGCTGTTGGCGCACGACCTGCCGACGACCGATATGCAGCTCCGCGACCTTCGCCAGAGGTGGGAGGGGATCGCCAACGAGCGCCTTGCGATGGCCGGGCTAGATATTCGGATCGACCATCGTTCGCACATGGAGCGCGGGCTAGAGATCGCGCCGACCGAGCATATGGGCGTCCATGCCACGCAGATGGAACGCAAGGGCCTCGACGTGTCGCGGGCGCGGCTGGACGAGGAAGCGGCCCGGCGCAATGCCGAGCTTATCCGGGAGAAGCCCGAGCAGGTTCTAACCCTCATCACCGGCGAAAAGAGCGTGTTCGACCGGCACGACGTTGCGCGGGCGCTGCATCGCTACATCAACGACGACCCGCAGGAGTTCCAGAGCGCCTTTGCGAAGGTCATGGCCTCGCCGGCGCTGGTCGAGCTTCAGCCCGAGCGGGCCGACCCGGCAACGGGAGAGATCGAGCTTGCCCGCTATTCGACCCGCGAAATGGTCGAGATCGAATCCGGCATGATCGAGAGCGCGCAGCGGATGCACGGCGCGCATGGTCATGGCGTCGATCGCCGGCATGTCGAGCGCGCCATAGATCGGCAGGACGCCGCCATTCAGCGCAGCGCCGGCGATGCTTCTGCCCGGCTGTCCGACGAGCAGCGCCGGGCGATCGAGCATATCACCGGGCCGGAGCGGATCGCGGCGGTTGTCGGTTATGCCGGCGCTGGCAAGTCCACCATGCTTGCGGCGGCGCGGGAGGCATGGGAGGCCGAGGGCTACACGGTCCACGGCGCGGCCTTGTCGGGGAAGGCGGCCGAGGGCTTGGAGGAAAGTTCCGGCATCCAGAGCCGCACCCTCGCGTCATGGTCCCGCGGTTGGGACAACGACCGCGGCACGATCGGCCGCGGCGACGTGTTCGTGATCGACGAGGCGGGCATGGTCGGGAGCCGCCAGCTCGCCCGCTTCGTTGGCGAGGCCGAGGCGCGCGGGGCGAAGATCGTCCTTGTAGGCGACCATGAGCAGTTGCAGGCGATCGGGGCCGGCGCACCGTTCCGGGCGATCACCGAGGAAATCGGCTATGCCGAGCTGTCCGAGATACGCCGGCAGCGCGTGGACTGGCAGCGGGAGGCTTCCGTTGACTTCGCCACGCACCGGACGGCCGAGGGGCTGGCGGCCTATCGGGATCATGGCAATATCAGCTTTGCCGAGACGAGCGAGGATGCGCGCGGCCAGATCGTGCGGGATTATCTTGCCGACCGCGACGAGCGGCCGGAGGGAACCCGCGTAGCGATGGCGCATCGCCGGGCCGATGTTCGAGCGATCAATGACGCGATCCGGACGGAGCTACAGGACCGGGGCGAGCTGGCGCGGGGCGAGGACGCCGGCGCGCTGACCTTCCAGACCAATGACGGGAGCCGAGAGTTCGCCCCCGGCGACCGTATCGTGTTCCTCGAAAACAACCGCGACCTTGACGTGAAAAACGGGATGCTTGGCACCGTCGAGCATGTCGAGGCCGGCCGGATCGTCGCGCAGCTCGACGGCCGGGGCGGCGATAGCGTCAGCGTCCCGATGGGCGACTATCAGGCGATCGACCACGGCTATGCGACGACGATTCACAAAAATCAGGGGGCGACGGTCGATCGGTCCTATGTGATGGCGTCCGGAACGATGGACCGGCATCTGACCTATGTCGCCATGACCCGGCATCGTGACGGCGTGCAGCTCTATGCGGGTCAGGACGAGTTCACTAATGCCGGCCGCCTGGTCGAGCATGGGGCCGCGCCGTTCGAGCATGATCCGCAGAAGGCCGGCAGCTATTTCGTGACGCTGGAAAACGACAAGGGCCAGCAGCGCACCCTATGGGGCGTCGATCTTGAGCGCGCCATGAAGGAGGCCGTGCCGGAGATCGGGGAGAGGATCGGCCTACAGCATGAGGGTTCCACCCCCGTCACCTTGCCGGATGGGACGCAGACGCACCGGAACACATGGAAGGTGCAGGATGCCGGCGAGCTGGCCTATGACCAGCTAGAACGCCGCCTGTCGCGATCGGGTGTCAAGGAAACCACGCTCGATTATACCCGCGACTTTGCCGAGCGGCGCGGGATCGCGGAGCAAATGGGCGTCCGCAGCGAGATCGAGATTCCGGCCCGCGAACGGGAGCGCATCGAGGACCGCGCGCCGAGATCCACGCAAAAAGTCGGCGTGGATCTCGCGCAGGATCTTCGTGCAGATCCGCGCGAGGATCTTGCCGGCGATCGACAGCAGCGCCGCAATCCGTTCGAGGGCCTGAAACTCGGGCGCGGCGCGGCGGCCGAGAGCCGCGAGCTGGACCGCGCCGGCGAGGACGGCCCACAGATCGACCAGAAACGGCCGCAGCAGGCCGAGAAGCAGCGGCGCGGCATGTTCGCCGGCCTCAAGCTCAATGCACGTCCTGCGCCGTCACAGGAGCGCACAGACCGGCCGGAAAGAGAGGGGAGCTTGCGGCAGGCGCCGGTGCCCGACCGGCTGGCCGAGCGGGTGCGGGGGCAGTCGCCGCTTGAGCAGGCCGTTGACCGCTATGCGCGGGCCTATCAATCGATCGACCAGCACCGGCGCGAGGGCCTGCCCGTTCTCGACATGCAGCGGCAGGAAATGCGCACGGCCGGGCAACAGCTCGACCAGGTGCAGGACGGCATGAAAGATTTGATGCGCTCGACCCTGCAACACGACCCGGCGACGGCGCGCGCCATGACGGAGCTTTCCGGCCGGGAGCGTGTCGCGCAGGTCATCGACGGCATGAAGCGCGAGAACGCGGCGCTGCAAGACCCGAATATCAGGGCCGAGCGGTTCGTGAACCGCTGGCAGGAGCTGGACGGCCAGCGCCAGAAACTTCGCGGCTGGCAACATGACGAGGCGCGGGGCAAGGTCGAAAGCCAGATGAACGGCCTGACCAAGAGCCTTGAGCGTGACCCGCAGGTAGATTCCATCCTGCGCAATCGCCGGCAGGAACTCGGAATCGGGCAGGAGCTTCGCCGGGGGCAGAGTATCGCCCATCAGTTGAAAGAGGAAATGACACGCGGCCATCGGCTTAGCCGGGGGCATGGTCTGGAAATGTAGGCAGGAAGAACATGGCAGAGTTGGACGACGACAGGGAAGGTATAGAACCAGAAGAACAGGACGAGGACGCCGGCGACCCGGCAGCGGCGTTCGATTCACTACGGCGCACGATCGAGAAGCAGGGCGGGCAGATCAGCGCGGAGATGACGATCATCCGGCGCGGGTTGGAAGCTGCTTTCGGCCAGCTCGAAAAGATCGAGCCGCAGGCCGATTACAAACCCCAGCTCGCCCAGCTTGTGCAGGCGCTCGACAGCGTTGCGGAACGGATGCACAGCGTTGAGCAGTCACCTATTCTCCGGCAGGGTGCGCAGCACTATGCGGCGGCGCTCGAGCGCAGCGGCGAGGGTTTGGTGAGGACCGCCGTGCAGCAGCTCGAGCGGCAGGCGTCCGACCTCGAGCGCGCCGGCCGGAATCTTTCCGCTCACGTCGCCAGTGCGCGGGAGCGCAGGCGGCAAGATTGGTGGCTTGTCGTCGCCTTCGCTATCGGCCTGCTCGCCGGCGCGCTGGTGATGCTGTTCCTTCCGCGCCTGTTGCCGTTCTCGGCCGCGCCGCGTGTCGCTAGCGTCGTCATGGGCGAAAGGCCGTGGCAGGCCGGCATGAGCCTCATGGCGTTCGGCAGCCCGGAAGCATGGCAGCGCGTGGCCTCGGCCGACCAGCTCCTTGAAGCGAACAGGGAGACGGTAGCGGCTTGTTGGGAGGCCGCGCGCACGGCCGGCGAGGATCAGCGTTGCACCATCACCGTGAAAGCGCCGACAGCGCCGGCGCAGTAGTGTAGAGTTGTTGCGGGTTTCCGGGACTTTTACAACAATGGGCCATCCCCGATATTTGACGTTCCGGTCCGAAAGCATCCCCAAATTTCAAAGGCTGATATGACGAAGCTCACACCGCAAGAGACCATGAACCCCAATACTCTCTTTCGTAAGGGAGATATCTTCGTGCTTTTTGGCGAGCTGTTTGGCCGTGGCTATGCAGCCGGTCTGCTTGACGAGGCCAAGGCGGCGGGCATGACCATCCTGGGGGTCACGGTCGGCCGTCGCGAGGAGAATAACGCATTGCGCGGCCTAGCTGATGACGAACTGGCTGCGGCTGAAGCCAATCTCGGCGGCAAGATTATCAACACTCCGCTGATGGCTGGCTTTGATCTCGATGCTCCCGAGGGCGGTCCTACCCCAACCGATCTTCTCGGGAAGATGACTCTCGACACCTGGCAGACCGATACCCTCGATTGGGACTATATTGCGCGCTGCCACGAGGTTGGATTGACACGGTTCAAGACCGCGCTCGACGCAGTTATGGCGGAACTCGATATCCTGATCCCCGACGGCAGGAACGTCTTCTTCGCACACACAATGGCAGGTGGTATCCCGAAGGCCAAGGTCGTTCTCGCTCTCGTAAACCGCATCTACAAGGGTCGTGGCGCGCGACATATGTCGTCGCAGTCGCTGATCGAAAGCGATCTCGGGAAGCTCGTCTTGCAAAATTTTGATGAGGTCTCGGCGAATACCTTTGGCTACCTGCTTGAAGCCAGCTCTGCCATCCGTGCCCGCATCGAGGCGGCCGGCGGGCAGGTTCGTTACACCGCCTATGGCTATCACGGCACCGAAGTTCTGATTGGCGATAGCTATCGCTGGCAGACTTATACCAACTACACTCAAGGTTATGCGAAGATGCGTCTTGAGGGTGTTGCCAAAGCTGCGTGGCGCTCCGGCGTTAAAGCCACGGTATTCAATTGCCCCGAAATCCGCACCAATTCCTCCGATGTATTCGCCGGGCTCGAACTGTCACTCCTACCGTTGCTCGCTGCGCTGAAGAAAGAAGGCGGTGGAGCATGGGTCGAGGTGCTTTGGCAAGGATGCCAAGACCTGCTGAAAGACGGCGTGACGCTCGAAGCCCTGCTACAGATGGTTTTGGACTATCAGCACAACGAGGCGATGCAGCCCTATTATGACTTCGACCTTTGGCCGCTGCCGAACAGCGCCGCTCAGGCGGAGAAGACCATCGGCACATCGCAGGAGATTGTGCAACTGCACAAAGACAGCAGGATTCTCGTCAGCGACGTCTTGAGCCATCATGTGGTCAAGGCGATCGGCCAGTTGATCTTTGGCGAGGTCAGCGAACCCTCCGGGCCTGTCCTGTGGCTGAATCACGATCTAGTTGCACGTCGACTCATCGCAGCAAGCAGGGGGGGTGCAGGCTGACACCTTGCACAGTCGGAGCCATATGCTCTAACCGCCGAAAAGCGAGGCTGTCTGTCGCCAAAATCCTAAAACCTGCAACAGATCGACCACCCTCGGAAAATCAGGGGTTTTCGTGTCGCATATCTTTGTCGCAAGTGCTACGCCACTTGCGACATGATTTGCGACAAGGGGAAGCCGTGCGCCACCAACCAGATTCCGACGCCGGCCGGGCGTTCATCGGCTATGCCCGCGTCTCGACGCGCGGGCAGGACCTCGATGCGCAGCGGGCCGCCCTTGGCGCGGCCGGCTGCGTCCGCATCTTCGAGGAAAAGGCTTCCGGGGCGAAGCGGGACCGGCCCGAGCTGGCGCGGATGCTTGACCATTTGCGCGCCGGCGACGTGGTGACGATCACCCGGCTAGACCGTCTCGCCCGATCGACGGCCGACCTTCTGGCGATTGCGGAGCGGATCAA
>JAESGL010000654.1_pt1 | contig 11017 bp, 11 predicted proteins | sample 9269711 | NCBI WGS metagenome assembly JAESGL01 (sample SAMN14515918, study PRJNA621676) | algae metagenome | isolation source: Kastovskya adunca ATA6-11-RM4 and co-occurring heterotrophs from soil and... | place: Chile: Atacama Desert | collected 2011-06-27
CACGCCGATCCGCCGCGCAAACTCGTCCTGGGTCAGCTTCAATCGGCGGCGCAGCTTGGCGACGTCGGGTACCGCCACCGTGAACCGGTGGACCGTCACCTCCGAATCGTCGCCCTCGAACCATTTCAACGCCTGCTCGAGCGATTCGAGCATATGGGCGTCGGCTTCCGCCTGCGTTTCGATCCGCTTTCTTGCCATCGCTCCAGTACCCTAGCCTAGTATCCGAACAGCCGCTTGAGGTCGTTGATCACCCGGATCAGCCGCAGGATCTTAGCGGCCGCCCCAGATCTCGGCGCCTCTATCGGCACAGCCCCGAAGCAGCACGATCCGGTCGAGTTCCTCCGACAGGCCATAGGTGATCCTCAGGCCGCGGAAGGTCCAATCCCAGAGCGCAGGCGCTTCCGGCCGCTGCGTCCCGACGACCGGATCCGATCGCAGAATGTTGAGGGCGGCCTCGAAACGATCGCCCTCCAGCCCATGAAGTGCGCAATCGACCTGGAATCGCTTCGTCTCTGCAAGCTCGATCTCCAGCCTCGGCGGCAATGAGGCCTCCATTCATATACGCCATTGGCGTACTTCCCGCAAGGAAAGAGCGCTACCCGCCGGATCAAGCGGGGGTTATACGGGTCATCATGCGCGGCACCTGTCGCCCGCGCAACGTGCAACGGCGGGCGCAGCGCAAGCTGACTTCCCGTGTCCGCTGCCCTAACGTGTGTTCCCATGTTCCTGACCCTCTTCCTCAAGCTCAAGGCCGCCGGCGTGCCGGTCACGCTGCGCGAGCATCTCATGCTGCTCGAGGCGATGCGGGCCGACCTCGTCGGCTTCGACGTCGAGGGCTTCTACTTCCTGGCGCGCGCCACACTGGTGAAGGACGAGCGCTTCATCGACCGCTTCGACCGCGTCTTCGCGGAAGTCTTCAAGGGCGTGGAGGCGGTCGCCGAGGCTGGCGACGCCGGCATCGCGGCGCGCGAACTGCCGGAGGAATGGCTGCGGCGCCTCGCCGAGAAGCATCTCACCGACGAGGAGAAGCAGCTGGTCGAGAGCCTCGGCGGCTTCGACAAGCTGATGGAGACGCTGAGACAGAGGCTGGAGGAGCAGAAGGAGCGCCATCAGGGTGGCTCCAAATGGATCGGCACCGGCGGCACCTCCCCCTTCGGCGCCTACGGCTACAATCCCGAGGGCGTGCGCATCGGCCAGGCCGAGAGCCGCCATCGCCGCGCCGTCAAGGTCTGGGACCGGCGGGAGTTCCGCGACCTTGACGACAGCGTCGATCTCGGCACCCGCAACATCAAGATCGCGCTGAAGCGGCTGCGGCGCTGGGTCCGCGACGGCGCCGAGCAGGAGTTCGACCTCTCCGGCACGATCCGCGCCACCGCCGAGCACGGCTATCTCGACGTGAAAACGCGACCGGAGCGCCGCAACGCCGTCAAGGTGCTGCTATTCCTCGACATCGGCGGATCGATGGACGACCACGTCCGTGCGGTGGAGGAGCTGTTCTCGGCCGCGCGGTCGGAGCTGAAGCACCTGGAGTTCTTCTATTTCCACAACTGCCCGTACGAGCGGCTGTGGAAGGACAATCGCCGCCGCCATGCCGAGACCATCCCGACGATGGACGTCATCAACCGGTTCGGGCCGGACTATCGCGCGGTCTTCGTCGGCGATGCCGCGATGAGCCCCTACGAGATCGTGATGCCCGGCGGCTCGGTCGAGCACTGGAACGCCGAGCCGGGCTCGCTCTGGCTGTCGCGCTTCGCCCGGCAATGGCCGCGCCTGGCATGGCTGAACCCGGTGCCGCGCGCACAGTGGGACTGGACCCAGTCGATCGCGATGATTCGCGAGGCAACCGACGACCGCATGTTCGAGATGACGCTGCAGGGCATCGAGGCGGCGATGCGAAGCCTCTCGCGTTAGGCGCGCGGCGCCGATATTGCGGGCACGCCGTGGCGCAAACCACCGCAGCATCCCATATCTCCTGCAACGACAACCAGACGGATTGCCTTCCATGCCCAACCGCCTGCGCTTCGGCGCTCTGTTTGCCAGCCTCTTCCTGGCCTTCTCCTTCGTCGCCGTCGATTTCGCCGAAGCGCGGCGCGGCGGCAGCTTCGGCAGCCGCGGCGGCCGGACCTTCCAGAGCGCACCGGCAACGCAGACGGCGCCCAACGTCACCGCGCCGGTCAACCGGACGATGACGCAGCCTTCGGCCGCGCAGCCGGGCGCGGCCGCCCGCCAGCCCGGCGCACAGGCGCAGCGGCCCGGCCTGTTCGGCGGCCTCGGCGGCGGGCTGCTCGGCGGGCTGATGCTGGGCGGTCTGTTCGGCATGATGATGGGCTACGGCTTCGGCGGCATGGGCGGCTTCCTGGCGCTCCTCGTCCAGGCCCTCCTGATCGGGCTCGGCGCCATGCTGCTGATCCGGCTGTTCCGCGGGCGTTCCACCCCGGCACCGGCCCGGAGTTCCTCCGGCAGCGCCGGCCGCAGCGAGCGCCGCGCCTACGAGGAGACGCCGCCTGCCGCCGGCGGCGGCAGCTTCCGCATCCCGTCGATCGGCTCGGGTGCCGGGGCGGCGGCCGGCGCCGCAGGCGCCAGGGCATCGGCCGAGCCCGTCGCCGCCAGCGGTTCCGACGAAGTCGGCATCACCGACGCGGATCTCGACATCTTCGAGCAGCGCCTCGTCGCGGTGCAGGCCGCCTTCTCCCGCGAGGACTATGCGGCGCTGCGCCGGCTGACCACGCCGGAGGTGATGTCCTATCTCGCCGAGGAACTGTCGGACAACGCCACCTCGGGCCGCCGCAACGACGTGCTCGACGTCAAGCTCGAGCAGGGCGATCTCGCCGAGGCATGGCGCGAGGGTCCGAGCGACTACGCCAGCGTCGCGATGCGCTATTCCTCGATCGACGTCATGCGCGATCGCACGACCGGCGAAATCATCGAGGGCGATCCCGAGACGCCGACCGAGACCACCGAGCTCTGGACCTTTGTGCGCGAGCGCGGCGGCGAGTGGAAGCTCTCGGCGATCCAGGAAACCTGAGCCACGTCGGGCGGGAGGCCATCGGCATCCCGCCCGCTTCCTCAGAAGCCGGCGGCGCGGGCCAGGGCCACCATGGTCGTGCCGATCGCGACGGTGGCGATCAGCGGCAGGCGCAGCGAGAGTGCCACGCAGATGACGATGGCGACCCGCTCGGGCCAGTCCCCCGCCACCAGCACCGGCGTGACGATGGTCGTCAGCACCGCCGCCGGAACCGCGTTCAGCGCCGCCTCGAGCCGCGGCGGAATGCGCTCGAACCGCGCCAGCAGCAGAAAGCCGCCGGCCCGCGTCAGATAGGTCAGCCCTCCGGCCAGGAGGATGATCAGCCAGATCTCAGCCATCGCCTTCCGCCGCTTCCGCCGCGCGCTTCGGCGGCGCGATCGCCGCCACCGCGATGCCGGCGAGACCACCGATCGTGACGTGCCAGGGCGGGCCCAGCGTCGCGTAGACGGCGAGCGAGACGGCGGCGCTGCTCAGCGCAACCATGTAGAAGGCGCTGCGCGCCCGGAAGGTCATCAGCAGCGCCAGGAAGTAGACCGGCAGGACGAAATCCAGCCCGTAGCGCTCCGAATCCCCGATCATCGACCCGAACACCGCGCCGATCAGCGTCGAGCCGATCCAGACGAGATAGAGAAGGACGCCGTAGGCGAAGTAGAACGTCTTCGTCAGCGGCTGCTGCAGCACCCGCGCCTCCGCCGCTCCGAACATCGGATCGGTGAGCAGGAAGAAGGCTCCCGCCTTCTCCAGTGGGTTGAAGCGCTGAAGATGCCGGCCGACGGACGCCGAATAGAGCACGTGCCGGAAATTGAGCGCGACAACCGTCAGCAGCACCGACCAGATCGGCGCGCCGACGCCGATCATCTGCAGCGCCGCGAGCTGCGAGGCGCCGGCATAGACCGTGATGGAAAACCCCATCGCCTGCCAGAAGGTCAGGCCCTCGGCCACGGCGACCGCGCCGTACACCATGCCGAAGGGCAGCACCGCCAGCATCACCGGCAGAAGCTGCCGCAGGGCGGCGCGAATCTCCAGGCGGGCGTAAGGGGTCAAGCAGGCTCTCGGGGTGGCTTTCGATGCGGCAGGCGGGCGTTGCGCTGCCCTTGAGGCGGATTACGCCCCGCGCCCGGCCGAGGCAAGCGGAAGCTGTGGCAGTGGCTGGAGCATCCCGCCGCCCGGCCTCCGCTAGAAGGCTGTCTCGACCACGGAACGCTGGAAATCGGCGAGAGCCACCGCCCAGCGGTCGAAGGCATCGCCGAGCTGGCCCCGCGTCAGCCCCCCGGCCGTCGACAGATTGAGCTCGATGACCGGCAGCCCGTCCTCGCCCAGATAGGCCTTGTTGAACGGCCGGGTGCGGTTCCACTCGTTGACGGTGGTGAGCTGCACCCCCGGCGCGTCCCAGATGGCGTAGAAATCCAGCACCTTGCAGTCGCGGTTGTCGGTGCATTCGAGGAAGAACAGCTGGTAGGCGATGCCGTTCATCTCCCCGACGATCACCGGATCGCCGTTCCCTACGGCCGTCTGCTCCGCTTCGCCGTAGCCGCGGGCCATCTCGGCGATTGCCGCGACGTCGTCGGCACGGATGTTCTCCGGCTGATCCGCGACCGCAACCGCCGCCAGCGGAGCGCCGGCAGGCTGGGCGGGATCACCCGCCAGCGCGGGACCGCCCATGGCCGCGAGCACGAGGAGGACGGCGAAGCTCTTGCGCAGGCGACGCGGACAGAGAGGCATGATTGATTCCCGTTCGTGAAGCGCCAGTGTCGGCTTCCAACGGCATGGCCGCAAGCCGTCAGGGCCACAAACGGTCGCTTCGGCAGGGATCGTGGCATCGCTGCAATGCGGGATGCCCGTGAAAACGCTGGCGAACCCGCCTCTGATCTCCGCCCGCGCAGGGTTTGCAATCCGGCCCGAAACGGCTAGCACGAGCCAAGGCACCAAGATTTCGGAGAGACGCATGAAGACCAGAGCCGCCGTGGCGTTCGAGGCAAAGAAGCCGCTCGAGATCGTCGAGCTAGACCTGGAGGGCCCGAAGGCCGGCGAGGTGCTGGTGGAGATCATGGCGACCGGCATCTGCCACACCGACGCCTACACGCTCGACGGCCTCGATTCGGAGGGGCTGTTTCCGTCCGTGCTCGGCCACGAGGGCGCGGGCATCGTCCGCGAGGTCGGCGCCGGCGTCACCTACGTGAAGCCCGGCGATCACGTGATCCCGCTCTACACCCCGGAATGCCGCCAGTGTAAGTCGTGCCTTTCCGGCAAGACGAATCTCTGCACGGCGATCCGCGCCACCCAGGGCAAGGGCCTGATGCCGGACGGCACCACCCGCTTTTCCTACAAGGGCCAGCCGATCCATCACTACATGGGCTGCTCGACCTTCTCGAACTTCACCGTCGTTCCGGAGATCGCGGTCGCGAAGATCCGTCAGGACGCGCCGTTCAAGACCACCTGCTATTGCGGCTGCGGCGTCACCACCGGCGTCGGCGCCGTGGTCAACACGGCGAAAGTCGAGCCCGGCTCCAACGTCGTGGTGTTCGGTCTCGGCGGCATCGGGCTCAACGTCATCCAGGGCGCCAGGCTGGTCGGGGCCGACAAGATCGTCGGCGTCGACATCAATCCCGACAAGGAGGAGTGGGGCCGCCGCTTCGGCATGACGGATTTCGTCAACCCGAAGGAGATCGAGGGCGACATCGTCCAGCACCTCGTCGCCCTCACCGACGGCGGTGCCGACTACACGTTCGACTGCACCGGCAACACCACGGTCATGCGCCAGGCGCTCGAGGCCTGCCATCGCGGCTGGGGCGTCTCGGTCGTCATCGGCGTGGCGGAATCGGGCAAGGAGATCTCGACCCGTCCGTTCCAGCTGGTCACCGGCCGCGTCTGGAAGGGATCGGCCTTCGGCGGCGCGCGCGGCCGCACCGACACGCCGAAGATCGTCGACTGGTACATGGACGGCAAGATCCAGATCGACCCGATGATCACCCACACGCTGACCCTGGAAGAGATCAACAAGGGCTTCGACCTCATGCACGAGGGCAAGTCCATCCGATCCGTGGTGGTGTTCTGATGGAGACCGTCTCGACAGCCAAGGCCTACGGCGGCACGCAGGGCGTCTACCGCCACGCGTCCTCCGCCACCGGCACCGACATGACCTTCGCGGTCTACGTGCCCGAGCACGCGCCGGGGACGAAACTGCCGGTGGTCTGGTACCTCTCCGGCCTCACCTGCACCCACGCCAACGTGATGGACAAGGGCGAGTACCGGCGCGCCTGCGCCGAACTCGGCCTGATCTTCGTCGCGCCGGACACCAGCCCGCGCGGCGAGAGCGTGCCGGACGACGCGGAAGGCGCCTACGATTTCGGCCTCGGGGCCGGGTTCTACGTCGATGCGACCGAGGAGCCTTTCGCGAAGAACTATCGCATGTGGTCCTACGTCACCGAGGAACTGCCGGCGCTGGTTGCCGCCAACTTCCCGGTCGACGCGCAGCGCCAGTCGATCCTCGGCCACTCGATGGGCGGCCATGGCGCGCTGACCATCGGGCTGACCTATCCCGACCGCTACAAGGCGGTCTCGGCCTTTGCGCCGATTGTCGCACCCGGCGAGGTGCCGTGGGGCCAGAAGGCACTGCCAGCCTATCTCGGCGAGGACCGGGCGAGATGGCGCAAGCACGATGCGGTGGCGCTGATCGAGGACGGCGCACGGGTGGCCGAGCTGCTCGTGGATCAGGGCGAGGCCGACAATTTCCTCGCTGCACAGCTGCAGCCGGAACGCCTCGAAAAGGCCTGTGCCGACGCTGGTATCGCGCTGAATCTGCGCCGTCAGACGGGCTACGACCACAGCTACTTCTTCATCTCGACCTTCATGGCCGATCATCTCGGCTGGCACGCCGAGCGCTTGCGCTAGCATCGCTGCGAGCGGGCGCTTAGACGCGGCCGCTCGCACCCACAGGCGCGCGGGAAATACCCGCAGCACGGCGGACACCCTGATCGTGGAGACCGATGGCCGGGAACCGAAAGCGTCTTGGCTGGTTCTCGGAGTCCTTCCGAACAAGGCCCCCACCTCATGCTGCACACCCAGAGCATCGACCCCGAAACGACTGCCTCCCCGCTCGAAGACGAGCTGCGCAGCTTCATCATGGATCAGTCGTTTCCCTGTGTCGGTGCTAAATCCGCGCTGCAGCGCAGCCGCATGACAGTCCACACCGCCCGCAGCATCGACAGCGCCTGGAACGATCTGGAGATCCAGGACCGGCTGATGCGCTTCGCCTGGGAATACAGCCAGGAGCCGATGCTCTTCACCAGCTTCGCGGTGATCTTCGAGGGTCCCGCCGACCTGTCCGAGGAAGCCTTCGAGGCAAGCCTCTGGGACCGCATCCAGTCACTGGCGGACAAGGACGCATGGCGCGGACAGAAGCATGATCCGCGCGTCAGCTCCGATCCGGCCGACCAGCACTTCTCGCTCAGCTTCGGTGGCGAGGCCTTCTTCGTCGTCGGCTTGCACCCGAAGGCGAGCCGCCCGGCCCGGCGCTTCTCGCATCCGACGATGGTGTTCAATCTGCACGACCAGTTCGAGATGCTGCGCAAGGAGAACCGCTACGAAAAGCTGCGCGACGCGATCATCGACCGCGACGTGAAGCTGGCCGGCGAGCCGAATCCGATGCTCGCCCGGCACGGCACCATTTCCGAAGCGAGGCAGTATAGCGGCCGCGCCGTGGGCCCCGAATGGAGCTGCCCGTTCTCCCGAAAGGCAGAAGCGACTATTCTGCCCGCCGCCAACGGCGGCGCGGACGACAAGAGGCAGGCTTCGTGAGCGCCGCCGCGAGCAGCCAGCGCATTGCGCCGCGCAGCGGCACCGCCTTCGAGCTGAAGGCCGGCGAAGAGCTCATCGTCATCGATCCCGAAGGCGGTCAGGTCGCCGACCTCCTGGCGGTGTCCCATGCCGACATTCGCGAGATGCTGTCGTCCGGCCGCACGCTCGACTATGCCGAGCGCATCTATCTCACCACCGGCGACAGGCTGTATTCCAATCGCTCCAACGTCATGCTGGAGATCGTCGAGGACACGGTCGGACGGCACGACTTCCTGCTGACGCCGTGCAGCGAGGCGACGTTCCGCCTCTGCTACGACGACGAGCCGCCCCATCAGGGATGCCACGGCAATCTCGCCGCCGCCTTGGCGCCCTTCGGCGTGGCGGAGGACGCCATCCCGGTCGCCTTCAACTGCTTCATGAACGTGCCGGTCGACGGCGACACGGGCCGCTTCAAGGTCCTGCCGCCACTGAGCAAGCCCGGCGACCACATCGTTTTCCGGGCGGAGATGGACCTCGTCATCGGTCTCACCGCCTGCTCGGCCCCCGCCAGCAACGGCGGCAGCTTCAAGCCGATCCACTACCGGATCGTCGCCAACGGAGCGGCAAGCACGGCAACCGGCTGAACCCGGCCGCAGGCGCGGTCAGCCCGTTTCGCCGCCGCGCCCGATCCGCTCGAACCAGGCATCCTCGTCGATCACCTCGATCTCGAACTCAGCCGCCTTCTTGAGCTTCGAGCCCGCGCCCGGTCCGGCGACGACGAGATCGGTCTTCTTCGACACCGCGCCGGCGACCTTGGCGCCGAGCGCCTCGGCCATGGCCTTCGCCTCGTTGCGGGTCATCCGCTCCAGCGAGCCGGTGAAGACGATGGTCTGGCCGGATACCGGCGAGGTCGCGGCCGGCTTCTCGACCGTCTCGACGGTCAGCTCCCGCACCAGGTCATCGACCAGGCGGCGGTTGTGCTCCTCCGAGAAGAACCGTGCCACGGCGGTGATCACTGCGCCGCCGATGTCTTCCAGCGCGTCCATTTCGGTGGCGGCTTCTGCGTCGCCCTCGGCGATCTTCAGCGCCGCCTCGTGGAAGGCGTCGAAGCTGCCATAGGCGCGCGCCAGCGTCTTGGCCGTCGCCTCGCCGACGTGTCGGATGCCCAGCGAGAAGATCAGCCGATCGAGCGCGATCGTCCGCCGCGCCTCGATCGCGTCGAAGAGGTTACGCGCCGAGACCTCGCCGAACCCTTGCTTGTCCTTCAGCTTCTTCAGGCCCGCCGCATCCCTGTCCCGCATCCTGAAGATGTCGGCGGGGGTGCGGACGGAGAAATCGGGATCGTCGTAGAACAGGTCGATCTGCTTCTCGCCCAGACCGTCGATGTCGAAAGCCTTGCGGGACACGAACAGCTTCAGGTGCTCGCGGCGCTGGAACGGGCAGGCGAACTCGCCGGTGCAGCGGCGCACGACGCTCTGCGCGCCGGAGGCGGTCTCCTCGCGCACCACCGGGGTCTTCAGCTCGCACGGGCAGGTGTCGGGAAAAGCGAAGGGTTCGGCGCCCGCCGGGCGCTTCTCCGCCACGATCCCGAGCACCTGGGGAATGACATCGCCGGCGCGCTGGATCTGCACCGTGTCGCCGACGCGCACGTCCAGCCGCTCGATCTCCTCGGCATTGTGCAGCGTCGCGTTCTGCACGACGACGCCACCGACCGTGACCGGGTCGAGCTTCGCGACGGGGGTCAACGCGCCGGTGCGTCCCACTTGGATCTCGATGTCGCGCAGGACGGTCGTCGCCTGCTCGGCGGGAAACTTGTGGGCGATCGCCCAGCGCGGCGAGCGCGAGACGAAGCCGAGCCGGCGCTGCAGGCCGAGGTCGTCGACCTTGTAGACGACGCCGTCGATGTCGTAGCCGAGCCCTGCCCTGCCTTCCTCGATCTGGTGGTAATGCGCGATCAGCCCTTCGATCGTCTCGAAGCGCCGCATCAGGTCGAGCGTCGGAAACCCCATCGCCTTGATGGCCGCGACGACCTCCATCTGCTTCTCGCCCGGCACCTCGCTCGCCTCGCCCCAGGAATAGGCGAAGAAGTTCAGCTTCCGGCGCCGGGTGATGCCTGCGTCGAGCTGGCGCAGCGAGCCGGCAGCCGCGTTGCGCGGGTTGGCGTAGATCGGCTTGCCTTCCTCGGCCTGGCTCGCGTTGAGCGCGGCGAAGCCCGCATGGCTCATATAGATCTCGCCGCGCACCTCGAAGACACCCGGTGCCTTCCCCTTCAAGCGGTCCGGAATGTCCGGCACGGTGCGGGCGTTGCGGGTGACGTCCTCCCCGGTCGTGCCGTCGCCGCGGGTCGCGGCCGAGACGAGCTCGCCCTTCTCGTAGCGCAGCGACAGCGACAGGCCGTCGATCTTCGGCTCCGCCGTGATGCCCAGCGGCGCCGTCTCGTCGAGCTTCAGGAAGCGCCGGACGCGCCTGGCGAAGTCCGCGACGTCCTCGTCCGAGAAGGCATTGTCGAGCGACAGCATCGGCATCGAATGGCGGATCTTGCCGAAACTGTCGGAGACTTCGGTTCCGACCCGTGCCGAGGGGGAATCCTCGCGGATCAGCCCGGGAAACCGCGCCTCGATGGCGCTGTTGCGCCGGCGCAGCGCGTCGTAGTCGGCGTCCGCGATGCTCGGCGCGTCGTCCGCATAGTAGCGCCGGTCGTGCTCGGCGATCTCGCGCGCCAGGACCGCCAGCTCCGCCGCAGCTTCGCCCTCCGTCAGGTCCTCGACCGGCTTGTCGCTCGTCATCCGCCTCTGCTCCTCACGGCATCGTCCGCCAGCCATTCCGGCTGTTTCAGGTCGAGCGCCAGCCCCCGTTCGGCGATCCGGCGCGAAAGGACCGGGATGCGGTTCGCCAGCGGCATCGCGTAGGGCATGAGCCGCAGGGCCGTCCCGCTTCGGTTGCTGACCGTATCGGTCATCTGGCGGGTCGCCTTCAGCACCTGGTCGACCACCGGCAGTCGCTGCGTCTCGTACTCAGTCTCGCGCCCTTCGGAGAGCAGGAACGCCAGCGTCGCGGCGTCCCAGATGCCGAGATTCATGCCGCGCCCGCCGACCGGCGAGTGCACGTGCGCGGCGTCTCCCGCCAGGAACACCCGGCCCTTGGCCATCCGCTCGGCGCGCCGGAACGAGACGCTGAAGCTCGACGCCCAGGTCACGGCCTCGATGCCCTCGACGC
>JAESGL010000656.1_pt1 | contig 10977 bp, 7 predicted proteins | sample 9269711 | NCBI WGS metagenome assembly JAESGL01 (sample SAMN14515918, study PRJNA621676) | algae metagenome | isolation source: Kastovskya adunca ATA6-11-RM4 and co-occurring heterotrophs from soil and... | place: Chile: Atacama Desert | collected 2011-06-27
ACGGGCACCACGTCCGTGTGGCCGGACAGCATGATCCCGGGCACGTCCTTCGGCCCGAGCGTGGCGAACAGATTGGCCTTCTTCCCGTCCGCCGTCGCGATCAGTTCGCTTTCGACGCCGCGTTCGGAGAGGAAGCCGGCGACGAAGTCGATCAGCTCGCGGTTCGGATCGCGGCTCACCGTGGGAAAAGCGATCAGGCGGTCGAGAAGCTCGAGCGTCATCGTCGACACGGGGCGTTCCTCTCACAGATAGAGATGACTGAGCTCGTCGCTCCCCAAGAGGTCCGAAGCCTGTCCGGAGACAACGACGCGGCCTTTGACGAGCATGATGCCGCGGTGCGCGATCGACAGCGCGGTCTCCGCGTTCTGCTCGATCAGAAGCACGGTTGTTCCGTTGCGGTTGATCTCGGCGACCGTGTCGAAATACTCGTCGATCAGCTTCGGCGAGAGGCCAAGGGAGGGTTCGTCCATCACGATCAGCTTCGGCGATCCGACCAGCGCCCTGGCCAGGGCCACCATGGCCTGCTCGCCCCCCGACAGGGTGCCGGCGCGCTGGGAGATGCGCTCTCCGACCCGAGGAAAGAGCGCGAGCATCTCCTCCAGCCGGTCCTCGAATCGCCCCTGTGCCCGCTGCGCCTCGAATCCCAGACGGATGTTGTCGCGCACGGAGATCTCGGCGAACAGGCGCCGGCCCTCCGGCACGAAGCCGACGCCGAGCCCGCTCAAGGCCTCGGTCCGGACCTTCGAGACGTCGTGATCCAACATGTCGATCCTGCCGCCCGCGAGGGGCAGGAGTCCCGTGATGGCACGGAAGGTGGTGGTCTTTCCCGCTCCGTTCGGCCCGAGGATACAGACGAGTTCGCCCGGCTTCACCTCCAGCGACACGTCGCGAAGCATGGGGACGACGCCGTAATTGGTGTCGACGTTCGCCAGCCTAAGCATTCTGCGCCGCCTTCCTGCCGAGATAGGCTTCCTGCACCCGGGGGACGAGGCGGACCTCCTCGAAGGGCCCGTCGGCGAGCTTCTGGCCGTAATCGAGCACCATGACGCGGTGCGGCAGGGCCGCCACGAGGCGCATGTCGTGCTCGATGATCATCAGCGACAGGTCGGGCCGCGCCGCGCACAGCGCGCGGATGTCGTCCATCAAGGCGTCCGTGTCGGAATCGTCCATGCCGGAGGATGGTTCGTCGAGAAGCAGGACCTTGGGTTCGCTGGCGACAGCCCGCGCGATCTCCAGCCGGCGCCGGTCCGCCTGCGGCAGTTCGCCGGCGGGCCGATGGCGCTGCTCGAAGAGATCGCGCGAGACGGCCTTCAGGAGTTCCTCGGCGATCGACACGGAAGCCGACATCTCGCGGTCTGCCCTCCCGCGGCGGAAGATCGCGTCGATGACGCCCGACCGGGTCTTCGAATGCCGGCCGATGACGACGTTGTCGATGACGCTGAGATCCGAGAACAGCCGGCTAGACTGGAAGGTGCGCGCGATCCCGCGGCCGACGATCTTGTGCGGAGGCACACCGTTGAGCGGCTCGCCCTCAAGCCTCACCTCGCCGGAGGATGGGACGTAAATCCCCGTGATGATATTCAGGAGCGTCGATTTTCCGGCCCCGTTCGGGCCGATGATACCCAGAATTTCGCCTCGCTTCAGGTCGAAATCGACTTCCGCCATGGCGACGAGGCCGCCGAAGCGCATGGTCAGGCTCCTGCCCGAAAGGACGACGGGGGCTACCAACTCAGCGTCCTCCGTAGCGGCGCAGGCGTTGCGGGAAGATGCCCTGCGGCCGGATCATCAGGAAGGCGATCACGGTGACCCCGAAGAAGAGGATCCGGTAGTCCGAGAAGGCGCGCAGCTTCTCGGGCAGGAGCGTGAGCAGGAACGCTCCCACGATCACCCCGAGGATGTTGTCCATGCCGCCGGCGATGACCATCGTCATGATCGTGACGGACACCAGAAAGGTGAAGTTGTCCGGCGAGATGTAGCCGACATAGAAGGCGTAGATGGTGCCGGCGAAGCCCGCCAGAAATGCGTCCACGGCGAAGGCGAGCACCTTGTACCAGGTCGTGTTGATCCCCTGGCACCGGGCCGCCAGATCGTCGGCACGCAGCGCGTTCCAGGCGAGGCCGACGCGGGAATCATGAAGCCGGCCGGCAAAGAGTATCGCGACGGCGACAAGCAGCGCCGACAGATAGTAGAAATTCGCCTGCGACGGGAGTTGCACGCCGAATATCGTCAGTGGCGAGGCGAAGGAGTGGCCGAAGAGCTCCGGCACCGGGATGCCAACGAGGCCGTTCGGGCCGCCCGTGAACTCCAGATTGTTGAGCAACTGGTGGACCACGACGCCGAAGGCGATGGTCACCAGCGCAAGGTAGCTGTCCCGCGTGCGCATCGAGGGCAGGCCGAGCAGGAAGCCGAAGACGGTCGCGACGATCGCCGCGGCTGGCAACGCGAGCCAGAAGCTGACGTCGAAGTTCAAGGCCAGCAGAGCCGAGGCATAGGCGCCGATGCCATAGGAGGCCCCGGTCGCGAAGTTCGGGATGTTGGCGCTGCCGAGCTGGAAGTTCAGGGCAATGGCGAGCACGGCGTAGAGCTGGGCGATGACGCAGAGATGGAAGGCATAGGTGTTGCCCGCGAGGGCAAACGGGAACGCCAGAACCAGCATCAGCCCGAAGGCGATCGCGGCACCCTTCTGCCTGTCGAAGGCGTCTTCGATCCGGCGTTCGAAGGCCGGAAACTGCTGCATGAAGACGAGGGCGGCACCGAAGACTGCCAGCAGTGCGACCACATAGCGCCAGTCCTCGGCCAGCAGGAATTCCCGCAGGAAGGCGGCGCCGAGGATTTCCGTGGCGACGACGATCAGGAGCGCAGAGACGGAAAACGAGGTCGTCCGGGTGGCGGCGGAAGAGGTGCTCATGGTCAGACCTTCTCGACCACGGTCCGGCCAAAGATGCCGGACGGCTTGAAGACGAGAACGGCGATCACGAGCAGGAAAACGAAGACCAGCCTGTAGGAAGCGCCGTTCGGCACGACCGCCTGGACGAAGGTGTCGAGTCCGGCGATGAGGAGGCTGCCGACAATGGCGCCGGCCATGGAGCCAAGGCCCCCCACGACGGCCGCCGAGAAGCCGATCAGCCCCACTTCCACGCTGAAGTCGAAGCGCACGAGATTGGCGTATCCGGCGAAGAAGAGCGCGCCGACCGCGCCGATGGCCGAAGCGATGAAGAAGGTGAACCGGAAGATCCGCGTCGGGCTGATCGACATCAGGCGCGCCGCATCGCGATCCTGCGATACGGCGCGGATGTGCAGGCCCAGCCTGGTCTTGTTGAGGAGCGCGAACAATGCCGCTACCGCCACGATGGCGCACGCGACGGCGACCATGCTGAACCAGGAGACGGTGACCCCGCCGACCATGAACTCTCCGCCGACGAAGCGCGGGAAGGAGTGCGGGTTGCTTCCGTTCGGAAAAAGGTGCCGGATCAACTCGCGCAGCACGATCCCGAGAGCGACCGTGGCCACTAGCGCCATCATCACGGGCGCGTCCCGGAAACGGCGGATCACCAGGATCTCGAGCACGACGCCGAGCAAGCCTGTCAGCAGCAGCGCGAGGAGCAGGCAGAGAAGCAGGAGCCCGGCAGAGCCGCCTGCCACCGGAAAGCTGGCGGCGACTGCCTGGACGGCCCCCAGGGCCACGAAGGGCGCCACGAAGGAAACGTCGCCGTGCGAGAAGTGGATGATATTCAAAACGCCGAAGAGAAGGCTGAAGCCAACGGCAATCAACGCGTAGATGCTGCCCAGAACGATCCAGTTCAAAAGCTGCTGAAGCAGCAGATCCGTCATGAGCATCCTTTCCGGCGCGTGATTTCAGCGCGCGAAGGGAGTATCGGACCCCCGCTCGGCGCACTTGCGGCTACGCTAAGCACGGCCGCCGCGTCCGGGCTAAATCGTATTTTCCGAAGTGCCGGATCGATTATCCCGAGCTCGAAGAAAGTCTGCACGCTTTCCCAGCATCAGCGAAATTTGTGAACACGCTTCAGAAAAACCAAAGCGGGTCATCCGCATATGCGATTTCCAATTCGGGATATCGCGGCGCAGACTTCGCCACCGCCTATTCATTGGCAACAGCCGTCGGGCTTTGGCGGCAACGGGATGGAGCAAGTCGAGTGCAAAAGAAAACAAGCATCTGGCACGGGACGACCGCCGCGATCGTCATGGCGGCCGGCATCGTGACGGCAGGGACGGTCCAGGCGCAGGAAACGATCAAGATCGGATTCCTCGGGCCTCTGAGCGGCGGCAATGCCCAGCAGGGCCTCACGGCTCGCAACGGTTTCCAACTGGCCATCGATCAGGCGAACGCGCGCGACCTGCCCTTCGAGATCGAGCCGGTCATCCTCGACGATGGCGCCAACCCGCAGACCGGCGTATCGGCCGCACTGAAGCTGACCAACGATCCGGACGTCGTGGCCGCGACAGGGCACTGGAACAGCGGCGTCGCTCTTGCGACCGCGCCGGTCATCACGCGCGCCGGGATTCCCTTCGTCATCTGGGGCGCGATCAGCCCCAAGATCACCGAAACCAACAATCCGCTTCTGTCGCGTGTCGTGACCACTCTCGTGAACACGAACGAGCCGCTGGCGGCGTGGGCCGCCGAGAAGGTCGGCAAGAACATCGCCATCGTTTCCGACACCAGCGATTATGGCGCTGCGAACGTCGTCGCCTTCTCCGAACCCTTCGAGGCGGCCGGCGGCACCATCGTGGCGACGGAAACCGCGCCGGTCGGCACGACCGATTTCCGGGCAACGCTCACGAAGATCAAGGGCAGCAATCCCGACGCCGTCTATTTCGGGGGCGTCGTGACGGAAGCGGGTCTTGTGCGCCAGCAGATGAAGGAAGTCGGCCTCAATGTCCCGATGATCGGCGTCGACGGCTTCTACGATCCCGAGTTCATCAAGATCGCGGGCGACGCTGCAGAAGGCACGATGGTCGGCATCGTGAAGGAGCAGGAGAACGACAAGCTGGCCGAGATGAACGCGGCTTACGAAGCGGCGGGCTTCGCCGAGGCGGCCGGCACCTACACGAAGAATGCCTACGACGCGGCGAACATCATCATCGCCGCCATCGAAAAGGCCGGAACCGACCGCGCCGCCGTCGCCGAAGCCATCCGTGCGACCGAGCATGATGGTGCGATGGGCCACACGAGCTTCGACGAGACGGGGCAGACCAAGCTGCCTGTCGACCTGGAGATCCGGGTCGTGCGGAACGGCAGCTGGGAGACGCTCGAGCAGTAACGCCGGGTTCGATCTGGACTGAATGTGCACCATGGCCCTGGCGTCGTCTGGGGCCATGGCTTGAAGAGATCGAGGAGCATCACCCGTCGTGCGAGGGGGCGCTGCTGGAGAAGCCAAAGGGATAGCAGCCGCCTTGGCTCCGTCATCGACTGATGCGCTCGTCGCGTGGCGGAAAGCGTCACCGACATCGCCCCCTCTCCGGGATGCTGCTCAGTTCGCCAACAAGACGGTGCAGGACGACCACTACCTCATCAAGACCATGGGCGGCGCAAGCACCGACGCCGAGCCCATCTGGATCGTACTTAAAGCCGGCCTTCCCGGAGGTGAGTCTATCTAAGGTAATGGGCTGGCCCCTGATCATGCCGGGTCCGGCAGGGCGGGTCGGCAGCAGGAGGGGACTGACCGTTCGGGACGTCCACTTCGAGTTGGCCTGTGACATCGTTGACCGCCGCTTACGTCATTATGTGGTAAGCAGGAACGCTGCTCCGAGCGGGACGGTAACTTTGCCCGCGCCGGGATCGGCCAGTTGTCTCGCCAGCTTCCGCCATGCCGAACCCTTATATCTGGTAGGATCGATCCGGCCGACGTCGGAACGTCTGATCGTCGTTATCCTGCCTGACGGCAAGGTTCGGGGTCCTCCCGGCCAGGAACGCGGGTTCCGCCCGCTCTCTCGATCAGGACAGGCAGTGAAGCACTCTCCGTTCCTTTCGGCATCCACCCCTTATCTCGATAATCTGCAGGACAGGCACCGCACCGAGCCGGGGAGCCTGAGCCGCGATTTGCGTCGCATCTTCAGCGCCATGGAGGAACTGGACAGGCGCGATGCAGGGAACACGGCCGGCTCTCTCGCCGACGAAGAGATTCGCGCGCGAGGACACCTTGTGGCGGATCTCGATCCGCTCCACCGGACGCAGGGCACCGACCGGGACGGCCGGAAGCCCCGCGATCGGCTGCGAGAACTCTATTGCGGACCGCTGAGCCTGGAGACTGCCCATATCGACGACCGGGATCGCCGGAGCCTCCTCAGGGCGGCGTTCGAGGCGCGGCCGGCGCTTCCGGCGCCGGCGGCCCGGCAGCGTGCCTTCGACCTGCTCGTGGCGGCGGAGGAGTTCGAAGCGCTGCTCGGGACGCGCTACCCGACGAAGAAGCGTTTCGGAATTGAGGGCGGCGAGGCGCTGATCCCCCTAGTGGACCGGTTGCTGCAGCAGGCAGCGGCGGCCGCCATCGAGGAGGTGCATGTCGGCACGATGCATCGTGGCCGGCTCAACCTGATGGCCAACGTCTTCGGGGTGCCGCTGCCGCGGCTCTTCGCGACCTTCACCGGGTCCCATCCCTTCGCCACCGACATGCCGGTTCCCGCGGACGTTCCCTATCATCTCGGCCATGCCGGCGAGCTGCGCTACGGCGGGCGGTTGCTGCGCCTCGTCCTCTCCCCGAACCCGTCCCATCTGGAAGCGGTCAATCCAGTGGTTCTCGGCCGGGCGCGCGCTGCCGGTGACCGGCGTATCGAAGCCGGCGGCGAACGAGGTAAGGTTCTGGCGATCCTCCTGCACACCGACGCCAGCGTCATCGGCCAGGGCTCGGTGGCCGAGACATGCCAGCTGGCCGAACTCGCCGGTTTCGGCGTCGGCGGCACCATCCATGTCGTCGTCAACAACCAGATCGGCTTCACCACCGATCAGGACGAGGCCCGAAGCTCGCGCCATTGCACCGGCATCTGGAAGAGCATCGACAGCCCGATCTTCCACGTCAACGGCGACGAGCCGGACGCGGCGCTGCTCGCCGCGGACCTAGCCGTCGGCGCACGCAGCGCGCATGGCTGCGACGCGGTCGTCGACCTCGTCTGCTACCGCCGCAAGGGCCACAACGAGATCGACGAGCCGCGCTTCACCCATCCGGTCCTCTATCGGGCCATCGGCGCGCACGAGCCGGTCCGTCAGCGCTACGGGACGATGCTGGCGGACGCATCGCTCGTCAGCGCCGACGAGCAGGCGCGGGCCGCCGGACGGTGGCGAGGCATCTATCGCGAGGAGCTTGCGGCGGCGGCGGAATACCGGCCGAATGCCGACGGCCTCTCGGAAGGAATCCGGGCGGCGTATGCGCCCAGAGGCCACGGCGTGGCCGATGGCCGGGCGATCGACACGGGCATCGAGCCGCAGCGTGCGGAACGCCTCATCGGGCGCCTCGCCACGATCTCGGAGACCGTCGCCGCTGACGACAAGGTGACGCGGCTCGTCGGCCAGCGGCGGGACGCGATCGAGGCGGGGCTGAATTGGGCGCTCGCCGAGGCGGTCTGCTTCGCCTCGCTGCTGACAGAAGGGATCCGCGTGCGGCTGAGCGGTCAGGACGTGATCCGCGGCGCGTTCTCGCATCGCCACTTCGCCGTCACCGACGTGAACACCGGCGGGCGTCACATCAGCCTGAACCATCTTCAGCCGGACCAGGCCCGGTTCGACATCGTCAACAGCCCGCTGTCGGAGCACGCGGTGCTCGGCTTCGAGTATGGCTACAGCCTCGACACGCCGGACGGGCTGGTCGTCTGGGAGGCGCAGTTCGGCGATTTCGCCAACGGGGCGCAGATCATCGTCGACCAGTTCATCTGCTCGGGCGAGGAAAAATGGCGGCAGCGTTCCGGCCTCGTCATGCTGCTGCCGCACGGGCTGGAAGGGCAGGGGCCGGAACATTCCTCGGCGCGCCTGGAGCGGTTCCTGCAGATCGCCGCGCGCGATAACATCCAGATCGCCAACCCGTCGACGCCGGCCAACTATTTCCACCTGCTGCGCCGGCAGGTGCTGGCGTCGCGGCGAAAGCCGCTGATCGTCATGAGCCCGAAGACGCTCCTGCGGCTGCCGGCGGCGGTATCGCCGCTCGCCGATTTCGCGTCCGGCACGCGGTTCCGGCCGGTGATCGCCAGCCGCGTCCCGGACGGACCCGTCGAGCGGGTGCTGCTCTGCACCGGCAAGATCGCCTACGAGCTGGAGCGGCGGCGGGACGCCACGGGGGCCGATCGCACCGCCATCCTGCGTCTCGATCAACTCTATCCCCTCCCGGCGCAGGATCTCGTCGATCTGTTCAAATGCTGGCCAGAGGCCGAATACCGGTGGGTCCAGGAAGAGCCGGAGAATTTCGGCGCTTGGTCGCATCTCGATCGTCGCCTCGAGAAGCTGTTGGTCGAGGCGGGCGCCCGCCGGCCGCGGCTTGCCTGCGTCGCCCGGCCGGAAGCGGCCTCGCCGGCGGGAAGCTTCCACGCCGAGCACGAACGGGACCAGGCCTGGATCGTCGAAGCGGCGTTCGCCGAGGGATGAGACGGGGCGAGGGGACGGAGCGCCGCATCGGCCAGGGCGCCGGAAGCAGCACGAACCGGAAGGAACCATGAACCAGATGCCAGAAGTCGCGCCAAACCGGGCGCCTATCGACGACGTGATCGACATCCTCGACACGGCCGGGACGGCGCTGGTTCATGTCCAGCAGCTAGTCGGGAGCCTGCGCCAGGCGGTGCTTTCCGCCGTGGCGCAGGGGGGCAAGATCGACAAGGACCTGATCGACCGCCACCAGGCGAGCGTCCACGGCTTTGCTTGGTACGCGACCTACGCGCAGGCGCTGGAGCAGTCGCTCTTCTGGGCCCGGCGGCTGGATGCGGCGGGCCGCTTCGGCGCGACGGAACGCGCGATCCTCACGGCGTTGTACGGCGAATATCTCGCCCAGATGGCGGGCGGCATCTGGATGAGCCAGGGCGAGATCGTCCGCCTGCAGGATTTTTCGATCGCAGCCGACGAGATCGCGGCGTTCCAGGCCGGCGTCGCCGACACAGTCCGGATTGGCACGAACCCGGACCTGGCGGTGTGGATCGCGCATCGCGCCGCGGCCAGGGTCCTTGATGGCGATGGCGGCGATCCGGGGCTGTGCGACGAGACGCTGGAGATGGTGCGCGACCAGTTCCGGCGCTTTGCGAACGAGAAGATCGCGCCCTTCGCGCATCGATGGCATCTCGACGACGCGCTTATCCCGCTGCCGCTGATCGACGAGATGGCCGAGATGGGGGTTTTCGGCCTGACGATACCGGAGGCCGATGGCGGGCTCGGGATGGGCAAACTCGCCATGTGCGTGGTCACCGAGGAACTGTCGCGCGGCTATATCGGCGCCGGCTCGCTCGGCACCCGATCCGAGATCGCCGCCGAACTGATCGGCCAGGCGGGCACGCCCGAGCAGAAGGCCCGCTATCTGCCCGGCATCGCCAGCGGCGAGATCCTGCCGACCGCCGTCTTCACCGAGCCGAACACCGGCTCGGACCTCGGCGCATTGCGCACGCGGGCGGTTCTCGATGGTGGCTTTTATGCCGTCACCGGCAACAAGACGTGGATCACCCACGCCGCGCGTAGCGACCTGATGACGCTGCTCGTGCGCACCGATCCGGCCGAGCCCGGCTATCGCGGGCTCTCGATGCTTCTCGCCGACAAGCCGAGGGGCAGCGACGAGGATCCGTTCCCCGCCGAGGGCATGGCGGGCGGCGAGATCGCCGTGCTCGGCTATCGCGGCATGAAGGAATACGAGCTGAGCTTCGAGGGCTTCCGGGTGCCGGCCGACGCGCTGCTCGGCGGGCGCGAGGGCGAGGGCTTCAAGCAGCTGATGGCAACGTTCGAATCGGCTCGCATCCAGACCGGGGCGCGGGCCGTGGGCGTCGCGCAGAACGCCATGGAGCTCGGCTTCCGCTATGCGAGGGACCGCGTGCAGTTCGGCCGGTCGCTGCTGGATTTCCCGCGCATTGCCGGCAAGCTCGGGCGCATGGTGGTCGAGACCATAGCGGCGCGCCAGCTGACCTATTTCGCGGCCCGCGAGAAGGACAGCGGGCGGCGATGCGACATTGAGGCGGGCATGGCCAAGCTGCTCGCCGCGCGCACCGCCTGGGCCAACGCCGACAATTCGCTGCAGATCCATGGCGGCAACGGCTTCGCGCTGGAATACGAGATCAGCCGCGTCCTGTGCGACGCGCGCATCCTCAACATATTCGAAGGGGCGGCCGAGATCCAGGCGCAGGTCGTCGCGCGGGGCCTGCTTGCGCGCCGCAACTGACGCGATCCACCGGGAGACGGTAGCTCCGACGGGCGGCCCCCGCTCCGGCCTCGCCAGCAAGGCTGTTGCGCGCCGAGGCGCCGTTCCCGTAAGGCTGGCACCCAGGATGGCCGCAGCGCGCGCGGGGGGCACGCGGCCGGCGGGGCCGGCCCCGTTCGGCGGCTGGCCCAGGCAGTGCGGCGCGCCGGGGGCGGAGAGTGATCGAGGCCGGATGGAATTCCTGACCCTCACCTATTTCGTCCAGGTTACCGAACTCGGAAGCTTCTCCAGGGCGGCGGCCTCGCTGGGCGTGACCCAGCCGGCGCTCAGCCGGCAGGTGCGGAAGCTGGAAGCGGAGCTGCGCACGCAGCTGTTCTATCGTCACGGGCGCGGCATCGCGCTGACGCCGGCGGGGCGCAAGCTCTACGCCGCCGTCAAGCCACTGCTGGAGACGCTGACGGACATCCGCGAGGCGATCCAGGAAGATTCCGATCGCGTGACCGGAACGGTCACGATCGGCCTGCCGCCATCGCTCTGTGCAACTCTGGGAGCAATGCTCGACGAGCGCTTCCGGGCCCGCTATCCCGACGCCGTCCTGCGTACGAGAGAGGGATTCAGCGGCATCCTGATGGAGTGGATCGAAGCGGGG
>JAESGL010000657.1_pt1 | contig 10972 bp, 11 predicted proteins | sample 9269711 | NCBI WGS metagenome assembly JAESGL01 (sample SAMN14515918, study PRJNA621676) | algae metagenome | isolation source: Kastovskya adunca ATA6-11-RM4 and co-occurring heterotrophs from soil and... | place: Chile: Atacama Desert | collected 2011-06-27
CCGTCCAGTTGTCCCGGGCTCGAGATGAAATCGACACGATCGACGAAGCTACGCGGCGATTGCTTGAGCATGATCAAGGTTTCGCCCGCGCAGGCCGCAATTTCCGGCGCGCCGCCAGCGCCCGGTAGCCGGACCTTTGGCGCATGATAGTCACCGATGACGGTCGTGTTGATGTTGCCGAATTTGTCGACTTGCGCGGCGCCCAAGAAACCGACCGTAACTCGCCCGCCCTGCAGCCAATAGCTGAAGATTTCCGGCACCGACACGACAGCGCGCGCCGTTTCCGCCAGTTCGCCGTCGCCAATGGAGAGTGGCAAGACGGTCGGCCGGGTCTCGATCGTACCGGACTCGTAGATGAGCTTGATGTCCGGCGCGTGCGACAATCGGGCGAGGTTCGCAGCGGTCGATGGAAGTCCAATGCCGACGAAGCATACGTCATCGCTTTTGAGCTGCCGCGCCGCCTCTACAACCATCATTTCGTCAGCAGTATAAGCCGACTTCGTCATAGCTTCGTCTCCAGCTCTGCTGCCGCCTCCTCGCCAATACTGCTCCGAAGCCAGGCGGCGAATGCCAGCCGGTCGGCAGCTATTGCATCCCAAGTGAGGTACGCCGCATTGTCGCGGGCGTAGTAGCCGTGCGCATAGGAGGGGCGAGCACCGCCGGGCTCGAGACAGACCGCATCGAGCACCCAATGCGGAATGATGGTGCGGTTCATCGTGTCGCCGAGATCGTCGACCAATTCCTCTACCGTGACGATGGCTCGTTTGGCAGCGAGCACGGCTTCCTTCTGAACGCCCACGATTCCGGAAATAAGAACATTTCCGCGACGGTCTGCCTTTTGAGCATGGATGATGGCAACGTCGGGCCGGATTGCAGGGACCGCTGCAATCTGTTGTCCAGTGAATGGACAGGCAACCAGCCGGATCTGATCATTCACCTTGATGAGATCGGTACCGAGATAGCCTTTGCAGACGCCGAACGGCAGATTGGCCGCACCTGCCGCATAGGCCGCCGCCATACCGGCATGGGCATGCTCCTCGATCTCTATTGCGTGGGGCCACTGCCGTTCGACGGCATCGCGAAAACGGTGCAACGAACCGACGCCGGGATTGCCACCCCAGGAGAACTTGATCTTCCGCGCGCAACCGGCACCGATCATCTGATCGTAGACCACGTCCGGCGTCATCCGAACGATCGTGAGGTCACGACGACACTGTCGAATGATCTCATGGCCCGCCGCAAACGGGATCAGGTGTGTAAATCCTTCAAGCGCGACGACATCGCCATCGTGCACGAATTCCGCGACGGCCTCCGGAAGGCTTAACACCGAACTGCCGTTCAGCCCATCATCCCGCACATTTAGCACGACCATTTGTGGGATCCTCCAGTCTGCACGCCGACACGAACCGACTGTCTGGATGGGCACTCTCTCCAATACCGTCAAATACCAAAATTGGAGGCTATCGATGCCTCTTCGGTATCGCTTGCAACGTCGCGAGAAAGGCTTCGACAACGGAAGAGCGATCCTTCCGCAAAAAGATGCAATTCACGGGTGACGAGGCATCGATATCTACGATGGGGAGAAACTGCAGTTCCGGCCAATTCAGCCGAGCGACCGACTCCGGGACCACACAAAGTGAATCGCTAGTCATCGTCATCGCAAGTGCCGCAAATACGTCTTCGGCAGTCTCGATGCCCTTTGGCTGAAGCCTCTCGTCCGCCAAGATGCCTAGCACCTGATCGGCGAAACTGGGTCGGTCGCGGTGCGGAAATACTACGAGGCTCCGCCCTTCGATCATCTGTAAACTTACTGGGTTGGCCTCACCCTCGTAGCCAGAATTGTCGGCCTTGGCTGCCAAGAACAGCTTCTCCTCGGCGACGCACATGCATTCGATGTCCGGCTCCGGGCTATAGTGTCGCGCAAAGCCGATACCTAGTCGTCCATCGCGCAGTTGCGCGATCTGCTCCGCCTTGCCGGCGCGATGGATCCGAACCGCGACGTCGGGCATAGCTTCTGAAAACCGCCGGATGGCGCTCGGCACCACAGAATAGATGGTGGAACCGAAATAGCCGATGTCGAGACGCCCGAGTTCGCCCCGCTGCGCTGCCTGACTGCGCTGCTTGGCCGCCTCTGCAAGGATCAACAGTCGCCGTGCCTCCGTCAGCAGCGCTTTCCCCGCGTCGGTAAGCTGCACACCCTTCGACGTACGGGTGAAGAGCGTGACTTTCAGCTCCTGCTCAAGCTGGCGAATCTGTCGCGTGAGAGGGGGTTGTGAAACGTGAAGCCTGCGAGACGCGGCGGTCACGTTGGATTCCTCCGCCACTGCAAGAAAATATCGAAGTTGCCGCAATTCCATCACACCACCATACCCAATCCGTATCGCAATCGCCGTAACATAGTATTTCTCTTTTGCCAAAGACCCGCGCAGGTTTCTCGCCAACGCCGTCAAAATGGCGGGCAAGGGGAAGGATGTGCAATGGGCAGAGCGACAAAGGCTGCGCTGAAGGCGAGCGTATTCGGGCTGGCAGTGATCATCAGTCAGTCGGCGATTGCGCAAGAAGTGCAAGAAGCAACACGGGACGAACAGACAGTTCAGGAGATTGTGGTGACCGCTCAGGGGCGCGCTCAACAACTTCAGGACGTTCCGATCGCGATCAATGCGGTCGATGGGGGTGTCGTGCAGGAGCGGGCAATTACCAACCTCGAAACGCTCATTCCCCAGTTGCCAAGCGTCACCTTGTCGGAATCGCCGTTCCAGAAATCGGTCGCGATCCGCGGCCTGGGATCGACAGGCGGCAACATAGGCTATGAGCAATCGGCACCGCTGTTCGTCGATGGTATCTTCGGGGGACGAGGCGGCCAGTTCAATCTCCCGTTCTTCGACTTGGCGCGGGTGGAGGTCGTTCGGGGGCCACAGGCGATCTTCTTCGGGAAAAACGCCACGGCGGGCGCAATCAGCATCGTTTCCGCGCGTCCCACCTCGCGCTTCTACGGCAGCCTTTATGCGGGCTATGAAGCGCAAAACGAGGGGGCAATCGCCGAAGCCATTGTTTCGGGCCCACTCACGAACACCTTGAGCGCCCGCTTATCGACACACTACTCGCGGCGTGGCGACTATTTGTTTGATGCGAGTGCAAATCGGCCGGCTGGCGGTAGCGAGGAATTCGGCATTCGCGGCGGGTTGGAGTGGGAAGCGACGCCGAGCCTCAACTTCTATCTGAAGGGCGAATACGCCGAACGAGACGCCGACCGGCGGTTCCAACTGGTTTGCGCCAATCCGGCGTTCACCCAATTGACCGTTGCCGGCGTTACCGTCGAATGCCGGGAAGATCGTGTCATCACGTCAGGCGCAGCCGCAGGCCTGTTCGCCGCAGCCTTCCCGCCCGGGTCCGATTTCGAAACCAGCGACTCGCTAAACTTCGTGCTCAGAACCGAGACGCAACTCGGTGCGCACCAGCTGGAATTCACCAGCGGATACTCGGGTTTCAACACGGAGAATCAAGACGGCCTGGATCGCAGTTCGATCGGTCTTGCGACGTCCACGACAGCCGAGAACTTCGACCAGTATTCGCAGGAAGTCAGGTTACTGTCTCCGACCGGTCACCGGATCGATTACGTTTTCGGCGCGCTCTACATCAACGCGCGCCATCGAGTCGATCAGACGGTCGTTCAGGCCGTTCCCATGCTGGTCGGAGATTATGTTCAAGTCGACCAGGAAAGCGAAGCCTTCTCCGCGTTCGGCAGATTGACGTGGAATGTGTCGGACCGATTGCGAATCTCCGCTGGCGCCCGTTTCACGCACGAAACCAAAGACTACGTGTCCGCCGTCAATCGCGTCACCAATCCGACCGTGTTGGCGGCGCTCAGTGTCAACCGGTTTCCCGCCGCCGCAGTTGCTGTGTTCACACAAGATCTGCGGCGCTCCGAAAGCAGCTTTGACCCGTCGCTGACGGTCGAATGGGACGCGTCCGACGATCTACTCATTTACGGTTCGGTGGCTCGCGGCACAAAGGCCGGCGGGTTCGAGTTCTTCCCGCGTGCGCTCGTGATGCCGATCGACGCCTCGCGCATCGAATATGAAGAAGAGACTGCGCTCAACTACGAGGCGGGCTTCAAAGCCGATCTATGGAACGGAACCGGCCAATTCAACGCGTCCGTTTTCTACAACGATTTGAAGGGGCTGCAGAACCAGATACTCGATATCGCCATTCTGGGATTTCAAACGTTCAATGCGCAAAAGGCGCACAGCGCCGGCTTCGAACTCGAAGGTTTCATCAGGCCGGTCAGACAACTGAAGCTTGGCGGCGCGGTGTCGTACCTCGACGCGGAATACGACCGGTTCGACTTTCCGGCGAGGGGCGTCAACTTTACCGGGAATCGTCTACCCTATGCGCCGCAGTGGTCGGGCAACGTCTATCTCGACGGAGATTTCGATCTCAGTTCCTCACTCGAACTGCGGACCCACGTTCAGGTCAACCACACCGGAAGTATGGCGTTTGACGCTTCCAACGCGGCGGTCGACGAGGGACGGGCATACACCACCGTCGACCTTAGAGTTGCCGTTGGCTCGCCGAGTCACGGCCTCGAATTGGCGTTGAACGTCCGCAACCTGTTCGACGAAGACGACATTCGGCTGTTTTCGAACCCCTCGATCCTCAGCCTTGCGCTGCCGGCGATCAATCCTCGCGGCGTGTTGATCGCCGAGCGCCGAACAATCTTCCTCACCGTCAAGAAGGAGTTCTAGGTCGTGACGGTGCCTCGGAGCGAATTGCCGCTTTGTTCGGCACGTCGCCTTCTGATTTGCGCGGCTCTGATTGTGGCCGTCATGCTCGATCGAGCGCCAGTTGCCGCGCAATCCCAGTCGCCAGACGCGCGGTTGGTAACGCTCGGCACCGGAGGTGGGCCGCTTCTACGAACCGAACGGGCGCAAAGCGCAAACCTACTAATCTTCCCCGAGGGCCTCGTTGCGGTCGACCTCGGCCAAGGTGCGATCTCGCGTTTGACACAGGCAGGTCATCGGCCGGACGACATCAAGGCAGTTCTGCTGACGCATCATCATATCGATCACGTCGCCGACCTTTGGAGTTTCATCCTGCATCGTTGGGCCAGTCGCGCCGAACCGATGACGATCGTCGGGCCCACAGGCACGAAGGATCTCGTGGAAGGCTTGCTACGCGCCAGCAGGCCGATTGTTGAGGCGTCGGAGGCCCTGGCAAACGGCATCCGACCCATCGAGGCCTCCGTCGAAGTACTGGAGATGAACGATCGCAACTCTCGGCTTGCATTGCCGGGATTCCCGTCCGTCATGGTGACCGCCGCTGAAAACTCCCACCTCGCTGCCGGTCAGGCTGGTTTGACGAACTCTGCCCCGGTCTCGTTGGGGTACAGGATCGACACCCCTTCGCGCAGCTTTCTGTTCACAGGCGACACGGGACCGTCAATGGAACTGGAGAGGCTTGGCCAGAACGTCGATGTGGTCATCGGTGAAGTGGTCGACGTCGAGGCAGCAATGCGGGCTGCAGAGCAATCCTTGAAGTTGCCCGAGGCAGCGCGCCGGACCCTTGCTCAACGTATGGGCACAGGACACATGACCCCGGCACAGCTCGGCGCTTTGGCTCGCGTGATCGGTGCCAACACGCTCGTCGTCTCGCACATTACGCCTAGTACCGCCCCGCCGAGCGACGATGAGGACGAGCGCCTGACCAGTGACATCGCTCGCCAGTTCTCCGGTCGCATTGTCGTCGCGCGCGACTTGATGACATTTTAGCCAACCTCGAGCTTTGGAACCTCCCAATGAACCACGCTGCCAAAGATCTGCATCAACCTGAAAGCGTGCCTGACCGACGTCGCGGCATTGTCGACCATGTTTCGGCAACCGTCGTCGATCTTCCGCTCCGGCGCGCCCATTTTCATGCGACGGGCACGCATGCTACCCAGAGCGTCGTCATCGTGGAGTTGCGCACCCGCGACGGGTTGGTTGGATTCGGCGAGGGCGGAACGCCCGGTGGAACGGCGTTCTGGGGCGGGGAATGTTCCGAAACCATCAAGGTGATGATCGATACCTATCTGGGGCCTGCGATCTTAGGGAAAAGCATCTTTGCCCAAGAAGAGGTGCTTGCCGCGATGGACCGCGTGGCGGCCGGCAACCAATTCGCCAAAGCAGCGATCGACATAGCAATGCACGACGCGCTAGGCCGAGCTCTGAACGTCCCGGTCGCCCTTTTCTACGGCGGCGCCGTTCACCAGACGATCCCAGTGCTCTGGGCCCTGGCAACTGCGGAATTTGAAGCCGATGTTGCCGATGCCATCCATCAACTCGATGCCCGCTTGCACCGCACCTTCAAGATCAAAATCGGCAAGGGCGACCCCCAGGCCGAAGTCAGGCGCGCGATACGGACGGCAGAGGCGATTTGGAGCCATGCGGCCGACGCGCGGTGTACGGTCGACCTCAATCAGGCGTGGGACGAGGCGACTGCCGCGCAGCTTTTGCCCCAGTTGCAGGACACTGGCTTTGCGCTGATCGAACAACCGGTGGCCGCCTGGAACGTTGCCGGCATGGCACGCCTTGCCCAACGTCTCGCAGTCCCGATTCTTGCCGACGAGTCCTTGTGGGACCTACACGACGCGTCCGATGCCTTCACCCGAGGGGCGACAGACGTCTACGCGGTCAAGATCGCCAAAGGCGGGGGCATCCGCCGCGCCTACAAGGCAGCAGCGACTGCCGAAGCTGCCGGCGTACCGCTCTATGGTGGCATGGCGCTTGAGAGCTCGTTCGGCACGGCAGCTGGCCTGCAGCTGTTCTCCGCTCTGCCGGGCTTGCCGTGGGGCTGCGAACTCATTGGGCCGCGCCTGTTGGCAGAGGATCTAACGACTGAACCTACCCGATACGAGAACTTCGAGGTCAGCGTCCCGCAAGGGGTCGGCCTCGGTGTCGAACTCGACCCTGACAAGGTCAAACATTTTTCTCGCAAATAACAGCTAAACAGGGATCCAGAGTCAATGTTCTACTCGATCTACATCGTCGACCGCGTCGATAGTGCGGCAGACCGCGTACCCGCCGTCGAGCCACACCGCCAGTACATCAAGGACCGCGCGCACAAAATCCTGGCAGCTGGCGCAACCTTCGCCGACGACGGCAAAACCGTCCAGGGCGGCACCTACATCGTCGAAATGGACCGCGATGAAGTCGAAGAATTCGTCGCCAATGATCCCTTCACGCTCGCCGGCATCCGAGAAAAGGTGATCGTCCAGCCTTGGATCAAGGCCTGTTTCAACCGCGAATTCCTCATCGCGGTGACGCCTCCGGGCGCGCCCGACGTCAACGAAGCCTTGGTGAAGGATTGAGGCCCCTCATGCTGAACTATCAGATCGCAACAGCCGACGCCGTCTTCGGAGGCTATCTGACCGGCGCACGCGACGAGCCGCTTCCGGGCATCGTTCTTCTCCAGGAGATCTTCGGCGTGAACGATGCGATGCGGCTCGCCGCCGATCAATTCGCCGCCGACGGCTTCGTCGTACTGGTACCGGATCTCTTCCATCAGATCGAACCGGGCATCGAGCTCGGCTACAGTGATGAGGAGCGCGACATCGCAATCGGCTATTGGCAGAAGCTCGACGAGGCAACGGTGCGCGCCGATGTCGCCGCGTCGGTTGTCGCCCTCCGGACTCATCCAGCATGTGATGGGCGTGTCGCCACCGTCGGTTTCTGCCTTGGCGGCAAGCAGGCACTGGTTGCAGCGCATGCAGGCTTGGTCGATGCGGCCGTTTCTTATTATCCCGTTCAGGCGCGCGAGTATCAGGAACTTCTCGCTGATCTCAAATGTCCCGTGCAGGTGCAGCTGGGAGATCAGGACGCCCATATCCCCGAGGACATTCAGCACATCCTCGAGAAGGCGACCGCTGCTTCCTCGAAGCACCAATATCACCTCCATCCGGGTGCCGGGCATGGCTTTTACAACAGTGTCCGGAGCTTCGGTTTCCACCCTGAAGCCGCCGCCTTGTCGCACCGGCAGGCCGTGGAATTCATCAAGGCCGCTCTACAAGTGTCATAGATATGTACACCTTGTTCCACGGCCCAGGCTCTTGTTCACTTGCTACATGGTGCGCCCTCGAAGAGGCAGGCGTGCCTTACCGGATCGAGACGGTCAGTACGCGCAATGGCGAAGTCAAGGCGGCGGTTCACCTCACTCGAAACCCATGGGGCCGTGTGCCTGCACTCGACATTGGCACCTGCATCCTCACCGAAAATGTGGCCATTCAGCACTTCATCGCTGCCCAACGCCCAGAGCAGCGATTTCTGCCTGACTATGGCAGTGTCGAGCACGCCCAGGCGCTGGCTTGGCTATGCCTGTTGTCTAGTACCGTGCACATTGCCTTCCGCCCGATCTTTCGGCCGAACCGGCTGGCGTCGAGCGCACACTGCCAAAGCGATGTTCTGGCGACTGGCCTCGACGCTCTGATCGACGTCTTCGCAATCCTTGAGGCAACCATCGGCGAAAAGGTCTACATCGTCGGCGATCGTTTCACGTTCTGTGATTCCTACCTCATGGTCTATACGCGCTGGTTAAATCGCCCTGCGCTGTCGTCGCTGAACGGCCGGTTCGGAACTCTGCGCCAACACGCGGCGCGTGTTGCGAAACGATCGGCCATTGCTTCGGTCCTCAAGAGGGAGGCTTTGTATTTTTGAACTGGAAAACCCGCCAAGCGAGATACGCCTGCCGGAGTTGAGGGTCACCGATCTTCACGCTGCGCTCATTCGCCTCGTCCCGGGAACGCGTTACCACGTTCGCGGCAATGGCAACGCCATGGCTTATAATGCGGAGTCAGGTCCCTTTTCCGTTACGCTTCCGACACGCGAGACCGTGACGATCGAGCAGGGTGGTCATTGCAGCTTACCCACGGGGACAGATCATGAGCTGTTCGTCCCGAACCATGTATTGCGGCGCGTGCAGCGCTTGGAGGCGCCGTTCCAGGATGCGTCCCGTTCGAACGACAGCGGGAGCGTGGTGTTCGCGGCAAGCATTTCGGCCTCAACCAATCCGCTGCCAGACATCGTTCCTGATATAGTCCACCTAACCCGCTCACAAATGAAGGCGGCAGGCCGTCTCGACCTCATCTTCCAGTTGCTCCAGGATCATGCTTCGCGCAAAGGACGAGTTGGGCTTCAAATCGCGAGCCGCCTCGCGGAAATCATTGCGATCGCGCTCATCGACCACGTCCTGCAGGAACTCAAGCGCGACGGTATGAATGCGGGTGCCGGCGTGGCCGATCCCCAGCTCCGCCGCGTGCTCGAAGCGCTTCACGAGACACCCGAACAAGACTGGTCGCTCGACACGCTCGCCCGCCATGGCGGCCTTTCGCGATCGGTCTTGGCTGAGCGGTTCAAGACGGTCGTTGGACAGTCGCCGATCGACTATCTGACCCGAGTGCGCATGGCGAGAGCGTCACGCATGCTGCAAGCCAACGAGACCTCGATAGCCACTATAGCGTTCGAGGTCGGTTATCAGTCGGACGCCTCCTTTCACAAAGCGTTCAAGCGGATGATGGGTATGAGCCCGAGCGAGTACCGCCAGAGCGGCGGGGCTCGGTCGCCTAAGTCCTAAACGTCGAGGATCAGCGTCGTTCCAGGCCTGGCGCGAGATACGCAAACAGCCATAACATTTCCGGCCGCCTGTTCTTCCGGGTAAAGGCAGGAGTCGCGGTGGATCAGGTCGCCAGACAAGACTTTGGTGACACAGGTGCCACACGTACCTTCGTGACACGAGCTGTCTACATAGACGTCGTGCGCGAGCAGGGCATCGAGCAGCGTGGTGTCAGCCTGAACGTAGAAGCTTTTTTGGCTTTTATGCGCCTGAACCGAAAAGCTGCCCTCATCCGCGGGATCGATGGCGATCTCGATCGGAGCGAAACGCTCTATCCTAAGACGACCCGCAGGCCATCCCTGTGTCGCCTCTTGTACGGCATCAAGCATGCGCCCAGGACCGCAGACGTACAGTTGTGCGTCCGTACCTATGGCCTTCACCATTTCCGGAACGATCAAGCGCGTCGACGGATCGGCCTCCGCGAAGTGGTAGATCACACGCGCGCTCCATGGTGCTGTGTCGATCTCGGAGCGGAATGGCACAGCCTCCGGCCGGGCTGCACAGATGTGAAACTCAAACGATGCCCCAGCCTTGGAGAGCGTTTCGGCCATCGGGAGTAGTGGCGTGATGCCGATGCCCCCCGCAACCAGCACATAGTGCCGCTTTCCGCTCTCAAGTGCGAAGTTGTTCCGCGGCCCCGAAATCTGCAAACGGTCGCCGACAGAGACTCTGTCGCAGAGTTCAAGCGATCCGCCGCGGCCGTCTGGTTCGCGGAGAACGGCGATGTCGTAGCCGTTGGGCTCGGGGACCCGGCAAAGCGAGTATTGTCGAACTTGTCCGCTGGGAAGATGCACATCGATATGGGCGCCTGGCCGGGCTGGAATGAACGCCTCCGGTTCGACGGCAAGCTTGAAGGTCCAGATTTTTGACGCGACTTGTCTTTTATCGGCCACCAGGGCCGAGATGAATTGTGACATGCTCGTAGCTCGCCTTCAAGCTGTGGTATAGCCGACGCGGCCGACCCGATGGGCCAGGGGATCAAGACCCCGCTCGCGTCTTGCAGACTGTTCTTCCTTGAAGGCCTCTTTCATCATGCTGCGAACCCGCAGCACCGCCCGGTCTGTGCGCGCAAGCTGCTCGTTGTCCCAACGCACGATGCGACCCTGCGACATCTGCATCGGGGCATCGCCGCCCATGAAACAGGCCATTCCGGGGAGGCTGTCGGATGTGAGGGCACGGCCCAAGATCGCCGAGATGGACTTCGCGCGCAGCTTTCCGACTTTTTCCGTGTTGATCGAGCCGATCAGCCAGCCAGTGAATGAACCCGCGTCGTTCGGAACGAACCAGAAGTATAGGCCATAGACCCCACCTTCCATAAATTCCTCGCCGT
>JAESGL010000658.1_pt1 | contig 10959 bp, 10 predicted proteins | sample 9269711 | NCBI WGS metagenome assembly JAESGL01 (sample SAMN14515918, study PRJNA621676) | algae metagenome | isolation source: Kastovskya adunca ATA6-11-RM4 and co-occurring heterotrophs from soil and... | place: Chile: Atacama Desert | collected 2011-06-27
TCCGTTTCCCGGAGCCGGTTGTTGTGTCTGTTCCGGTCGACGCCACAATCCAGGCCCCGCCGGAACAGGCCGGAACACCGACGGCGCCGTCGGCCGCCGGACCATCGATCATCCGGGCGGAAACGTCGAATACGCCGCCGCCAAGCGTCACCATCATCCGCGATCCCAGCCAAACCGTCCAGGACCAGCGCGTGGCGCACCTGCCGGATCGCAGCCTGATTGAGGAAAGCCCAGACGGGCCGCTTCCGAAGCGGGCTGAAAACGGTCGCCGGCCTTTTGATGCCTATGCGCGGCCGTGGTCGGGTGCGCGGGGCGCCAAGATCGCCCTTGTAATTGGCGGGCTTGGCGTGTCGCAAACCGGGACGCAGGACGCCATCGCAAAGCTCCCCCCGGAAGTCACGCTGGCCTTTGCTTCGGGTGGAAACAGCCTGTCGCGCTGGATGCAGGCGGCCCGACAGGCCGGCCATGAACTCGTTCTGCAGGTGCCGCTGGAGCCGTTTGATTATCCCACCGTTGATCCCGGCCGTGGCACGCTGACCGTGGACGCCACCGCATCCGAGAACATCGCCAACCTTCATTCCGTTCTTGGCCGCATGACGAATTATGTGGGCCTCGTGAACTACATGGGCGCTCGCTTTGTTGCCGATGCCGATGCCCTGAAGCCTCTGATGGCCGAACTCGGCACGCGTGGCCTGATGTATCTTGACGATGGCACTTCCGCGCGCAGCGAAACAGAAGCCGTTTCCCAGGCGCATGGCGTGCCTTTCGCAGCCGCCGACACGCAGATCGACGGAACGCGGGAGCGCGGCGAAATCCTGAAGAAACTCGATGAGCTGGAGCGTACCGCCCGGGCGCAGGGTCAGGCGGTGGGCATCGGCTCGGCCTTCGACACGACGGTGGATGCCGTGGCGAGCTGGGTGGCGGAGGCCAAGAAGCGCGGCATCGAGATCGTTCCGATCAGCGCGGTCGCGCGTGATCCGGAGCGCCGCTAGAAAAGCAGCGAGCGATGCAACGCCACGCCGGCGCTCACCCCATCGGCGCTCGCCCAAGTGACACTGTGGGCGCCGCGCGCAATATCACCGGCAGCAAAGACGCCTGGCACTGAGGTCGCCTTCCATCCATCGGTTCGGATGATGCGCCCATGGGGCAGATCGTCCATGGCACAGCCGAGCTGCTCGGCCAAGTCACTGTTGGCGCGCATGCGCGGTGCCACAAACAAGGCGTCGATCTTGTTCACACGACCGTCCGCCATCTCGATCGCGGAAAGTTCGGTTCCTTTGCCGTGCAAGGCTGCGATCGGGGATGGCTCGATGTGCACGCCGTGGCCCGTGAGCTCGGCCGACATTCTCGGATCGAGTTCGGCTCCGTTCAGGTAAAGCGTTGTCGGTCCCCAGTCGGTCACCAAATGCGCCTGGTGCGCCGACATCGGCGATGAATAGAGAACGCCGAGCTGCTTTCCTCCAAACTCGAAGCCGTGGCAGTAGGGACAGTGGATCACGGATCGGCCCCAGCGTTCTGCGAGCCCCCGAAGGTCCGGAAGGTCGTCCGAAATCCCGTAAGCCAGCACAAGGCGCAGCGCCTGAACTTCCTCGCCATCGTCCAGCTTGATCGCGAAACCGTCGCCTCTCGCCTCGGCCGACACGACACGGCCATCCACGAAGTCAACGGTTGGATAGGTCAGGACCTGCTTCCGGGCCGCCTGGAGGATCGCCTCCGGCTCGCTGCCGTCCTGCGTTAGAAAGCCGTGCGAATGCGCCGCGAAGCGATTGCGTGGCGAGCCCGCGTCGATCACGCGCACATTGCGGCGTGCTCGAGCGATATAGGTGGCGGCGGAAAGGCCCGCGAAACTACCGCCGATCACGATGGCATCAAGATGCATGAGCTGTCTCCAAATCGAACTGACCGCCTCGTTGCTTGAGGCGCCCATGGAAATCCGCGCTGAGCGCGGCAAGCGTGACGTCACCCAGTCGCGAAAGCAGCAGCGCCTCCGCATCTGCGAAGGCGCTGGACAGGGCCGCATTCACCGCCTGTTCCACCAGACACCCCGGCGACTCCGTGCGATTGCCGATCGCCAGCAGGGTAGGTTGGCCGACCGCATCGTAGATGTCGCGGAGCGTGACCTCCTCCAGGTCGCAGGCCAGCATCCAGCCGCCGCCATGGCCCTTCTCGGATGTGACGTACCCTTCATCCCGCAGGCCTGCCATGATCCGACGGATCACTGCGGGGTTGGTGCTCATCGCCGTCGCCAAGCGCTCGGACGTGATCGATTCCGACTGTTCCGCCATGTGGAGGAGCACGTGAAGGATGCCCGAAAGCTTGCTGTCGCGTTTCATGTAACTTCAATTAGTACATGAAATTGGTCGCGTCAAGCAGGGTGTCTTTCAAGCCCGTTCCACTCGCTCTATGAAGCGCAAAACGGAGTGCCACCGCCATGTCGAAGAAGTCCACGGTTTCCCCCGAAAGCCTGCCCTATCGTCCCTGCGTCGGCGTCATGGTGCTGAACAAGGCCGGCAAGGTCTGGGCGGGGCGTCGCATTCCGGAAGAAGACGGCGAGATGGCCGGCACGGACAGGCTGTGGCAGATGCCGCAAGGCGGCATTGACGCGGGCGAGGACCCGCTGCCGGCCGCCTTGCGAGAAGTCTATGAAGAAACGGGAATGAAAAGCCTGGATCTCATGGCGGAAGCGCCGCACTGGATCAACTACGACTTGCCACCGCATCTGGTGGGCGTGGCGTTCAAGGGGCGCTTTCGCGGCCAAACGCAGCGCTGGTTTGCTTTCCGATTCACCGGCGACGAAAGCGAGATCCAGGTCAACCCGCCGCCGGGCGGTCACACACCGGAGTTCGATGCCTGGGCCTGGAAGGACATGGCGGAGCTGCCGGATCTGATCGTGCCCTTCAAGCGCTCGGTTTACCTGCAGGTGGTGGAGGTTTTCCGCACCCTCGCCAACCAGCCCGCCGGTTGATCACGCGCCGTTCTCGACTGCTTTTGGCTGCGGTTCGCCGGATGATCGGCAGTAGGTCTGGTATTGCTGAACGAGGTAGTCGTACACCGTCTTGATCCTCGGCGTGCGGCGGAGGTCTTCATGCGTCACGATCCAGATCGGCAGCTCATGCACGACGGTCTCGGGGAGCACCGGCACCAGGTCTGCGTGGCGCAAGCCGACCGGGCGCTGCAGGACACCGATGCCAAGACCTGAGCGGATGGCGGTGAACTGCGCCGGGTGGCTGTCGGTGCGCAGCCCGAACGCCTGCCGCCCCACCTTCGGAGCGAAGGCTTCCACCACTGCGAGATCTGCTTGCGCCCGATCGGGACCGATCAGGTCGTGCTGTGTCAGCTCTTCGGGGGATTGCGGCAATCCCTTGCGGGCGACGTAGTCGACATGCGCAAAGAAGCTCAGCGGCACTGTGCCGACCTGACGCGCCACAAGGGCGGCCTGCTTGGGCCGGTTCATGCGAATGGCGATGTCCGCTTCCTGACCCAGGAGGTCGACCAGACTGTTGGATATCGCCAGTTCCATTGCAAGCTTCGGGTGCGCTTGGCGGAGGTCGCGAAGCATTGGCGGCAGGACAAAGGTCCCCATGAAGTCCGAGGCACTGAGCCGGATCGACCCGGTCAATGTCCCGGGCTGGCCAGAAGCGCTCCGGAAAAAGGCTTCCGAAGCCAGATGCATGGTTCTGACATGCGCCGCAAGTTCGCGGGCCTGCTCCGTCGGGATCAGCCCGTTGGGTGCACGGATGAACAAGGCTGTGCCAGTGGCATGTTCCAGCGCTTCGATGCGGTGGCGCACGGTTGGCTGGGTCAGCCGAAGCTGGCGCGCAGCCGCTGACAGGCTGCCCGTTTCCACCACGGCAAGGAAGGCTTGCTGGTCACCCCATGCGGCCATGGCCGAATGCCTCTCGCTGATCGTTTTTCTGTAAGCAGTTCGGCAGCTTTCATCAATTCCTTGTTGGCCGGAGAGCGATCATCCTTTTTGGACGAAATGGAGATCGATCATGGCTGAGAAAGCAAGAACAGCTCTGGTGCTTGGCGCCACGGGTGGCGTCGGCGGTGCAGTAACAAGGGCGCTGCTCGCAGATGGGTGGGAGGTTTGCGCCTTGGTGCGAGATCCCAAAACAACTGTGCTTAGCTGGCGCGGGCAACAACCCCGTTGGATTGCAGGGGATGCGATGGAGGCCGGCTACCGCGATTGGGACAAGCTCGTGCTGCCGATGATCGACAACACCATTGCCGCCGCAATCGCCAACAACGCTCGCATCGTCCTGCCGGGCACCATCTACAATTTCAATCCCGAGCAGGTCGCGGTGATCAACGAAGACAGCCCGCAGCAGCCCTCAAGCCGCAAGGGCAAGATCCGCCGGGAGATGGAGCATCGCCTGGAGCGAGCTTCCGCGACAACGCCGGTGCTGATCCTGCGCGCTGGTGACTTCTTCGGCGCGGATGCCCGACAAAGCTGGTTTATCCAGGCGATGGCGCCCGGCGGAGCGCCGCTGAAGCGCATCCTAAAACCGGTGGTTGGCCGCAGCGGGCATGCCTGGGCTTACCTGCCGGATCTTGCGAGCACCTTTGTGCAACTCATGAACATGGGCAGTGCCCTGCGGCCCTTTGAACGGGTGCAGTTCCAGGGGGTGTGGGACGCCGACGGCACAATGATGGTGGAAGCGATCCGGAGTGTCGTGGCCAAGCGAATGCCGGTGTGGGGCTTTCCCTGGTGGGCGATGGGCCTTGCGGCGCCGTTCGGCGGCTTCCCTCGGGAAGCCTGGGAACTGCGCACTCATTGGCAGCATTCCATGCGGCTCGACAACCAGCGGCTCCTTGCCCTCCTCGGGAAAGAACCTCGCACGCCGCTGCTCCAAGCGGTCCACGCAACGCTTGTTGGCACTGGCGCACTGCCTCAAGACGCGCCGTCGCACCAAGCTTTGCTGGCCGCCTGAGGCTCCGCTCAGTCTTTCGCAGTCGCCTCGACAAGCGCTTCCCCGACGCGCTTGGGGCCGGGGAAGTAATCCCACTCGTGAATGTGGGGGTAGGGCGTGTCCCACCCCGTGACCCGCAGAACAGGCTTTTCCAAGTGGTAGAAGCAGCGCTCCTGCACCTGAGCGGCGAGTTCGGCGCCGAAGCCTGAGGTGCGGGTTGCTTCGTGGATCACCACGCAGCGACCGGTCTTTTCCACCGACTGCACGATCGTATCGATATCGAGCGGCACGAGCGTGCGGAGATCAATGATCTCGGCGTCAATCCCGGTGTCTTGCGCCGCCGCTTCCGCGACATGCACCATGGTGCCGTAGGCCAGAACCGTCACGGCACTGCCTTCCCGGCGCACCACGGCCTTGCCGATGGGGACGGTGTAATGCTCGTCCGGCACGTCCGACAGCGGGTGCTTTGACCAGGGCACGACCGGGCGATCGTAGTGGCCATCGAACGGGCCGTTGTACAACCGCTTGGGTTCCAGGAAGATCACCGGATCCTCGTCCTCGATGGCCGCGATCAGGAGGCCTTTTGCATCGTGGGGGTTCGACGGGATCACCGTTTTCAAACCGGCCACATGGGTGAACAGCGCTTCCGGGCTTTGGCTGTGCGTTTGCGCGCCGAAGATGCCGCCGCCGCAAGGCATGCGCACCACCATCGATGCCGTGAAGTCATTGGCCGAGCGGAAGCGCAGGCGCGCCGCTTCCGACACGATCTGGTCGTAGGCAGGGTACATGTAATCGGCAAATTGGATCTCGGCGATCGGCCGCAGTCCATAGGCGGCCATGCCAACGGCGGCACCGACAATGCCCGTTTCGGAGATCGGCGTATCAAAGCAGCGCGAGGCGCCATACTTCTTCTGCAAACCTTCCGTGCAGCGGAATACGCCGCCAAAGAAGCCGACGTCCTCGCCGAAAACAACCACCCGCTCGTCGCGCTCCATGGACACATCCATGGCGCTGCGGATCGCTTCAATCATGGTCCTGCTTGGCATGGATCAGTATCCCAGCTGCTGGCGCTGTTCGCGCAGGTGGCGTGGCATGTCCTTGTATACATCCTCGAACATGGTGGCAGGCGACAGGCGCGGTCCATCATGCAAGGTGCCGAGCGCACGGGCTTCCGAAGCTGCAGCAGACATTTCCGCATCAAGTTCGGCGGCAAGCTGGACGGATCGTTCTTCGCTCCACTCGCCGGTGCGGATCAGGTGCGTTTTCAGGCGTTCGATGGGGTCGCCCAGCGGCCAGCCTTTTTCTTCCGCCTTGGAGCGGTATTTGGAAGGGTCATCGGAGGTGGAATGCGGCGCAACGCGGTAGGTCACCCACTCAATCATGGTCGGCCCGAGATTGCGACGCGCCCGTTCGGCGGCCCATTCGGATGCGGCGCGCACGGCGAGGTAGTCATTGCCATCAACGCGCAGCGCCGGAATGGCGTAGCCATGGGCACGGGCTGCAAAGGTCGTCTTCTCGCCACCAGCGATCGACTGCGGCGAGGAGATTGCCCACTGGTTGTTGACGACGTTGAGGATCACCGGCGGCTGATAAACCGAGGCAAAAACCAGCGCCGCGTGGAAGTCGCTTTCCGCAGTGGAGCCGTCGCCAATCCAGGCCGCCGCGATCTTGGTGTCGTTGCGGATGGCGGATGCCATCGCCCAGCCGACGGCCTGGATATATTGCGTGCCGAGATTGCCAGAAATCGAGAAGAAGCCCGCTTCCCGCGCGGAATACATCACCGGCAGCTGGCGGCCCTTCATGCGGTCGGCCGAGTTCGACAGGATCTGGTTCATCATGTCCACGACCGGCCAGTCCTGGGCGATCAGGAGGCCCTGCTGGCGATAGGTCGGGAAGTTCATGTCGCCCTTCCGGAGCGCCGACTGGAAGGCACAAGCGACCGCTTCCTCGCCCGTGCACTGCATGTAGAAGGAGGTCATGCCCTGGCGCTGCATCTTCATCATGCGGCCGTCAAAGGCCCGCGTCTTCATCATCGCGCGCAGGCCGTTGCGCTTGGTCTCAACGTCGAGCTCAGGTGCCCATTCCCCGACCGGGTTGCCGTCGTCATCAAGGACGCGGATCAGCTCGAAGGCGAGGTCGCGTATCTCGCGCGGATCGACGTCCACTGGCGGCCGACGCACTTCGCCTGCGGCTGAAAAGGGGAGCGATGAGCTTTGCCGTCCACCCTCCTCCGTGGGGGGCGCGGGAACATGCAGCGAAAGCGGGGTATGTTCGGCCATGGCAACTCTCCTCCAGCGCCGCGGGATCGACCGCCCGCTATTTCTTAGATGGCCCGCAGGTAGCGAACGTCGAGATGGGCGGGTGTGGTTCGGCGCGCATCCTATCCTGCCGTGACAAGCAGAACTTCCCTTTTCATCCTCAACATGGCAGGCACACCGAAGCATTTGCCCGAGGAGTGGAGCCATGCCAGAACAATCTTCTGCCCGCGGACGTCGCCGCAGCAGCCTCGACGCCACGGACCGCCGCATCCTTTCGGCCCTGATCTCCGACGGGCGCCTCACCAACAGCGATCTTGCCGAAAAAGTGGGCCTTTCGCCATCGCCCTGCTGGAGCCGCGTCAAACGGCTTGAAGCGGACGGCATCATCGAGCGCTACGTGGCCGTTCTCGACCATGCGGCCATCGGCTTGCGCGACATCGTCTTCGTGGAAGTGTCGCTTGCCAAGCACGACACCCAAATCCTCGAGCGCTTCGGCCAAGCGATCGCGCGCATCCCGGAAGTGATCGAAGCCAATCTGGTGACCGGCGAATACGACTACCTGATCAAGGTGGCGGTGGCCGATACTGCCGACTACGAACGCTTCCTGCGCGAACACCTCTACAAGATCGAGGGCATTCGCCAAACGCGCTCGACCTTCTCCTTGCGGGCGCTGAAGCGGGCAGTCTCTGTCGATCCGCTGCTGTTCACGGAGAAGTAGGCGGAAACGAAAAGGGCTCCCGCAAGGAGCCCTTTCAGTGGGGTGGTCAGGCCGCAGCCTGATATTTGGCGATGATCGCCTCGCCCATTTCGGTCGTACCGACTTCGCGCATGCCGTCCGACATGATGTCGCCAGTGCGCAGACCGTCTTCCAAAACTGCCGCGATAGCCGCTTCGAGGCGGTCGGCTTCCGCCGTCATCTCGAAAGAATAGCGCAGGCACATCGCGAAAGACGCGATCATGGCGATCGGGTTGGCAATGCCCTTGCCGGCGATATCCGGCGCCGAGCCATGCACCGGCTCGTAAAGAGCCTTGCGCTTGCCGGTTTTTGGGTCGGGCGCGCCGAGCGAGGCGGACGGCAGCATGCCGAGCGAGCCCGTGAGCATGGCAGCCACGTCCGAAAGCATGTCGCCGAACAGGTTGTCGCAGACAATCACGTCGAACTGCTTGGGCCAGCGCACGAGTTGCATGCCGCCCGCATCGGCGAGCATATGATCGAGCTTCACATCAGAGTAGCGCGCCTTGTGGGTTGCGGTCACGACCTCATTCCACAGCACGCCGGACTTCATGACGTTGCGCTTTTCCATGGAGGTGACGTGGTTCTTGCGGGTGCGGGCAAGCTCAAACGCCACGCCGGCGATGCGCTCAATCTCGAACGTGTCATAAACCTGCGTATCGATCGCGCGCTTCTGGCCATTGCCGAGATCGGTGATCGTTTTCGGCTCGCCGAAATAAACGCCGCCGGTGAGTTCGCGCAGGATCAAGATGTCCAAGCCCTCGATCACCTCCTGCTTCAGCGAAGAGGAGGAGGCGAGCGCCGGGTAGCAGATCGCCGGGCGCAGGTTGGCGAACAAATCCATGTCCTTGCGCAACCGCAGCAGCCCGGCTTCGGGGCGAACCTCATAGGGCACGCCGTCCCACTTCGGACCGCCGACGGCGCCAAACAGCACCGCGTCCGCAGCCATGGCCCTGGCGACGTCCGCTTCGGCAATTGCTGCGCCATGCGCGTCATAGGCGCAGCCGCCGACCAGCGCTTCTTCGGTCTCGAAGGTTACGCTGCCGGTCTTGTTCATGACCGCGATGAGCTTCTTGACCTCCGCCATGGCTTCGGGGCCGATGCCGTCGCCGGCGAGAAGAAGAAGCTTATGCGTTGTCATGAGAGGATGTCCTTGGTTCGGCGGGATGGATGCTTGCTAGCGGGCAGGGCTGCGCGACGCAAGGGCAGGCTGCACGTCACAAAAGACACAATTCGAATTCCGTCCAGCGGGTACGACTTCGGCACGAGCTTCCCGGGTGTGACGCGGGATAGATAAAGAGATCTCCTGGGCCGGCGTCCTGTTTGCCTCGACGGGCGGCAACCTCATCCGGATTGCGGCGCGCGGAATGAACCAGCCGGAACTCTTTGGCACCGGCTTCTGTCAACAAGAAGTCGAGGATCTGCTGCTTCTCGAGATCTGTTTCGCTTTCGATGTCGCGGTAAACCTTTCCCGACCATCCGCCATTGGCCAGCAGTGCGTTCACCTGCTCGCGCGCGATGTGGATTGCGGTCCGCTCCGCATCTTTTTGCCCTTGCCTGCCTGCGAGAACTACATCAGCGGCCTGTGCCGCCAGAACAGTGGTCGCAAGAAGAAGTGCCAAGGCGCCGGGCCGTTTGATGCTGCCGACCATCAGTCCGGCGAGTAAGATCAGGCTGTAGGCGAGCGGCGTGCCGAAGCGGCCGGCGGCGCGGAAGCGACCGTAGAGCGGTTCGAGAAAGTCAGGCACAGGTAGCGACAGAAGAACGCTTCCGGCCACACGAAGGCTGAAAACCAGACCGAAAAGATAAAGGATCATGCCCGCCAGCAAGAGAAGCCGAAGTCGGCGGCTGCGGAGGTGGTGCCAGACGCGCACCCGGTAATCTTTGGAAGCCGCGTAGCACGCAAAACCACAGAGCAAGGCGAGCCAGGCTCCAGCTCCCAAGAAGATGAAGCTGTCGCCTTGTGCTTCCACGAGAGGGAAAAGCGGCGGAAACACACCCCACCCAAAGCTTTGAGCCAGCGCGAGAATGTCGAGGCTGAACGGCTTCGCGCTGCCCAGCCGCGTGTCAAAGCCTGCAAAGGCGCCGATGATCCAAAGCAGCAAGGCCGGGAAGGCGAAAACCAGAAGCGTTGCGGCGTAGCGTCGTTGCGCCAACAGGAAAACGAGGATGATCGATGCTGCCATCGCCCCGAGGTAACCGTGCGACCACGTCGCGAAGGCCAACGCGGGGAGGAACTCCCACCGACGCGCCGCTGACGCACCATCCCGCTTGCTCTTGAGCGGAACCGCTGTCATCGCCCACAACACGACCCAATGGGAAGAGAGCGCCACGTGCTGGGGCCCGATCAAGCGCACCGGCATGATCAGGCAGAATACAAGCAGGCCGGTGATCAGCCACCTCGTGAGAGGTGTTTCGCTTACACTTCCCGCCAGTCGAGCGGCAAACATGGCGAACAGGAGAAAGTTGATCAGAACGATGTCGTGCAGCGACGGTGCTGGCAGCCCGAGGCCGTGCAAGCCTTTCGCTGCCAGAGCGTACCAGGGTGCGCCATCGCTGAAGAAAATATTGACGCCGCCGAAATGCGGATTGGCGCCGAGCGGCCAATGCCAGCCATCCCGCGCAAAGAACTGGAAGGCCGCCGCGGCATTGGCATAGTCGCTCACACCAACAAGATCACCCCGCAGGATCGTCAACGGGGAGCCGAGTGCAAGCCAGGCCGCTACGATGCCAAGGAAAAGGGCTCCAACACGTTGGAGCCCAGTCCCATGCGCAAGCTTAGGGAGCGGATTTCCGTTTATAAGCGCCGCCCATGCTTGGTTGCATCAAACCTTGAGGGTAGGCGCTCACGCCCAAGGGCGGGCTGCGGCGTTCTGCTGCTCGAAGGCGGCAATTGCCGCGCTTTTCTGAAGCGTGAGGCCGATGTCATCGAGACCATTCAACAGGCAGTGACGCTTGAAATCGTCAAGGTCGAAGCTGATCACCCCTCCATCCGGGCCGCTGATGGTCTTTGCTTCCAGATCAACGGTCAGCGTGGCGTTGGCGCCGCGCGAAG
>JAESGL010000659.1_pt1 | contig 10936 bp, 13 predicted proteins | sample 9269711 | NCBI WGS metagenome assembly JAESGL01 (sample SAMN14515918, study PRJNA621676) | algae metagenome | isolation source: Kastovskya adunca ATA6-11-RM4 and co-occurring heterotrophs from soil and... | place: Chile: Atacama Desert | collected 2011-06-27
CGGAACGCGCGCGAACAGGGAGAGCGGTGATGAAGCGCGCGGACACGTCGGAAATCGCGATGCGGATCATCATCGACCGGCCCGTGCCCGGCGTGTGGCACAGCCTCCAATCCAAGGACGGCACCCCGCTTGATCCGAAAAGGTCCGGCGATGGCGAACCGCTCGCCTTCGACTTCGCCGTGCGGGTCGGGACGGGTCCCAAATTCTTCGGTGACGAGATTCGCCGCGAAGGTCCCTCGCGCCGTTTCGTCTATGTGCGCTTGGGTCAGGCGGCGGGCGATCATGCCTCACCCTGGTCCCGCCGGATGAAGGTCGACATCCATGATATCGCCCCGGCGCTGCTGGCGCGCGCGGCGGGAGGCGGGATCATCGTCACCACCATTTGCGGCACCGCCAAGGATGGCAGCCCCGCCTGCGCCACGGTACCCGCGCTGCGCCGGGAGCTTGTCGAGCGCTAGGGCGCGGAAAGGCTGGCAGCGGGCGAAGCGATAGGGCGAATTCCCCCGATGGCCTCATCCTGCATGGGGTTCGATCCCGGATCGTGCCAGCAAGGGTCTCCTTTTTCCGATGACTCGTGCCGCCCTTGGCCTCTCTTGAAGGCTGGTCTGGCGGCGTGCGCGCCTTGTCCGTGCAACGGCTTCGCGCCTGTTTCTTCCCCGCCCCGGCGGGCTCCTCGCGCAACCAAGAAACAGGCGCTTCGCCGTCCTTCGCTGGCGCTGCGGCCGTCCCGGTGCACGGCGGCGCGACGCCGCCCGATCGACCGCCATCGAGGCCGCATCGGGCGGCACTCGGGCAATAGAAGGAGACATATCATGGCACAGATCGGCAGCTTCACCCGCAACGAGGACGGCATCTACAACGGGGAAATCCGCACCCTCACGCTTCGCGTCAAGGCCACCATCCGGCCGGTCGAGCGCGACCATGACAAGGCCCCGGACCACCGCGTGAGTGCCGGCGGCGTCGAGTTCGGAGCCGGCTGGACCAAGGTCGCCCGTGAGACCGGCGCCGAATATCTCAGCCTCAAGCTCGACGACCCGTCGCTTCCCGCGCCGATCTACGCGACGCTGACCCAGGGCGACAATGGCGAGCACAAGCTCATCTGGTCCCGCTGAAGTCCACGACCCCCGCGCCGAACCCGGCGCGGGGACCTTTCATGCTGTGTCGAAAACGCCGTTGCCGGTTTCGACACTCCCGGCCCGGTATCCCGCCCGCCATCCTCGATATCGCGAACCCATCGCCATGGGTCGCTTTATCGAAAGGATGGCTCATCATGGACGACGACGACCAGATCGCCCGGGCGACCCGCGCCAAGCGCGGCTCGCCCTTCCTTAATACCGAGCAGGCGGCAGCCTATCTCAAGATTTCCGGACTGCTGCTCCGGCGGATGCGACGCCTTGGCACGGGGCCGGTGTTCCGCCGGCATTGCCGCTACGTTCAATATCATATCGACGATCTCGATGCCTGGTCGCGCGAACATAGTGCGCGGGGACTTTCCAAGTGAGCGGCCGTCGCAGTCGCTTCAAGGACGCGCCGCTGCTCGCCTGGGGCGAGGCGCTTCGCCTGCGCAAGGAAGTGCAGCGCCGCCGCCGCTGGCGCTTCTTCCTCGTCGGGCTGGGCGCGGGTCTGGTACTCGGCGCGGCGATCCTTCCGCCGACACCGCGCCTGCTCTGGAATGCCAGTGCGAGCGCCCCGATCGGGCTCTACCAGGTCAGTCCCGGTGCGCCCGTCATGACAGGCGACATGGTGGTGGCGCGCCTGCCCGAACCCTTCCGGTTACTCGCTGCGGCCCGGCGCTATCTCCCCCGCAACGTCCCCCTCGTGAAGCGTGTCGCGGCCGAGGCTGGCGACGAGGTCTGCGCGCTCGGCGACCAAGTCTTCGTCAATGGACGGCCGGTAGCAAGGCGCAAGAAATTCGATGCCATGGGGCGGGTCATGCCATCCTGGCAGGGCTGTCGCATGCTCCGGCGGCGGCAACTTTTCCTGCTGATGGACAGTGCCGATTCATTCGACGGGCGCTATGTCGGGGTGAGCGAAGGCACCGATCTCATCGGCAAGGCGCAGCTGCTATGGCGCCGCTGAAGTGGACACTCGCCGCCCTCGCATTCGCCGCGCCGGTGCCGATATCGGCCCAGTCCACTGGTCCGTCATCGGCCGGGCAGCCTGCATCGACGGTGGCCACATGGCGGCCCTACATCCGCGAGGCATCACGGCGCTTCGGGGTGCCGGTCGCCTGGATCGAGCGCGTGATGCAGGCCGAGAGCCGGGGCCGCACCGTCCAGGGCGGACGTCCGATCCGATCGTCGGCAGGGGCCATCGGACTGATGCAGGTCATGCCCGGGACATGGTCGGACATGCGCGCGCGGCTCAACCTTGGCGTCGATCCGGACGACCCGCGCGACAATATCCTCGCAGGCACCTTCTACCTCCGCCTGATGTACGACCGCTTCGGTTATCCGGGGCTCTTCGCGGCCTATAATGCGGGGCCAGCGCGCTATGCCGATTATCTGGCAGGTCGCGCTGGCCTTCCGCGCGAGACCATCGGCTATCTCGCCAGCGTCGCACCGGACACACAGGAAAGCGACCGGGTGCCCGCAACGGCGCGGCCGGTGGAGGGACTCTTCGCCGTCCGAAAGATACCGGCATCGCCGCCTTCCGATAGACTCGATGCGCAGCCCAAGGGGTCACTCTTTGTCGCCCTGTCGCAGGAGCAATGACGTGAGGTCGCGTGCCCGCGAGAGGGAGGAAGCTCGTCTCGAGAGACCCAGTGTGACGGCTGGCGCAGCGGCTCTCAAGGCCCGCGGGTACCCCCCGATTTGCTGCGCAAATCGGTTCCCCCCGCGTCCGCTTCGCGGCTCTTCGCTTCGCTCATCGGCCCTGACAGCCGCTGCGCCAGCCGTCCTCGAAACGCCGTTCTCGATGATGAGAGCGACAGCGAAGGAGGTCATCATGGGCATGGTTCAGCACATCGAAACGGCGTTTCCCGGATGCAATGACAAGGTCGTGTCGGCGCTGGTCGCAGGGCTGGAGCGGGAGTTCGGGCGCGGCGCGGCGGAAGGCCTGGCGCGTCATTTCCTGGAGGCCGAGGAGGTGGATTTTCGGTGGGATGCACGGAGCGGGGAGCGCTGGCTGGGCGCCTATGAGGCCCACGATGACGCAGGATTGGAACTGTACCGGGTCGCCATCTGTGGGTGCCTCGACGGGGAGTGGTTCACTGCCATCATGCTCGTGGATGGCGAGGGGAATGCCCATGGCATGACCGGGTGCCGTGTCGCCCTGGATCGAACGGAGGCGCGCGATGGGATGCTCCACGGGCACTGACCGACAGACAGTTCGGCTGGAGAGGCGGCGTCGGTTCGGCGGCGTCTCTCCCCCTTTTTTGAGGCGGAAGGAGAAGGGAAAAGGGAGGAAGGGGAAACAAGATAAAGGCAGTGTCTCGCGACCCCTGCCAAGTCCTTGTCTGCACATCCTTTTTTCACAAGACAGGCGATCGCGACCGCGAGACAGTCAAAGCAGGAATGGCCGAAATCACCCATTTTCTGCCCGAAATCGGGAGACTGAGGCACGTTGTGATGTCTAACGACGATTTTACCCCCAGGCTCGGCAGCCAGCGCGGCAAGGATGGCAAGAAGGTCGTCAAATATGGCGGCCGCATCCGCGCTGCCGCACGCCTTGCCGGCACGAAGACCGGAGTCCGCACGCGACGGTTCGACGGCAGTCGGATCGGGCGCGGCGCGAGCATGGGGCGATTGCTGTCGAGCCGCGATCGGCTCGCGGGCTTTCGCGGGCGCCGTGCCGTGGTGAAGGCGAGCCTGATCCGCCTGGCTGGCAAGGGCGGCCAGGCCGCCCGCGCGCACATGCGCTACATCCAGCGCGACGGGGTGACGCGCGAGGGCTTGCCGGGCGAACTTTACGGTCCCGACACCGACCGTGCAGATGGCGGTGATTTCCTGAAGCGGACTGCCGGCGACCGCCATCAGTTTCGCTTCATCGTCTCGGCCGAAGACGGCGCGGAATATCCCGATCTCAAGCCCTATGTCCGGCGACTGATGACCCAGGTCGAGCAGGACCTCGGCACTAAGCTGGACTGGGTCGCCGTCGACCACTTCAATACCGAGCGTCCACATACCCACATCGTGCTGCGCGGGGTCGATCACCAGGGCGACAATCTGGTCATCGCGCGGGAGTATATTTCGCACGGATTTCGCGAACGCGCCTCAGAGCTTGTGACGCTCGATCTCGGCCCTCGTACCGATCATGAGATCGAGGCGCGCCTGCGCCATGATGTCTATCAGGAACGGCTGACCGCGATCGACCGCCGGCTGGTCCGCCGCATGGACGTCGACCGAACGGTGTCGCCGGCCAACAATGATCCCTTCCAGCAATCGGTCGCGGCGGGACGGCTGCGCAAGCTCAAGGCGATGGGTCTCGCCGACGATGTTGGTGGCGGACGCTACAGGCTTGCCGAGGGACTGGAGGAAACGCTTCGCCGGATGGGTGAGCGGGGCGACATCGTCCGCCTCATGCAGCGTGAGTTGACCGCCCGCAGGCTTGACCGTGCCGGCGTCGAGCAGGTCGTGTCAAATGACCTTCGAGAACCGATCGTCGGACGGGTGATCCAGCGTGGCTTTTCCGATGAGCATCGCGACCGGCATTATCTGATGGTCGACGGGGTCGATGGCCGGGTCCATTATGTCGATATCGGCCGGGGCGATGCCACGCCATCGGTTCCCGAAGGATCGACGGTACGGGTCGCCCCGTCGCGGATCGAGGCGACCCCGGCTGATCGCACCGTCGATGCGGTCGCCCGCGCCAATGGCGGGCGCTACTCGATCGACCTGCACCTGGCGCACGATCCGGGTGCCAGCGAGGCGTTCGCAACCAGCCATGTCCGGCGGCTCGAGGCGATGCGGCGCGCGGGCACCGGACCCGAGCGCCTCGCTGATGGAAGCTGGACGATAACCGTCGATCATCTTGCGCGCGCCGATGCCTATGCGAGAGCCCAGCAGCGCGACCGGCCAGTCACGCTGGAATTGCTGTCGCGGTCCCCGGTCGACGAACTGGCAGTTAAGGAAGCGCCGACTTGGCTTGATAGTGCGCTTGCCGAGGGTGGTCATGGCGCCGTGCGCGACGTGGGATATGGGCGGGAGGTGCGGACCGCGCTCGCGGCGCGGCGGCAGTGGCTGGTCGAGCAGCAACTGGCGGACGAAGAGCAGCCTGGGTTTCGCTACCGGGGCGGCGCGCTGGACAAACTGCGGAGACGTGAATTGCAGCACGCCGGCGAGCGGCTCGGCGACGAAATCGGGAAACGGTTCGAACCCGCGCGGATCGGCGAGCGGGTCGAGGGAAAGATCGCCCGTCGAGTCGACCTGGAAAGTGGGAGTTTCGTTGTTGTCGAGCGATCGCGGGACTTCACGTTGGTGCCGTGGCGCGACGTGCTTGAGCGCAACATCGGTAAGACGGCATCCGGCATCATGCGGTCAGATGGGATCAGCTGGCAGTTTGGGCGTGGCCGATCTGGGCCGGTGATCTCATGAAGATGCCGGTACATTGCCCATTCCCGATTCTATCGACAGCCCTCATTTCAAAATCCCACTGCCGGGCTGTTGATTTCCACTGAGAAGTGATGGAGTGGATCCCCCCTCCTGCCGGCATCGGATGTGCCAATGTATGTTTCCGAAAGTCACAGCAGAGGAGAAGGCATCCATGGGCGAAGTTAGCATTATGGCTCATCGGTCCGAACATCGGATCGTCGTGAAAGTCACCGCCAGGGTCACGCTGAATTGCGCCATTTTGGCTCTGGCGGATAACCTGTCCACCTAAATCCGGTCGGCGCAACGCACCGGATCGAGAAATTGGACCGTATTCTAATGGTCTCCATCCGGGTACAGACCGGGCCCCATATCGGAGAGGACGATATCATCCGTTGGGAGGATTGCCATCCACGGCATGACCATGGCCCCAGGGTCTGATAAAAGACCCTGATGAACGAGCCATCGGTCCCCTATACATTCATCGCTAGCGGCGCGAGCGCGGAATTGTTCGACATTGGCGGGGGGCAGGCGCTCAAGCTGTTCCGAGGCAGCGTGTCGGACGAGATGATCGCACGCGAGGCCGATGCGTCTGTCCATGCCGCATCATGCGGCGTGCCGACGGCTGCGGCGATCGGGCAGTATAATCATAACGGACGGCGGGGAATCGTCTATCCGCGGCTTGAGGGCGTAACGGTTATGGACTGGATCCGCCGCAATCCGGTGCGGGCAGGGTGGGCGCTGAACCAGATGGGTGAAGTTCATGCCGCTATGCACCGGGCAAAAGGCGGGGCGTTGCGGTTGCTGAAGCAAGTGCTGGCGACTGATATTGCCTATGGGCCTGCGCCCAACGCGCTGCAAAGCGCCGCCATCGCCTATCTGGAGACCTTGCCAGATGGCGACGCGCTTACCCATGGCGATTTCCATTTGGGCAATGTCATGATGACGCCCCAGGGGATGATGGTGATCGACTGGTCGAAGGCGGCGGCGGGGCATCCGGCGGCCGATGCGGTACGATCCGAAATGCTGATGCGCTTTGGCATCGGGCCGTGCGACTGGGTGACGAACCTGTGGCGCGACTGGGCCGCGCGGCAGTTGCGCAGAAGCCATACGGCATCATCCGGCGTCACCGCCAGCGATATCGATGCGTGGCGGCCTGTCGTAGCGCTGGCCTGGCTGCGGGCGCGCGATGCCACCGGTCGGACGCGGGCTTTCAGGCGCTATCTGGAAAGGGCGCTGCGTGGCAGCGGGATAGGCAGTATCGCCTGAACCGCAAAGGAAACGGGATCAATTCGATTCAAAAAGATCGCGGGTAAAGACCTTGCCCGCTACATCCGCAACATCGTCCGTCATGCGGTTGGCGATGATGATGTCACATTCCTGCTTGAACGCTGCCAGATCGCGCACGACGCGCGAACCGAAAAATGCTTCTTCCTGCATCACCCGTTCGTATATCAGGACTTCGATGCCCTTGGAACCTTACCTCGGCGAAACTCGCTCTGATCGCTCCACGTGCGATGCAGAATCACCGCGAGCTTGCGGGCGACAGCGACGCGGGCCTTTGCCATCCCCCGCCGCTTGGCAATGCAGGGGCAGATCCTCCGGTTGTTCCTCAAAAGAAACAGACGGCTCGGGTTCACTTGCCCTCTGGCCATAGCTGCCGAATAGTCTTATGGCCGAAGCGAGCCAGCAGGGACGAGTATATGTCGAAAAAAGCTATAGTTACCGGGATCAGCGGCCAGGACGGCGCTTATTTGGCCGAAAACCTCCTTAACCGGGGCTACACAGTTTATGGAACCTACCGCCGGACCAGTTCGGTCAATTTCTGGCGGATCGACGAACTTGGGGTCACCAATCATCCGCAGCTCAAGCTTGTCGAATATGATCTTACCGATATGGGATCGGCCATTCGGCTGATTGAAACCTCGGAAGCGACAGAAATCTACAATCTTGCCGCGCAAAGCTTTGTCGGGGTGTCGTTCGATCAGCCTATCACGACGGGCCATATTACCGGTTTGGGCGCGGCCTATCTGCTTGAAGCAATCCGTACGATAGACAAGGATATACGCTTCTATCAGGCATCGACGTCGGAAATGTTCGGAAAAGTCCAAGCGATTCCACAGACCGAAGACACGCCTTTCTATCCGCGTAGTCCCTATGGTGTGGCCAAACTTTACGCGCATTGGCTGACGGTCAATTACCGCGAAAGCTTCGATATTTTTGCCACTAGCGGTATCCTGTTCAATCACGAGTCGCCATTGCGTGGCCGCGAGTTTGTGACGCGCAAGATCACCGACACCGTGGCCAAGATTGCTCAGGGCAAGGCGAAAGTGCTTGAACTGGGCAACCTCGATGCAAAGCGAGACTGGGGCTACGCCAAGGATTATGTCGAGGGCATGCGTCTCATGCTGCAGCATGACACGCCCGATACCTACGTGCTGGCCACTAACCGGACCGAAACGGTCCGGCATTTCGTCGAACTCGCCTTTGCTCAGGTAGGCATTTCACTCGAATGGTCAGGCAAGGAAGAAAATGAGGTCGGCGTCGATCCGCAAAGCGGAGAGACCCGTGTCCGCATCAATCCGGCCTTCTACCGGCCTGCGGAAGTCGATTTGCTGATCGGCGATCCTTCGAAGGCGGAACGGGATCTTGGATGGACGCCTACGGTTCAGCTGGAAGAACTCGCCCGCTTGATGGTGGAAGCCGATATGCGGCGCAACGCGGCGGGTTGGTCCTTCTGATGCGTGTGGCGCTGACCGGGGCGACCGGATTTACCGGTCGTTTTGTTGCCGCCGCCCTCACAAAGATGGGGGCAACCCCGGTTGCGCTGAAAGCAGACTTACAGGACAAGGACGCCGTTGATCGCGTCGTTGCGGAGACCGAATTCGACCGGCTAATTCACCTGGCGGCGCATGCGTTCGTCCATACTTCCGATTGGGCCGCTTTCTATGCCGTCAATCAGCTCGGCACGTTCAATCTCCTCGATGCTGTTTCGCGGAACAAGGCGGGGGCTCGCTGTATCATTGCATCGAGCGCCCAGATTTATGGCCCCAACGCCCAAGGGTTGATAGCCGAGGACGCGGCGCCCAATCCCGCGAACCACTATGCGATCAGCAAATATGCGATGGAACAGGGCGGGAGGCTTTGGGGCGACCGGCTCGATATCGTCGTGACGCGACCGTTCAATTATACAGGTGTCGGGCAGGATACAAAATATCTGGTGCCCAAGATCGTCGATCATTTTCAGCGCCGTGCTCCGGTCATTGAGCTTGGCAATACATGGGTGCGCCGCGACTTTGGTGATGTGCGTTCGGTTGCCGACGCCTACGCCGGTCTGGTGATGGCGGCGACCGTACCGGCGACCGTCAACATCGCGACTGGACATGTCTCTTCCATAAGCGATATCATTGAAAAGCTGAGCGCGTTGAGCGGTCACCACATCGACGTCGAAGTGAACCCGGCATTTGTACGCAAAGGCGATGTGGAAGTGCTGGGCGGTGACGCAACGCTTCTGCGCATGACCTTGCCTGGCTGGAGTCCCCGTTCGATCGACGATACCCTGCGATGGCTTTATGAGGCGGCCGGTTGAAAGGTGGATATCTATCGAGACGGATCGGGTCTATATACACAGCTTGGCTCAATCATGGGTCTTGAGTTTTGGCAGCGCCGCTATGCGACGAATATCCAGCGTCTATGATGGGCGCCGCAAATTGATGGTCGATCAATGATAAGCTTCAGGAATGTTTCAAAAACCTATCATATTCGGAAGTTTAGGAAAGACGTCCTTAATGATCTGACCTTTGACATTCCCACCGGAAGCAGTCTGGGCATCTGCGGCGCGAACGGGGCGGGCAAATCAACCTTGATGCGCCTGATTTCTGGGGTCGAGTCACCCACTTCAGGGCGGATCGAGCGGAGCGTTTCCTGTTCCTGGCCGATTGGCTATTCGAGCTGCTTCCAGTCCAGTCTGACGGGCGCTGACAATGCGCGGTTTATCGCTCGAATATATGAGAAGGACATCGATCAGCTTCTGGCCTATGTTGAGGATTTCGCTCAGCTGGGGCCATATTTTCATCAGCCTATCTACAGCTACTCCGCAGGCATGCAGGCGCGTCTGGCATTCGGCATTTCGCTGGCGATTGAATTCGACTGTTATTTAGTCGATGAGGTGACCGCCGCCGGTGACGACAGGTTTCGGCAGCGATGCGAAGAAGCTTTGCATTATCGCCGCGAAACCGGCACGTTGTTGATGATAAGCCACGATCCTCATACGTTGCGAAATTATTGCGAGCGCGGCGCGGTGCTGCATCAGGGTCAATTGACTTTCTACAGCTCGATTGATGAAGCCATCGATGTTCACATGCACAACCAAGCAGCGCATTAGGCGGTGGGGACATTTTAGTGTCTGATTTGAAATTATCAGTCATGAGTTGCTGATCTTGCGACACGGCGGGCGAAGAGCTGGATTGAGGCGATTAAGAGCCATGCGGCTGACAATGTGATGTTCTGTTCGAAATCCTTGGCGAGCCGCCGGTTTCGTTTCAGCCGCGCTAGCGTTTGCTCGACGCCCCTGCGCCGAGGCAACACCGCAACCCCCTTCACTGTATCGAACCTCTTGACGATCTCGCTTGTTCATTTGCCAAGACGGTGCAGAGCGCACTTGAGCTTCTCTCCGGCATAGCCGCCATCAGCGAAGATATGGCGAAGCCAGGGGAGGCGCCGGATGATTTCGACCGGCACCGGCGACGCACCGCCACGGTCCTGAATGTCGGCGGTTTGGATCACGGCTTGGACGATTCCCCGTGATATTGGAAAAGATGTGGCGCTTGCGCCCGTTGAACTTCTTGCCTGCGACATGATCGCGAGCCGCCCCCTCGCTTTTCGAGGCTTTTACGCTCTCACTATCGATTACGCTGGCGCTGGATGAAGGCTCGCGGACGCTCGCCAGATCGGCTTGGCCTCAAGGATATCGCGGCATTTCAGATCTACCTCGTGTCATAGAGGAAATCCTCCCAACTCCTAATCTACGCTGGAAAATGATCGGTTGCAGCGCTGCAGGCCACCATGCGCACTCATCTCCCAGATCCTCCAGGACGCCGCAACATCCATAGCCCTGCGCCCCCGGCAGCGGGCGCGCTCAATCCGGCTTCAATAAGGTCGCGTACAACGCATGGACGCCAGCGTTCCGCTGAGCGACCTCATATAACCCTCCGGATTCGTATCCGTCCAGCGAGGCGCACCTTGTCGTGAGACGCGACCACCATGTGAGCCGGACTTTCGAAGCTTCAGCCCGTCGCATTAGCAGCTGGACACCTCGAATAACCGGGTGATTTTGGTCTGATGGCGTAGGAAGGGGCACGCGGCGCTGATGAAAGGCGGCGTTTCGGCTGCATTGGCGGCGTGATCGC
>JAESGL010000660.1_pt1 | contig 10923 bp, 13 predicted proteins | sample 9269711 | NCBI WGS metagenome assembly JAESGL01 (sample SAMN14515918, study PRJNA621676) | algae metagenome | isolation source: Kastovskya adunca ATA6-11-RM4 and co-occurring heterotrophs from soil and... | place: Chile: Atacama Desert | collected 2011-06-27
GCGAACAGGAACAGGAGCTTGCCGCCATCGACGGCCTTGCCCGCGGTGGAGCCGAACAGGGCGCCGATGACGCCGGCGGTCGCATACATGCCGCCACAGCGCCATTTGACGTTATGCGCCTTGGCATGACCGATCAGGCCGGTTGCAGCGTTAGCGGCCACCGCGAACGCGCTCGTGCCGATGGCGAGGTGGGCGTTGGGCACGCGCACCAGATAGACCATGAGCGGCACGGCGAGGATCGAGCCGCCCCCGCCGACAAGCCCGAGGGTAAAGCCCACCAGGCTGCCGGACAGCGCGCCCAACAGATACTGGAGCGGTTCGAGGGTCATGCCGCTTTGCCGATCTCATGCGGGGCCGCCATCCACTCATGGCCTTTCAGCATGGCCTGCCAATAGATCGGGGGCAGCATCCGCTCCTTCAGGAACCAGGCAGCTCGCGTCGGGCGCGTGCCGTTCAGGAGCCACGACGGAAAGCTGGGTAGCAGTTTCCCACCATAGCCGAACTCGGCGAGGACGATCTTGCCACGCTCGACCGTGAGCGGGCACGATCCATAGCCGTCATAGTCGACAATAGGTGGCTTGCCATCGAGTGCGGCGAGCGCGTTGACCGCCACCACGGGTGCCTGCTTGCGGGCTGCCGCAGCCGTCTTCGCATTACTGGTGCCAGCGGCATCACCCAGGCCGAAAACATTGTCGTACCGCTTATGGCGCAGCGTCGCTTCATCGACCTCAACGAAGCCGTTTGCCGCCGCGAGCGGACTTTTGGCGACGACATCATGCGAAACCTGAGGCGGCACGACATGGAGCATGTCGAACTCGCGTTCGACCCGCTCGCTGACGCCGTCCCGCTTGCGCTCGAAGGTGGCAATACGCCGATCGGCGTCGACCGCGACGAGGTTGGATTCGAGCCTAAGGTCGATCCCATACTTCTCGACATATTCCATCAGCGCAGGGACGTAGGTCGCGACGCCGAATAGCGCCGCACCGGCGTTGTGAAATTCGACGTCGATCGCGGGGAGCACACCGTGATCGCGCCAGATGTCGCAGGACAGGTACATCGCCTTTTGAGGCGCGCCGGCGCACTTGATCGGCATCGGCGGTTGCGAGAACAGCGCGCGTCCCCGCTGCAATTCCTGGACAAGCCGGTAGGTGTAAGGTGCCAGATCGTAGCGGTAATTGGACGTGACGCCGTTGCGGCCCAACGCCTCGGGAAGCCCCGCGATCTTATCCCACGCCAAACGCAGGCCGGGAGCGACGATCAGGACACGGTAGGCGATCGTATCCCCGTCTCCCAGGGTGATCGCCTGACGCTCGGGGTCGATGGTGATCGCAGGCAGCCGGATCCATTCAACGCCCTTGGGCATGACATCGGCTTCGGCCTTGCGGGTCTGCTCGGACGTGAAGACGCCCGCCCCGACCATCGTCCAACCCGGCTGATAATAATGGTCCCGGGCCGCATCGACGACAGCGATTGACACCTTGGCGTTGCGCTTCAGGATGCTGGCGGCTGTTGCGATGCCCGCGGCTCCGCCTCCGATGATGACGATGTCGTAGGTCATTTGCCGGCCCCTTCGGAACGACGGGCCAGCGCCGGCTTCAGATCGGCGAGATCGTACCCGGCTGCCTTGGCCTGACCGATGATCGTTTCTGGATCGGCATGATCCGCCTCCGCCAATGCCCAAAGGGTAGCCGCCCGCATGCCGCTTCGGCAGAAGCCGAGCGTCGGTCCCGGCAGCGCAGTCAGCGCTTCCTTCATCCGGTCCGCATCGGCATCGGTCGCCTTGCCCGGCACGATCGGGACATGGGCGAACGCAAGGCCGTGTTCTTCGGCGATCCGGGCCATCTCGTGTGCGCTCGGCTGTCCCTGCTCCTCGCCATCGAGCCGGCTCGAAACGATCGAGCGAAACCCCGCCTGTGCGGCGGCAGCGACATCATCCCGGGTGAGCTGGGGAGCAGCCGAGAAGGACGGTGTGATCTTCTTGAAGGCCATGTGACGTCTCCTGTCCGGTCATGCCGAACGGCGTGGGATGAGTGCGAAGCGGTGGATGGCTGCGCCGAGCGCCATCGCAGCGATGAAGAGCAGCGCGGGGGCAGGCTGGATCGCGAGTGCGGCGATGGCGGGGCCTGGGCACAAGCCGACAAGGCCCCAGCCTATGCCGAACAAGGCGGCGCCAGCGATGAGGCGCGCGTCGATCGGCGACGTGGCGGGCGTATAGAACTGCTCCGCGACGATCGGCGTGGAGCGCCCACGCACGACGAGCCAGGCTATCGCCATCGGCAGGATCGCTCCCGCCATGACGAAGGCGAGGGTCGGATCCCAGGCTCCGGTGACGTCGAGAAACGCACGTACCCGGGCAGGATCGATCATGCCGGAAACGGCGAGGCCAGCGCCGAACAGCGTGCCGCTGACAAGCGAAAGGATGCCTTGCCGCATCACGCTACCACTCCCGCCAGGCGCATGAGGGTCACGGTGGCGATACCGGTCGCCATGAACGTACCCGTCGCGACGATAGACCGCGGCGACAGGCGCGACAGGCCGCAGACGCCGTGACCGCTGGTGCACCCTGCGCCGAGCCGCGTACCAATCCCGACGATCAGCCCGGCGACGGCGATCAGCCCGAGCGACGTCGGGAAGCGGGCTTCCACATCCCGATTGGCCGCAACAAGGGCTGCACCCAGGGGCAGCCCCACTGTAAACAGGAGTGCCATCATCCAGGGCGCGCCTCCTTGGGAAAGGCCGAGGACACGGGCGAACATGCCACTGACCCCGGCGATGCGGCCGTTGCCCAGTAACATGATCGCCGCAGCGACACCGATCATCAGCCCACCGATAAAGCCGGCGAGCGGCATGGCATGGGGAAATCCGGGCATCACAGCGCATCCAGTGGGATCTTGAGGTAGCGGGTGCCGTTGGCTTCCGGCTCCGGCAGATGGCCGCCGCGCATATTCACCTGAACTGAGGGCAGGATGAGCTTGGGCATCGACAGGGTGGCATCGCGACGGGTGCGCATCGCGACGAAGTCGTCTTCGTCCACGCCTTCGTGGACATGGACGTTGCCGACGCGCTGCGCGCCCACGGTCGTCTCCCAGACATACTGGTCGCGACCCGCAGCCTTGTAGTCGTGACACAGGAACAGCCGCGTCTCGTCAGGCAACTGCATCAGTCGGCGGATCGAGCGGAATAGCTGGCGCGCATCACCACCGGGGAAGTCCGCGCGTGCTGTGCCGTAATCCGGCATGAAAAGGGTATCGCCGGTGAAGACCGCGTCGCCGATGACATAGGCCATGTCGGCGGGGGTGTGCCCCGGCACATGCAGCGCGATGGCCTCGATGTCGCCGATCGCGAAACGATCGCCATCGTCGAACAGGCGGTCGAACTCGGAGCCGTCGCGTTCGAAGTCGGTGCCGGCGTTGAAAATCTTGCCGAAGACGTTCTGTACGCGAATGATCTCGCGGCCGATCGCGAGCTGACCACCCAGCGCCTTCTGCAGATAGGGCGCCGCAGACAGGTGATCGGCATGAGCATGGGTCTCAAGCAGCCAGTCGACCGAAAGGCCGTGCTCCCGCACATAAGCGATTACCACATCCGCCGACGCCGTCTTGGTGCGACCGGCCGCAGCGTCAAAATCCAGCACACTGTCGACGACCGCGGCCTTCCGCGTGGCAGGGTCCCAGACGACGTAGGTCGCGGTGTTGGTCGGCTCATCAAAGAAGGAATGAACGACCGGCGCTCCTGCCGCCTTCGCACGTTCAATCTGCGCAACTGCCTCGCTCAACGCCGATTCCACAATTGCCTCCGTTTATCGATTTCACGGTTTATGTAGTCGTGTAACCCACTTGCGTCAACGGGCGCCCCGTGCCATCTGAAAAACATGGAAACGATGGATGCAGACGCACCGCGCTCGTTGCGTATCGGGGACGTTGCCCCGAATTTTACCGCCCGCACGACGCAGGGCGAAATGACGCTCGATCAGTATCGTGGTCGCTGGGTCGTGTTCTTCTCGCACCCGGCTGATTTTACGCCGGTCTGCACCAGCGAGTTTGTAGCCCTGACCAAGGCCGCACCGCAATTCGAGGAGCTGGACTGCGCCTTGCTCGGGCTGTCGGTCGACAGCCTGTATTCGCATGTCGCCTGGTTGCGTGCGATCAAGGATGTCTTCGGCGTAGAGGTGCCGTTTCCGGTCGTGGAAGATCCGTCGATGGCCGTGGGTTACGCCTATGGCATGCTCGACGAACAGGCCGGCGATGCTTCAGCCGTGCGTGCGACCTACTTCATCGATCCCGAGGGCATTATCCGTGCGCTCAACTGGTATCCCATGAACGTCGGGCGATCGGTCGACGAGATGCTCCGCACGGTGAGGGCGCTGCAGCGATCGGCCGATGGGCAAGCCTACATGCCGGCCGATTGGCAGCCGGGTGACGATGTTCTGCTGCCGCCTGCCCTGCCGGGCAACGCCGGTGCAGACTGGTTTCATCAGTTGAAGGCCGATCGATGACGGCGATCCATCAATCCCGCGCGATCGCGGACACGGCGGTTGAGAAGCTGCGGGTGTTCGCTCAGCCCCAGCGTCTCATGATCCTGTCCTATCTGCTCGGCGGTGAGCGTCAGGTTGCGGACATAGAGGCTGCTACCGGCGTGACCCAACCGGCCCTCAGCCAGCAGCTTGCCGAGCTGCGCCGCGCCGAGCTGGTGAAGACGAGACGTGAAGCCAAGCAGGTCTACTACCGTCTTGCCGATGAGGCCGCTGCACTGTGCGTGCGCACGCTGGAAGCGATGTTCGGCGCCGACGATACAGCCGTGGAGGAAGCAGCGCCCGCTCCCCGTCCGGCGCGAGCGCGCGGGGCGTCGGTTACAGCGCGGCCGCAAAACATGGGCGCGGCCATGTTTGCAAGGGTCGGATAATCATTCCGGTTGTGGAAGGAAAATGAGATGCGGTTTCCCATTATCGCAGTTGCCGGATGCCTTGCCGTCATGAGCAGTGCCGGGTCAGCAGGCGTCGCCGCTCAGCAACCCGTGATTGCCGGATATGGCAAGATCACGCCGATCGAAGGCGCCTTGGAGCGGCCGGATCGCTCCCTGCGCTATCGCGTACTGTTCAGCGTGACGAAGGCGGCGTCATCTCCCGACAAGGTCAATCCTTCGCTGGAGAAGGTCGCACGCTTCCTGAACCTGCTCGGGGCGGACGGCGTGCGGCCAGCACAGGGAGATGTGGTCGTGATCGTCCACGGCCCGGCGACGCCGATTATTTCCGAAGATGGGGAATATGCGACAAAAACCGGTGCTGCGAAGAATCCCAATCTTGCCCTGATAGCGGCGCTGAAACGAGCAGGCGTGTCCGTTCGGGTGTGCAGCCAGGCTTTAGTCGGGAATGGGATCGCTCCGGTTACGGTCGATAAGGCTGTCGAAGTCGACGTCTCGGCTCTCACCACAATGGCGACGTTGCAGATACGTGGTTGGGCGCTGATCCCTGACTGATCGTACCGAACTACTTCCTGTTTTATCATTCCAGTCCGTAACTCGGCCAGTGTCACAACCGTCCGTGGCTGTTGAAAAATACCCTCGACGCTGGCCCCGTCGCCTTGAGATGGCGGTAGAAGCTCCTTGTTATGATGCGTCGATAACCCTTTTTCTCGTTCTGGTCCCGTGAGGAAGTAAACGCCATTCGCGCGAACCTTGCAGCGCAGCCTCGTCAAAGCAGGCAGGCGGGGGAACGCATTTCCTCTATGGCTGCGGGAATCTCGATCTAACCGCTGACGGCATCATTTCATAGGAGATTAGCAAGATTCCTGTGCATGTCGCTCCGCACGGACCTGTGTGTTTACCGCTATTGGATGCGAGCGCATGGAACGGTTTAGCGTAGATTTTGTTTCTACCCCGTCACAGATATCTATAACCTAGATTAGGCATAGGTGCGCGATATGCATCCAGCTTTTTATCGCAAAATTTTAACGTTGGTTGACCTTGATCAAGACGACTTTGAAATCTTGAATAGGCTAATTTGCACGTCAGAGACATATAAACGGCGTCGAGATATTGCTCGTGTTGGTGAGCAGCCATCCTTCCTATGTATCGTTCTTGAAGGATGGGCCGCCCGGTACAGCCTGAGGACTGACGGATCACGTAGGATAACAGGCATCCTCATGCCAGGAGATTTTTGCGGGATTCACGCTGTGAGTGCCGCCGTAATGGATCATGCTATTACCGCGCTTACCACATGCAAGATTGGGAAGATCGAGCTGCGGGAACTGGAGAATGCTTTACGATCAGTCCCGAAGCTCGGTCAGGCGCTATGGCGCTCCAAGCTTATTGAGGAATCTCTTCTGCGAATGTGGCTTCTGAACTCCAAGGATGCAGCCAAATCACTTGCACACCTTCTATGCGAGCTGCATACGCGTGCTTCACAGTTAGGACTGACACAGGGTGCAGCCTGTGAGATTCCGCTGACTCAGGAAGATCTGGGAGATGCCCTTGGGCTGACGGCTGTCCACGTAAATCGTATGCTTCGAGAATTGCGTGAACAAGGATTGGTAGAGTTTTCTAACATGCGATTGACGATACCGGATGTTCCGGCGTTGCATGCCGCTTCAGGCTTTGATCCGCAATATCTTTACTTGAACATCCCTCGATATAGCGAGTAGTTCATCGGGGTCTTGCGCGCTTCCCAACCGTACCAGGTAGCGATCGTATCTACCAACCAGACGTGTTCCCTGCCAAATTTCAAGGGGTTGGGCGTCCTGGATCTTCTCTGCAGCCTCGAACGCGTGGGTATCGTCACGCGCCTGGATGTCCGTCGCTTTTGAGATTTTGTCGTGATCGTTCAGTACGTACACGCGATAGTGAGCCATGACCTGCTCCCGCGATCTGTATCGGTTAGATGATACGCGCACTTAATAGGCTATCCATGTCGGCATCTTAGCGTGCCACGACAGGCTAATCCCCGGCACCTTTAGCAAAATCTGTTCGAGAAAGATACATGTCGGAAACACATTTGCCATCAAAGCGTTACCGACCGATCAGGAGAAAGGCGATGAAAGAGGTTTTTGACGAGCCTTCCGAAACGCAGACCAATCACGGGATCGTGATCGTGGAAGGTCCCGATTCAGTCGATATCGCTCTGACTCCGAAAGCCGCTCTCAGGACAGCCGAGCGGATCAGCGCGGCGGCCGTCGAGGCGTTAGTAGAGCAGGCGGATGCATTGTCGAAGGACAAGCACTGAGGCCATCAGCCGCGTAATGCTGTCACGGGTGCATGCAGCGACCAAACAAGGCCTGTTGGCAATTCGTCAAGTGTTGCTTCACCATGTAAGCGGCGCGGCGTCGCTGTCGTAAGTAAGCGCCTCCCGAAGCCATCGTCCAACGGCATGGTTGCCGGACCATTACATTCTGCCCATTGCAGCCAGAGGTATGGATCATCTGGCGTGGTAAGCATCCAACTTACCTCCACATAGCCGTCCCTGGTGCTGAGCGCACCGTTATGCAGAGCGTGTACCTCAAGTTCGTGGAGAGCCAGCGCTAACGTGGCGGCGTGGGCTGAACCGATCGGGCAGATCGGACCGCTTATCCGGATGCGACCTGTGCCTCCTTCCGTCAGAGCAAGCGACACAAGCGTATGCAGATCATTCAGTTGCGTTTGTGGTTGCAGCAGGAGGTCGCTGATTCGCGTCAGCATTGCGATCCGCGATGCTGCCTCGCGCGCGGAGGCGATCGTCGGCTCATCACCGTCAAGCGACTGGTTGACCAGCGCAGATACGATTGTCAGCATGTTACGTAGCTGATGGCGCGCCTGTTCAACAGTGATGCTGCCATCAGCGGACCAAGCGTTGGCCATATCATGTTCGATGCCGGCATGTCCGTTTACGACGTCGAGCGCGTGTGAGAGGTGGATTGCAAACGTGCTGTCCCCCTGCCCCGCATCATCGATCATGGCGAGAGCCTTACGTACTAGCGATACTGCCGTTTGTTCGTTTGCTGTCATAACGGTCATCGACCCATCCATGTTCAGTCTTCCGCTTTATGCGCGACCTCGCAGGACGCGGCGACATTGTTCAGGGTGTTTTTGAGCGCTGACACCGTGAACGGCTTGGCCATAACGGATGTGCACCGGTCCGAGCTATATCGCGCTTCCAGGCTTGCAGGGCGGTCGCAAAGTAGAACAATCGGCAGATCGGCGTAGAGTGCCCGTATCTCGTTTGCGAGCGTCTCGCCCACCTCGACATCGCCGGAGAGATCACAGTCGATCACCACTGCATGGTAATGTCCTTGCGAAACCCGAACCTTGCCGAGCGCCTCGGTGCCATTTGCCGCTTCCTCAGCGACGAAGCCGTTCTCGGCCAGCGCTTCGCATGCGAGCAGCCGGATCGTGGCATCGGCCTCGACCAGGAGAACTCGCTTCGTGTTGCCGGCATCAAGGACGTCCCGCACCTTTTGGCCGAGCGCGGCCGGGCTGAACGGCTTGGCGATCAGCTCCACGCCCGCATCGAGGCGCCCGCCGTGGACGATCGCGTTGCGGGTGTAGCCCGAGGTGTAGAGCACCTTCAGCTTGGGGAACAACTTACGCGCTTCATCGACCAGCTCGCGACCCGACATGCCGGGCATCACGACATCGGTAAACATCAGATCGGGCGGTTGCTCGGAACGGCCAAGCACGCGGAGCGCGGCCGGACCGTCGTGCGCCTCGACCACCCTATAGCCGAGATCGCGCAGGCAGTCGGCGGAATAGGCGCGCACGTCGTCGTCGTCCTCGACGATGAGAATGAGTTGCCCGCTTGCCCGGTCTGGCTCGGCAGGCATGACTGCCTCCTCTTCAGCAGAGCCGCTCAGCAGGCGTGGGAAATACACCTTGACTGTGGTACCCTCGCCTTCCTCGGAATAGACCTTCACGTGTCCGCCCGACTGTTTTACAAAGCCGTAGACCATCGAGAGGCCGAGCCCGGTGCCCTTGCCGACCTCCTTGGTTGTGAAGAACGGCTCGAACGCGCGCGCGATCGTCTCTTTGTTCATACCGGAGCCGGTGTCCGTGACAGACAATACCACGTACTGACCCGGCGCTACCTCCGCGTGAGCTGCGGCATATTCCTCGTCGAGCCGGACGTTGGCTGTCTCGATCGTCAGCTTGCCGCCTTTGGGCATCGCGTCGCGCGCGTTTACGGCCAGGTTGATAATCGCGCTTTCAAGCTGGTTGGGGTCGGCTTCGACCGTCCACAGGCCAGGGCTCGTTATCACTTCCAGCCTGACCTGCTCCCCAAGCGTTCGGTTCAACATCTCGGAGACGCCGCCCACGACCCTGTCGAGGTTGAGCAGCCGCGGCGAAAGCGGCTGCCGTCGCGAGAAGGCCAGCAGCCGCTGGGTCAGCGCTGCCGCCCGTTCAGCCCCCTTCAGTGCGTTGCCCAGCGCGCGTTGCACCTTGGCGTCGCTGAAGCCGGCCCGCGTCAACGCGCCGCCCGCCATGTCGATGTTGCCGGTCACGACGGTAAGCAGATTGTTGAAGTCGTGCGCAATGCCGCCGGTGAGCTGTCCCACTGCCTCCATTTTCTGCGCCTGCCGCAGCGCCTCCTCGGTTGCCGAGCGACGCGCGATCTCTTCGCCGACACGGCGTTCGAGAGTCGCGTTCACGTCGCGCAGCGCCTCTTCCATTTGCTTGCGTTCGGTAATGTCGATCGCGGTCCCGATGACGCGGATACAGCGTCCGTCATCGGTGAAGATGCCTCTGCCCTTGGCGGCAACCCAGCGAAGGACGCCGTCCTCCTGGCCGATCGTGCGGTATTCCACATCGTAAAGCGCGCGCTGCTCAGGGTCGAGTGCAGCAGCGAAGGCCGCAGCAGTCTGATCCGCATCGTCAGGGTAAAGACCCGCATAATAATCCGCCATGCTGATCGGGCGATCGGCAGAGATGCCAAACATTGCCTTGACTCGAGGTGGCCAGAACAGCGTGCCGGTTTCGACATCGAGATCCCACAGCCCGACCTCAGCCGCCTCGGTGGCAAGCCTTAACTGCTCCTCGCTATCGTGGAGCCGGTTTTCAGCCTTCCGGCGTTCGTCGATGTCAACCACGGAACCGACGTACCCGAGGTATTCGCCGCCCTCACCGAAGCGTGGGCTCGCAGCGTCGATCGCCCAATGATAAGCGCCGGACGCGTGCCGAAGCCGGTACTCGACTCTGAAAGCGACCCGAGCCGCGTTTGCTTCGACAAAAGCTTGTTCAGCCAGTGAACGATCATCCGGATGGGTTGCATCCAACCAGCCGAATCCCTCTGCCTCCGCCTCGGTTTGGCCCGTGAACTCATACCACCGACGGTTGAGGTAGGTGCAAAAACCGGCCTCGTTCGTAACCCACATCATGACGGGAGCATGGTCGGCCATATTACGAAAGCGGCTCTCGCTTTCCTTCAGCGCAGCCTCGCGTGCCTTTTCTTCCGTCAGATCGCGGACCTCAATGATCGTGCCCACCGGCTCCCCGTCGTCTCCCAAGACAGGCGAGGCAGTGAAAGCAACCGGGTAGAAATGCCCGTCCTTATGGACGAACGTCTCCTCTCCCTGCATGCGATCCCGCTCCGGAAACGCCTGGTCAATCGGACACTCCGCCAGCGGATATTGGCTTCCGTCGGGGCGGGTATGATGCACGACATCATGGAGCGGGCGGCCGGACGCCTCCTCCAGCGTGTACCCCGTCAGCGCTTCGGCCGCGTGGTTCATGAAAACGCAGTGCTGGCGATCATCCATCATGAAAATCGCCATCGTGGTATTGTTCAGGATGGCGTTCAGGCGCCGGTTCGGATCGTGCATTTCGATTGTAGCCTTATCAATCGGCGCTTTTCCGCAACGACCTGAGTGCCCTGTCAATGTCAAAGGTATCAATCACACGGCAAAAAAGCGACGCGGGAGACATTGAACAGTGGAGTGAGCGTTATCGGAAGCCCCCCGGGGG
>JAESGL010000661.1_pt1 | contig 10893 bp, 16 predicted proteins | sample 9269711 | NCBI WGS metagenome assembly JAESGL01 (sample SAMN14515918, study PRJNA621676) | algae metagenome | isolation source: Kastovskya adunca ATA6-11-RM4 and co-occurring heterotrophs from soil and... | place: Chile: Atacama Desert | collected 2011-06-27
TGGCGGCGCACATGGTTCGCGCGATCAGAGAGGGGCGATCCGGAGGCGTGCGGGCCTCATATGTGCCACGCCTCTTCGACGAGTATGCTGAGCGCTTTGACCGGCACTTAGACGAGCTTGGATATCGGGTTCCGCAGCTAACTCGCGAGAAGCTGGTCAAGTATATGCCGAATACCAGCACAGCCTCCGTCTTTGACGTGGGCTGTGGCACGGGGCTGGTTGGTGTAGCCCTAAATGGGCTAGTTGCGAATGTGGACGGCATCGACATCTCGGCCAAAATGGTCGAAGTCGCACGAAGGAAGAACGTATATCGAAACGTTCAAGTCGGTGATCTTACCAACATACCAGACAATAGGAACGCCTTCGATGGTCCATATAATGTGATCACGGCGGCTGATGTGTTCATCTATGTCGGCAGATTGGAACAGGTTTTCCCGGCCTTGAGGATGCGTCTGCGTAAAGGCGGTCTACTAATTTTCTCAACCGAGTCTGCTGCCCTGGGAGAGGTGGCCGTACGGGCAAGTGGGCGCTTTGCTCACAACAACCTCTACATCGAGAACATCGCGGCTCAAAACGGGCTTGAGACGGTGGATACTTCTTCGATCACTGTACGGGCAGAGGCAGGAGTTCCGATCGGCGGATTTCTGTATGTCTTGCGTGCGTCTTGATGCTCTGCAGCGACCGCCCGTAACCGGGCGCACCTGTGTCAAACACGCAATGACCTCTTCGGCGCAAATTGCTGAGGCAAGACCTGTATCGGTCGATAAAGGAGGTGGCGGAGAGAGAGTCCGTCGAAGTCAAGCTCTCCGTTGTTCAGGGACGTCCATCAACGTCTTCGGGAGGCTCTGGGAGCGGACGCCGACAAAATCGACATGGTGTTCGTTACCGTGGACCCTGAGCGGGACACGGTTCCGATAATGAGGGACTATGTCGACTACTTCGACAGCGAGATCATCGGTCTTGTTGGTACGCTCCCGGTCCTCGAGGAGTTCGCGGCCTCCCGCTTCGTCTACTTCGACAAGGTGCCCCTCGAGGGTGGCGACTACACGATGGATCACAGCGCCAGCATCTATCTCACCGACGCTGGAGGCTCCTTCGTGGGCACCCTCGACAATGAAGAGCCCTTTGAGACCCGGTTGGCCAAGCTCCGAAACCTACTGAATCGCAGCTGAAAGGTCAGCAGCCACCGCTCGCATGAGAAGGGGGCGATCAAGAAAACCGTCTCAGGCGATCAAGTCTCAAACGTCACCTTTCCAGCCATGTCGAACTCGTAGATGTCATCGCGGAAGCTGACGGTACCCTGGCGATTGGCCCAGGCTGAGATATAGGTCGTGTGGATCTCGACTGGGTTTCGGACGTCAACGTCCTTGCGCTCTCCCGTAGAGAACACGTTCGCCACCTGAGGCTGACCCCAGTCACCGTTGTCGCGCAACACCCAGGTGACGAAATCCTGCACCTGATCCACCCGTACGCAACCGGACGAGTAAAAGCGCGCGTTTTCCCCGAACAAGCCTTTGGTTGGCGTATCGTGCAGATAGACTGCATGAGGATTGTGGAAGTTGATCTTCACGTTCCCCATGGAATTCTGCGGGCCCGGATCCTGCCTGAAGTTGTAGTTCACCGCCTCTTCGGTCTGCCAGTTGATCTCGCTGGGCTGCAGCTCCCGGCCGCTCCCGTCGTAGATGCGGATCAACTGCTCCGTCAGATAGTTCGGGTTCTCGTTCATGTACTTGATGAGATCCCGCCGGATAATGCTCTTGGGCACGTTCCAGTAGGGGTTGAAGTTGATCTGGTGAATGCGGCTCTTGAGGATCGGTGTTTGCCGGTCGATGCGGCCGACCACTGCCGTGTGCGCCGCGCAACCATTCCACCGTCCACCGTCTCGATCGACGCCGCGGGAATATTGACCACCACATAGCGCTCGGCCAACTGGGGCGCCATAGCTTGCACCCGAAGAAGGTTGAGCCTGAGCTGGTGAAGTCGGGTGGCGGCCGGAACATTCAGCGCATACCAGGTTGCCTCATCCACTTGCCCGTTGACGAGCAGGCCATGCCGGGCCTGGAAACGGCGGAGACCGGCATCGGTGGGAGCATCGAACATGTCATCGACCCGCTCGACCATCGGCATGTCCAAGGAGGAGATTAGCCGGCGCTTGAGCGATATTACGGCTGGGCGGGCGTTGCCAAGGATCAGTCCATAGGCCTCTTGCGGCACTTGCTCCCAACCACCAGCAGCAACGAACGGCTCGTAAAGAGCAATGGCATTCTGAAGGTTGTTGGCCGTATCGTAAGAGAGGATAGGCTCGACCGTATCGATCGCCTGCATGGCGGCCACGCTGTTGGCTTCGCGATCGACCTCCTTCAGCGTCCGGCCTCGGGTCATCATGTCCCAAATAGAGGATCCATCCTGCGCCCGAACGTAACTCGGCAGGATCGCGCCTGCAGCAAGTGGAAGGAGCCTGATGAAATCGCGACGCTTCATGTGGTTTCCGCCTGTTGGTGGTGATGATTCGAGAACTATGCCGCGCGATCCTGAACAGAAAATGCCGGGGAGCAGCTCTTCGCAGTTCTTTGAAACGGAGGCGCATCTGCCCGATGCCTAAGCCAGAAAGAAGTGTGAACCTGACCAAGTTGCAGTTGATGCCCCGACGAGTGCTATCCGGATCAGATGCCGTTTATTTAGGAGACTCAGCCACTCGCCTCATGCAAGTCTCGCTCATACAGGGGGATGTGGTGATGGTCTCGGCGGGGCTCAAGCCATCGAAGTTGGTCGCGGCGTCCTTGCTTGCGGTAGCCGGCTTGGTGGCCATCTTCAGCGTTTCCTGGATGTTGCCGCCCCATCCTCCTCAGCCTGACTTCCTCTCAACTGAGGCGCTTGAGGCGGCTTCGCAACTGCATACGCCGTGATCCGCGCATAACCTCGACTACTCCCTCCAGATCAGATCACCACGATGGTCGCACACTCCTTCGAGTTCCAGTTCGATGGTAGCGTGCTCGATGCCGCAGTGGTCGTGTACCGCTAACTTGAGGCGCTCCTTCAGTCTGGTTGCCTTGCCCATGTCCGTCTCGGAAATGGCGACATGGGCTTCCAGCGCGAGCTTGCCTTCTTCCGGTTGCCAGACGTGGAGGTGGTGGATGTCCGTCACGGCAGGTTCAGACTTCAACTGCTTGAGCAGGGCATCGTAGTCGAAATCCTTTGGTGCACTGTCCATCAGGACACCGATGGACTCGCGGATCTCCTTTCCGGCATGGATGAAGATGTACACCGCGATGAGAGCTGTTACGGCGGGGTCCACCCATTGTGCTGCCGATCCCCATATCAGAATGGCGCCGCCGGCCAGCAGAACTCCGACGGTGGCGAGTGCATCTGCGATCATGTGCATGAACGTGCTGCGCACGTTGAGGCTGCCCATCTCCTTGCGCAGCACCCAAGCCGCGAGCAGGTCTTCCACCAAGGCGATCACGCCCACGATGATCATGGTGGTGCCAATCACCTCGCCCGGGTTGAAGAAGCGAGTGACGGCCTCATACAGGAGGTAAAGGCCGATGACGAAGAGGGTGGTCAAATTGATCAGGGCTCCGACTGTCTCGGCTCGGGCATAGCCGAAGGTACGTCTCCGATCGGCCTCTCGTTGCGATATGCGCCAGGCAATGTAGGACACCAGGATCGATCCGGCATCGGAGAAATTGTGGGCAGCATCGGCCAGCAGCGCCAGCGAACCAGAGATAATGCCGCCGGCGAGTTCGGCTACAGTTATCCCAAGGTTGAGCGCCAGCGCGATAAGCAGCCGGCGTCCACGCTTGGGCGACCGATCTGCTGCTGCTCCGCCGTGTGAGTGGCTGCCCATGACTCTCTCCTGAATTCTGTCCAGTGGCACCGTACAATCTCCAGTCACTGGAGGAGCAAGGGGGTGCCAAGTCCTTTCTGCCACCTGAACAGAAGCGCACTGATCAGCCAGCACCCCGGCGTTCTGATTTATCTTCTGTCCGACCCGCTGCAGGTGCGATGGGAGCAGGCTCGATCGTCTCGACAGGGGCCGGTGCTTCGTCTTCCGTTGCAACCGGTGCGTCGATGGGCGCGTCGGGATCGAATTCTTCTGCTACGTTTCAATCGTCATTTTTCGGTTCGGGCAGGGACGGGTCGTTGGGGCGTTCAACAGGCACGGATGTCACCTCCATGAATCGCGAACAACCAGGCTGGCGAGTTCGCTTCTGTGCTGAGCCAATGACCTCGTAGGTGAGCAGTTCCCGACTAAAGCCTCAGGACGAGTGGCGTCCCTAAGTGGCTGGCCTCGAGAAACGATGAAGCTGCGGGTGCCGGCGGGGCTTCCCGTCACCGGATCAGAGGTTGAACGAAGACAAGATGGGGCAGGGGCCTTCGGTACCCTCCGCGCAGTCATGTGCCAGGCGCTCCAGCGAATCTCGGGCTTGCTGAAGATCGGCGATCTTCCTGTTGAGGCCCTCAATGCGTTCCCTGGCCAATGCTCGGGCTCGGCTTCGGTCCTGCCCGGCATCGAGCTCCAGCAGTTCGCGGATCTCCTCTAGGGTGAAGCCCGCCGTCTGGGCTTCACGTATGAACCGCAGGCGCCGGACATCCTCACGGCCGTAGTGCCGAAAACCTCCGTTGCGCGTTGGGGTCTCGAGCAGCCCCTTGCGCTGATAGAAGCGAATGGTCTCAACCCCAACATCCGCCGAGGCTGCAAGTTTTCCGATGGTGAGCGCCTCAGCCCCTTGACTCTGTACCATGGTACAGACCTTATATCAGGGCCAGTGAAGTTTCAAGGAGACGAGAAATGCTGGACAAGAACGCATCGCTGGAAAAAACAGCCGTCCTTTATCGGATGGTGATGCCCAACCATACCTGCCCTTACGGTCTCAAGGCCAAGGACCTGCTGGAGCGCGCAGGCTACAAGGTGGAGGATCATCACCTCACGACCCGCGAACAGACCGATGCGTTCAAGGCTGAGCACGGTGTAGCCACGACACCCCAGACCTTCATCAATGGCCAGCGGGTCGGCGGCTACGACGATCTGCGCCGGTTTCTCGGCAAGCGGGTGGTGGATCCCAAGGCGACTACGTACCGCCCCGTTGTCGTGCTCTTCGTCCTGACGGCCTTGATGGCTGGCGCGGTGAGCTATGCGGTTGCCGGCACGCCATTCACCCTACGTACCCTTGAATGGTTCATCAGCTTCTCGATGGTGGCACTGGCCCTGCTGAAGCTTCAGAACGTGGAAAGCTTTGCCACCATGTTCCTGAACTACGATCTCCTGGCAAAGCGGTGGGTGCCTTACAGCTATATCTACCCCTATGCCGAGGCGGCCGCGGGTGTGTTGATGATCGCTGGCGCTCTGACCTGGCTGTCAGTTCCGATAGCGCTCTTCATTGGCACCATTGGTGCCGTATCGGTGTTTAAGGCAGTCTACATCGACAAGCGTGAACTCAAGTGCGCCTGCGTCGGCGGTTCCAGCAATGTGCCGCTTGGCTTTGTGTCCCTGACAGAGAACCTGATGATGATTGCAATGGCGGTCTGGATGGCGTTGGCCGCCTTTGGGCTCTCGGCCGGCGGCCATGCGATGTAAGACAGCACCCGAGCAGAAAAGGCCGCGGGGTCCACCGCGGCCTTGATCACCTTAGACGACGTCCATGCCGCGGAAGCGCATGAATGTGGTCTGTCCCTCGAGCCCGAAGGCGATGACTTCATAGGTGTCAGGAGGCGTTCCTTCCGGTGCGCCCATGCCGGGTGAACCAAGAGGCATCCCGGGAACTGCCAGGCCGATGACATCCGGCCGCTCACGAAGAAGCTTCTCGACTGCTTGGGCGGGCACATGACCTTCAAGGATGTATCCCCCGATCTTGGCAGTGTGACAGGACCGCAGCTCGGCTGGCACCCCCAGCTCTGTCTTGAAACCTTCCATGTCCTCGAGTTCGGTGACCTCGGCTGCGTTGTGGCCTGCCGCCTGCATATGGGCAACCCAGCCCCCGCAGCATCCGCACCAGGGATCCTTCCAGACCGCCAGATCGAGGTTCTCGCTGGCCATCGCAGGAAAGCTCCAGGCGCTGGCAGCAACAGCGGCGCCGGCCAGGATGATAAAGCTTCGTCGATTGTACATGGGAGCCCCTCGGCCTGTTCTCTGCGTTTCACCGATCATCCTTGGACTATCATATCACGTCAGCCATGAGGCGAGGCCGCCCGAATGGTCGCAGGATATAAGCGGAACGACAGCACGAATTCAGACGTCTGATCCATGGCAGGCACTGCACATGGAGTAGATGGCGCATGGATCACGACCAAAAACCCCAAGACAATGGCGAGGGTAAGGCCAGGGCCGGAAAGCGCAAGCCGCTGGTGATCGGGTTTGCAGGAGGTGTGCTGGCGACTCTGGCGGTGGCTTTCGTGGTCACGCTCATCGTCGTCTATTCTGGTGCCTACAACGTGGCAGCCACCGAGGAGCATCGCTCGTTCGTCCGTTGGGCGCTGGATACCAATTTCCACCGTGCCGTCGCTGGCAGCGCCGACGACCTCGTTGCACCCGAAGGCATATCAGTCGCTGCCGTTGCCGAGGGTGGAAGGCACTACCAGCAGACTTGCGCCCACTGCCAGGGCGGGCCTGGAGTGGATCGAGCCGAGTGGGCACTCGGCATGCGCCCGACGCCGCCGGAACTTGTCCGTGCTGCAACCGAGTGGGAAGTCGAAGAGGTTTTCTGGCTGGCCAAGCACGGCGTGCGAATGACGGGCATGCCCGCCTTCGGGCCCACCCATGATGACGAGACGCTTTGGCAGATTGCAGCATTCGTGGAGGAGTTGCCTGCGATGACACCCGAGCAATACGCAGCGTTGGATGGTGGCATGACACCGATGGAGGACCAGTAATATGCAGATGTCCTATTGGCGGTTCGCAGCCATGATCGCCACCTCCACGGTGGTGATGTTCGGACTGATGTACCTCAACACCTATGCATTCGAGCATGTGTTCTGGAGCGAGACGCGCGCCTGGATGGCGCTGGTGATGGGCGCCACCATGGCGGTCATCATGCTGGGCTTTATGCTGAACATGTACAAGAAGCGCATGGTCAACCTGGCGATTTTCGCGGGTGCCATAGTGGTCTTCGCCTTGGCGCTGTGGCTGGTACGCAGCCAGGTGACCGTGGACGATGCCGAATACATGGAGGCGATGATCCCGCATCACTCCATCGCCATCATGACGAGCAAGCGGGCACAGATATCGGACCCGCGGGTGCGCAAGCTCGCCGATGAGATCATCGAAGCTCAGGAACGCGAGATCGCGGAAATGAGGTTCCTCATCAACGATTTGGAGGGGCGTGACTGATGCAAGCACATCCGAACAGGATTATCACCGTCATTCTAATTGCCATCATCAGCGTTGGGTTGCCGGCCTGCAGTCGAAGTGACGTGCCCGATGACATGATCGATCCGGCCCTCGGCTTTCAGCAACCAAGGGTGATACCGGCGACCGAAATGCTTCCGGACGCGAACATTCCTGCCCTGGACCCGCATACCATGGCCGATGCGCATATTGAGGAGGTCATCGGTGCGGGTCCGCGTTGCACGTTCCACTACACCAGCACCGGTGATCCAGTCCTGGGGATCAGCCAGTCCCCGATCCTGGGGGCCACCGCTGGCGTGGTTATGTTGAACGGTGACTTGATCCCTTTAGAGGCGGGCGTGTCCCAGGATGGAGCCATCGTCGCTTTGGGTGCCGATCCGATCCGTTTCACCATCTTTCCGGTGGAGGCGAGTGAGGTGAACGGAAAGGAGCAGGCACGGTTGATCTTCGAGATCGTTGATCAACTCAGAGTTGGGTATCGCGGCTATTACGGCTGCACAGGTCCGGAAGGTGACATATGAGAACCTACAAGGTTAGCGGCATGACATGCGGCGGCTGCGAGCGTTCAGTGAGCCAAGCGTTGAAGGAGCGGTTCGGGAGTGAATTCGCCGTGGAGGCGAGTGCGGAGCGCGGAGAAGTGAGGGTCAGCGAAGCCGCCGACCCCCAGATCGTAGTCTTCACCATCGACTCCGCCGGGTACACCGTGGACGAGGTGAAAGACGCGTGATGGCCAGGGTGGGCTTGTGCCCCGGCAGACGCTAGTCCGCGATCTCGTCGGCAGCCCGCTCCTCGAGCCAGGCGAACATATCTGCGATCTCCTGTTCCTGGTTCTCGATCACCGACTTGGCGAGCTCCCTGGCCCACGTGTCGTCACCGTGCTCGAGCTGGGCCTTGGCCATGTTCACCGCGCTCTGGTGATGCGGGATCATTCCGCAGACGAAGGCGACGTCGATGTCCTCGGCCATCATGCCGATCATCATCTGCCGGTTCATTTCATCCATGCCGCCCATTCTCTGATCGCCGGCGGTGAGGCAGATCGGAGGTAGCTGGATTTCTCCGGCAGAGGGTCCGGAAGCTCCAGCGGGCTGGTGACCTCCTGCATGCCCAGAGTGGGCATCCTGAGCGGTAGCAATCGAAGCAGAGACGGCAAGCGTCAAGGCGGCAATGGCCGCGGTCTTGAATAAAGTCATTTTGGGTTTTCCTGTTGAGGTTTTGCGAGGTGGATGTGCAAAGCTTAGGAAAACCTGGGAGGGCGGTCGATGCGGTCGCGAGGCCAACTTGTGGCCACCTGCAATTTTATTGGAGCAGGGGTGGAGGAAGGTTCAAACAGCGCGTTTGCTGTGTAGGTCACCGGTAGCGCTGACAAGCAGAGCCCCACTCCACAACAGGCGGGGAGCGCGTGATGGTCATCTAAGCCCACCAGGTCAGTTTGTTGATGATGGCCGTGAGATCCATGATGTGCAGTTGGAGGCGTGACCTGGCTAGCCATCGTGCCGTGATGGAACGTGAGGCTCGCAACGACGGCGATCAGCATAGCGAGCACCAGCCTCACCTGTAACCAGCGCTTGGAATTGATCCTGTCTCTCATCAGCCGCCCTATCATACCGCCGCGCACCTGAAGTTTAGATGGGGCCCCGCTGTCGGAGAGCAATGCCCTTCCATGACAGTTCTTGGTGCACCCTCCCACTGTGGCAAGGTCAATGGGGACGATCAGGAATAGGTCTGGGGATCGACATCCAATCTTCCTCCACTCGTCAGCATGTGGGGAGAATGGCACGAAGGTGCTGACAGCGCTGACTGCAGCGTCGTCAGGCACGACCAGGTGGAAGTCCGGTTCGCCGCCTCTGCTACTGTTCAGTAGCGGCAGGCATGTGCCCCGTCCTTGTCAGCTGGGCAACTGGGTAGCAGCGGTCCATCCGGTCACCAGAATGAGGATCAGCGTGATCAGCCCTGACGAGATGTAAAGCCCTGTTCTGAGCTTGCCGCCCTTCGCCGCTTCGCCGCCGCGAAGATAGACCGCCGTGTGGAGGAGACGGATGGTGAAGTGCAGCCAGACCAACACGGCGAGCAGCCCAGAACTAACGCCGACCAGCATGGCTAACAGGGCGGGTATGACGAAAGGCGTCAGCGCCTCGACTGAGTTCATGTGGGTACGATCGATGCGATAGAGTCTGTTGTCGTCCCGAGCGTCGGCCACTGGGCCACCTAGCGCCCCGGCCATTCCCTTGGAGATACCCGAGTAGAACGCCAGAAGAAGCGACAGCAGGCAGAGACCCAAGACCCCGACGATGCTCGGCCAGTATGCTTCCATCCCGCCCTCCTGAAGATGATGGTATCTAGATGAGCATGAGAAAGCGCGGAGATCACGCTGTTTCTATTGGATGACCTGCAGCCTTCCACTCGGGGAGGCCCTCAGCCATACGCCTGGCCACATAGCCCCTCGCTCGAAGAGCTGCGACCACCTGGTTCGAGAGGACGCAGTATGGCCCTCGGCAATAAGCGACGATTTCACGTGTGGTCGGCAGCTCCCAAAGCCTCGCCTCCAGCTTACCGGGTTCGATGTTTATGGCACCTGGTAGGTGACCGGCGGAGAACTCGTCGGCGGGGCGGACGTCGAGCACCGTCACGCTGTCGCTCTGCATACGCATCCGCAGTTCGGCTGTCGTCACTGGCTCCAGTTCCTCTGGATCAGTGAAGTAGGCGTCGATGATCTCCTGCACAGCCCCCATGTTGTGAGCAGCCAACTTTCGCAATGCGACCACGGCCTCGGTGATCGGCCCCTCCTGCAAGCTGTAGATGATGTTCTTGCCGGCCCGCCGACCAGTGACCAAGCCGCCTTTGCGGAGCTGCTGCAAGTGTTGAGAGACATTGGCGAAGGGAAGCCCTGTTCGTTGCACCAACCTTTCCACTGGGTGCTCCCCCTGCGCCAGTAGTTCGAGGAGTTCCAGCCGATGTTCGCTCGCAAGGAGTCGGGCCAAAGCTGCAAAGTGGCTGTAAAGGGCGCGCTGGGGGCTGTCGCTTGACATTCCGGCTCCACTTCATTCAAGTTCAGCGTTGAATGTATTCGAAGGCAGCGAAATCTGCAATGCGCCCAATGCACCGCCAGGTGGCTCTCCTCGCCACCGCGCAGGCCCTGTTCCAGATTGTCTCAGCGCTGGTAATGACCATCGGCGGGCTTGCCGGCAGCATCCTTGCTCCCTCTTCGGAATGGGCCACCGTTCCCATCGCTGCTATGTTCCTGGGAACAGCGGTATCGACCGTCCCGGCCTCGATGTGGATGACCCGAGTAGGCCGCAAGATCGGGTTTGTCACCGGAGCCAGCCTTGGCACCCTTGGTGGCCTCTCGGCGGCGGCGGGCATGCTCACCTCGTCTCTGGCCCTCTTGTGCCTGGGCACCTTCCTGGCTGGCGCCTACCAGGGGTTTGCCCAGTTCTATCGGTTCGCGGCCTCGGAAGTGGCAGAAGGGGACTTCAAGCCACGGGCGATCTCCTTGGTGCTCGCCGGAGGCGTGGTGGCGGCGGTGCTCGGGCCTTTGCTTGCCCGCTTTG
>JAESGL010000662.1_pt1 | contig 10887 bp, 8 predicted proteins | sample 9269711 | NCBI WGS metagenome assembly JAESGL01 (sample SAMN14515918, study PRJNA621676) | algae metagenome | isolation source: Kastovskya adunca ATA6-11-RM4 and co-occurring heterotrophs from soil and... | place: Chile: Atacama Desert | collected 2011-06-27
TTCTCGGCAGCTTGTCGGCGCTGGATCCCTATCGAAGCCGGTTTCGGATCGAGACCGACGACTTGTCCACGCTCCTTGTCGGCCCGCCGGAAGAGCTGTTCCCGGCCATGCGCGACCTGCATGTCTCTGCATCGCGCAATAACATCCATTGCGTGCTACATGCGACCGTGTCGCGGGGCTGTCCCGGCGAACCGGACGATCCAATCTGCACACCGATCGAAGGTCGCGAGCACGGTGCACCGCTTGCCACGCGCATCGATGCCGCTTTGGCTGCAGCGCAGGGCGCCCCGGTGCTGAACCAGAATGTGGCAGCCCAGCTGTCTTTGTATCCGCTCGGCGCCGGCCACCACATGGATGAGATCTACGGCTGCATCGACTTCCTGAAGCGCTCGGGCGTGTTCGGCAAATCCAAGAACTTCTGCACGACCCTGCGCGGTGATGCGGGGCCGGTTTTTGCGACATTGGGCGAAGCATTCCTCCGCTTCGGATCACCCGAAGGTCATCTCGCGCTTGATCTCACGGTTTCGGCAAACAGCCCGACAGCCATCTGAAGCAGCGCGTTCCGCGCTGAGTGCCCTCTCATGTCCGAAAATCTATCCTTTCCAGCCAAGGTCGGCCCGGCTGTCGTTGCGGTGGGCGTCGTGGTGCTTGCCTGGCACCTTTACGCCGATCTTTCCGGCATCGGCGTCACGACCCTGCCGTCCCCCTTGCGGGTTGCGCAACAGGCGTGGGTTCACCGGCAGGCGCTGTTCGACAATGCCGTGCCGACCGTCCGTGCGACGCTGTTGGGGTTCGCCTGCTCACTGACGGCAGCCCTTCTCTTGTCCGTCCTGATGGACTTCTCCGGGCTGCTGCGCCGTGCCCTGTTCCCAGTTTTTATCATCAGCCAAACCCTGCCGCTGGTCGCCATTGCACCCTTGGTAGTGCTTTGGTTCGGCTTCGGTCTGTTTCCGAAGATCATGTTGGTGGCACTGGTCACCTTTTTCCCAATGCTCGTCGCGCTGGTGCAGGGCTACGCGGCGACGGAAAAGGAGATTGTTCTGCTTCTGCGCTCCATGGGAGCCAGCCGGTGGGGCGTCTTTCGGCTCGCACGCCTGCCGTCCGCCCTGCCGTTCTTCTTTGCCGGCCTGCGCATCTCGATCACCTATGCCGTTGTGGGTGCGATCTTCGCGGAATATGCCGGCGCTGCCCGAGGCCTGGGCATCTATATTCTCAATGCCAAGAACAACTTCCGACCCGATCTGGTGCTTGCCGCCGTGGGTGTCAGCGCTGGGCTGACGCTGATCCTTTTCGGCTTGACGGTGCTGATCCAGCGAGCCGCCATGCCGTGGATCCGCTTTGATCGGGACCCGGCTCCATGACCGCGGCGGCTCGCCTGCAACTCCGAGGCATTCAGAAAGCCTTCGGTGAAACGGAAGTCCTGGCCGGCGTCGATCTCCAGGTCCACGAAGGAGAGTTTGTGTCCATCCTCGGCCCTTCGGGGGCCGGCAAGTCGACGCTGTTTCAACTCCTGATCGGCGGCATCAGACCCGATGGCGGCACGATACACTTCGATCGCGCACCCCTGCACAATGGAACGGCTCGCTTCGCTTTCATGCCGCAACGGGATGCGCTGATGCCCTGGCGGCGCATCCTCGACAACACGACGCTAGGGCTCGAAGTGCAGGGCATGGATCGCCGCGCAGCGCGAGCCAAGGTCGCGCCGCTTTTCGCGGAATTCGGGCTCCAGGGCTTTGAACGTCACTACCCTGCCCAGCTTTCGGGCGGCATGCGTCAGCGGGCCGCTCTTCTGCGCACGATTGTGCAGGATCGCGACATGCTGCTGCTCGATGAGCCATTCGGCGCCCTGGATGCCCTCACCCGCGCGGGCATGCAGCGCTGGCTCCAAACCATGTGGAAGCGTCATCGCTGGACGGCGCTTCTGGTCACCCACGATGTTCGGGAAGCCGTGTTCCTGTCGGACCGCATCTATGTGCTGTCGCCGCGCCCTGCGCGTGTTCTGCACGAATTTCATGTGCCGTTGCCCCGCCCGCGCGACGCTTCTTCATCGAGGCTGGAGGAAGCGAGCCGGATCGAGGCGATGGTGCTCGCCACCCTTTTGACCCCCGAACCTGCCGGAGAACAAAGCTCATGACCTCACTGAACCGTCGCACGGCGCTGATGCTCGGCTTGGCCGCGACCGCATCCTGGACGATCCCCGTAAGAGCGCAACAAGGCAGCCCGGTGAAGGTTGCGCTGGATTGGACCCCAAACACCAACCACATCGGCCTGTTCGTTGCCCGAGACAAGGGCTTCTATGCCGAAGCAGGTCTTGATGTAGAGATCCTGCCATACGGCGACACCAGCGCAGGGGCCCTGATCAGCAACGGCATCGCCGATTTCGGCGTCACGGGCGCACTCGGATTTTTTACGCAAAAAGCAGCCGGTGCAGACCTGAAGGCGGTCTATGCAGTGGTGCAAACCGAAACGGGGCGCCTCGTCTTCAATGCCGACCGCTCTGACATCCAGAGCCCAAAGGATCTTGACGGCCTCACCTATGGCGGCTTCGGCAGCAATTGGGAAAAGGCTCTGATTACGTCGCTGATCCGCAACGATGGCGGGAAAGGCAACTTCGAAACCGTGACACTCGGCACCTCCGCCTACGAGGCGCTTGCCAACCGGGCGATCGACTTCACCTTGGAGGTCTACACCTGGGAAGGGGTCAAGGCGGAACTTGAAGGTCGGCCGCAGCGCGCCTTCCGCTACGCCGACTTCGGAGTGCCAGACCAGCACACGACCTTTCTTGCATCGAGCCCGGATTACCTCGAGGCGAACCCGAAGCAAGCTTCGGCTTTCATTCAGGCAACCCGGCGCGGCTATGCTTTCGCGGTCGACAACCAGGAGGAAGCCGCCGCGATTCTCGTGAATGCCAACAAGGACATGTTCACGGATCCAGCGCTGGTCCGCGCGTCCTTGAAGGCTTTGGTGGAGGGTGATTATCTTGCCCGCGCCGACGGCACGGTTGGCGAAATCGACTCCGCAAAGTTCGAGGCCATGGGTGCGTTCTTGTTTTCGGCCGGGATTCTGCTCGATGCGGATGGACGGCCGCTGGCCGCAGAACCCACCTTCTCTGACTGGTTCACCAACGAGTTCTTTGCCGCTGGCTGACGATCTGAGAGCTCGAAAAAGGAACGGCCGGTCAACGACCGGCCGTTCCTTTATTTCGTGATTGTCACTTCGGCGCTTACTGCGCGCCGAGTGTCACCGGATGCTCATCCGGCAGCGCCTCGTAGCGGTCAACCGGGAAGTTGGCCATGCCGTCGATCTGACGCTCTGTGACGTTCGGAGCCAAGAGGGTTTCCTGATCCGTCACATAAAGCGAGGACAACGGAACCGCTGCACGGTCCTGACCAAGTCCGAGGAAACCGCCCGACGTCACAACTGCATAAAGGCGGTTATTCACGGTGACCACGTCCTCGATGTCGCCGAGGTTGTTGCCGTTGGCGCCCACGATATCGTAGTTCTTGATGTCGTTGACGGTCAGGGCAACGTCCCGTGAGGAAGCGGATCCGACGGCTTCATTGGCACCTTCTCGCGGCTGGCGCTGAGAAACAGCTGCCGTTTCCTCGTTCGAAGGAGCAGGTTGTCCCTCAGCGCGCTGAGCTGCCGCCTGCTGCCCTTCCTCGAAACGAACTTCCGGCTCACCTTCGGCACGGTTGACGCGAACTTGCGCTTCTTCGGCCGTGTACTGGATGCGTGCCTGCTGTTCATTTTCCTGGATCTGCACAACCGGCTGGCCGGAGCGCTGAATCTGGACATTAGCCTCGGTATCGCTTGCCTGGGTGCGAACCTGCGGCTGGCTGTCGCTGACGCGAACCTGCGGCTCGCCCTGCTCCACCAGAACTTCCGGCTGCGCCTGGCTGACATCAACCTGCGGCTGCGGCATGCGCACGGTGATCTGCGGCTGCGGGATTTCCACAGTCACGATCGGCGCCGGCTGATGCACCATGATTTCCGGCTGCGCCTGGTTCACGCTGACGCGCGGATTGGCCTGGCGAACGGTGACATCGGGCTCCGGCACCTCAACCTGAATGGCTGCGGCATTCTGCTCGACAACAACATCGGCGCCGCCGGTCTGCTGACGCTGAGCCACCTGCTGATCAATACGATCAAGCGCTCGGCGTGCACCCTCTGCGTCCTGCTGTTCAAAGGCAAGTACGGCTGCTCGCAGTGGCTCAACGAAAACCACAAGCGTTTGATTCTGCTGATTCTGTGTCTGCTGCTCGACGTTGCGCTGGGCCTGCTGAAGAACTTGACGGCCGCGGTCCATATCGTTGGCGTCGAGTGCTTCGCGGGCCTGCCGAACCTGCTGCTGAACCTGGCGGTAAGCAGCGTTCTGCTGGCCAGCGCCATTAGTCTGAGTTGCCGCAGCGGGCTGTGTCCCCGTGGCGGGCTGTTGTTGCGCAAACGCGCTAGCCGGCGCAAGAGCAGTGGCAGCCATCAAAGCTGCAACATACATCGTTTTCATGGAATAAGCCTCCATTCAATTGATCTGATCTGGATGATTGATGCGGTGACCGTTTGCCAACCGCCTCCCCTCCCCAATAATTGCAGGCGGCTTTTGTTCCCGAATTATTTCATTTCATGAGCGTGCGTGAGCATCTACATTATTGAAGTAGCTCATCCAATCATGAGCTCACTGAGAACGTGATAGCCAATATTGATTTAGAAACATCATCATCTTTGATGTTCCTTTCGAAGATCTGCGCAGTCGCGATCGTTGCAGGCGTCACCTGCAAAGGGGCAGAAGCTCCTTGGATGATCGTCAACGTATAAAGAGGAGGGTCGCGGTCCCTCGAGCGGCACGGCGGCAATTGGCTTGACCTGTCCTAGGCGCCTTTAGGCCGGTGCGTGGCGAGGGTGTCCAGTCCGCCAAGACGGAACCAATAATAGCCGTAAGGATCCAGCACCAGGCGATGCAGGCCCTTCTCGTCGGGCTCGCTGGCCACATCGGTTTGGAAACAAACCATGGTTCTCTGCGGCTCGTCCTTCGCCCGCACGTCGAGCATCAACTCGCGGCGCGTGTCGGACAGATTATGGACGAAAACCGTAGCGCTTTCGTGCCAGTCATAGCGCATCGCCACGATCTGAGGGTCTGTTTCAAACACCACGTAGTCGCCCCAGCCGACCTCCGGCACTTCCTTGCGCAAGCGAGTGGTGCGTTCCGTCCAGTTGAGGAGCGAGTCTTCCTCCGCCCGCTGCTTTGCGACATTGACATCGCAGTAGCCGAACGGCCCGCCCTCGATCACCGGTCGCTGAAGCTCGTCGCCAGCACTGAAACCTGCATTTTTCTCGTTGGACCATTGCATGGGGGTGCGCGCGGCATCCCGCTCGGGCTGGCTCAGATCATCGCCCATTCCGATCTCGTCGCCATAGCGCAGCACGGGTGTTCCGGGGAGCGTCATCATCAGGCTGACGGCCAGCCGCAGGCGCCGCCCGTCGCCGCTGAGCATCGGTGCAAGTCTCCGGCGGATGCCGCGGCCGTAGAGTTGCATGTCTGGCTCAGGACCGAAGGCTTCAAACACGGCAGCCTTCTGGTCGTCCGGCAAGGCGCCAATGTCGAGTTCATCGTGATTGCGCAGGAAGTTCGCCCATTGCGCGGTCTGCAAGTTGACATGCGACGCTTCCAGCGCCTTGCGCAAGGGCCTGCTGTCCGCTGTCGCCAGCGCATAAAACAGCGCCTGGTTTACCGGGAAGTTGAAGATCATGTGGAGGCGATCACCGGAGTCGCCGAAATAGTGCTGCGCTTCCTGAACCGGGATGTTCGCTTCCGCCAGCAAAACAGCATCGCCCCGTCGCCATTGCGCGAAGGCGCGCAGTTCCCGCAGGAAACCATAGGCCGGTTCCGGGTCTTCGACGTTGATGCCTTCGCGCGCGATCAGGAACGGCACGGCGTCGATGCGGAAGCCGGACACCCCGAGTTCCAGCCAGAAGCCGACGATCTTGAGGATCTCCTGCTGGACAGCCGGGTTCGCGATGTTGAGGTCAGGCTGGAAGTGAAAGAAGCGGTGAAAGTACCAGGATTTGGCTTTCTTGCTGAAGGTCCAGGTGGATTCCTGAACACCCGGAAAGATCACCCCCTTGTGCGCGTCCTTCGGCTTCTCGTCGGCCCAGATATAGAAGTCGCGATAAGGACTTTTCGGATCGGCAATGGCTGTTTGAAACCACGGATGCTCGTCGGATGTATGGTTTACCACAAGGTCCATCATCACGCGGATGCCGCGCTGATGACAGGCGCGCGTAAACTCGACGAAGTCGCCCAGTGTGCCGTAGCGGGGATCGACGCCATAATAATCCGCGATGTCGTAGCCGTGGTCGCGCTTGGGGGATGGTTGAAAGGGAGCGAGCCAGACGGCGGTGACACCCAATCCCTGCAGGTAATCGAGTCGCCTCATGGCGCCGTGGAAGTCGCCGACTCCATCGCCGTCGGAATCCAGAAAACTGTCCAGCGACATTGAGTAGATGATGGCGTTCTTGTACCAGAGGTCGCGGATCATGAACGGATTTCCTCCTTGGCGGCGCGGATCACGAGACCCTGGTCGCCCGCGAGCGTCACCGTACGGGCAAGCTCCTGTGGAGCATCAGCGTCCTGAGCTGCAATCAGCAGCTTTCCGGCCGCAAGTTGGGGCGGCAAGTCGACCTCAGTCGGTTCGGCTGAAAGATTGAGCACAACTCCGATGACTTCGCCCTCAAGCTTTCGCTCAAACGCCAGAACGGAGCCGCGTGAAAAAAGCAGCGAATAGCTTCCCTCCTGCAGGATGTCCTCTTTCTGACGAAGCTCCAGCAGCTTGCGTGTGAAGGCGAGCATGGAGTCGGAATCTGCGGCTGCGGCATCCACGTTTCGTTGCTGCCAATCGCCGGACAAGGGGAGCCAAGGTTCGCTTTGGCTGAAGCCCGCATGTTCGGAACCGTCCCACTGCATGGGCGTGCGCGATGAGTCTCGCAGAAATGCAGCACTGGGCTCGTTTGCCGCCCAAGGATCGCGGATGCGCTCCGGCGGGATTTCGACTTTGCCGATTGCAAGTTCGTCCCCGTAATACAAGGTCGGCGTTCCGCGCAGCGTCAGCAAAAGCATGGTAGCAACCCGCGCCTGGGCCGCGCCGACGCGGGCCGCGATCCGCGGCTGGTCATGATTGCTCAACACCCAGTTCGGCCAGCCATCTTCAGGCAGCGCCGCTTCATAGTCGTCGATGAGCTTGGCGAGCGCATCCGCCTGCCAGGGCGATTGGATCAGCTGGAAGTTGAACGGCAGGTGCACGCCCTCGCCGCTGCGGCCGTAATAGGTCATGAGCTTTTCCACCGGCAGGTAGATCTCGCCGATCAGCAGCCGCTCGGGATAGGAGTCGATCACCGACCGCATCTCGGCGATCACCTCATGCACCTCCTCCTGGTCGGCAGAATGGACCTGCAGGTTGCGATCGATGTCGGGCTGCCCCGGCCGGTAGAATGGATTGGGCGGGTTGTCGCGGAACTTGTCATCCTTGATCAGGTGCCAGATCACATCGACGCGAAAACCGTCAACGCCCTTGTCGAGCCAGAAGCGCAGCGTGTCGAGCATGGCGCGACGAAGCTCAGGATTGCGCCAGTTGAGGTCGGGCTGCTGCTTCAGAAATGCGTGGTAGTAGTATTGTCCCGTTGCCTCGTCCAAGGTCCACGCGGGGCCGCCGAAATTGCTGATCCAGTTGTTGGGCGGACCACCATCCGGTGCCGGATCACACCAGATGTACCAGTCGCGCTTGGGATTGTCGCGGCTGGATCGGCTTTCGAGGAACCAGGCATGTTGATCGGAGGTGTGGTTCGGCACGAAGTCCAGCAGGAGCTTCAGTCCGGCATCATGTGCTTCCTCGAGCAGGCGATCGAAGTCGGCCATGTCGCCGAAGATCGGATCGATCGCCCGGTAATCCGAAATGTCATAGCCGAAATCGGCCATGGGAGACTGGAAGATGGGCGACAGCCAGATGGCATTGACCCCCAGCCCGGCAAGATAAGGGATGCGACGACGAATGCCTCTGAGGTCGCCGATGCCATCCCCGTCGCTGTCCTGGAAGGAGCGAGGGTAGATCTGATAAATCGTGCCGTGTCGCCACCATTTACTCAAAGCGCTTCCTTTGCGTTTCGCTGATCAGGCCGAGGTTTGAGACGGGTCAGGAAAGGTGCCGCTTCTTGCGGGCCAGCGGGCGTCGACCTTTCCGATCATCGCGGCGGCTGAGAAGCGCGGCGCCGGCAGCGAGCCCCAGTGCCGCCACGGCCAGCAGGTTGCGGTTCATCGTCATCCACAGCATGGGGCTGGAGCGCCGCGCCTCGTTGTCGAAGCGGCCGTGCGCGCCGTGGTCTCCCGGCACCGGCTCGTACAGATTGTTTCGATGGTCCGGCGACTTGGCTTCGGTATCCTGCTGGCCCGAAACGCCGACCCAGCCCAGGTAACGGTCGAGCAAGGGCGACGCTACCATGTCGCCCAGGATGGCTTGCATGGATGGAAAGCCAACCACGACCTGCTTGCGCCGGGTTTTGGCTGCAAACTTGATCGCCCTGGCGGCAATCTCCGGCTGATAGGGTGGACTGGCGGGCTTCGCCTTTTTGGGAAGCGTGTTGCGGATCCAGTCGAACTGGGGCGTGTTGACCCCCGGCAGTTGAACCATCGTCACCTGCACCTTGCTGCCGGCGTGGAACAGCTCCGAGCGAAGAGAATCTTGGAACCCTTGGATCGCGTGCTTGGCGCCGCAATAAGCGGCCTGCAGCGGAATGCCACGATAAGCCAATGCGGACCCGACCAGCACGATCGAGCCACGGTTTCGCGGCAGCATGCGCTTCAAGGCCGCCATCGTGCCATGAACCTGGCCGTGATAGGTGACGTCGGTGACGCGGCGGTAATCAACAAGCGACATGTCGATGAAGCGCGACAGCACGCCGGCAAAGGCCGAGTTGATCCAGATGTCGATCGGCCCAAGTTCCGCTTCTGCGCGGGCGGCTGCAGCTTCCACGGCATCGGGATCGGCCACGTCAGTTTGAAGGATGAGCGGCGTTCCGCCGAGCGCCTCCACCTCGCGCGCCGTCGCTTGCAATCCGTCGATCCCTCGAGCGATCAGACCGATGCGTGCGCCATCGGCAGCGTATGCGCGCGCGACGGCGCGCCCCACGCCAGCCGTCGCACCGGTGATCACCACCACTGGACTGCGTCGCCGCCCTTTCTGTTCCGCCATTTCCGCCTCGCCAAAACTGTTCGCATTGCTTGCTTCGAACAGATGGCTCCCGGGCAGGGCGCGACAACCCATTGCAGCCCGAATTTGCGGTGGTGGGCCGCGCCAAACCCACACCAATCCGAGAGCTCAGCGTCTGCTGGTCAAGAAAATGCCGCCCGAAGGCGGCATCAGGCAGGAATAAGCTGGCAGGGGAGCGACCCTCACGCCTCCTGAATGGCGGAAAGCTTCCATTCCCCGCCGCGGCAGCGGGTAAACGTCCAAAGCTCGGTTGTTTCGGACGGCGCATCGTCGCCTTCCACAATCTCTCCGGTTTCGCGATCAAGCATCCGGTCGCGCGCCTCGTAACGCAGCGCGGCCGTGGCATAATCGTCGCTGCCTTCGCTCCAGCTTTCGGCGATATCCGCCTGCAGAAGCGTAACGTCCGACACGTCGTTGCGCACGCCATGTTGCGCGTTCTGGGCTAGCTCTTCCGAGAAATACGACACCATTTCCGGCGTCAGCAGGCGCCGCAGCGCGGCATGGTCTTCGCGCGTGAAGGCAGCCTGCACCTCGCTCAACCGCTGCTCAAACGTGTCGAGGTCACTGCCATCGAGCTGGAGGTCACGGCTTTGCACCGGTGCAGCCGCGCGCGCTGCGCCACTGCCCGATCCGATGCCGGGTACCTGAAACGGGCGACCAGCCTGTTCACGAGCGGCATTGCGTTGCCAATCCGGTGAAGCGCCAGCCGAACGACCGCCCGAAGCGGCACCGGCATAAGCCGGACCGCCCTGCTGGCGGCTACGGAAGAAGCGGATGACCAGCATAATGACGAGACCGATCAGCAGGCCTTGGACGAGGAGGCCGAACAAGCCGGCAAGGCCGCCGAAGCCCTGGCCGAGCAGCATGCCGATCAAGCCGCCGATCAGGAGGCCACGCATCAGCGAACCGCCCATGCCGTTGAAGAAGCCCGGTCGCGCCGCATTCGGCTGGGTCTGCCGCGCAGCAGCGCCAGGCTGTTGTGCGGTGCCGGGCGTCATGGAGCGTTGCACCGGTGCTGTTTGCTGCGGCGCTGTACGGGTGGGGGGAGCGGCCTGGAACGTGCGCATGCCACGGCTGCCGAAGCTGCCGCCGCGTCGCGCTTCCGCATGGTCGACGGCAACCATGGACAGGGCCAGGAACAGGCCCATGAACAAAGCAGTGAAGCGTTTTCCACGCGAACCAAGCACCAGCGCAATCCTCCAAAATGATCTGCTGGTCTCATATAAGGTCGCTCTCAACGGTTTTCATCACTTCCGCGTCAGGACCCAGAACTTCACGCCAAACGGAGCGCAACAACCCCCGCCACGATCAGCAATCCGGACAAAATGCGCCAGAAACTGAGCTTTTCGCCGAGGAACAGCACGGAAATCGCCAGCGCAAACAGAATGGAGGTTTCCCGCAACGCCGCCACGGCCCCGATCGGCGCCTTGGTCATGGCCCACATGGCGATGAGATAGGCGGCAGCTGAAAGCAGCCCTGTGATCAAGCCGGCGCGCCAGGCCCTCGCCATCACGGGCAGCACGGCCGCACCCCGGCGCGCCAACACAAGCGCCAGGGAGACCAAGGCATCCGCGAGGTAAAGCCAGACGGCATAAGAAGCGGCGTCGGTAGCCGTGCGTGCCCCTGTCCC
>JAESGL010000664.1_pt1 | contig 10833 bp, 10 predicted proteins | sample 9269711 | NCBI WGS metagenome assembly JAESGL01 (sample SAMN14515918, study PRJNA621676) | algae metagenome | isolation source: Kastovskya adunca ATA6-11-RM4 and co-occurring heterotrophs from soil and... | place: Chile: Atacama Desert | collected 2011-06-27
GCGAGGCCCAGCAATGCGCGCAGCAGGCTGGACTTGCCGCTGCCCGATGCGCCGACCAGCGCCACCGTCTCCCCCGGCATGACCGTCAGGCGGAGATCGGCCACCGCCGCACGATCGGCATCGGGATAGCGGATCGTCACACGGTCGAACACCAGTCGCGGCGGGTGCCGGACGACCAGCGGCGCCGGGGGCACGGGCCGGTCGAGCAACGGACGCAGCCGCGCCGCCGCCGTCTCGGCCGCCTGCCGTTCGTGATAGGCAGCGGCCAGCCGCCGCATCGGCGCATAGAATTCCGGCGCCAGCGCCAACGCGAAGAAAGCGCGACCCAGCGTCAGCCGCTCGGGCACCGCGACCGGCAGCAGCCCCAGCAGCGCGAACCCGCAATAGACGGCGACCAGCGCGACCGACAGCGCCGCGAAGAATTCCAACGCCCCCGACGACAGGAACGCGACCCGCAGCACCGCCATGGTGCGGGCCGCCAGATCCTGCGACGCCGTGCCGATCCGCGCCGCCTCACGCCCCTCCGCGCGGAACGCCAGCACCACGGGCAATGCGCGCACGCGGTCGGCGAACAGCGACGACAGTCGCGCGAGCGCGACGAACTGGCGGCGCGACCGGTCGGCGGCCGCGCCCCCCGCCAGCGCCATCGCCGCGACGAAGGGGATCAGCGTCGCCAGCAGGATCGCCGCGCTGACCGGACTGGCGAAGGCGATGGCGGCCAGCACCACCAGCGGCCCGATCGCCGCCGCGCGCCGCGCCGGCAGGAACCGCGCGGCATAGCCGTCCAGCGCGTCGACATCGTCCACCGCCGTAACGACCAGTGCCGCCGAGGTCGCGCGTGCGCCCGGACCGGCGCCGAACGCCGCGCGGACGATGCGCGCGCGGGCCGCAGCGACGGTGCCCCGCCCCGCCGCCGCGGCGCTGCCGGACACGGCCCAGGCGATGCCCGCACGGGCGACGGCAGCGGCCAGCGCCAGCATCAGCCACCATGCCGCCCCGCCGACCGCCCCGTCCCCCGCGTGACTGACGGCGCCGGCCAGCCCGCCGGCAAAGCCGATCGCCGCCACCGTATCGGCGATCATCAGCACCGCCGCGGCGCGCGACGGGCGGGCCAGATCGCCCAGCGGGGTACGGCCGTGGCGGCGGGGGGCGGCGATCGACGTCATATCAGCCGCCTAATCCGCGCCTGCCGCACGCCGAATACGGAGTTTCCCGTATATCGACCGCGCTCCGCCCGGCCGATGAGGCTGACCGAGCCGGCGCCCCGATGGCCCGGCATGGAGGAGACTTCAGCGGTGGACCCGAGCGTCATCGACCTGTCGCGGCTGCAATTCGCGCTGACCGCGCTGTACCATTTCCTGTTCGTGCCGCTGACGCTGGGGCTCAGCTTCATGCTGGTCATCATGGAATCGGTCTATGTCATGACCGGGCGGCCGGTGTGGCGGCAGGTGACGCGCTTCTGGGGAAAGATCTTCGGGATCAACTTCGTGCTGGGCGTCGCCACCGGGCTGACGATGGAATTCCAGTTCGGCACCAACTGGTCGTATTTCTCGCATTACGTCGGCGACATCTTCGGCGCGCCGCTGGCGATCGAAGGGTTGATGGCCTTCTTCCTGGAGGCGACGTTCGTCGGGCTGATGTTCTTCGGCTGGGACCGGCTGTCGAAGCTCGGTCACCTGATCGTCACCTTCATGGTGGCGCTGGGCACCAATCTGTCCGCGCTGTGGATCCTGATCGCCAACGGCTGGATGCAGAATCCGTTCGGCGCGACGTTCAACCCCGACACGATGCGGATGGAAGTGACCGATTTCGCCGCGGTGCTGTTCAACCCCGTCGCGCAGGCCAAGTTCGTCCACACCGTCAGCGCCGGCTATGTCACCGCATCGGTCGTGGTGCTCGGCATCTCCGCCTTCTGGCTGCTGAAGGGGCGGTGGGTGCCGGTTGCGCGCCGCTCGATGACGGTCGCGGCGGCGTTCGGCCTCGCTTCCTCGCTGTCGGTCGTCGTGCTGGGCGACGAAAGCGGCTATGCGCTGACCGACAACCAGAAGATGAAGCTCGCCGCGATCGAGGCGGCGTGGCACACCGCGCCCGCGCCCGCCGGCCTGACCCTCTTCGGCGTGCCCAGCATGGCGACGCACGAAACCCGCTACGAAGTGCAGGTGCCGTGGGTGCTGGGGCTGATCGCGACGCGCAGCCTGGACGGCACCGTCACCGGCATGTCCGAACTGGTGTTGCAGGCGCAGGAGCGGATCGCGTCCGGGCAGATCGCCTATGCCGCGGTCCAGCGGCTGAAGGCCGATGCGCGGGATGCCCCCGCCCGCGCCGCGTTCGAGGCGCACAAGCGTGATCTGGGCTATGCGCTGCTGCTCAAGCGGTACGTCGCCGATCCCGCCGCGGCGACTCCGGCACAGGTCGAGCGCGCGGCATGGGACACCGTACCCAGCGTCCCGCTGATGTTCTGGGCGTTCCGGGTGATGGCCGCGATCGGCTTTGCGATGATCGCGCTGTTCGCCACCGCCTTCGTGCTGTGTTCGCTCAGGATGCACATGGACGTGCGCTGGTTCCTGCGCGCGGCGGTCATCGCGATCCCGCTCCCGTGGGTGGCAATCGAGCTGGGCTGGATCGTCGCCGAACTGGGACGTCAGCCTTGGGCGATCGACGGGGTGCTTCCGACGTTCCTGGCCGCCTCCAGCCTGACCCCGGCGATGCTGCTGACGACGATCGCCGGCTTCACCCTCCTCTACGGCACGCTGGCGGTGATCGAGGTGCGGCTGATCCTCGCCGCCGTCCGCCACGGCCCGGTCGAGGACGAGGTGCCGGCGCTGCCCGCCGACCCGCACGCGGCGATCCCCGCGCAACCGCTCGCCGCCTGAAAGGAGCGTCACGATGTTCGATTATGAGATGCTGCGCCTGATCTGGTGGGTGCTGCTGGGCGTGCTGCTGATCGGCTTCGCGCTGACCGACGGATTCGACCTGGGCGTCGCCGCGCTGCTGCCGTTCGTGGCGCGCGGCGATGCCGAACGGCGGATGGTCATCAACACCGTCGGCCCGACGTGGGAGGGGAACCAAGTGTGGTTCATCCTGGGCGGCGGCGCGATCTTCGCCGCATGGCCGTTCGTCTACGCCGCCAGCTTCTCGGGCTTCTACCTTGCGATGTTCGTGGTGCTCGCCGCGCTGATCCTGCGCCCCGTGGGGTTCAAGTATCGCAGCAAGCGCCCCGACCCGGCGTGGCGCACGCGCTGGGACTGGGCGTTGTTCGTCGGCGGGCTGGTGCCGGCGCTGGTGTTCGGGGTGGCGGTCGGCAACGTGCTGACCGGCGCGCCCTTCCGCTTCGACGGCGACCTGCGGGTCTTCTACGACGGCAGCTTCCCGGCGCTGTTCAGCCCGTTCGCGCTGCTGGCGGGCGTCCTGTCGGTGGCGATGCTGGTGCTGCACGGCGCGGCGTGGCTGTCGATCAAGGTGGAGCCTGGCGCGGTGCACGACCGCGCGGTCGCCTATGGCTTCGCCGCGGGGACGCTGGCGCTACTGCTGTTCGCGGCCGGTGGGCTGATGGTGGCGGCGATGCCGGGGTATGAGATCGTCGGCACGGTCGATCCGGCCGGCCCCTCCAACCCGCTGCACACCACGACGCACACCGTCGCGGGCGGGTGGCTGGCGAATTTCGCGCGGCATCCTTGGATGGCGATCGCGCCGGTGATGGGCTTTGCGGGTACGCTGCTGGCGATGGCGGGCATCTACCGGCGGCACGGCGCGCTGGCGTTCGGCGGGTCGAGCGCCGCGGCGACGGGGATCATCGCCACCGTCGGCTGCGCGATGTTCCCGTTCATCCTGCCGTCCAGCATCGACGCGCATTCCAGCCTGACGGTCTGGAACGCCTCGTCCAGCGCGCGGACGCTGGGGATCATGCTGGTCGTCACCATCGTCTTCCTGCCGATCGTGCTGGCCTACACCGCCTGGGCGTATCGCGTGATGTTCGGGCGGGTCACCACCGCCGCCGTCACCGCCGGCCCCGACTTCTACTGAGAGGACGCAGTCATGTGGTATTTCACCTGGGTATTGGGCCTGGGCCTCGCGGTCGGCTTCGGCATCCTCAACGGCATATGGCACGAATTCCATCTGCCCGCCGACAATGAGGAATAGCGCGGTGGCGACCTATCACCCCGATCTCGCCGCGCAGGCGGTACCGCGCTACACCAGCTATCCCACCGCGGTCGATTTCACCCCCGCGGTGGGGCCGGAACGACAGGCGCTGGCGCTGCTTGGCGTCGCGCCCGACGCACCCGTCTCGCTCTACATCCACGTGCCCTATTGCCGGGAGATATGCTGGTATTGCGGCTGCAACACCGGCGCGATCGGCCGGCCGGCGCGGCTCGACGCCTATGTCGATGCGCTATTAGCGGAGATCGCGCTGGTCGCCGGGCTGATGGATGGGCGCGTCAGCTCCATCCACTTCGGCGGCGGCAGCCCGAACGCGCTGTCGCCGGCGCAGCTGCTGCGCCTGGCGGACGCGATCCGTGACCGGTTCGGGGTCGACAGTGCGGCGCAATGGGCGATGGAGATCGACCCGCGCGGTTTCGATGCCGCCGATGCCGACACGCTGGCGGCGATCGGCGTCCGCCGGGTGAGCATCGGCGTGCAGACCTTCGCGCCCGCGATCCAGCGCGCGATCAACCGCGTGCAGCCGTACGAACAGGTCGCGCAGGTGGTCGATCGGCTGCGCGGCGTCGGCATCGCGGACCTCAATGTCGACCTGATGTACGGCCTACCGCGCCAGCGCGACGAAGATATCGCGGAAACGATCGCCGCGGCGCTGACGCTCGATCCGGCGCGTGTCGCGATGTTCGGCTATGCGCATCTGCCCGCGATGATCCCGCGCCAGCGGATGATCGACGCCGCCGATCTGCCCGACCCGCAGCACCGCTTCGCCCACAGCGCGCTGGCGCACGACCTGCTGGTCGATGCCGGCTATGCGCCGATCGGCTTCGACCATTTCGCGCGCGCAAGCGATCCGCTCGCCCTCGCCGCGTCGACCGGACGCCTGCACCGCAATTTCCAGGGGTTCACCGAGGACAATGCGGCAGTGGTGATCGGCATCGGCGCCTCGGCGATCAGCCAGTTCGACGGGCTGATCGTCCAGAACGAAAAGCATGTCGGCCGCTATCGCGCGGCGATCGCGGGTGGCCATCTGGCCGCGACGCGCGGTGTCGTGCGCACCGCCGAGGATCGCCTGCGCGGCGCGATCATCGAGCGGCTGTTGTGCGATGGCGAGGTCGATCTGGCGGCGGTCTGCGGCGCGCACCGGCTGCCCCTGACGTCGCTGCTCGATGCGCTGACGGCGCTGGCCCCGCTGGAGGCACGCGGGGTCGCGCGCTGGTGCGGCGGCCGGCTGTACCTCGACGATGCCGACCGTGGCTATCGGCGGCTTGTGGCTGCGGCGTTCGATGCCCGGCGGCGGCGCGCCGGTGCGCCGGCAAGCCTCGCGGTCTGAAGCGGAACATGGCACGTAGGTGCCGATGAACAGCATCGACAGCCGCGAACGGGAAACGACGGCCGGGCAACTCGCGCGCTTCGTGGAGGGGCTGGCCGACCGTGCCGTCCTGTTGCTGGCGCCGGACGGCACGGTCGCCAGCGCGACGGCGGGCGCGCGGCGGCTGCTGGGATGGGCGCCCGATGCGCTCGCCGGTCACCCGGCCGCGATACTCTATCCCGGCGAAGATGCCGGGCGGCAGTGCGACGCCGCGCTCCACGCCGCCGTGGCGCAATCGCCGCATCGTCGCGAACAATGGCTGGTGCGGCGCGACGGCAGCGAATTCCTGGCCGACGTCACGATCGTGGCGCTGCGCGACGACGATGCGGCGCCGACCGGTTTCGGCATGGAAATCGCCGACGTCACCTCCGGCCGCGCGCGCGAACAGGCGCTGCGGCAGAGCGAGCTGCACGTCCGGTCGATCCTGGCCACCGTGCCCGATGCGATGGTGGTGATCGACGATGCCGGGGTGATTCTGTCGTTCAGCGCCGCCGCCGAACGGCTGTTCGGCTATGCCGAGACCGATGTGGTCGGACAGAACGTCAGCATGCTGATGCCATCGCCGTATCGCGAACAGCATGACGGCTATATCGCCCGCTACGAAACCACCGGCGAACGGCGGATCATCGGCATCGGCCGGGTCGTCACCGGGTTGAAGCGCGACGGGACGCAATTCCCGATGGAATTGTCGGTCGGCGAGGCGCGGGACGAGGGGCATCGCATCTTCACCGGCTTCATCCGCGACCTGACCACGCAGCAGCTGGCGGAGCTGCGCATGAAGGAATTGCAGGCCGAGCTGATACACGTCTCGCGCGTCAGCGCGATGGGCACGATGGCCTCGACGCTGGCGCATGAGCTGAACCAGCCGCTGACCGCGATCGCCAATTATCTGGAGGCGGGACGCGACCTGATCGACAGCGACGCACCCGATGCGCAGCCGTTCCTGCGCGAGGCGGTGGACGAAGCATCGCGCGAGGCACTGCGTGCCGGGCAGATCGTGCGGCGGTTGCGCCAGTTCGTCGCGCGCGGCGACACCGACAAGGCGGTGCACGACCTGCCGGAGATGATCGAGGAGGCGGCCCGGCTGGGGCTGCTTGGCGCGACCGAACGCGGTATCCGGCTGTTCACCGATCTGGACCCGGCCGCCGCGCATGTGCTGGCCGATCGCGTGCAAATCCAGCAGGTGCTGGTCAACCTCCTGCGCAACGCCGCCGAGGCGGTCGGCGACGCGGCGCAGCGCGACATCCGCATCACCACCCGCCGCAACGGCGGGATGATCGACGTCGCGGTCGCCGATACCGGGCCGGGGATCGACCCGGCGGTGGCCCCCCGCCTGTTCGAGGCGTTCGCCAGCGGAAAGGAACAGGGCATGGGACTGGGCCTGTCGATCTCGCGCACCATCGTCGAGGCGCATGGCGGCCGCATCTGGGCCGAGCCGGCGCCCGGTGGCGGCGCGATGTTCCATTTCACCGTCTGGAGCGCCGAACCGGGGGATGGCCATGACTGACCGACGCATGGTGCATGTCGTCGACGACGAGGATGCGGTGCGCCGCTCGATCGCGTTCATGCTGAAGACGTCGGGCTTCGCGGTCACGGCCTGGGAAAGCGGCGTGGCGTTCCTGCGCGCGGCGCGGCACGAGGCGCCCGGCTGCGTGCTGCTCGACATCCGTATGCCGGAAATGGACGGGCTGCAGGTCCAGCAGGAACTCGCCGCGCACGGCATCGGCTTTCCCGTGATCGTCCTTACCGGGCATGGCGATGTCGCGACCGCGGTGGCGGCGATGCGGGCGGGCGCGATCGACTTCCTGGAAAAGCCGTTCGAGAAAACCGCGCTGCTCGCCGCGCTCGACCGCGGTTTCGCGCATCTGGAACGGCGCGACACCGCCGCGGCCAGCGCACGCGACGCGTCGGTGCGGATCGCCGCGCTGACCCCGCGCGAACAGGACATCCTGCGCGGGCTGGTACGCGGCCACCCCAACAAGACGATCGCCTACGATCTGGGCATCAGCCCGCGCACTGTCGAGGTGCACCGTGCCAATGTGATGACGAAGCTGGGGGTGCACAGCCTGTCGGACGCGCTGCGCCTCGCCTTCGCGGCGGGGCTGGCCGACCCTGTGGACAACACGTAGCGACCCGGCGCGCGGCGGCCGCCACCATCACGCTCCCATGATGGACTGGAGCAGCCATGACGATCGATCCGCCCCCCGAACGCAGGCAGGCCGCGCTGGTGGTGGAGGACGACGACGGCGTGCGCCGATCGCTCCAGCTGCTGCTGCACTGGCGGGGATATGAGGTACGCTCCTTCGCGTCGGCCGGCGCGTTGCTGGCGGGTGCCGACCTGGACGACGCCGCGGTGCTGATCGCCGATTTCCGCCTGCCCGACGCGACCGGGTGCGACGTGCGCCGCGCGCTCGGCGATCGTGGCTGGACCGGACGCTCGGTGCTCATCACCGGCTATCCCAGCGCGTCGCTCGACGCGATGGCGCGGGACAGCGGATTCGATGCGGTGCTGAGCAAGCCGTTGCGACAGCAGGCGCTGTTTTCGGCCCTTCGTTAAACCTGGACTATCGGCACGTCGCTGAAAGCGGGGTATAACCGCACGCGACAGGAGGCAGGATGCGATGAGAGGAGCCGTGGCAAGACACGGGGATGCCGTCCATGAGGCGGTACGGTCCGCCAGCCGTGCCGCGACGTCGGCGATCGCCGCCTCATGGTGCCGGTCGGCGCTGAACCACGGCCTCGATCCCGATGGCGCGCCCGCGCGCGACCGGCTCGACGATGCGGCGCTGGCCGCCGTCCGCGCGGAAAACGACCTGATGCTCGCGGTCGCCGCGCCGGTGCTGGACGAGATGTTCCGGGCGGTGGGCCGGACGGGCTGCGCGGTGATCCTGAGCGACCGGCGCGGCGTGATCCTGGAACGGCGCGCGGGCGCCGGTGACGACGCCGCCTTTTCCGCCGCGGGGCTGGTGGAAGGTGCCCTGTGGGGCGAGGAGGATCAGGGGACCAACGGCATCGGCACCTGCCTGTTCGAAGGCAAGCCGGTGGTCATCCACCGCGATCAGCATTTCGCCAGCCGCAACGTCAACATCAGCTGCATGGACGCGCCCGTCCACGATCCGCACGGCCGGCTGGCGGCGGCGATCGACGTGTCGAGCTGTCGCGACGATCACGGCACCGCGATGGCCGAAATGGTCGCCGCGCTGGTCCGCGATGCGGCGCGCCGGATCGAGCGCGACCTGTTCTGCCGCCATTTCGCCGACCGCCGCATCATCTTCCTGTCCGAACAGGCGGTCAGCGGCAGCGCGCTGCTGGCGGTCGATCGCGACGATCTGGTCGTCGGGGCCAGCCGGGCGGCGCGGCTGCGACTGGGGCTGAGCGATGCCGCGCTGGCCGCCCCGCAATCGCTGGCGCAGGTGCTGGGCGAAGAGGCGCCGCCCTCGTTCGAGAACGCCGACCGCGCGGTGCTGCGACAGGCGCTGGCGCAGGCGGGCGGCAATGCCAGCCGGGCCGCTCGGCTGCTGGGGATCGGGCGCGCGACGCTGTACCGCCGCATGGCGCGCGCCGGCCTGACCGGCTGACGATCGCCCCCGCCAGCTGTCTCGACAGTGAGACACAGCGGAGGTCCCGCGTCGGCCCCCTCCCTTCCGCGCATGCCGGCCGGGCGCGATAACGGGGGACAGACGCCGTCACGGCGCCCACCTCGTGAAGGAGAGGACCATGAGCACCCTTACCCTCGACCGCCCGGCCGCGACGCTGTGTGCGCCGTTCGCGCCGCGCTACGACAATTTCATCGGCGGCACCTGGGTCGCGCCTAGGGCGGGCCGCTATTTCCACAACATCTCGCCGTTGACCGGACAGCCGGTGGGCGAGATCGCGCGGTCGCAGGCCGAGGATGTCGAGGCCGCGCTGGACGCCGCGCACCGCGCGAAGGACGCCTGGGGCCGCACCTCCGTCGCCGAACGCGCGCTGCTGCTGGGTCGCATCGCCGACCGCATGGAACAGCATCTGGAACAGCTGGCGATCGCCGAGACGTGGGACAACGGCAAGCCGATCCGCGAGACGATGGCCGCCGACATCCCGCTGGCGATCGACCATTTCCGCTACTTCGCCGGCGTCGTGCGCGCGCAGGAAGGGTCGATCGGGGAAATCGACCACGACACCGTCGCCTATCACTTCCACGAACCGCTGGGCGTCGTCGGGCAGATCATCCCGTGGAACTTCCCGCTGCTGATGGCGGCGTGGAAACTTGCCCCCGCGCTCGCCGCCGGCAATTGCATCGTGCTGAAGCCCGCGGAGCAGACCCCCGCCTCGATCATGGTGTGGATCGACCTGGTCGGCGACATCCTGCCGCCGGGCGTGCTCAACATCGTCAACGGCTTCGGGCTGGAGGCGGGCAAGCCGCTCGCCACGTCGCGCCGGATCGCCAAGATCGCGTTCACCGGCGAGACGTCGACCGGCCGCCTCATCATGCAATATGCCAGCGAGAACCTGATCCCGGTGACGCTGGAACTGGGCGGCAAGTCGCCCAACATCTTCTTCGAGGATGTCGCGCGCGAGGATGACGATTTCCTCGACAAGGCGCTGGAAGGGTTCACGATGTTCGCGCTGAACCAGGGCGAGGTGTGCACCTGCCCCAGCCGCGCGCTGGTCCATGAGAAGATCTACGACCGCTTCATGGAACGCGCGCTGAAACGGGTCGCGGCGATCGTGCAGGGCAATCCGCTGGACAGTGCGACGATGATCGGCGCGCAGGCGTCGGCCGAACAGCGCGACAAGATCCTCTCCTATGTCGACACATCGGCCGGCAGGAGGGCGCGGAACTGCTGATCGGCGGCGGCACGGCCGATCCCGGCGGGGCGCTGTCGGGCGGCTATTACGTGCAGCCGACGGTGTTCCGCGGGCATAACGGGATGCGGATCTTTCAGGAGGAAATCTTCGGCCCCGTGCTGTCGGTGACGACGTTCCGGGATGCGGAGGAGGCGCTGTCGATCGCCAACGACACCGCTTACGGCCTGGGCGCCGGGGTGTGGAGCCGCGACGCCAACACCTGCTACCGCTTCGGCCGCGCGCTCCAGGCCGGGCGGGTATGGACCAATTGCTACCACGCCTATCCCGCGCATGCGGCGTTCGGCGGCTACAAGCAATCCGGCATCGGGCGCGAGAATCACAAGATGATGCTGGATCACTATCAGCAGACGAAGAACATGCTGGTCAGCTACAGCCCGAAGAAGCTCGGCTTCTTCTGACGACACCGCGCCCCGCCCGGTTGCGGGCGGGGCGGTTTATCCCCCCAAGGACGGACGAAC
>JAESGL010000665.1_pt1 | contig 10828 bp, 9 predicted proteins | sample 9269711 | NCBI WGS metagenome assembly JAESGL01 (sample SAMN14515918, study PRJNA621676) | algae metagenome | isolation source: Kastovskya adunca ATA6-11-RM4 and co-occurring heterotrophs from soil and... | place: Chile: Atacama Desert | collected 2011-06-27
TCGCCGCCAGCCAGCCTGGCGATAGAGCTACCCTGGCCCTGGGGCGGCGAGCGCTTTGAGCTGCGAGAGATCAGGGCGCTCAACTACATCATCGGCCCGCTGGGGAGCGGCAAGACCCGGCTCGCAATGAAGCTGGCCGAGGCGATGCCCGGCGCGCACTTTCTCGCTCTCGACCGTTTGGAAATTGCTCCTGACCTGGTGCAAGCGCGCCTTGAAAGCGATCCGTCGCTCCAGCTGCGTGTGAACGCAGCGCAGACATGGCTCATCGATGAGGGCGCCGCACCATCATTGGCCCTAACAGCGCTGCTGCTGGAATTGGAGGCCGCAAGCTCCGCACCCCTGGTCATCGACATGGTGGAGCAGGACCTTGGCCGGGAAACCCAGAGCGCGCTCGGCGCTTATCTGCGGCGGCGTCCAGCGGCAGCGCGACCACTTTTTGTAATGACGCGCTCTTTGCTGATCCTGGACCTTGAGGAAGTGGGGCCCAACGAGACCATCATTCTCTGCCCGCCGAACCACAGCCCACCCACAATTGTCCTGCCCTACCCAGGTGCTCCGGGCTATGAGACCGTCGCCTCATGCCTGGCTACTCCTGAGGTCCGGCTGCGAACGGCGGGCGTCAGGGTCGTCGGGCCAGCCCCCCAGTGATGATCTCGAAAAAAGCAAAAGGCCGGCGTTGCCGCCGGCCTTTGAACATGAAGGGAAATCAGCGCCTTTAGGCGGCAGCTTCCTCGTCGCCATCTTCATTGGCAGCCTCGGCCTTGGTCCGCTTGGGGCTCTTGGCGAGGTTCTTTTCGATCAGCTGCACGGCTTCGGTCAGCGTCAGCTTGTTGACGGCACCGATTTCGCGACTCATGCGGTCCATGGCCTGCTCGAACAGCTGGCGTTCCGAATAGCTCTGCTCGGGCTGCTCTTCGGAGCGGTAAAGGTCGCGCACCACTTCCGAAATGGCGATCAGGTCGCCAGAATTGATCTTGGCTTCATATTCCTGGGCGCGACGCGACCACATGGTACGCTTGACGCGCGCCCGGCCGGTTACGGTGGTGAGCGCCTGAGTGACCAGATCATCCTCGGCCAGCTTGCGCATGCCGACGGACTTGATCTTAGCGACCGGGACGCGCAGCGTCAGCTTGTCCTGCTCGAAGCTGATCACGAACAGTTCGAGCGTCAGGCCGGCAACTTCTTGTTCCTCGATCGAAACGATCACACCGACGCCATGCGCCGGATAGACGACATATTCGCCCGTCTTGAACCCAAGCCGCTGCTGTGACTTCTTGGCTACCATTAAATGGAACTCCTTGTTGACGCCCTGATGAACGGTTCCTGGCGGGAAGGTCCGTCCATCCTACTCTGCTACACGGCAGTCAAACTCCAGGTGCCACCAGGTCCGCGTTTCCCGGAGCGCCATGCATCGGACGATGTTGTCAAAAAAATCGTGCCATCAGGCACGGGCTGGTGACGAGCTCAACTGCATATGGGAAAGACCATAGCACAAAAAATCAGCAAAATCAAAAGCTACGAATCACCGGCCCAAAGCGGCCCTGTCTGAGCCCTACGGGACTATGACAAGTCCGTGACGTCAGGCGCGCGGGCGTGACGCCAGGCGCGCGGGCTAGTCGCCTTCGCCGGGAGTCTCGGAGAAGTATTTGGCGAGCTTGCCCTCTTCCCCGTCGCGTTCCTTGGCTTCGGGCAGCGGCTCACGACGCTCGGTGAGGTTGGGCCAGATCGAGGCATATTTGGTGTTGAGCGCCAGCCATTCGTCGAGCCCGCTCTCGGTGTCCGGCTTGATCGCCTCGGCCGGGCACTCCGGTTCGCACACGCCGCAGTCGATGCACTCGTCGGGATGGATCACCAGCATGTTCTCGCCCTCGTAGAAGCAATCCACGGGGCACACTTCCACGCAGTCGGTGTACTTGCAGGCAATGCAGTTGTCGGTGACGATATAGGTCATCTAGGCGGCAGTCCGGGCGGGGTCTCAACGGGTCCGGTGCTAAACCCTTTTGCCATTCATCGCAAGGCGCCGAGCAGGCAAGCAATTGCCTCAAGCAAGGCCAGCAGGAAATGCTTGCCCAAAGGTCGCCTAAAGCTCGTCGTCCAGCTCCCCCAGGAGCCGATCGGTCTCCCGCCGCTCCTTTTTGGTCGGCCGCCCGCTGCCCGGCAGGCGTTCGCCCGTCGCCCGCTCAAAGGGGCTCAACTCTTCCTTGGGCAGCGGCGCAGGCGAGAGGTCCTCGTAGAGCGTCGCCGCTTCGCTGGCCGGACCCCGGCGCACGCCCGGATCAAGGATACGCCAGATCAGCACCCGGCCATGTAGCGTCATTGTCAGCACATCGCCGGCACCGATCTTGTGATCGCTGCGGTCGGTGCGCTCGGCATTGACCCGGATGGCACCCGTTTCGATGAATTTTTGCGCCAGTGTGCGCGACTTGAGCGCGCGCGAGAAGAACAGGAACTTATCGAGCCGCTCCTTGCGCAGCGGCGTTTGGGCGATCCCCGCCAAGCTCTACTCGGCCTTACGGTCGCGTAGCGCCGCAAGTTTGGCGAAGGGGCTGTCCGGATCGAACGCCTTTTCTTTCCTGTCCTCACGCGGCCGCTCGAAGCGCGGCCGTTCGTCACGCTTGTCGCGGCGCTCGGCCTTGGGCTTGCCCTTGCCATTCCCGTTGAGATGCTGCGCCTTGGTGAAATCCTGCACTTCGCCTTCGGGCCGCCGCTTGGCGGCGGGACGCTGGCGCTGCCGGGTCTCGCCCGGCTCGCCCTCGGGGCGGCGGCGATTGGCCTGGCGTGCATTGTCGGGGCGCCGGCCGGCCGGATACCAGATTTCGTCGAATTCAGGCTCTGCCGGCGCGGCGGGTGCTGCTTCGGGCGCAGCCTCGACGATCGTCGTCGCTGGGACGTCGGCCTCAAAGGCGATCGGGGCCGCTTCCGCCGCGGCAACCGCTTCCAAGGGCGCTTCCTCGGCAACATCGGTCGTCGCTGGATTTTCGCTCAATACCTCTTCAAGCGCTGGCGCTTCGGAGGTGGCATCAGCGGCAGCCGCCACCGGCGCTGCCTTGGGCGTGCGCTTCACGCGATAGCCCAGCGAAGCCAGGATCGAGGCGAAGTCTTCGCCCGAACAGCCCAGAAGGCTCGTCATTTCCACGGTCACGCGGAAGCCATTGCCTTCCGCTGCGCCCGCCGGGGGCTCGCCCTGGTAGCGGGTCGGATCCACCGCGATCAGCGGCCGGATAATGTCGGCCAGGCGTTCAAGGATATCGACGCGAACGGCGCGCTTACCGGCCACTTTGAAGCCCGCCACCTCATAGAGGCGGGTATCGACTTCCGGGTCGACGACGAAGCTGGTGCGCCCCGACAGCACGATATGGGGAATATCGGTGACGCCGGGCTGGCGCACGCCGCCATGCTTGAGCGCAAACAGGATCAGCGCCAATTCGCGTGGCGCCGGCTTGAGGCTGAGCGGCAGATAGATGTGGTAAGCGCCGAACTTGATGCCGAGCTTGCGCATCTTGCCGCGCACGTCCTGGTCGAGGTTCTTCACCTCGTCCGCCACCTGCCCACGGGGCAACAGCCCCAGATGCTCAAAAAGCTGGAAGGCGATACCACGGGCAGCACCCTCGATATCGGCCGGCGCTTCGAGCGCCATCACGCCCTCGAGCACAGTATTGATATGGTGGCGTAGCCAGAGGCTCAGCCGGTCCTGCACGCGTTCCAGGTCGGGCCCGGTCAACGTTTCATCGGCCAGGATTAGGATGCGCGGGCGATAAAGCGAATCTCCCTCGAGCAGTTCGGCAATGACTTCGCCCTTCCAGCGCAGCCGCCCATCGGTGGCCAGCACAAACTCCTCATTGGGCGCGCCCGCCAGGCGATCGGCCCGCTTGGAGATTTCCGGCGCCACCACCTGATCGGCGGCGGAGCGCAGTCCCTTGATTTCGGCATCCCCGTCATTGCGGGCGAGCGTGAAACGGAAGCCTTCGAGCGTGCCGATGAGATGCCCTTCCAGGCTCACTTCGCCACGCTCATTGATCTCGGGAGATGCCATACGTTTGTCTTTCAGGTGACGCAGCAAGACGCTAGTGCGCCGGTCAACGAAGCGCTGAGTCAGTTTTTCATGCAGCGCGTCGCTGAGCCGGTCCTCAATGTCTCGGGTCTTTTCGCGCCAATGTGAAGGGTCTGCAAGCCAGTTTTTACGGTTCGCGACGAAGGTCCAGGTCCGAATCTGCTTGATCCGGTTCGACAAGGTATCGATGTCGCCCGCGATACTGTCGCAAAAGCGCACCTGCTCGGCAATCCAATCCTCGTTCACATGCCGGCGCTTGACTAAATCCGAGTAAATGCGCGTGACGATTTCGCCGTGATTGGCCGGTGAAATTCCCTGGTAATCTGGGATCTGGCAGCATTCCCAAAGCAGCCGCGCTCCATCGAGCCCTCGTGCCAGCTGGCCAGCTTCGTTGCGGGCGACGAACTCCAGCGCCAGCTGGTCGGTGGCGACCGGCACCCGGGTCAGGCTCTTGTGCTCGGGCGGCATGTCGAGGCTGTCGCGCAGGGCACCGATGGATGAGAAATCCAGTCTGTTGTTGCGCCATTGCAGCACTTTTATCGGGTCGAAATCATGCGTTTCGAGCTGGACCACCAGTTCCTCGTCGAACCCTTCCGTGCCGCCGGTCACCCCGAAGGTTCCGTTGCGGGCATGTCGACCCGCCCGCCCTGCGATCTGGCCCAGCTCGGCTGGCGTTAGGCCGCGGCTCAGCCGACCATCGAATTTGGAGTCGTCGGCAAAGGCCACGTGATGGATGTCAAGGTTGAGGCCCATGCCGATGGCATCGGTCGCGACCAGGAAATCGACGTCGCCATTCTGGTAGAGATCGACCTGCGCATTGCGGGTGCGGGGGCTGAGCGCCCCCATCACCACGGCCGCGCCGCCGCGTTCGCGCCGGATCAACTCGGCGATGGCGTAGACCTGCCGCGCCGAAAAGGCGACAATGGCGCTGCGGGCCGGTTGCCGCGAAATCTTCTTGGAGCCGGCATAGGTGAGCTGGGAGAACCGCGGCCGGTCGATGATGTCGACATGCGGCAGCAACCGGCGGATCACCGGGGCCATGGTCGCCGAGCCCAAAAGCAGTGTCTCGTGCGTACCCCGCGCATTGAGGATGCGGTCGGTGAAGACGTGACCGCGCGAAAAGTCGATGGCCGTCTGGACCTCGTCGATGGCAACGCAGTCGACGCGGATGTCCACAGGCATGGCTTCCACTGTGCAGACCCAGAATCGCGGTTTGGCCGGAACGATCCGCTCCTCCCCGGTGACCAGCGCGACCGCCTGTTCGCCTACCCGCTCGACCACGCGCTGATAGACCTCGCGCGCGAGGAGGCGCAGCGGCAGGCCGATCATCCCCGACGGATGGGCCAGCATGCGCTCGATGGCAAAATAGGTCTTGCCGGTATTGGTGGGGCCAAGGATCGCCTTGACCGTCTGGGCGGGCGGGAAACTCATCGGCACCTAATGTAGGGAATGGAAACGGCTTCTGCGAGGGGTGGCGGCGTCCCAATGAGGTACATCATCAAGCCCAGTCCAGGCCTTCACCTTAAGAAGCAGAACATCTGCGGAACGAAACAGAACCGAATCGGCTGGAATCGGTGAGTCTGGGTTTGTTCACGCACTAGTCCTTGTATGTAGCCGCACCCGGGCAACGCCAGGAGCAAGCCACCCGTTCCGCCGTTCGCCTCGCGTCACGTCGCACCATTCATCTTGGTTGCAAAGCAGTTAACCCGGCGCCAGAATCGGCAAGTCCTACCGACCGGTTACGGCCATGCGTTGGCCGAGGCTCCATTCTTTTAAGCTTCGGCCTGCCACCCGGCAGGTCTTTCCTGGTGCGAAATTAACGAAAAACCCTTTGACCGGGTCAGATCGGGAAAGCTGCTGACGCGGTCTGTCAGCGCACTCGTGGCAAGAAGGGGCATCTCACAAGAGGAGCTTCCGCCATGACAACGCAATCTCATGACCAGCTACCCGCACCGGTCGCCGACTATTTTGAGGCCGCCAATCGCGGCGAAACAAATAAGCTCACGACCTTCTTTGCTGCCGATGCGACGGTGCGAGACGAGGGCCACACCTATGCGGGCATCGGGGCGATCAGCGATTGGGTGCAGAAGACCGCTGCGGCCTACCAGCCTCGTTATCGCATTCACAGCATTCGGTTCGAGCCCGGCCGCGCGGTGGCCACGCTTGAGGTATCGGGTACTTTCCCCGGAAGCCCGCTGACCCTGGAGCAGGCCTTCACCGTTTCCGGCGGGACGATCACGCGCCTCGAAACGCTGTAGCTGCCCCAGAGCAGGACGCTTCGGTCGCGCTGGCGTCACCCCTGTTCGGTCTTGGTCCAAAGCAGGAACGAACAGGGGGAGAATCGCGAGGATGATCTGAGTCCGGCTTTGTTCCAGACCACATCTGGTGGGCGAACCGGCCACCCCAACAAGAGCACGTTCATGGAACAGCTTTGCGGCTGCCAAGCTGTTCAGCTTCGTTGCCAAACTCCTAACTCCCAGCAGAATCGGCACTTCCTTGACGGGGGCTTTACACCTGCGAGATGCGGCTGCAGTGCACGTTAACACTTCACGTTCGGCAAAAGGCCGCGCTCCACCGCACCCGCTAACGAAAAACCCATTGACCGTCCTGGGTTGGGACAGACACGGAACCGCCGCTGCAAGTCGCCCATTCCCCAAGGACGGAGACTTACATGCAGCAAGAACAGCAAGCCGCCCCTGCCCCCGAACCGCGCAAGGGCATGCCCAGCCCGCGGCTGGACGAGACTGAGTTCAAGGCGCGCTTCCGCAGCCAGTTCATCGATCCAAACTTCGATACGCTTGGGGCGGAATTGGAGCGGATCACCGATGCTGCCTGGGATGCCTATGCCCACCAGCGCAAGGCGCCGCGCACCGTCAAAGCCGGTCCTGGCTACGCCGATCCCGACTATGACCTTGCCCAGGATTGGGTCGCCGCCAAGGCTGCGGTGGAACGTGCACAACGCGACTACGAAACGGGTGACCGCCCCTACCGTATCCTGCTGATCAACGGTTCGGCGCGCAGCGAACACACCTGCCCCGGCGAGATGAGCAAGTCATTCCGGCTGGTGAAGCTGGCCGAGGAAGTGCTGCTGGAGGCTGGTTTCGAGACCGAAATCCTCGATCTCTCGCGCACCATTTCCGAATATGGGCGCAACATTCACCCCTGCAAATCCTGCTTTTCGACCGCAGCCCCGCTCTGCCACTGGCCCTGTTCCTGCTACCCCAATTACTCACTGGGCCAGAGCCAGGACTGGATGAACGAGATCTACCCTATGTGGATCAAGGCCGATGGCGTGCTGATCGTCTCGCCGGTCAACTGGTACCAGGTCTCATCGCCTCTCAAGGCGATGATGGACCGCCTGGTCTGTGCCGATGGCGGTAATCCCGATCCCACCCGCACTCAGGGCAAGCACGCCGACTTGGCCAAGCAGATCGAGCTTGACGGCTGGGATTACCCGCGCCAACTCAAGGGTCGTCTCTTCTCGGTCATCGTCCATGGTGATGTGGAAGGCGCCAAGGACGTGCAGCGCTCCATCTCCGATTGGCTCAAATTCATGGAAATGGCGCCCGCTGGACCCCTGGCCGAACTCGACCGCTATATCGGCTATTGGGAGCCATACGCCACCAACCATGTCTCGCTCGACAAGGATCTCGCCATGCAGGAGGAGGTGCGCAATGCCGCCCGCACCCTGCGCGATGCCCTTTTGGCGCGGCGCGCCGGGCATGAAATTCCAGGCAACAACCTCGAGGCGCCGCGGCAGAAATAGCCGCTAGTACTGCATTCCCGTCAGCACCATGGAGAGATCGCCCATATTGGTGCCCAGCAGCACGCGATAGGGGATAAAATAACCGGTAGCGCCGAGCGGCGCATACCAGATGATGATGCGGTCGCTATCGGCAAGATAGTTGGTGATTTCGGAGGTGGTGAAATGCCCGGCCACCGGATCATAGTCGACCGTGCACAGCACCACGGGGCCTTGGTAACCGGTCCGCGGCGAGGTCGCCTGGTCGTCTCCGGCATAGCTCATCGAGATGTTGAAGCGCTCCACGCCGGTGAAGATGCTGGTCTTGCGTTGGCAAAGACTGCGGTCGAGTGCGTTCCCCTTGAGCACGAAAGCAGACATAAAATCGCCTACTCCCGTCAGGTGACGGCGCTCGAGCGGCACCCGGTCATAATTGTCGAGGATCGGCGGCTCAACCTTGAAGGCGGCAACATTGCCGCCGGCAAAGGACGCATCGATGGAAAAGGTCTCCCCGCTCGCAACGGTCTGCAATCCGAACTCGTCCGCGCTCAGCACGGCGCCAGAAGAGCGCCCTTCGGAGCGCGCCGTCGCCGTCCCGCTCGCCACCATTGAGCCCAGTCCCGCGACATTGGCCTCAAGGTCCAGCCGATAGCGCGCGCCATCATCGGTCAGGTCGACGTTCATGGCGGCGATGTTGATGCCACCCAGCGTCAAGACATAGCTTGCACGGGCATCGACGTCCTGCGCCAGGGCGGGGTTGGAGACCAGCAGCGCCAAGGCAGCCAGCGGGGCAAAACGAAAACTCGGCAAGGGCTCGGACCTCGGCGTCGAATCAAAGAACAGCTCGAACCTGCCTGCCAGACTCCTGCTGTGCAAGGCGCTCGCGCCCTCTTGAGCCCGCTTTGCCTTGACGGCAACGCCCCTTTTCTCTAAAGACGCGCCAGATTTCACAACAAATGAGGCCCGTTGCGGGAGTCCCCGCCACGCAGGACCTTTACACAAATAGGATATCTTCCAATGGCACGTCGCTGTGAACTTACCGGCAAGGGTGTGATGGTTGGCAACAACGTCTCCCACGCCCTCAACCGTACCCGTCGTCGGTTCCTCCCCAACCTGCTCAACGTGACGCTCCTGTCCGAGGCGCTCGAGCGCCCGGTCAAGCTGCGCGTGTGCGCTGCGGCTCTGCGGACCGTCGAGCACCGCGGTGGCCTCGATGCTTTCCTGCTCAAGCAGGCTGATGCGGACCTCTCCCCGCTCGCCCTGGGCATCAAGAAGGAAGTGCGCGCCGCTCTCGCTTCCTAAGCGATCCGGCCCACCACAAGTTTAGCCGCGTGGATCTTTCGTCCGCGCGGCTTTTGTTTTGCACCATGGTGGTGCAGAACGTCTTCAGCCGCCCCGGTCTGATGCCGGCAGCGGATCGATAGAGGTGCATTCTGATGCTTGCTCGTTTCCTGGCGGCTGTCGCCGCCATGGTCGCGGTCGTTGCCGCGTCCAATTTCCTGGTCCAGTTCCCTGTCGACGCCCAGCTGGGTGGTGTCAATCTCGGTGACATCCTCACCTGGGGCGCCTTCACCTATCCCGTCGCCTTCCTCGTCACCGATCTGAGCAATCGCGCCTTCGGCCCCGCCAAGGCCCGCCTTGTAGTGATCGCCGGCTTTGCCGTGGCCGTGGTGCTCTCGATCTATCTCGCGACGCCCCGCATCGCCATTGCTTCGGGCACGGCGTTTCTCGTTGCCCAATTCCTCGACATTTCGATCTTCCATCGCCTGCGCAACGGCGCCTGGTGGCAGCCGCCGATGTTCTCCTCGCTGGTGAGTTCGGCACTCGACACTGTCATCTTCTTCGGTCTGGCCATGGCGCCCGCCTTCGCCGGTATCGACGCCCTGTTCGGCATGGAGGATTCCTCGCTAGCCTTCCCCGCGCCGCTGCTGGGCATCGGCCCGGAGGTAGAGCTGTGGCAATCCCTGGCTCTTGGTGATTTCCTGGTCAAGCTGGTCCTGGCGGTCCTGCTGCTTGCACCCTACAAGACCATTCGCGATCTCGTGCTGCGCCGCATGCCGGTTACCGCGTAAGCCCGTCAAAATGAGCCGCCCTCCCGCAAGGGGCGGCCGCCCCTTCAGGACCTAAGGCGTAGTGGGCAGGGCGAACTCCAACAGCAACGTCCGCTGCCAATCGTTGAAGTTGTTGTCCGAGCCGATGAGGATGCGCGTTTCCCCGTCCGGCGCCTGGTGCACGGCTAGCGCTTCCATGTTGTCCACGTCGCCACCCTGCGCCGCGAGCAGCACTTCGCCTACCATGACGCTGCCCGGCCGCACCTCGGCGGCGGGAACACGCCGCACCGCCATCAGGAAAGTCAGCAGCGAAATCCCACGCTCAAGCACCAACAGGTCCCCATTGGGCAGGAAGGCGCAGTCGGTCGGCACCAGTGAGGCGCTGCTGCGGTAGCTCACGGGCCCCACATCGGTTTGCCCCAGGAACCAGCCACGCTGGTTGCCGGCATCGTCGCGGGCATCTTCGGTCAGCAGCAGCGTCGATCCGGCTATGGGTGAGGCCGGGGGCGCAATACACAGCGATTCGAGCGATTGATTGGTTCGCAGATTGGTGAGCCAATCGGGGATGCTCACCTCGCGCGCCGCGCCACCGGGGATCCCGTCGGTCAGCGCGAAATCGGCCACGCGAGTCAAATGCTCGAAGCCCACCCGCACCGCAACCGGCTCACCATCGCGATAGATGGTGTCGACCGACTCGGCGTCCCGCGCATATTGGCGCGGCAGCACCTCCCCGCGCGAGTTCTGCAGCGCCTCGGCCGTCACCCCGATGAAACCGAACAGGCGCGCTTGGTCGTCATAGGCCAGCTGGCCGGAGATGAAACTGCCGCGATCGGTAACGAACACCACCTGCTGGTGCGGCCCCGTGACCGCGAGGCCGGAAAGCCCCCCAAAAGTGTCCTGCTGGCTGGTGAGCGACACCCCGCCCCGCCAGATGAGGCCATCGACCTGCCCACCGACCGGCACGTCCTTGAAGGTGTCGATGGG
>JAESGL010000667.1_pt1 | contig 10804 bp, 10 predicted proteins | sample 9269711 | NCBI WGS metagenome assembly JAESGL01 (sample SAMN14515918, study PRJNA621676) | algae metagenome | isolation source: Kastovskya adunca ATA6-11-RM4 and co-occurring heterotrophs from soil and... | place: Chile: Atacama Desert | collected 2011-06-27
CCGCAAAAAGTCGCCATGCAGGCATGAGACCCCGCTCGGGCTACGTCTTCCCGGGGATCTCATGCCTGCGCCAGAAGTGGCCGACTATTGCGCCGCCCATTGGCCGGATTTTGCTCCGCCGTTGACATGTCTGATAAGAACCCAAAGACAATTCCCGTTTTCATGGCTTTCAGAAAGCATGCCTTGGCAGCTGGAAAGGAGGTTACTGAAAAGGTTTCACGGACAATGGTCGCGTGGAAGGGAAAGCGCACATTCGCCACCGCCTGTATCAAAGGCAAGTATCTTGAGTGCTCTATCGATCTTCTGCGCGCAGTTGACCATAAGCACCCGAAGGCCTCGTTCCATACAACCAAAGCGGTGGTCACCAACCGCTTCACATTGGAACCTCACGAAGTGGTCGACGCGCCTATTCAGGCTTGGCTCCGCGAAGCTTGCGGCCAAGTGGGGCCAAGCACCCGCAACCGCTAAGGCAATAGCCTGCCCCCTCGGGGCTCGCTTGAGCTAAGAGCGCCGACCGCCTGCATGAAGGATCTGCCCAAGGGGCAGCACTCGACCCCCCTTCCTTGTCGGCCGTGGTGACGTTCCAATTCCCCAAGAGCTGCATTGGCCCATTATGCTAGTGGTCGGCTTACACGTGGATAACGATAGTCTGATGGAACGTCAGGCCACTTCATCAAACGGCATCGCTATTGAACCAACGAAGCAGGCAAAGTGGTCCTATTGCAGAATGAATTCTAAAGCAAAGAGATCTCGCGCCCGAATGCATTGGCTGGTCGGTAGTTCCGTGACTTACGATAACTACATCACAAATATTTCGTCCGGTCGGCAGAAACTTTCCCGGCGTTTTCTCGTAGCTGTTCATAGCGTCAGTTCCGAAAAGCCGCAGGTTCGCCTGCTCAACGGGAGACTTCCTATGGAAATCAAACACGATAATTCACGCCGCCGACTGCTGAAGTGGTCCGGTGCTACAGCTGCTACTGTTGCTGTTTCTGGCGTGTGGTTGCCCAACTTTGGCATCTCGACCGCCCTTGCCGCCGATCTTGGCGATGGTGACATCGGCGTCCTCAACTACGCCTATGCGCTCGAGCAACTCGAAGCCGCCTTCTATACAATGGCCCTTGAAAACCCCTATGAGGGCATGACCGAGGAGGAGACCGAACTCCTCACCGACATTCGCGACCACGAAGTGGCACATCGCGACTTCCTCGCTGAAGCGCTCGGCGACGCTGCCATCCCGGCCCTCGAAGTAGACTTCTCGGCGGTGGACTTCGCCGACCGCCATTCTGTGCTCGAAACGGCTATGACCTTCGAGGACATCGGTGTGTCGGCCTACAACGGCGCTGGCGACCTCCTCGAGAACCCGGACTACTTGATTGAGGCGGGTCGTATCGTGTCAGTCGAGGGGCGCCATGCTGCGGTCATCCGCGATTTGGTCAATCCGCTCAGCGTCGCCTTTGCCGGCCCAGATGTGGTCAACGAGAACGGGCTGGACGTCGTCCGTGAGCCCGCCGAGGTGCTGCCACTGGTCGACCCCTTCATTACCACCGAAGTCACCGCTAATTCGCTGACCTAAGGAGAGATGTCATGACGCTCGAAACCAACAATACGCTTCTCTCCGGCATCGACCCGGAAATCACTGAACGCCTGGTCACGGACCGCCGTGCCTTCTTCAAACGCTCGGTGGTAGGTCTTGGCGCCCTGGCCAGTGCCCCAATGGTGCTGGCGATGAGTGCTCAGCAGGCTTTCGGCCAGGAGTTGCCGCAGGACATCAAGGACGTTCTCAACTTTGCGCTGACGCTGGAGCATATCGAGGACTACTTCTACCGTACGGGGCTGGCGACCGAGGGCCTGATCCCGGCAGAGTATCTCGACGTCTTCCGTCATATCGGCCTGCACGAGGCTCAACATGTCGCGCTGCTCGAGAGCGTGCTGGGTGCTGATGCGGTTGCTCGCCCGCACATTGATGCGACAGCTGGCGGCCAGTATGCCGACGTGCTGGAGAACTTCGACACCTACCTCACGCTGAGCCAGACATTCGAAGATCTGGGCGTGGCTGCTTACAAAGGGCAGGCACCGAACCTGATTGAGAACGACGAGATTCTGCAGACGGCACTGCGCATCCACTCGGTGGAAGCTCGGCACGCCGCCATGGTGCGCAAGATCGGCGGCATGAAGCCATGGGAGGACGCCTTCGACGAACCCATGACGAAGGAAGAGGTGCTCGAGGCGGCCCAGCCGTTCCTCGCCTAGCCAAAGAACTAGCGCCCCGGCAGCTGCCGGGGCGTCGCTGCCAAGTTCGATCGACGCCGCGTCGGACCCTATCTGTAGACGAACACTAGAAGCATGGAACTCCCCAGCGTTCGTATATCGGCAACCTGTCCCCTGCGGACTCCGTTCTGCTTGAGAAGGTCGCGCAATTGGTGCCAGTTCGTCAGGGATGCAACACTTGGAGCTGCAGCGCTCGGCTTGCAAAGGGGGACCAACTTTACCTGCCATTGCCCCTGCTGACTGACACCGACCTCGGTGCCCGGAAGCACCTGCCCATCGAAACAGCCACCGCCGGAGATAGCTTCAGCCAATCCTGAGGGGACGCGCTCGCTGTGGCTTGCACCCCTTTGATTCTGCGGCGGCAGGTGATAAACGTCATTTTCCAACGGCTGCCCTGTGACATTGCCGTGACCAGGTACATTCTCTGACTCACTGTCTGAGATAGGCTCTTCGGCTACAATGCCGCCCCGGTCAACACCAATGCCTATCACCGGGTTTGCATCCACGTGATCACTCCCCCGCCCGATGTTTATATCCGTTTCAACTTCAACGGTTGCTTCGACAGAAGGGCCATAGGGGACATTGGCTACAATGTTGGAGGTGGGGTTGGGATCGGCCACGATCGCCTGCGAGTAGGCAGGCAATGTCGTCGCCCAGGTCACAAGCGCCAAACACACAGCAGCACGCATCATCTTCCCTCCAGATGGTTGCGCAACGCCGAGCGATGTTGCGGGTTGCTTGGAACTTCAACCGTTGAACACATTTTTGATCACGAAAAGTAAAGCGCGCAACCATTCATTAAACACGCTGTTATGTCCCCCGGCTTCCAAGCGAAGCCAAAATTAGAACAGCGCCGCAGTGCACCATAACAATTAATCCAAAGGAGAAGAGCATGACTCTTCTGAATAAGATTTCCGCTATCGCTCTTACTTCTGCCATGATTGCCACTCCGGTCGCCACTGTAGCGCAGGAAGACAATACAAATGCACTGAATGGCACCTTGGACTCAGTCCAAGACACGGTGAACAGCACCGTCGATGGCGTTCAGGACACCACCACCGACATTTCCGGTGGCGACACTGACGTTGGCTCGAGCGTCAGCGACACTGTGGGTGGCGTAACCGGCGGTGATCTCAACTCTACGGTAAATGACACAGTCGGCGGCGTTACGAACGACGTCACCGGTGGTGACCTCAATTCGACAGTCGACGACACCGTCGGTGGCGTCACCGGTGGTGACGTGACCGGCTCCGCTGGTGACGTGGGCAATGTCGGTGAGGTCAGCGATATCGGCAACTTCTCCGATTTCGTTAACGCCATGAATTCGGGCGATCTGTCGAACTCCCTCAGCGATGTCGGGCAGGTATCCGGTGTTGAGGTTGTTGACGTCCAGGACGCGTTCAATGACTTCGATGCAACGGCATTGAACGATGCTCTGTCGAACAACGCTAACGACATCACGGCCATCCAGGATGCCATCAACGGCAACTCGGCATTGACCAACCTGCTCAATGGCAACAACTTCGAAGTGTCCGACGTTGTTGGCGTCAGCAATAGCAATGATGGCTCGATCATCCTCTACACCTACAGCGCCGACGAGTAGTCTCTAGCAGCCGCAGGGCTCGGCAAAGGCGCAGGGGCAACTCTGCGCCATTGCTTTATTGACGGCAGCACCGCACAGCCCTTGTCCACTTCGCAGTTCTGGAGCTTGAGAAAACGCAATTTGTCCGCCGTTGTGGCTGCATCAGTCTGTTTGCCACGACCGGGCGCTGACGCCAACTTAGTAAATACTTCAGAAATCAGAGAGGGCCCGGCAGCGCCGGGCCCTTTTGCGTGGGGCTTTGGCAGCGCCCGGACATCTGTCACCGCGTCCGTCAGTTCGGCAGTTGCTGTGTTGCTGATGCGGGTCCTGGAGTGCCGCTGTGCAGATGACGTCGGTGTGAAGCAACGTTACAGGTGACCCAGAGATTTGCTCCAGGAGCCAGTGTTGGCCAGCAAATTGATGAGAGAATTTCGATGAACAGGATGATTGTACCAGCTACGCTTGCAATTCTACTGGCAATGAACAGCGGTTCTTTTGCCCAGGACGCCATATCGCCTGAGACAGCACCCGCCTCCGATGCCGCGATGAGTTCGGAAGCGCCAGCGGAGAACGCAGCCCCCCAGGCAGAAATGTCAGACCAGAACACCGCTGCCAATATGGGAAGCGGCGACAGCGGCACGATGGAGCGTGCCACCGAAGACATGCAAGCAGTCCTCGAGAAGCTGCAGGAATTGGGTGCGAAACCAATTCATACTCTCAGCGTCGAAGAAGCTCGTAGTCAGCCTACGCCAGCCGATGCCGTCATGGCCGTTCTCGAGGAGCGGGGTCAAAGTACAGCGCCTGAAGAGGTTGCGAGTACCCAGGACATCTCTATCCCTGGCCCAGAAGGAGATATTCCGGCCCGCGTCTACATTCCAGAGGGAGAAGGCCCCTTTCCGGTGATCGTCTATTTCCACGGGGGTGGGTGGGTCATTGCCAATATCGACACCTATGACGCATCGGCACGTGCGCTGGCCAATGAAGCAAACGCCATCGTGGTCTCATCGCATTATCGGCAGGGTCCGGAGAACAAGTTCCCGGCGGCTCATGAAGATGCAAATGCTGCCTATGAATACGTCGTGGAGAATGCAGGCGAGTGGAACGGGAACACCGATCAGCTCGCACTTGTCGGTGAAAGTGCCGGTGGCGGTCTGGCGGTGAGCGTGGCGATCCATGCTCGCGATGCGCAGCTCACAATGCCCGATGCCATCGTTTCGGTTTACCCGATTGCCGGCGGTGAGACGGATACGCCCTCCTATCAGGAGAATGCCAATGCCATGCCGCTAGGCAAGGCCGACATGGAATGGTTCTTCGAGCACTACCTCAACAGCCCAGAAGAGCGGAACGACCCCCGCATCGATCTGTACGACGAGGCAGACCTCTCGGGACTTCCCCCGACCACGATCATCAACGCTGAGATCGACCCACTGCTCTCCGATGGTGAGATGCTGGCTGAAGCGATGGAAGCAGCAGGTGTTGAGGTCGAGCAGCAGACCTTTGAGGGTGTGACCCACGAGTTTTTTGGCATGGCCCCTGTGGTGCCCCAGGCTGAGGAAGCGCAGAACCTTGCTGGCGACGCGCTGCAGCAGGCATGGGACCAAGCGTCGCAATAGATGCTCTGAACAGATAGAGGAGGAGCCGGCGTAGGGTCGGCTCCTCTTCGCTTAGGCACTGATTCGCCAATTCGTAGCGAGGAGATGTCCGCTTACCCATAGGATCAACTCCTAACCGGACGGTCAGCTTGCCACCCCCAAAAAGCCAGTAGCCCAGCTACAGCCGCCCAGCCTCAGCACGCCGGACAAGCTCGTCGATAACGACCCGGACCCTGGGAAGCAATCTCCGCGTCGCCGGCCACAGAGCATTAAGGGGTGACTCCACTCGACAACGATCCGGCAGCACTACCGTCAACTCGCCGTTGTCGATCAAGGCTTGAACCAGTGACTGAGGCATCTGGCACAGGCCAAAGCCTGCCAGGGCCATGGCGATGACGGCCTCTCCATCGCTCACCAGATGAGTTGAAGGGGGATCTATGGACTTGGGTCGACCCTGGTCATCCACTATGTGCCAGGACACCGGCCTGTCTGGTCGGCTGCCAAGTATGCAGGAGTGATCTCGGATATCTTCGATGTCTGAGGGGGACCCAGCAGCAGTCAGATAGTTCGGGGAAGCACATAGGACGAGACGCTGGGATCCAAGCCGCCGCGCCACGATGTCGCTTCGGTCCGGCAGTTCGCCAAATCTGAGACACAAGTCCACGCCTTCCTCTACCGGATCAATAATCCTGTCGGAGAAGCTGGCGGCCAGGCGCAGGTCAGGGTGGTTCTTGAGGATGTCCAAGAGGATCGGCATGGCCACACGACGCCCAAATGCCGCGGGCATGTCGACCCGCAACACACCACGTACCGTGCTGGCCTTGGAGCGAGCGGCGTCTTCTGCTGCCCGAAGCTGATCAAGCGAGGCTTCGGCCTGCTCGAAGAATGCGGCACCTTCCTGTGTGAGGGACAGTTGGCGTGTTGTGCGATGCAGCAGCTTGACCCCAAGGCGTCCTTCCAACTGCGTCACAGCCTTAGCCACTGCAGACTTGGTAATGCCGAGGTGCGCGGCAGCTGCGGTGAACGAGCCCGCTCTAACTGTGCTGATGAAGACCTCAGTTCCGGCAAAAGCATTCGTGAGAGCCATCTCTTGCTCCTCGACTGTCGACTTCAAGTTTACAGTGTGGCGACCTAAAGGGAAATTGTTGCTGAATTCTGCTGCTGCCATATACGGTTCATTCGTAGGAGTAGCAGAATGTCTCGCTTGTTCGACCCCCTAAAGGTCGGCGCCCTCGAGCTGCCGAACCGTATCATCATGGCCCCACTCACTCGCAAGCGTGCCGGTGCTGATCGAGTGCCGAACGCCATGATGGCTGAGTACTATCGGCAACGCGCCGGAGCTGGATTGATCCTGAGCGAGGCAACGTCAATCTCGCCGCAGGGCGTGGGGTACTGGGGTACGCCGGGCATCTGGAACGACCAGCAGGTTGCAGGTTGGCGACAGGTCACCACGCAGGTGCATGAGGCTGATGGCCGCATCTTCCTTCAGCTCTGGCATGTGGGCCGCATCTCCGACCCGGAACTGCTTGATGGCAAGCTTCCGGTCGCGCCCAGCGCCATCGCGGCTGCCGGGCATGTTTCAGCTCTAAGGCCGAAGCGGCCGCACCCTGTGCCGCGTGCACTCGAGACCGAGGAGATACCGGGCATCGTCGATGATTTTCGCCGCGGAGCAGAGCGGGCCAAGGCAGCCGGTTTCGATGGTGTCGAGCTGCATGCGGCCAATGGCTACCTAATTGACCAGTTCCTTCAGGACAAGACCAACAAACGAACGGATCGCTACGGCGGTTCGGTGGAGAACCGTGCCCGCTTCCTTCTCGAGATCGTCGATGCCGTGATCAATGTATGGGGTGCTGATCGGGTGGGCGTGCATCTGCGCCCACGAGGGGAGGAACACGACATGGGTGACAGCAACCCCAAGGCGATCTTTGGCCACGTGGCCGGCGAACTCGCCAAGCGGAGGATTGCTTTCATTTTCGTTCGCGAGATTGAAGCCGAAGACAGCTTGCTTGGAGAGATCAAGCGCCGGTTCGGCGGTGTGGTTATCGCCAACGAGTTGATGTCGAAGGAGGACGGAGAACGCTTCATCAATACCGGCGTTGCCGATGCCTTGGCCTTTGGCCGAGACTACATTGCCACACCTGATCTTGCCGAGCGTCTCCGGCGAGGGCTGCCTTTGAACACGCCGAACAAGGACACGTTCTATGGTGAAGGTCCTCAAGGCTACACCGACTACCCCGGCTTGTGCCGGTGAGCTGATGGTTGCCTTAGGCAATCAATAATACGTCCGGTTTTGATGGCCCACAAACCGGAAGCGGACTGGCAGCAGTCCACCCCTTCTCAGTCATGAGTGATGGCCTAGCGGACCGGCTGCTCCTGGTGGATGGAGCCGACTGCCTGAACCCACCGGCGCATTGCAGACGGGTAGCCACATACTATGACCTTGCGGGCTCGATCATAGGTTCGGGATGACCATCGTGCGGATTTCTCCTGCGATCGCTGGCCCTGAGATCGCGTCGCTTGCGTCCGCCAGGTCGATCGCACGACTGATCAGTGGCTGAACGTTGATAGTGCCCGAGGCAATCAGTTCTGCCGCCCGGGAGTGAGTAAAGGGATTGAGGAATGATGTGGCGAGCGTTAACTCCCGGAAAAGCAGGTCGAATGGTTCGATCTCAGCCTTTAGCCCTTTCGGGAGCACGCCGAGCAGCACTACCATTCCGCCGCGCCCGGCGAGCAGTGGCGCCTGTTCAACCGTTTCCTTCAGGCCCGCACACTCGAACACAACGTCCGCCCCACCTGGCACAACACCATCCTTCCCGACTGTCCGGATAAGGACATCCTCAGATGTCGGGTCGATTGTTGCTGTCGCTCCAAGACTTTCAGCCAGGCTGCGCTTGGCTTCACTTCGGGTGACGAGGATGACTTTAGCGGCTCCCGCAAGCCGTGCCAGTTGTACAACGAAGAGCCCGATCACGCCCCCGCCGATGATGATCGCAGTAGATCCGGTACGGATATTTGCGATGTCTACGCCATGTAGGCAGCACGCGAGGGGTTCGCAGAGGGCCCCATGAAGTGGGTCCATCGCCAAAGGTAAGGAGAAAGCTTGTCTTTCTGGAATGGTGACATATTCAGCGAACCCACCGTTGCGATGAATGCCCGTCGCCTCAAGGTTATGGCAGAGGTTCACACGGCCGCGGTGGCACTCTGGACAGCGGCCACATGCGATGTTCGGGTCACCCGTGACTCGCATTCCAGCGCTTAGACCGGTTACCCCGCTGCCCACGGCTTCGATGATCCCCGAAAACTCGTGCCCCAGAACTACCGGTGGTTTGGACGGAAACTCTCCCTTTAGCAGGTGCCGGTCCGTGCCGCAGATTCCACAAGCCTCGACCCCAACGAGAACCTCATTCGCCAGCGGCACCGGCTTGTCGACCTCTCGTAGTGAAAGCTTGCCGACTTCCTCCAGTACCAGTGCTTTCACCTGTAGAGCCCCCGCACAACAGCAGCCGATCTCAGATCGTCTTCAACATGCCACCGTCAACGAAGTAGGTGGAGCCGGTGGTGTAACTCGCGCGGCTCGAGCACAGAAAAACAAAGGTGTGGGCGAGTTCTTCTGGACTGGCGAAACGGCGCATCGCCGCATACTCGTCCGCCACTCCTTGGAGGTGAGCCTCGTAGCCCTGCTCTCCTGCGAGCTGCTTTGCCGTCTTGATCCAGTCAGGAGTGAGAACCAGTCCAGGGTTGATGCAGTTGACCCTGATGTTGCTCTTGACGGCTTCCATGGCCAAGGTTTTGGAGAACATCATCAAGGCCGCCTTGGTGGTGTTATAGATGGGCTCGTACCATAGCGGTTGAACGGCGCAGATAGAGGCGTTGTTGAGGATTACCCCGCTGCCTCGTGTCCGCATCATTGGTATGGCCCCACGAGAAAGACGGACGGCAGCCATCACGTGCAGGTCCCAATAATACTGCCACTTCTCGTCGTCAGCTTCTTCAATGGTCTCGTTTGAGCCCGTGCCAGCGTTGTTGATCAGGATGTCACAGCCGCCAAACTTCTCTTGAACAGCTGCGAGAACTGCGTTGCACCCCTCGGCCGTGGCTACATCGGCGGAAACAGCAGAAGTCTGGACAGTGAACTCCTGAGCCAGCCGCTCCGCTTCAGCGTTGTTTCGTTCTCTGTCTCGAGCCACGGAGACAATGTGCACGCCTTCAGCAGCGAGACCCTCCGCAACAGCCAATCCTATACCGACGCTACCGCCTGTGACGATGGCTACCTTGTCTTTCAGTCCTAAGTCCATTCGAAAACCCCTATGCCGCCGCTACTTCGCCCGGAGCAGGCTTGGCTCCCGTCATGATTGCCACTGCGTCAGACATCGAGAATTCGGACGGCTTGATGAGCGCCACGCGCCTGCCGAGCCGATGAATGTGGATGCGGTCCGCCAGCTCAAACACGTGCGGCATGTTGTGGGAGATAAGCACGATAGGCACCCCCTTTTCTTTCAGCCGCTGAATAAGCTCGAGCACGCGCCGGCTCTCCTTCACACCAAGGGCAGCCGTGGGCTCATCCATGATGATGACACGACTACCGAAAGCTGCGGCTCGGGCTACCGCAACTCCCTGGCGTTGCCCCCCGGAGAGGGTCTCCACTGCTTGGTTGATATTTTGGATCGTCAGGAGTCCAAGATCGCTCAGCTTCTCTCGAGCGAAACTCTGCATTCGGTTTCGGTCCAGAGTACGAAAGACCTGCCCCATCAAACCGGGCTTCCGCAGTTCACGACCCAGGAACATATTGTCAGCAATGGAGAGAGCCGGTGAAAGAGCAAGATCCTGGTAGACCGCTTCAATGCCGGCCTTTCGTGCCTCGATCGGTGAGCGAAAGTGGACAGGCCGCCCTTCAAGCAGAATCTCTCCGGAGTCTGGTACGACAGCGCCGCAGAGAGCCTTGATCAGCGTCGACTTGCCGGCACCATTGTCGCCGATTACCGCAAGGATCTCGCCTTGTTGCAGGTCCAAGTCAGCACCATCGAGCGCCACCACGCGACCATATCTCTTGGTGAGGCTTCGAGCCTCCAGTACAGGCACGGTCATGCTGAAATCCTCCGGATCCACTGATCAATGGACACAGCCATGATGATCAGAGCGCCGACCGTAAGCTGACGCCACAGGGGATCGACACCGGTGAGAGACAGCCCTGAGTCAAACACGCCAACGATAAGGGCGCCGAAGAGCGTTCCCAAAATCGATCCACGTCCGCCGAAGAGGGAAGTGCCACCGATCACGACGGCTGTGATTGCATCGAGGTTGGCAGTCTGATTTCCCAGTGGAGAGACGGCCCCTACCCTGCCGATAAGGATCCAGCCAGCCA
>JAESGL010000668.1_pt1 | contig 10802 bp, 8 predicted proteins | sample 9269711 | NCBI WGS metagenome assembly JAESGL01 (sample SAMN14515918, study PRJNA621676) | algae metagenome | isolation source: Kastovskya adunca ATA6-11-RM4 and co-occurring heterotrophs from soil and... | place: Chile: Atacama Desert | collected 2011-06-27
TTCCTTATGAACGTCCAGACCAACGTATTTCACCGTCTCCGTCATGACTCGTCTCCGCTGCTGACAAATCCATCATCAGCATCTCAGATTCGAGCCTCCGAGGCTCTGGCAGTCATGGGGTCTAAGCCCGGCGACCGTCCCGATTGGGATGGCATTTCGAAAATCCGTTTCAACGGGTCGCCAGTTGCCACCCGTTCCAAGACCGGAATGATCGCTTCGATGTTGCCTCCCTTACGGATACAGGAGGAGCAATCCCAATGACGCTGTCGGTCTTCCACGCATAAGCTGATGCCGCCTAATGGTAGTACCAGAAAGAAATAGGTTATCAGCAGACGTAATTGACTGCCCCAACAAAATGCCCAATTTTTCCTTTGAAAATAAATTTCTGGTACTACCAGATTCAAGGAGAGGGATGCCATGGGAGTCTGGGCACAGAACTACGATCCGCTTGGTAATATCTGGCTGTCCAGTATGGTCGCGGCTATTCCAATCGTTTTTTTCTTTCTGGCGCTGACGGTCTTTCGCCTGAAAGGATATATCGCCGGCACCATCACCGTTGCATTGACGCTGGCGGTCGCGATCGGGCTGTATGGCATGCCAATCAACAGTGCGCTGGCCGCTGGCGTGTTCGGGTTCTTTTATGGTCTCTGGCCGATCGCGTGGATCATCCTCGGCACGGTGTTCCTTTACCGGATCGCGGTCGCGACCGGAGCATTCGACATTATCCGCCAGTCGATCCTGACCGTGACCGAGGATCAGCGGTTGCAACTCTTGCTGGTCGGCTTCGCGTTCGGTGCATTTCTCGAAGGGGCAGCCGGGTTCGGTGCGCCGGTCGCGATTACCTCGGCGCTGCTGGTCGGACTGGGGTTCCGCCCGCTTTATGCCGCTGGGCTGTGCCTGATCGCCAATACCGCGCCGGTGGCGTTCGGAGCGATGGGCATTCCGATCGTCGTCGCGGGTCAGGTGACCGGCATCGATCCGTTCCTGATCGGACAGATGGCCGGGCGGCAGTTGCCGTTGCTCTCGGTCATCGTGCCCTTCTGGTTGATCCTCATCATGGATGGTCCGCGCGGCGTGCGCGAGACATGGCCCGCCATCCTCGTCGCGGGCGGTTCGTTCGCGATCGTCCAGTTCCTGACCGCCAACTTCATCGGGCCGGAACTGCCCGATATCACCGCCGCCCTCGCCTCGCTGATCGCGCTGCCGGTGTTCCTGCGCTTCTGGCAGCCCAAGCGCATCTTCCGCTTTGATGCGGCCGAGGTCGCCGCCGACGGCGCGGTACCGGTCGCACCGATCACGACGCAGACCGTGCGCCATTCGCCGGCGAAGATCGCTTGGGCATGGTCGCCGTTCCTGATCCTAACGGTGTTCGTGACGCTGTGGAGCATCGCCCCGGTCAAGGCATTGTTCGCCGCCGACGGACCGCTCGCGCATCTTGTCCTTAAGCTGCACGTACCCTTTCTCGACAAGCTGGTAGCCAAGGTGCCGCCGATCGTGAAGCAGGTCACGCCGTACGAAGCGGTCTACAAGTTCGACTGGCTGTCGGCGACCGGCACCGCGATCATGTTGGCGGCGATCGTCACCATCGCCTTCCTGCGGATGAAGCCCGCAGAGGCCGTGCGGACGTTCGGCGATACGCTGAAAAGCCTCGCAATTCCGATCTACTCGATCGGCATGGTCCTCGCCTTTGCGTTCCTCGCCAATTATTCGGGACTGTCGGCGACCCTGGCACTGGCGCTGGCGCATACCGGATCGGCGTTTACCTTCTTCTCGCCGTTCCTGGGATGGCTGGGCGTGTTCCTGACCGGATCGGATACTTCGGCCAACGCGCTGTTCGCCGCGCTCCAGGCCAATACCGCGCATCAGATCGGGGTCAGCGACGTGCTGCTGGTCGCGGTCAACACCACCGGCGGCGTCACCGGCAAGATGATCTCGCCGCAGTCGATCGCGATCGCCTGTGCTGCCGTCGGGCTGGTGGGCAAGGAGTCGGACCTGTTTCGCTTCACCGTGCGCCACAGCCTGCCGCTGTGCGCGCTGGTAGGGGTCATCACGACGATCCAGGCGTACCTCGTGCCATGGATGATCCCGTGAGCGCGGTCGGGAACGCAGCACCCAGCGCATCGGGCCGGGCCGAAGCCGCGATCGAGGCGTTGATCGTCGAGCGCAAGCTGCTACCGGGAGCGCGGCTCCCGTCCGAACGCGCGCTGGCGGACACGCTTGGGGTATCGCGCAACATTCTGCGCGAGGCGATGAACCGGTTGGTATCGCGGGGACGGATCATCATCCGCCCGCGCGCCGGCGCAATCCTCGCCGAACCGTCGGCGCAGTGGACGCAGGCGATGATCGCCGAACCGCTCGCTCCGCTGGTCGAGGGCAATCCGGGCTACGGCCACGACATTTTCGAGGTGCGCGAGTCGCTGGACGGCACCGCCGCCTATCACGCCGCACGGCGGGCCGACGCAGTCGATAAAGACCGTATCCGCCGCCGGTTCGACGCGATGGAGAAGCTGCATGCCGCCGGTGATGTCGCTGCCGAGGCGCATGCCGACGCCGCGTTCCACCTCGCCATCGCGCATGCCTCACGCAACGCGGTGCTGACCCATGTCATGTCGAGTCTGTTCGGGCTGCTCCATACCAGCATCTCGCAGACCCGCGAAAAAATCTACGCGGTGCCGCGCACCTTCGAGGAATTGTCGGCGCAGCACCGCGCGATCATGGAGCGGATCGTCGCTGGCGATGCCGAGGGCGCGCGCGATGCCGCCGACGTCCATCTCGAATTCGTGCGCACGACGGTCCGACGGGTCGAGGACGACCTTGCCCGCGCCGAACGCGCCGCCGCCGCACCAGATCTGGGAACGATCCGATGATTATTTCTGCCACCACCGATTATCGCGAAGCGGCCCGCCGTCGTCTACCGCCGTTCCTGTTCCACTATATCGACGGTGGCGCCTATGCCGAACATACGCTTCGCCATAACGTCTCCGACTTGTCCGACGTGGCGCTGCGCCAGCGGGTGCTGTGCGATGTTGCCGACATCGATCTTTCCACTACCCTGTTTGGCCAGTCGCTTGGTATGCCGGTGGTGTTGGCTCCGGTCGGGCTGACCGGCATGTATGCGAGACGCGGTGAGGTTCAGGCCGCGCGCGCGGCAGCGGCCAAGCAGGTGCCCTTCACCCTGTCGACGGTATCGGTCTGCGCGATTGACGAGGTGCAGCGCCAGTCGAGTGCGCCGATCTGGTTCCAGCTCTATGTGCTGAAGGATCGCGGCTTCATGCGCGACGCGCTCGAACGCGCGCAGGCGGCGGGGGTTGAGACGCTGGTCTTTACGGTCGACATGCCGGTGCCGGGCGCGCGCTATCGCGATGCGCATTCCGGCATGTCAGGGCCCAATGCTGCGTGGCGGCGGATGCTGCAGGCGGTCACCCATCCGCGCTGGGCATGGGACGTCGGGATTCACGGGCGACCGCACGATCTGGGCAACATCTCGGCCTATCGCGGGGCCGCCACCGGGCTTGCCGATTACATCGGGTGGCTCGGCGCGAACTTCGATCCGTCGATCAGCTGGCGCGACCTGCAATGGATTCGCGATACCTGGAAAGGATCGATCGTCATTAAGGGCATCCTCGACGTCGAGGATGCGCGGGAAGCAGTCCGCTTCGGCGCGCAGGGCATTGTCGTGTCAAACCATGGCGGGAGGCAGCTCGACGGCGTGCTGTCGTCGGCGCGCGCGCTGCCCGCCATCGCCGATGCGGTAAAGGGGCAGGTGTCGATCCTAGCCGATTCCGGGATACGCTCGGGGCTCGACGTCGTGCGGATGCTGGCGCTCGGCGCGGATGCCGCGATGCTCGGCCGCGCGTTCATCTATGCACTCGCCGCCGACGGGCAGGCCGGTGTCGCCAACCTCCTCGAACTGTTCGACCGGGAGATGCGCGTTGCAATGGCGCTGACCGGGGTACGGACGATCGCGGACATCGATTCGACCATCATCGCGCGCTGACGCGAAACCGCACCGGCGCAAATGCCGGACCATCAGTACAGGGGATACAGGATGCCGCATTTCAGGCAGCGGACGACCCGTGCCGTCTTGCTTTCAGGGCTGATGCTGGCGGGCACGACGCCCGCCACCGCGCAGACCGTCGCGGACTATCAAGCGTTGCGCAACAAGGTGGACGAGTTGCAGCGCCGGCTCGACACGGTACAACGCGCGCTGACCGCGAAGGAGCCGCGCGAAACGCCGCCGGTCATGGTCGTCGCGTCGCCTCCGGCCACCGGCACCGCCGCGCAGCAGCAGCAGGGCCCCTCCGACCCGCTGCCCCGGCCGGCGGGTGCGCCGTCAGTGTTGGCACAGGGCGGACCATCGGCGCTACCCGCCGGATACGGCTTCCGTATCGGCGAAACCAATTTTCGCATCAGCGGCTTCATCAAGGGCGACCTCATCTTCAGCCGCTATGGCGATGGCGACACCGCAACCAATCCGCTGGGCCGCGAACTGTCGCTGCCACAGTCGATCCCGGTCGGTGGGCGGCGATCCGCCATTCTTGCCGATGCGTCGGCCAAACAGTCGCGGATCGCGTTCCAGACCGCGACGCCGATCGGCGAGAAGTCGCTGACGACGCTGATCGAAGCAGACTTTCAGGTCGCGCCGGCGGTGTCGGGCGGCGAGCGCGCGCTCAACCCCTATACCCTCGGCCTGCGTCGCGCGGTCGCGGGTTATGGCGGGTTCGCGGTCGGGCAGGACTGGAGCAATTTTCAATATGTCGCGGCCCTGCCCGAAACCGCCGATTTCGTCGGGGTAACCGACGGCACCGTGCTGGTTCGGCAGATGCTGCTGCGCTACAGTCATCCGGTCGGCGACGGGTGGACCATCTCCACGTCGATCGAGAACCCGGAAACCGTGTCGGCGATGGCCGGTGCGCCTGCATTGGCCGACAATGACGATGACAGCGTTCCCGACCTGACCGGACAATTGCTCTGGGCGGCAAAGGGGGCCAGCCTGTCGCTGACCGGGCTGTTCCGATCGATGCGGGTCGATCCCGCCAACGGTCGACCGGCGGTAACGGCCCAGGGCTATGGTGTGTCGCTGGCCGGGATCGCGCCGCTATCGACCGGCAAGGGCGACGATATCCGTTTCATGATGACCGGCGGTCGCGGGCTGGGGCGCTATGTCGGCGCCAACGTCGCGGCCGATGCGATCTACGACACGGCAAACGATCGGCTCGTCCCGGTTCCGTTGCTCGCAGGCTTTGCCGGGGTCCGCCATTTCTGGATCGGCACGCTGCGCAGTACCTGGATGGGGTCGTTCCAACGGATCTGGAACCCGGCCACGGCCTCGCCGCTGTCGACGCGCCAGGTGTGGGACACCGCAGTCAACCTGTTCGTGTCGCCGCTGCCACGCCTCGACCTCGGCGTCGAGCTGCGCGTGTCGCACCGCGAACTTGTGAACGGCGCAAGCGGCATGCTCGAACGGCTGCACTTTACGGTGAAACAAGGATTTTGAACCGGCCGGTCGACGGTTCGTGTGCCGAACGAAATACGACCGCCGATTGAATCAGATACCCCGACGCGGGACCACCCGCGCGGAGAGCATGGGGAACGAGCAATGACGCAATATGTCTATCGCTTCGGCGGCGGGGTGTCGGACGGGGGATCGGGCGACAAGACGCTTTTGGGGGGCAAGGGCGCGAACCTTGCCGAAATGGCGTCGATCGGCCTGCCGGTGCCGCCGGGCTTCACCATCGCGACGACGATGTGTACGCGCTATTACGAGGACGGCCAGACCCTCCCCGACAGCTTGCGCGACGAGGTCGCGACCGGCATCGCGCATATCGAGGGGATCACGGGCAAGCGCTTCGGGGACGAGGCCGACCCGCTGCTCGTCTCGGTCCGCTCGGGCGCGCGGGTATCGATGCCGGGCATGATGGACACGGTGCTGAACCTCGGCCTCAACGACGCGACGGTCGAGGGGCTCGCCAAGGTATCCGACGATCCGCGCTTCGCGTGGGACAGCTATCGCCGCTTCATCCAGATGTATTCGGACGTCGTGCTCGAACTCGACCACGGCCGGTTCGAGGAAGCGCTGGAGATCGCCAAGGAAGATCGCGGCTATTATCTCGACACCGACCTCACCGCCGACGACTGGCGCGCGCTGGTGGCGCAGTACAAGGACATCGTGGTCGAGCTGTGGGGCAAGCCGTTCCCGCAGGACGTGCACGACCAGTTGTGGGGCGCGATCGGCGCGGTGTTCGGATCGTGGCAGGCGGACCGCGCCAAGGTCTATCGCCGGTTGAACGACATTCCCGGCGACTGGGGCACGGCGGTCAACGTGCAGGCGATGGTGTTCGGCAATATGGGCGACACGTCGGCGACCGGCGTGGCCTTCACCCGCGATCCGTCGACCGGCGCCAACGCCTATTACGGCGAATTCCTGATCAACGCGCAGGGCGAGGACGTGGTCGCGGGTATCCGCACGCCGCAATATCTGACCACCGCGGCGCGGGCGGCGGCGAATGCCAAGCCGCTGTCGATGGAAGAGGCGATGCCCGACGCCTATGCCGAGCTGGCGGCGGTGTTCGACCGGCTGGAGCGGCACTATCGCGACATGCAGGACATCGAATTCACCGTGCAGCAGGGCAAATTGTGGATGCTGCAGACCCGGTCGGGCAAGCGCACCGCGAAGGCCGCGCTGAAGATCGCGGTCGACATGGCCGAGGAAGGGCTGATCTCGCGCGAGGAGGCGATCGCGCGCGTCGATCCGCAGGCATTGGACCAGCTGCTGCACCCGACGCTCGATCCCAAGGCGGCGCGCGACGTGCTGACCAAGGGGCTGCCGGCCTCGCCGGGGGCGGCGAGCGGCATCGCGGTGTTCGACAGCGACACCGCCGAGCGCCGCTCGAACGCGGGTGATGCGGTGATCCTGATCCGCACCGAAACCTCGCCCGAAGACATTCATGGCATGCACGCGGCGCGCGGCATCCTGACCGCGCGCGGCGGCATGACCAGCCACGCCGCCGTCGTCGCGCGCGGCATGGGCCGTCCCTGCGTCTCGGGCGCGGGCAGCATCTCGATCGATGCGAAGGCGGGGGTGATGAAGGTCGCCGGCCGCGAAATCCGCGAGGGCGATATCGTCACGATCGACGGTGCGACCGGCGAGGTGATGGCGGGCGCGGTCGCGACCGTGCAGCCCGAACTGGCGGGCGACTTCGGCACGCTGATGGAATGGGCCGACGGGGTGCGCCGCCTGAAGGTGCGCGCCAATGCCGAAACGCCGCTCGACTGCCGCACCGCGCGCGACTTCGGCGCCGAGGGCATTGGTCTGTGCCGCACCGAGCACATGTTCTTCGAACAGTCGCGCATTACGTCGGTCCGCCAGATGATCCTTGCCGAGGACGAGGCGGGCCGCCGCGCCGCGCTCGACAAGCTGCTGCCCGAACAGCGCAGCGACTTCGTCGAAATCTTCGAGGTGATGGTCGGGCTGCCCTGCACCATCCGCCTGCTCGACCCGCCGCTCCACGAATTCCTGCCGCACGAGGAAGCCGAATTCGCCGAAGTGGCCGAGGCCGCCGGGATCGGCGTCGATCAGCTGAAGCGCCGCGCGGGCGAGCTCCACGAATTCAACCCGATGCTCGGCCATCGCGGGTGTCGCCTGGGCGTCACCTATCCCGAAATCTACGAGATGCAGGCGCGCGCGATCTTCGAGGCGGCGGTGATCGTCGCCGAGAAATCAGGCGAGGCCCCGATCCCCGAGGTCATGATCCCACTGGTCGCCACCCGTCGCGAGCTGGAACTGATGAAGGCGGTGGTCGACAAGGCGGCGCAGGACGTGTTCGCCGACAAGGGGCGGACCATCGAGTATCTGGTCGGCACGATGATCGAACTGCCGCGCGCCGCGCTGAAAGCCGGCGAGATCGCGGAAGCCGGTGAATTCTTCTCGTTCGGCACCAACGACCTGACCCAGACGACCTTGGGCGTCAGCCGCGACGACGCCAGCCGCTTCCTCGGTGCCTATGTCGAACAGGGCATCTATGCCCGCGACCCGTTCGTCAGCCTCGACGTCGAGGGGGTGGGCGAACTGGTCGAACTCGCCGCCGAGCGCGGCCGCAAGACCCGCCCCGACATCAAGCTCGGCATCTGCGGCGAGCATGGCGGCGATCCGGCGTCGATTGCCTTCTGCGAGAAGGTCGGGCTCGATTACGTCTCGGCCAGCCCCTACCGCGTCCCGATCGCAAGGCTCGCGGCGGCGCAGGTAGCCTTGGCTAGAAGCTGCAATGTAGTCCGGGTTCGGTCTGACTCATCCGTTCCTGGATGAGCGTTTGCCGCAAGCCGTATCTGCTGGTGCAGCGTGCGGGTGGTGCCCGCTCCAAAGAACCTCGACCCGTCCGTCTTGGACGGTAGGGATCGACCAAAGTGGTCATCTTACCATAACCGCCTGACTCGTATGTGGTTCGACTGATAATGAAAAGGCTCTTTGACGCTGGTCGGCATTCTCAATTGGGAACCTCCAACGGGACGACCGTCACCGAAGCAAAAATCCGCTGAATCCCGGTTGGGGCTTTCCCAAAATATGTTCCCAAAATATGAGTCCCAAAATTCGCTGTTTGAGATGGGATAACGGGACTCATGCTGGTTGGTTATGCGCGTGTCTCGACCTCCGATCAGGACCTGACGCTACAAACCGACGCGCTGACCAAGGCAGGGTGCGAAAAGCTGTTTACCGACAAGGTGAGCGGCGCGAAGCTGAACCGGCCCGGTCTGACCGAAGCCCTCAATTTCGTGCGGGCCGGTGACACGCTGGTGATATGGAAGCTCGATCGCCTTGGCCGTTCGATCGGGGGCCTAATCGAACTGGCGGCCGACCTGTCCGCTCGCAAGATTGATTTTCGATCCCTGACGGACGGGTTCGACACGGCCACTCCATCCGGGCGGCTGCTGTTCCATATCCTCGCTTCCGTCGCGGAGATGGAGCGCGAACTGATAAAGGAACGGACGATCGCCGGATTGGCAGCGGCACGGGCAAAGGGCGGCACGGGCGGAGGCCGCAAGTCGGTCATGACGCCCGACATGCTCGACACGGCCCGCAAGCTGCTCAAGGCCGGCGACAAACCGGCGAAGGTCGCGAAGCTGCTACAGGTCGGCCGTTCTACCTTCTATCGCCATTTCCCTGCGGCCGAGCGCGAACCTGGCTAATCGGTGTCAGAAGATCGTCGCGTAGTAGGATTGCTCGAACCGGCCACGGCTGATCCGGGCCATGTGGTCGATCCGTTCCGGCACCGGGGGCGGGCGGCGGGTCCGTGTCGGTCGTGCATCAGGACGGGCCAATAGCACGAGATTTGCAATGGCCGCGCCTAACAGAAACTCTTCCTCTGCGCCGCGCAAGCCGCGAAGGTGCAAACGGGTTAGACCTCGCTTGCTCTTGGCATCGGCAAACACCCGCTCGACGCCCCGACGCAGCCGCATCGACCGCTTGAATAAGGGCGTCTGCATCTCGCCGCGCACCAGCTCCCGCACGTCCTCATGTTCGCTGTGCGTGACCGACCTGTTGCTGCCTGCGGTACATTTCCGTTTGAGGTGACAGGCGCGGCAATCGGCGGGACTGGCGCTGTATCGGAGGAAGCCAGCCCGACGATCGGCACCGCGAAAGGGCAGTATCTTCCCAGCGGGGCAGACATAGCGGTCCTGCTCCCGCTCATAGCGGAAGGCTTCGCGGGGGAATTTGCCCTTGGTCTGTTCGGATCGTTCCAGCACCGGGATATGCGGGATGGTGCCGCGATCGGTGACGAACGCCAGGAACGCGGCGCTGCCATAAGCGGTGTCGGCTGCGACACGCTTTGGCCGGTAGCCGAACCGATCGTCGGCCCGTGTCATCATGGTCCGCCCCGCATCGACTTCCGCCGCGAAGCGGGCGGGACTGGCCTCCACGTCGATCGCCACCCCTCCCGGCGTGTCGATCAGGACATTGAAGGCATAGCTGAACCGGCCCCGCGCCGTGCGCGCCGACCACGCCGACGCCGGATCGGTGCGTGACACCTCGGCCGGCTTGCCACGCGGTACGCCATGTTCCTGCGGTGGAGCATTGGCCTGATCCGCCAGCCATTCACAAACCGGGCGGGGAAGTCGGGGCGCGGCCATATCGGCATCCCGCATCTTGCGCTGCCAGCTTGCATCGGCCGCGACGAACGATGCGTCGATTGCCGCATCCTTGTGGGCGATCAGCCCCGCGTCGGCGCAGCCGCACCGTCTGCTCGAACAAAATGCGGAAGATGCCGGCATCGCGGAAGCGGCCATGCCGGTTCTTGCTGAACGTCGAGTGGTGCGGCACCCGCGCGTCGAGCGGCAATCGGCAGAACCAGCGATAAGCGAGGTTGAAGCGGACTTCCTCGCACAGCCGGCGCTCCGACGTGATGGCATAGAGGCGAGCGATCAGCGCCATGCGGACCAGCAATTCGGGCGCGATCGAGGGACGCCCACGGCGACTGTAGTGCGGGGCGAGCGCATCGCTCAGTTCACCCAGATCGATCAGCCCGTCTATCCTGCGTAGGATGTGATCGGCGGGGATCATCGCTCCCAGCGCCCGCCAACTTGCGCCCTTGCCGCCTCGCTGTTGCTCACCCATCATGGCCGCTGCTCCCGATGTGTCGAAGCAGGGAACCCGCTAGGTACGCGATCGGATCACCCGGCCTTTTTCAACAGCCCCGCTCCTTTTCGGGGCGGGGCGCACGGGATTTGCGCGAATGGATCGCTCGGGAAGCCGAGGCGGCGACATCGAATGAGGATCTTGCCCGTCGCTTCGTTGCGGAGTGTCGCCG
>JAESGL010000669.1_pt1 | contig 10798 bp, 8 predicted proteins | sample 9269711 | NCBI WGS metagenome assembly JAESGL01 (sample SAMN14515918, study PRJNA621676) | algae metagenome | isolation source: Kastovskya adunca ATA6-11-RM4 and co-occurring heterotrophs from soil and... | place: Chile: Atacama Desert | collected 2011-06-27
GGCGTGACGATCTGAGGCACACCATGACCCCGCTCGTCGAAATGATCGACATCAACAAGAGCTTCCCCGGCGTCAAGGCGCTGAGCAAGGTGCGCTTCGAACTGCTGCCGGGCGAGGTCCATGCGCTGATGGGCGAGAACGGCGCCGGCAAGTCGACGCTGATGAAGATCCTGTCGGGCGTCTACAGCAGGGATGGCGGCGTAGTCCGCCTGGACGGCAAGCCGGTGGACATCACCTCGCCGCGCGAGGCCCAGGAGACGGGCATCGGCATCATCCACCAGGAACTCGCGCTGATGCGCGACCTGACGGCAGCGCAGAACATCTTCATCGGACGAGAGCCGCGCCGAGGGTTCCTGCTTGATGAAGGTGCGCTCAATCGCCAGACGCAGGCGATCTTCGATTCCATGAACCTCAAGCTCGATCCACGGATCAAGGTCGAGACGCTGACCATTGCCAAGCAGCAGATGGTCGAGATCGCCAAGGCGCTCTCCTATCGCAGCCGCGTGCTCATCATGGATGAGCCGACCGCGGCGCTCAACGATGCTGAGATCGCCGAGCTCTTCACCATCATCAACCGCCTCAAGGCAGAGGGCGTTGGCATCGTCTATATCAGCCACAAGATGGACGAGATCAAACGTATCTCGGACCGCGTCACCGTCATGCGGGATGGCGAATATGTCGGTACCGTGCCGGCGGCAGACACCCCGATCGAGACCATCATTTCCATGATGGTTGGCCGCACCCTCGCGACCGAGCGGCTGGAAATTCCCAGTCTCGCCGATGCACCCGTTGCATTGGAAGTACGCAATCTCCGTCGCGGCCGCGAAATTCGCGATGTTAGCTTTTCGGTGCGTCAAGGGGAAATTCTCGGGTTTGCTGGCCTCATGGGAGCCGGCCGGACCGAGGTTGCGCGCGCAATCTTTGGCGCCGACCGCCGTGAAGGCGGCGAGATCTGGGTCCATGGGCAGCGGGTCGGCATTTCCTCGCCGCAGGATGCAGTTGCCGCCGGCATCGGCTATCTCTCCGAGGATCGGAAGCACTTTGGTCTCGCGACCGGGCTTGATGTCCGCAACAATATCGCGCTGGCCAGCCTCAATCAGTTCATGCGCGCCGGTGGCCTGATCGATGACGGCGCCATGCGTGACACGGCTAAAAAATACATCAGCCAGCTATCGATCAAGACACCGAGCGACGTGCAGGAAGCCCGGCTGCTGTCGGGCGGCAACCAGCAGAAGGTCGTCATTGCCAAATGGCTGCTGCGCGACTGCGACATCCTGATCTTCGATGAACCGACCCGCGGCATCGATGTCGGCGCCAAGTCCGAAATCTACAAACTGCTCAACAGACTGGCAGCCGAGGGCAAGGCGATCATCGTGATCTCCTCTGAGCTCCCAGAGGTGCTGCGCCTTAGCCACCGCATCGCGGTCATGTGCGAAGGCCGGCTCACTGGCTTTCTGCCGGGCGGCGCCAGCCAGCAAGAAATCATGCGGCTCGCCACTCAGCGAGAAAGTGCCATGGCGCCCACGCAAACGGAACGGAGGACGGCATGACCGACACAGCAGCGCCCGCGGGCAAGCCCAGCGGCATACAGGTTTCGGGCGCATTTCATAAGCTTCTCGCTTTTTCCGGCTTGATTGCGCTGATCCTGGTGTTCAGCCTCGCTTCGCCTAACTTCATGCAAACGCAGAACGTGCTGGCAATCTTGCAGGCCACCTCGGTCAATGGTGTGCTGGCCATCGCCGCAACGCTGGTCATCATCACCGGCGGCATCGATCTCTCGGTCGGCACGCTGATGACCTTCTGTGCGGTGATCACGGGCGTGGTGTTGACCTATCTGGGTCTGCCGCTGCCGCTGGGCATCCTCGCCTCCATTCTTGCGGGGACCACCAGCGGTCTGATCTCGGGCAGTATCGTCGCCAAGCTCAAGGTGCCGCCTTTCATCGCCACCCTGGGCATGATGCTGATCCTCAAAGGGCTGTCGCTGGTCATCTCGGGCACCCGCCCCATCTATTTCAACGACACGCCGGGCTTCACCCAAATCGCGCAGGGCTCCATCGTTGGCACCATCATCCCGGCCGTACCGGTGCCCAACGGCGTGCTGATCCTTTTTGCTGTCGCGCTGCTCGCCGCCTTTATTCTCGGTAAGACCGCGCTGGGCCGCTACACCTTCGCGCTCGGCAGCAATGAAGAGGCCGTCCGGCTGTCGGGCGTCAACGTCGATCGCTGGAAGATCGGCGTCTATGCGCTCTCGGGCAGCATTGTCGGCGTGGCGGGTCTCCTGATCGCCAGCCGCCTCAACTCCGCACAGCCGGCGCTGGGGCAGGGTTATGAACTCGACGCCATCGCAGCCGTGGTTATCGGCGGCACCTCGCTTTCGGGCGGCCGCGGCACCATTCTAGGCACGCTGATCGGTGCGCTCATCATCTCCGTGCTGGCCAATGGCCTGCGCATCCTTTCGGTGGCTCAGGAATGGCAGACGGTGGTGACCGGCTCCATCATCATCCTGGCCGTCTATGCCGATATCCTGCGGCGCCGCTCATTATAGGCGCCGACCGAAACTGCGCCTCACCGGCGCCAACAAGAGGGCACCAAAGCCCCGCATATACAAGACTTAAACACTAGGGAGGACCCCATGCTTACCAGACGTACCCTGCTCGGCGCCATCAGCGCCCTCGCACTCCTGACCGCCGGCGGCACCGCCGTTTCGGCGCAGGAGAACTACGACATCGCTCTCATCTCCAAGGGCTTCCAGCACCAATTCTGGCAGGCCGTGAAAGCCGGTGCCGATCAGGCGGCCGAAGAACTCGGCGTCACCGTCACTTTTGAGGGCCCCGAGAGCGAGTCGCAGGTCGACCGCCAGATGGACATGCTGGCCGCAGCACTCTCGCGCCAGCCCGATGCCATCGGCTTTGCCGCGCTTGACTCGCAGGCCGCAACCCCGCTGCTGCAGCAAGCCGACGATGCTGGTATTCCGATCATTGCTTTTGACTCCGGCGTTGAAAGCGACATTCCGCTCAGCACCGCCACCACCGACAACGTCGCCGCTGCAGCGCTCGCCGCCGACAAGATGGCAGAGCTCATCGGCGAAGAAGGCCAGGTCGCCGTCGTTGCGCACGACCAGACCAGCCGGACCGGCATCGACCGCGTCGAGGGCTTCGTCAACCGCATCGAAGAAGCCTATCCCGATATCGAAGTGGTGACGGTCCAGTACGGCGGCGGGGACCAGTTGCAGTCGACCGAGATCACTAAGTCGATCCTGCTCGCCAATCCCGAGCTCGACGGCATCTTCGGTGCCAATGAAGGCTCGGCCATCGGCGTCGCCAATGGCAAGCAAGAACTGGGCAGCGAGGTCGTGGTGATCGGCTTTGACTCCGGCGCCGCCCAGAAGGGCATGGTTGAGTCTGGTTTGATGGCTGGCGCCATCACGCAGAACCCTGTCGGTATCGGCTATGAAACCGTCAAGGCCGCCGTCGGCGCGCTCAACGGCGAAGAGCTACCCGAGATCATCGATACCGGCTTTTATTACTACGACGCTTCCAACATGAACGACCCCGAAATCGCGGCCGTTCTCTACGACTAACAACGATGAGCCGGGCTGGACCGAGCGTTCAGCCCGGCTTTTTCACGCCCTGGGGCTTTCATGACGACCATCACCGACATCGCCACTTTCGATCTACGCTTTCCGACCTCCCAGACGCTGGACGGTTCGGACGCCATGAACCCCGATCCCGACTACTCGGCCGCCTACGTCATCCTCAAGACCGAGGGCGAGCATGAAGGTCATGGTCTCACCTTCACCATCGGCCGCGGCAACGAGGTAGTGGTCGCCGCGATCGAAGCTCTGCGCGCTCGCATCGTTGGGCTCGATACCGCCTGGATCGCCCAAGACGCCGGCCGGTTCTGGCGCCACATGACCGGCGACAGCCAGTTGCGCTGGATCGGACCGGACAAAGGGGCCATGCATCTGGCGACCGGCGCTGTGGTCAACGCCGCCTGGGACCTGCTCGCCAAGGAGGCCGGCAAGCCGGTCTGGCGCTATGTCGCCGACATGACACCCGAGCAGCTCGTCTCCATCATCGATTTCCGCTATCTCACCGACGCCATCACCCCCCACGAGGCGCTCGCCATCTTCACCCGTGCCCAGGAAGGCAAGGCCGAGCGGATCGCCACCCTCGAGCGCGAAGGCTACCAGTGCTACACCACCTCGGCCGGCTGGTTGGGCTACAGCAACGAAAAGCTGACGCGGCTCGCCACGGAGGCGGTCGAAGCGGGCTTTGACCACATCAAGATGAAGGTGGGCCGCGACCTCGACGACGACATCCGCCGCCTCGAAATCGTCCGCGCTATCATGGGGCCGGACCGTTATCTGATGATCGATGCCAACCAGGTCTGGGAAGTGGATGAGGCCGTCGATTGGGTCAAGGCGCTCAGCCGCTTCAATCCCTTCTTCATCGAGGAGCCGACCAGCCCCGACGATGTGCTGGGCCACCGCACCATCCGCAACGCCATCCACCCCATCAAGGTGGCGACCGGCGAAATGTGCCAGAACCGCATCCTCTTCAAGCAGTTCATCACCGAAGGCGCCATCGATATCGTCCAGATCGATGCCTGCCGCATCGGCGGACTCAACGAAGTGCTCTCGGTGCTCCTGATGGCCGCTAAGTTCAACTTGCCCGTCTGGCCTCATGCCGGCGGGGTGGGGCTATGCGAATATGTGCAGCACCTCTCGATGATCGACTATCTTGTGGTGTCAGGAACGAAAGAGGGTCGGGTGATAGAATATGTCGATCACCTGCACGAACACTTCATCGACCCTTGCGTCATCGAGGACGCAGCCTACATGCCGCCCAGGCTGCCGGGTTTTTCGATCCAGATGAAGCCGGAGACAATCCGCGACTACCAGTTCAAGCGCTAGGCGGTAGATCCCTTACCCAGCCTCCCCCTGAGAGGGGGAGGTGTCGCTCCACTCTGTCGAACTCTCGATGGTACCCCGTTCACCCTCCCCCTCTCAGGGGGAGGGCAGGGTGGGGGTGCTTTCCCGATTACCCAGCTTTCAGTTCGCCCACTCGCCCGCGCGCATCACCGGCTCACGCGAGCCATCGGCGTGGACGCCATCGATATCGATCTTGTCCGAGCCGATCATCCAGTCGATATGGATCAAGCTGCGATTGCCGCCCTGCGCATAAATCTGGTCGGGCGTCAGGTCCTTGCCACCCTCGAAACAGTCCGCATAGCACTGGCCCATGGCGATGTGGCTGGCGGCGTTTTCGTCGTAAAGCGTGTTGTAGAACAGCAGCCCCGAAGCTGAAATAGGCGAGGAATGGGGCACCAGCGCCACTTCACCCAGGTGTCGCGCGCCTTCATCGGTGTCGAGCACCTTGTTGAAGATGTCCTGCCCTTCCGATGACTTGAACTCCACCAGTCTGCCGCCCTCAAACCGGGCATACATGTCCCGGATCAGCGCGCCATTGTGGCTGAGCGGCTTGGTGCCGCTGACATGGCCCTCTACGCGCAGGCGATGCGGCGTGGTGAACACTTCCTCGGTCGGAATGTTGGGATTGCAGGTGATGCCGTTCTTGGCTTCCGACGCGCCACCCTTCCAGCGATGCCCGTCGGCAAGGCCAATGGTGAGGTCCGTGCCCGGTCCAGTATAGTGCAGCGATGCGAACTGCTTGTCGTTGAGCCAGGTCCAGCGCTTCTTGAGCTCGGCATTGTGCGCCTTCCAGGCACCTACCGGATCGTCATTGTCGACGCGGGAGGCCTTGAAGATGGCGTCGGCGAGCTTGCCCACGGCCACCTCTTCGCTGTCATCAGGGAACATCAGCTTGGCCCAGGCGGGGCTGGGATAGGAAACGATGTTCCAGTTGATGTCGAAGCCGGTGATGAGCTGCAGGGCAGGCTTATAGGCGGCCGAATTGGCGCGCATGGCCCGGCTGACCTTGTCAGGGTCCTGGCCCGCCAGCATCATCGGATTGTCGCCCGCAATGGCGAGCCGCGCGGCATTGTTCTTGAACGCCTCGGCCATGCCCGAATAGAGCCAGCTGGCCGCCCTGTCGAAGCTCTTGTCGTTGGCATGTTTGTAGCGGGCGAGCGTGGCTTCCTCGTCCGAATAGATGGTCGTGACTAGCCCGGCACCTGCCTTATAGGCGTGCTCGGTGATGCGGCGGACCAGCGGCGCCGCTGTCATCGGCGCGGTCATCACCAGATCCTGTCCGTCCTGCAGCTGCAGGCCGACCTTGATGGCAACTTCGGCGAGCTTGTCCAACTTGTTAGGGTCGATCGTCATTGGGCATTAGCCTCTTGTTTTCGGATTCGCTGAGCCGACCCTAACGCCCTGCGCGGCGCGATACCAGCGGGGCAAAACCGCCCAAGGTTTGATCTCGATCAAGGCGGGAGGGGCTCGTGTGGAGCACTTTCGTCCTCGACATCAATCGGGAGGCTCCCATGGCCAATCTTCACCTCGTCCTTCTCGCCCTTTTCGGCATTTTCGGCACATTTGCCGGTGCCGTCGCCTATGTTGAGTTTACCACCCGCGATCTGCTGCCCAAGCAATAAGCTGGCACGCCGCCAAGCCTTACCGAAACGTCATGTTGTGGGGCTTGCACGCGTGACGCGGGAGGTCCATGTCGAGGAGCAGTGAACCTCCTCGGGATCGACCATGACCACCCCGCCACCCGCCCGACGCCGCGCCCTCATGCTGGTCAATCCTAACGCCCGCCGGGGAACCGAGGCGCTTGAGGGTGTAGTCGAGCGCCTGCGCAACGGTGGGGTGGATGCGGTCATCGAACGCTTCGCCACGCCCGACGAGGTCTCTGCCGACATCGCCCGCCGCCGCCATGAGGCCGATCTGGTGATCGTTTGCGGCGGCGACGGCACCATCAATTCGGCCGCTAAAGGCGTGCTCGAAACCGGCTTGCCCATCGGGATCATGCCCATGGGCACCGCCAACGATCTGGCGCGAACTCTGGGCATCCCCGATGATCTCGGTCGCGCCGCGGATGTCGTCATCGCCGGGCATACCAGTCGCATCGATCTGGGCGAGGTCAATGGCCACCCCTTCTTCAACGTCGCCAGCATGGGCGTCGGTGCCGATCTCGCCCGCGGTCTTACGCCCGAGGTGAAACGCCGTTGGGGCAAGCTGGGCTATAGCCTTGCCGCGCTCAAGGTGATGCTCAAGGCGCGCCCCTTCACTGCCGAAATCATCAGCGATGCCGGTCGGGTGACGGTCAAGACCTTGCAGATCGCCGTGGGCAATGGCGTCCACTATGGCGGCGGCTCGGTCATCCACTCCGATGCCACCATCGAGGATGGGCACCTCGATCTCTATAGCCTCGAGCTCAAGAATGTCTGGAAGTTCGTCCTCATGCTCGGCGCCTTTCGCCGCGGCGAGCATGGCCTCTGGGATGAGGTCCGCACCAACAAAAGCACCGAGTTCGACATTCGCACTCGCCAGCCAAAACCCATCAACACCGACGGGGATATCGTCACCCACACCCCCGCACACTTCGTCATTCGCCCCAAGGCCATCGAAGTCTTCGCGCCTGTCGGGAAGTAATCTCAACCCTTCCTCACGCGTCCGTGAAAAATCGTCTTGGCAAAGCCGCGCCCATTCTCTACAAAACCTCTACCGCTTCAGATCGAACCAAGGGGAGGCGTTGTATGGCAGCATTCATCGAGCTTCCCGCAGGCAACCCTCGCGGTTGACCACCTGCCTTAGGCAGCACGCCATTTAGGCCTGCCGCCCAGCGGTTTCCCTCCACGACCATCTCGATCTTGCGGGATCATTTCCTCTCCCACTCCGGTTGTGGCTTTTTCAATCTCTCCTTTTCGAGGGCCGGTTTGCCGGAGAACGGCACCGGGCTGACATATGAGTCGCAAGAAGCTCGATTTCCGCGCCGACGCGTTCCGCGATGTGCTCGGGTTCACGTTCCGCCACTGGCGCCAGCAACGCTGGCTCGTCGTCCTCATCGCCATCCTGGTGATGGGCGCCACTATTGCCGAAGTGCTGACGCCGCTCTTTGCCGGACAATTGGTTGACGCCATCGCCAGTGGTGGTTCGGCCGACGACACCGTCCGGGGCAGTGCCGTTACGGCGTTCACCGTCATCATCTTGTTGGGCATCACCTCGGTGGTGCTGCGCCAGTTCACTTTTCTGGGGATCATCCGGCTGACCCTGGTGATGATGAGCCGCATCGCCGGCAACTCCTTTCACCGCGTGCAGCGGTTCTCAACCGATTGGCATGCCAACAGCTTCGCCGGCTCCACCGTCCGCAAGATCACCCGCGGCATGTGGGCGCTCGACCTGCTCAACGACACGCTGCTGGTGGCACTCTTGCCCAGCTTCGTCATGCTGGTGGGGGCAACGCTCCTGCTCGGCTGGCAGTGGCCGGTCATGGGTCTGGTGGTGGGTCTGGGTTCCGTCATCTACATCGCCGTCACCGTTGCGGTCTCCATGGGCTTTGTCGCCCCGGCCGCGACGCTCGCCAATTCTTGGGACACCAAGCTGGGTGGGGCGCTGGCCGATGCGGTAAGCTGCAATTCCGTCGTCAAGGCTTTTGGCGCTGAGTCGCGCGAGGAAGACCGGCTTACCCGCGTAGTCGACAAGTGGCGCCACCGCACGCGCCGACTGTGGCGTCGGGGCACGCTTAATGGCGGCCTGCAAGGCGTAATGATGATCATGATGCAGGCCGGCATCCTCGGCACGGGATTGATCCTGTGGCAGCAGGGCGCCGCCAGCGCGGGTGACATTACCTTCGTGCTGTCGATGTTCTTCGTCCTGCAGGGCCATCTGCGCGATGTTGGCATGCACATCCGCAACCTCCAGCGCTCGGTCAACGACATGGAGGAACTGGTGGGGCTCGAAAGCCAGTCCCTGGGTGTCGACGATCAACCCGGTGCCAGGCCGATCCGCATTACGCAAGGCGAGATCGCCTTCGACCGCGTTACCTTCCGCTATGGCGCGCACCAGACGCCGCTTTATCAGGATTTCTCGGTGCGGATCGCGCCTGGCGAGCGGGTTGGCTTGGTAGGCCATTCGGGGTCGGGTAAGACCACTTTCGTCAAGCTGATCCAGCGGCTCTATGACGTCACCGATGGGCGTATCCTGATCGATGGGCAGAACATCGCGGAGGTGCAACAGGCCGCGTTGCGCAGCCAGATCGCCATTGTCCAGCAGGAGCCGATCCTGTTCCATCGAACGCTGGCCGAGAACATCGCCTATGCTCGTCCATCCGCCTCCCGCGCCGAGATCGAGGAAGCCGCTTTCCAGGCCAATGCCCACGACTTCATCCTTGGTCTGCCCAAGGGCTACGAGACCCTGGTGGGCGAGCGTGGCGTGAAGCTCTCGGGTGGCGAACGCCAGCGGGTTGCGATCGCCCGCGCATTCCTCGCCAACGCACCAATCCTCATCCTGGATGAGGCGACCTCCAGCCTCGACAGCGAGAGCGAGGTGCAGATTCAGGAGGCGATGGAGCGGCTGATGGTCGGCCGCACCACCCTGGTCGTCGCGCATCGGCTCTCAACGGTTCGTGCCCTCGATCGTCTGCTGGTTTTCGACAAGGGCAAGATTGTCGAGGAGGGCGATCATGCCGCACTGATCACCCTCAAGGGTGGCATCTATCGCCGCCTCTTCGAACGTCAGGCGCTGGAGCTGACCAAGGGGCTCGTCGCTTGAAATCAAAATTGACCTCCCCCTCGCGAGGGGGAGGTCGTTGAATGCATCAACCCTCGATCATCTCGCGGATGCGGCTCGCCAGCGTTTCCATGGGGAAAGGCTTGGTGATCATCTGCATGCCCGGCTCGAGGAAACCCGATGCCAAGGTCGCGTTCTCGGCATAGCCGGTCATGAACAGGATCCTGAGCTCGGGGCGCTGCTGTCGCGCCGCATCCGCGACCTGCCTTCCGTTGAGACCGGGCAAGCCGATATCGGTGATCAACAGGTCGATCTTGCGCTTGGATTGGAGGATGGCGAGCCCGGAAGGCCCGTCGCTGGCTTCGATGGCCTTGTAGCCAAGTTCAGTCAGCACCTCGACCACGAGGTCGCGCACCACGGACTCGTCCTCGATCACCAGCACGGTTTCCCCGGCATGCGACTGGTGCTCCTCGGTCAGGAGCGGCAGGTCCTCGGCGTCCTCGCCTTCGCCGTAAAAACGTGGCAGATAGAGCTTTACGGTCGTGCCGGTGCCGACCTCGCTATAGATCTTGGCATAGCCCTCGGACTGGCGCGCAAAGCCGTAGATCATCGACAGCCCCAGCCCAGTGCCCTGGCCGATTGGCTTGGTGGTGAAGAACGGCTCGAACGCTTTGGCAATCGTATCGGCCGACATGCCGGTGCCCGTATCAGTGACGCAGATGCAAACATACTGCCCCGGCTTTACCTCACGATCCCGCGCCGCATAGGCATTGTCGAGATGGGCATTGCAGGTCTCGATGGTGAGCTTACCACCCATCGGCATGGCGTCCCGCGCGTTAATGGCGAGGTTGAGAATGGCGCTCTCGAGTTGGTGCGGGTCGCAGCGTGTGGTCCAGAGCCCACCCGCCAACACCATTTCGAGCTCGATATTCTCCCCCATGGTGCGGCGCAGCAAATCTTCCATCTGGCTGACGAGATGGTTAGATTTCACCGGCCTTGGATCCAGCGGCTGCCGGCGCGAAAAGGCCAGGAGCCGGTGCGTCAATGCAGCGGCGCGATTGGCCGTCGTCGTGGCGGCGCTGAGGAAACGGTCGACCTCGCCGGTGCGGCCCTGCGCAATCCGGCGCTGCGCAATGTCGAGCGAGCCGACGATACCCTGCAGCAGAT
>JAESGL010000670.1_pt1 | contig 10733 bp, 4 predicted proteins | sample 9269711 | NCBI WGS metagenome assembly JAESGL01 (sample SAMN14515918, study PRJNA621676) | algae metagenome | isolation source: Kastovskya adunca ATA6-11-RM4 and co-occurring heterotrophs from soil and... | place: Chile: Atacama Desert | collected 2011-06-27
CATGGCCGCCATGACCGAAGACTTGGAATCCTCTCAGCACGAGGACGAAAAAAAAGCTGCCGATGGCTTCAAGGCCATGCTGGCAGCTTTTCCTGATGGTTGGCGGAAACGGAGGGATTCGAACCCTAGCGACCCCGAATCCTAGCGTACCGCAGCGTAGCTCCTAGAGGGAGCGGGCTACGCCTGGGTACGCTGGAATGCGCTCATTTTGGGGCAGATTTAGGGATGGCTCCCAGCTCCGCCCTCACCCGCACGCGGGGTGCGATCCAGTACAACCAGAAGCCCCGGACCCACGCCAGGGCGTACAGGACCGACACCGCGAAGACGCCCCACTGGTCGGCATGCCAGGAGGCCCAGAACCAAAACGGCTGCCCCACGATGCCGAAGATGCACGCCCACCGGCGGGCGGCTTCCGTGCTAGCCTGCGACAGGAACGCGGCCGCAGCGCCAAGCAAGGCGATTGCAATCTGGTCGATGGTCATGCCGCATGATACTGGATGAAAAACCAGCCAAACAAACGGACGACTGGGCGGATCAGGGGCCGCCAGCCCCACTGCGCTCAGCTGCCGGACTTGCCCTTGGCGGACGGCTTCATGCCCCTCACGGCCTGGATCATGCCCACGACCGGTAGCCCAAGGAATAAGGCTGCGACCGGCCAGTTGTTCTGCCAGATCCCGGCATAGACCGCCGCCACGACACAACCTGCAGCTACCAAAAAGCCCAGCACTTGTCCGAGGTAGTCGCTGATGAACGTGCCGGTGTGGACACGCTTCTGCAGCCTCGTCATCTCCTCCCGGTGACGGACATCCGCGTCCTGCTGCGCCATCTCCAAAGCGATGCGGCTGTCCTGCTGCTTCTCAGCCATCCGCAAAATACGCTCTGCTGATCCGGGCAGGATGCTCTCGTAGCCGGCCAAGGTTTCGGGGGCAGGCATTGGGCCTGCGTGAGCCGTCACCTGTGTGCGCGTTACGGAACTGGTCACGCCGCCAACGCTCGGCGTAGCCGGCCCCTTGGCAAAGACAGGGGCGGCAGCAGTAGGGCGAACTCGGCCGGGCAATTTTCCCCTTGAGGCTCTACCCAATCTCGGCCGCCTTGGAAATTTCTCGGCCTACAGCCTTCCAGTCGTCTCGCACCGTGCCCCGCTTGCGCTTTGGCAGGGGCTTCGGCTCGAAGTCCTTGGCTTCTGTCTGCTCGATGTCGAAGGTTCCAAACAGCATCGCAGGCGCTCCGAGCCCCTTCCAGAAGCCGCGCCTGAACGCCTGGGCGCGGGTGCTGCTTGCTTTGATCAATACAGACATACGCACTCCTATTTGGGAATCGATGTTAGCAGAACGCAAATTAGACGATGACATCCAGTGTTACCTCCTGATGTCATCGTTTCGCCTTCCAAGCCCTTCCTTCCGGTCAGGGCGACCTCCCAACCTCAGAACTGCGATGCCACGCTCAACAGCTTCAGCGCCAGCGTCTCGGCATCGTGACGCATCGCGAAGACAGGGGTGGTGCCGATGCAGATGGCGCCGTACCAAATGTGGAACCCGCGGGCGCCGTACCCGCGGGCGGCCGCCTCTCGGATTGCCTCCGCAATGGTCGGTGCCTCGAACTCATCCAATTGCGAGCCGCCTTCCTCGATGCGCACGTCGTAGATGCCAGAGCCAGCTTTCACGATGTTGAGCGATGGAATCATTGAGAACCTCCCCTACTGGACATAGACCACTTCCACGTCGGTTATCCGGTAGCCGTACTCAGCAAGTCGCTCAAATCGCGACGCACCACGGCGGCCGGCTGGGACGTTCTGCTGAGCCTGAGCTGCACGAACAACCAACCATGCCGCCACCTCTTCTGCAGTCCACTCCTCTTCGAAAGGATGAGAAAACGCGAGCATGGCGCCATCAGAGCGCGTAGCGGTGTACAGCTTCAATTTAGACATTACGGCGTATTGTCCTACAACGCTGTGGAGCGTGCCCGCGTGTGGCCACTTTATTCACCGCGCTGCTCGGCCAGCACGTCCTCTACGGCCTTGTTCAGTAGGTACATGCTGCGCTCGATCTCGGCATTCACCTCCTTCACCAGCTCGCGCTTATTCGGGTCGCCGCCGGCCTGGATCTGTCGCCGCATCTTCACCAGGTCGGACACTCGCTTGTCGAGCAGATTGGCCGCCCCGTCCACGCGGGCCAGCGGCACGTCCAGCAGCACGGCTTCAGCTTCCTCCCCCCTCGCCACGCGCCCCCTGGCCTCCGCCATGCTGGTGTTCACCCGCTTCAGGTTCTCGTAGTAGGACGTGCTCTGGCCGTTCACGCCGCGCGTGTTGCCGTAGAACCGCCCCGCGAGGGTGATCTGGTGCGGCGCCAGCTCCTCCCCTGTGACGGCGGCCGTCACCATGTTCCCGGCCTTGGTCAGCTCGCGGCCCACGCCGCCGGTGAACTGGCCGAACAGGTATTCCAGCGCGTCCGGGTTCGGGCTCCACTTCCCCGGCTGCCATTCGTTGCCGCCGGTGGCGTCGTTGATGAGCCGGGCCACCCACCGCGCGGGAGGCGTCACTGAGTCCTTGCCCATGGCATGCCCGGGCTTCGGATCGAGCGCGCTGCGCTGCTCCTTGTAGATCTGCCGGCCGGTCCAGTCCTTGTTCTCCATCAGCGCCACCACCGGATCGAAGGGCGTGGGCGCCAGCATCTGCATGATGTTGTCGGCCCCGCCCAGCGGGTTGTAGGCGTTCAGGGCGATCATGGCCATGTCCGCCAAGTGGCCGGCGCGGCTCTTCGTCGGATCGTCGTGCATGCCGAACTCCACCAGCTTGCGGCCGATGTTCGGAAAGACGTGGAAGCCCAGCGGCATCGGAATCGCCACGTAGTCCTGTCGCGACAGCGGGATGATGATGCTGCGCTCCTTCACGAAGTCGGGGATCTTCTTCCACTCGTCGTCCGCACCGCCGCCGCCCATGATGAGCGCGCCCGCGAGCCCCGAAAGCATGCCCAGGGCTACCCCGCCGGCCATGACCTTCCGCCCGGCCGGCCCGGCCAGGGTTTCCAGCATGCGCACGTTGCCCTGTATGGCGGCGTTCAGGAACGCGTAGTAGCTGCCCACGACGGACGTGTTGCGCCCCTTCCGGTTGAAGTTCACCGTGATGTTCTTGGCCAGGCTGGCCGCGGCCTCGCGCGACTGGCCGGCGTCCAGCGCCGCCTTGTACACGGCCAGGCGCGTGGAGGCCTCCAGCGTCTCGTTGAAGTCGGAAAGCCACTCGCCCACGCCGCGCGCCATGCCTGCTGCCCGGCCCTCGCCCTGCTGCTCGAGCGCCTTGCGCAGGGCCGCCGCGCGGTCCTCGGGCTTGGTGTAGAGGTCGCGATAGCCAGTGGTGCCGCCGTCCAGCTGCAGCTGCTCCCAGAGCCGGGCCCACGGCCCCTGCCCTCCACCGCTTTCCCGCCGCTCCCGCCGCAGATCCTGGTAGATGGCGCCCATGTTGCTGCGGATGTTCTTGAACACCTCGCGTTGCCGGCCCGCCAGCGGCGTGGACGACAGCTGCAGCAGCGAACCCTGCACGTCGCGCGCCAAGTTGAGCACGCCGAAAATCGGGTTGTACTGGGTGTTCACCGCCGCGAACCAGCGCGTGAGGTGCCCCATCGTGCGGGTGAAGCGGTCCAGCTCCGTGGCGTCCAGGTTCTTCATGGCGAGCGCCAGGCGGGCCGCCCGCTCGTTGCGCTCGTTGAAGATGATGTGCTTGTCCTTGCCGCCGATGCGCAGCGTCAGCACGTTGTCGCGCAGGCGCGCCCCGATGTCCGGCATGGTGCGCACCAGCCCCGTGTCGGGATCGATGGCCTTTTTCTTCGGCAGCTCCAGGGACCATAGGTTCTCGTCGGGGTTCTGCGCCGCGAGCACGTACAGGCGCTTCATCACGTTGTTCTTCTCGCCGCGGGTCAGCGCCGCCTCGCGCTGCATCACCAGGTGGCCCAGGATGTTCGTCACCTTCTCGTTGGAGCCGGTTCGCCGCTTCGATGCGTCGCCCTTCGTGCTGAAGCCCTGCCCGATCGGATGCGCCTTGCTGTCCGGCCGGGCCTCGTCGCGGTGCAGCGGGACGTAGTGCTGGTAGGTCTTGCGCCACGCCTCGATCGACAGGCGATCCATCAGGCCGTACTGCTCGAGCGTCTGCAGCGTGATGTTGTTCATCCGGTCCACCCGCGTGGCCAGGGCGTCCATCACCTTGCGCTGCTCGGGGCTGTAGCCCCCCATGACGTTCTTCGCCTCGGCATCGCTCATGCCGGACAGGGACAGGCGATCCTCCTCCGTGCCCTTGAACGCCTCGGCGCTGTTCCAGCGGTCGGCCTCGGCCATGGCGAGCCCCAGCGAACGCTGGATGCCGCTGATGACCGAGCCGGACGCCCGGGCGTGCTGCAGCTGCCGGCGCAGGTCCGCCACGGTCTTGGCGGCGTCGGCGCGCTTCTGGTTCAGCTCCTGTTTACTGGGGTTGCGCTCGGCCAGCACGCGGTTCGCCTCCGGAGCGTGCCGCGCATGCAGGAACCGTTCGAACTCCTCCATGCCCACCTCCGCGTCGTTCATCGCGGCCAGCAGCGGCCGCACCTCGTCGCGCAGGAAGTTGGCAGTGCGCTTCGCCACGCGCTTGTGGTACAGCTCTTCGCCGCGGTAGGCGTCGTTCGTCTCGCTGACGGTGCCGTTCAGGGCCTTGATCTGGTCCTGGATGCGCTTCAGGTCGATGAACTTGTCCTGCCAGTTGTAGAGCCAGCTGTCCACCGCCTCGGGGCTGGTCAGCTGGCGCACGCGCTCCTGCAGGCGGGCCAGCAGCCCCTTCGCCGGCTGCGCTGCCTGGGCGGCGCCGCCGGCACGGCTGAACATGGCGGAGCCGGGCGGCTGCGCCCCCTTGAACGCATCCAGATCCTTTGCGTACAATACGCGCTGGACGAGGTTGGGAAGTTTATGACTGCTGGCCATGACTGCCTTCAGTTCTCTGGCTTCCTTGCCTCGTTTTTCTTTTGCGAACTGTTCAGCTTCGCGCATCGCCTTGGGATCGATCCCGGCAATCTCCCCCTCCCCCACATAGACAGTCCCGCCATCGCGCACCATGGCCAGGATGGCGGACGGCTGCTTCTCCGTCACCGTCGCCATCCAGTGGTGCCGGCCCTTGATGCTTCCCTTGTTGGGATGCAGCGCAATGATGAAGGGCTCACCCTTCGCATTGCTCATTGACGTGACGAAGTTGAGGCTGCTCTCGCCCCCGCGACCGCGGTTCCAGATCATCACCATGCGCGGGTCCGCCAGCTCGTCCAGCACTCGCTTCATCTGCGACGGCTTCACGCCGTGGTTGTAGAGCGCGTCCATGGCATGCACACCGGCGTGCACGGGCAGGTCCGGAAGCCCCAGCATCTGCATCACCGCCGTGGATGACGGCAGCACCTCATAGGTCTTCGTCTCGTCCAGCCCGCCACGGACGAACTGATCCACCAGCGCCGCCCACTTCGCCCGGGCCTGGGCCAGCGCGTCAGCCGGTAGGCTGAAGGCCAGGGCGGGCGCGCCGCCAGCGGCTGCCGGCGCAACGGCTGCTTGGCGGCCGCGCTCGACCCAGCCCCGCGCCGGCACGATGAAGTCCCGGACGATCTCGGCGTCCGTCATCCGCAAGTCGGCGAAGCCCGGGATGTGCGCCCGCGCCCAGCTGCGCACGGCGGCCACCGCGCGCTGCACGAAGCCCAGCTCCGGACGGTCCTGCGCCATCTCGGCCAGCACCTCCTCGGCCGCCTGCATCCGCTGGGCCCGGTCGCCGTAGTCCAGACCGTACTCCGCCGCCTTGCGGCGCACCTCGGCGGGCCGGGCCTGGGCGAGCTGCTGCAGGACCGCATCGAGCCCCGAGCCGAACACCCCGGCGAGCCCGTGGTGGCCCAGCGCCTCATGCATGAGCACGCGGGCCACGTCTTGGTCGCGCGGCAACTGCTCGGCCAGCAGGTACACCTTCCCGCCGAAGTAGAACCCCTCCGGCGAGCCCCCGGCGCCGCGGCTGCGCTGGCTCAGGTCGGCATCGCGCACCTGCTGCGGCACCTTCGGGTCGGCCATGTCGAACGCCACGACCACCTCGGGGCCGTTCGCCCATCCGGAGCGGATCGCCGCCGCGGCGGATTCCGTGCGGGCCACGGCCTGGACCTTTGCCTCGTCGGGCACGGCCGGGGTGTCCTCCATCGTGCGCAGGAACGCGTCGACGTCGAAGTCATCGGCCGGCCCGGGCGCGCCGCGATCCTGCTGCACGTCCGGCAGGCGCATTTCGTGGCCGCCCACCACCACGATGGCCTCGGCCGGCGACACGTCCATGTCGGCCTGCACAGGCCGTGCACGGCGTTCGGCCGCCGTGAGCCCCTGTCGTGCCTGCGTGGTGCGCGCCTCCACCTCACCGGCGAGGGAGCGGTACATGTCGTAGGGCGATCCGAACTCGAATTTCCGTTCAAGGGCCTCGGCGACCCGAGCCCGGCCCTCCTGCTCGCGCAGGGGCTGAAGCGCGGCGCGTGCCTTGTCGGCGTGACGGCGCAGCGCGCCGATCATCCCTTTCATCGTGCGTTCGTCGGCCTTGAATGCCGCCAGGTTCTCGGGCGCGATGGTGCTTCGCAGCCACTTGTGCGCATCGAAGGCCATGTCCCGGATGTAGGCGTTGCGCTTCGCGCCGCTCTTGGGCATCCCGTAGAACCGCCGCTGCAGCTCGACCGCCACCGGGTCAAGCCAGTGCGTCGTGTTGTAGATCCACTGCATCTCGTTGCGGATGAGCCGGAACACGCCGCTGGGCTTGTCGCGCTCCGAGTAGGACAGCAGCCGCTCCATGGATTCGAACATGAGGGCATCGCGCACCACGGCGGCCGTCTTCTCCGCGTTCGCCATCAAGTCCGGGTGCTTAGCCTTCCACGCTTCCACCGCGCGCGCTTCGCCCTCGGCCATCTCGCGCAGGGTGGTGCGCACGCTGCTCGTGAAGTCGGCGTCCATGTTGCCGCCCAGCGCGAAGCCCTCACGGTACTGGATCGCGTGCTGGAGTTCATGCAGCAGCGTGGACAGCACCTCTCCTGGAGCGCGATCCGCGTTCAGCGTGACGGCCCGGTGGGTCTCGTCGTAGGAGCCGAACTCGCGGGCGTCTCGCCCCCTGCGGAAGTAAACCTTCAGCCCCCGCAGAAACGGATAGGCGGCGAACAGGGCCGGATGCCGCAGCACGTCGGTCAGCGCCTCCACCTGTCCATCCTTCACCTTCGCGATGTCGAACTCCACGCCGAAGCGGGCCCGCGCCACGCGGTCCACAAGGTTGGCCAGAGCCCCCTCTCGGGTGGTGCTGTAGGCCCGCAGCACCCCGTCGCCCTCGTCCAGCTGGGCCGTGTGCAGTTCGTCGTCTTGGGTGACGGTCGCCGCCTCGCGCACCTGGCGCTCCACCTCCGCGCGATCCTCCGGCCGCGTCTCGGCCCGGCGGAATTCGGCGGTGTCGTCGCTGATTTCGAAGCGCCAGCGGCCATCCACGCCGCGGTGCCAGCCGGTTTCCTGCTGGATGACGGCGCTGGACATGCCGCTGCGCGCCATGGCCTCGGCGCGCTCCAGCTCGCCCAGGTCGGCGCTGCGCGCGTTCCTGCCGGCGAAGCTGAAGCGGATGTCCGGGTTCGACGGGTCGAACGTGCCGATGTTTCCGGTCGCCGACTTGACCTGCGCCTGCGCCAGCACCGCGAGCGATGCCCCGCCGTTCGACTCGGCGAACCAGATCCCGTCGTACTGAACACCAGCACGGTCCAGCCACTTCCGCAGTTCCGGCTCCTGCTGCCAGACAGGCAGCGCTCCGCGCTCCGTCCCCGCGACGGCCCACAATGCGGCGCCCGTCTCTTCGGCGTACTTGCGCCACAGGGCGAGGCCTTCACCACGGGAAGCGTCGAAGGGCCGTTCAGCCTTGACGTACAGGGGATAGGTGGCGCCGCCGGCCGCGTAGTGCTCGGCAAACCCCGGGTCCGGTGACAGGAAGATGAGGGCTCCTGGCCGGGACGGGGCGGCGTTCTCGTTGGGCGATCCGCGGTACATCACGAGCGGGCGGCCGCCCGGCTTGCCGCTCTCCGTCACCTTGCTGTCCCCGAACCACTTCTTGAACGCCTCGCTCTCGGGCGTGGCTGCGCGGCTGAACATGGGGCGCTGCCCGCTCAGGGCGTCGTCCGCATCCTCGCCCAGCTCGAAGTTCTCGGCGCTGGCCTCCATCCGGGCGGCCACCTCGCGGCGCTCGCGCTTGGCGCGCGCGTTGGCGTCGGCCTTCGCGTCGGCTTTCGCCCGGGCCTGGGCGGCCTCCTGCTGCGCGTCCTCACGCGCTGTGACTTCCCGTGGCGTGTAGCTGGAAAGCTCGAGGTCTGGCGCTACTGCGCCACGGCCGTCTTCTGCAGCTCCGCGATCGCCTTGCCCATCCGGCTGTCCACGGGGATCTTGGGCATTTTGCCCTTCGCCGCGTCCGCCATCTTCATCAGGGTCCGGCCCTGCTCGATCTGGTTCCGGTCGCCGTGCTTGCTGCCCTGGCTCATCAGAACCGCGGCCAGCAGTGTCGCGGCCAGGGGCTCCTCGCTCGCCTTGCGTGGCTGCGGGTGCGGATTGTCCGGAAGGTTGGGGGCTTGCTGCATTGGTGGTCTGGGTGGTTGGTTGGCCGCTCAACGCGGAGAGGATGGCGTCAGGGCCGACCTGCTCGCCGAACATATCACCGCCCGCGCGCGTCGCCAAGGCCGCGGCCATGTATTCGCGCAGGGAGTCGGCCAGCCGATCCCGGCCTACGGCCCGCGTCAGGTACTGGCCGGAATAGAGCATGCGCAGCACGCCCACGGTCAGGGGGTCGGGCACGTCGCCCGTCACCATGTCCACCTGGTTGATCGCGTCGTAGAGGGATGCGCGCTCGCGCCGCGCCTTCTGCACCAGCCGGATGGCCTGCAGCAGGTTCCCCGTCACGTCCACCTGCGGGTTCACGGCGCCGACGGCGGCCGCCTGGCGCAGGTTCGCCCACTCGCCCGCCACGTCCTTCAGGGCCTCGCCGATGGCGCGGATGTCGTTGTCCGTGCTGCCGAACATGGATTCCACCAGGTCGCCGTCGCTATAGGCCTTGTGCACGAGGGCCGCCTGCAGCCGCACCACGCCCGCGGGCGAGAGCGCGCCGCCGGCATCGAGCATGCCGGCCACGTCCTGGCCCTCCGCCTGCAGCTTGCCGACGAACGCCCGCGCGAAATCGCGGTTCGCGGCCCCGGCCAGGTCGCCCGCCTCGAGCACGTCGAGCACGCCGGCATCCAGCAGCGCGGCGTCCGTGGCGGCCTGCTCTACGGCCGACAGCCCCAGGGCCTGGCTCTGGCTCTTGGCGCCCATGTTGGCCTGGTTGTCGCGCTCCGAGTAGAGGCGCACCAGCATGGGAGCGCGCATGCCGGCGATCACCTGCGGGTCGATGCCGTGCATGGCGCTGTCGGCCATCAGCTCCTGCCGGTAGCTGTCGGCCGTGCCGCGCTCGTATGCCGCGCGCAGCCCCGCGGTGCGCCCATTGTTCAGCGCCTTCACCGTTCCCGGGTGTGCAGCGTCGAAGAGCGGGTTCACCCCACCGTCGGCGAAGTTGGACGGCTGCACGTCGCCGGCTTCCATGACCGCGTACTGGAACGGCACGCGCTGGCCGTCGCTCATCACCGCCGTGTCGCCCCGGCCGATCGCGTGCGCGGCGTGCACCTGGTCGCCCACGGCGAACACCATGGGCGCACCCGTCTCGGGGCTGCGCGACGGGCCCAGGCGCATGTAGTCTGGGCTCTGGGCCATGCCCTGCATCTGCACCACGCTGGCAGGCCGGGCCCGGTCGCGGTTCTGAATCTCGGGGGTGGCCGCGCCCACGGCGCCGGTGCCCTCGGGGTTCGTGCCGGAGCGCTTCGTCTTCACGGCGGCCCACTCGTTTTGCAGGCGATCCCACGCGGGCGAGCCCCGGCGCAGACGAGCCACGTTCTCGCCGCGTTCGGAAACGAACTGCGGCCAGGTCTTGGCGCGCACCGCGCCGGGATCGAAGGCGTCCACCGCCGGCGCGGCGGAAGTCGGCTGCGCACCTTCGGCAGCCAGCGCATGCCCGGCGCGTTCCCGGCTGCGAGCGCGTGGAGCCCCGCGCTCCTGGATGAGCGCTTCCATGCTGCTGTTGTCCGCGCCCCAGTCCTCGGCCCGCTCGGCGGCCTTGGGCAGCGGCGCGCGCTCGCGAGCCCCGCGGAAGCCGAAGTAGGCGTCCGCCACGCGGCGCACGGCCTGGCGCTCGCCGTCATCCAGCCCCGGCTCGCCGATCTTCTCCAGCGCGCCATCGAGCCGGCCCACGATCTGCACCGTGTTGCCCACGTCCTCGTCCAGCAGGTTCTGCAGGGCGTCGCGGATGCGCCGGGTGCGCAGCTGGGCGTCCACGCGGCGGATCGCCTCGCCGTCGATCTGCGCGGGCGCCGCCGCGGGCTGTTGCGTCTCGGTCGCCACGTTCAGCTCGAGCCAGGCGTCTTCCAACTGCTCGCGCAGTTGCTGCACATCGCCGGCCTGGGTGTAGGCCGAGCCAGCGCGCACGCGGTCCTGCAGCTCGCCCAGCGGGTCGGCTACCGGGCGGCGGTAGGCGCGCTCGAATTCCTGGCGTTCCTGTGGCGTCAGCCGATCCGGGGCGGTCGGAGCCGCAGCAGCGCCCGGCGCAGCACCAGCAGCCTCGGCCGGCGCGGCCCGCGCGGTGGCCACCAGCTCAGCGGCCTCGCGTTCCACGAAGCGCT
>JAESGL010000671.1_pt1 | contig 10722 bp, 9 predicted proteins | sample 9269711 | NCBI WGS metagenome assembly JAESGL01 (sample SAMN14515918, study PRJNA621676) | algae metagenome | isolation source: Kastovskya adunca ATA6-11-RM4 and co-occurring heterotrophs from soil and... | place: Chile: Atacama Desert | collected 2011-06-27
GACGCTATCCTGGTCAACAGGACTGAATGGACGGTGGTGCAGATCATCTTCTGGACGGTTGTCTCGTACATCGCGGGCCAGATCTGTGCCGCTCCATCATCAGGTCTCATTGAATTTGTCTTTGCCCGCGTAATTTTCCGTTCGCCCACAGAAGTTGCCCTTGGTTTGGGGAAACGCCGTTGGCGCGAGCATGTCGCGGCGTGGCTCTTTGCCAATCGCGAATACAGTCCGCTTGCCACGAAAGTACGAGACCGCATCAAATCGGGAGCGGCCGCCAAACTGGGTATGGGTGTGGCGAACCTGGACGGTGAGCATATCTTCCAAGTTGCTTTTCCAGCCGCGCGGGCGAGTGCCGACACCGTGACAAGACTTGAGAGCTTCCAGAACAGTTACGGGTTTTGCCGAAACATCTGTTTCGTCGCCCTACTTGCTACTGGCATGCTCACCTACAAATATTGGCATGGCTCTGCGCAAAAGGACGGCTGGCTTGCGCTCGGTGCTTTGGCTGTCGCTATCGGAATGTACGGTCGTTTCCTCAAATACTACGCCGCGTACGGCCGTCAGGTCCTTACGAGCTATCACCATTCGTTGTCCGCTTAGTCGACCGGGTGAACCAAGGCGTGATACCGATCGGGAGTAATGATCAGCAACACGCTTGGAGGAGGGCGTTCGGCTGTCAGCTGCGCGGCGGTTTTTCTGTCGAGGCCGGAAGGACCCATATCGGCGAGGTGGCTATGCCACGTTCCAACGTCAAAGAGGCTTCCGCCACTGGCACGGTGACGGGCCTTGATCGCCTTTTTCAAGCCCTTAGTGCCGAGTTCAAAGAGGCCGGCTGTGCGTCGGCTGTCTTCCGGAGCGGGGAGGAGGTCAACCACGGTAATGGTCTGACACCGGGCGCTCGTCGTGCCGATGAGAAGTCCACCGGTTTCCACATGCGAATACAAGGCAACCTCTTCACGGATCCGACGATCGACTGAAGGGGAAAGCCGGACTTGCCAACCGTTGCGGCCCTCTACAGGAACCTCGATGAACGGCTCAACTACGATGTCACGCCAATGCGTGGTAGGATCGCCAGCAAGCCGATGTCCGATCGCGTAGGTTCCCGACGATTGTTCCGGTTCTCGGCCTAGGAAGATCTCGGTGGCCGCGGCAGTCATCGCGGACAGCCGCGCGTCCGTCATGGGCATCGTTAGGGAGCCGCACCCTTGGCCGATCTGAACTTCGGTCAACCCATGTTCAGGGTTGAATAGCAAGTTGCGCTCAGCTGTTGTCGCGTGCGCACTCATCTCGGTCAGAAGATCAGCGATTGTAGGATTCCTGGCGGTGCCTTCCTGCAGCAGGAAGGCACCTTCTCCCCGGCCGAACAACGCAACCTCAGAGATACGAGGCGGGAAGGCATCCTTCGGTACGATGGACAGTGCCTCGCGCACCAGCAAGGACGCAGTGGAATTGAGCACGCGCTCGGTTTTATCCGGCGCGAGCGCCTGCCGACCGTCAGGCGAACGTAGTTGCTCCACGGCGTCCTCAAAACATACTGCCGGCGTCTGACCGAGCACCTTGAGTTCTGTCGCGAGCTCTTCCGCTTTTCCTGAGCCCAAGGATGGCCTGACCAAGGCATGCCGGGCCATATTGTGGGGCAACAGGACCAATGTATCTGTGATCGCAGTGACAGGCACGCCAGCGCGGGCAAGATGAAGCGCAGCTTTCGATCCAACGCTGCCGGCCCCGATCACCGCCGTGGGCGCCGCCGACGTCACGGGAGAAAGCTTACGGAGGAGTTGAGGGGTGGCCCTGGAGAGCAGCCGAGTGGGCTTGACAGTATCCTCCCCCGGTTCGTCCCAAAGGGTCGTCCGGCCGGGTCGCGGATAGATTTCGAACAAGTAGGGGAGATGCTCGAGGTTCGAGGCTGAGCCTATGAGATGGAAAGGCCGGCGGGCAGCGAAGATCACCGCGATGGGAATGGCGGTTCCAAACTGGTACATGCCCCAATTCTTCACCAGCGTTTCCATAAATTCGCGGAAATGACGGCCGCAACCAAGCGCCTTGGCGCGAGAGTGCAGCTGAGTAAGATTAGTTACGGTTTCCGGCAAGTATCGGCGGTTAATCCGCGGGTTGCCGGCGTCATCGGGGTCGGGCGTGATGAATGCCATAACCGAAGTACCGGAAATGCCATTAATTTTCGATAGCCGTTGACTCTGAAAGAGGGTCATGTCGGTCTTTGAGAAAAGGCTTGCGAGCTCCGTACCGGCTTCCAGGAAGGTAAATGCCCCTGGTCCCGTTTTCCCTAGTGAGCGGAGATAATACGTACGGTAGCTCCTCCAAGCACCCTCGGCCGACGTTTTTTCCTCAAGAAATTCACTATCGACGATGAGCGTGTCGGCGAGGCCGGCACGAAGGGCCGGTTCCCAGCCCTGAGCGGGATTGATTAGCGAATCCACCGCGGCATTCGCGAGCCAGGACGCAAGTTGTTCAAGCAAGCCGATGATCCCTGATTCAATTAGGGCAAAATGGCTAAAGAACTCGTCTTGCGACCCGTCCACCAGGCAAGGACGGGGCAATGCATCCGCGGGGGACGGCTGTAGATGCGGAAGATCCCGCGGAAAATCCTGACGCAGGTAGATCGTTGGACTTTTCCAAGGGTAACCGGCGCGGATGACAATCTCGACCTCCTCAAGAGTTCGAACTCCCGTCGTGGAAAGACCGCGCGCTTTCACGTCGAACGGCATTTCCACTTCGAACATCACGGCGACACGGCAGTCATCCGCTTCGGCAACCGTTAGCTTCGCGCTTCGTACTTGAGGGTGGCGTCGAACCACACGGAGCAGATGCTCCGCGTGTTGCACGAGCTCGGACTTCCCAGCTGACATCAACCGTGTCCGCGGGCACTCGAAGCGACGGCTGATACACCAACGGTCGTGGCCGCCGCAGCTGCCGCCCGAAGCTTCTTTGACACGCCCGAGAACGTCACAGTAAACTCAAGAGGTCGGTCATTGGCGTTCGTGTATTCGGATGTGCAGATGAACTCGCCCTTCACTGCGTCTGGCTTAAGAATCGAGACGTATTCCCGTTTTGCGCGCTCGTGCGGCGGGTCACTGTCGTCTTTGAGAATGGGCTTACAGCTGGCCACGATAGTCGCGCCGAACTTGGCCTGTCCAAGAGCACTGCGAGCGTCTTCACACACCTTGACCTTCTCGCCCATCTCCGACCATCGGTCATAGCTCAAAGTACGCCATGAGCAGTGGTGCGGCGCCTGCAGAAGATCGTAGGTAAACCAGTCGGGGTCACTGTCCTTATGGTTCTGCCAAAGCCGCTCCCAAATTGCGACGCCAGCGTCACCACCTGTAAGATATCGACATTTATCGGCATTCCCGCCACCAGTGAGGGAGAAATTGATGATGACTGAAGAGTTGTTTTTCTCGAGCAAGGCGACCAACTCATCGTCTTCAGCCACCAGCATGGGCGCAAGCAGGCGCCCGGTGAACTGACCGGAGCTGCCGCGGTTTGCGGATGTAATCAGACCTCCCTGTTCGACCACGATGTCCGTGATATCGTCGGTCTTGCCGTCTTTATCCTTACCCATGATCAAGATGCGATCACCATCAACGGTCCCAAATTTGTCGTCCTTGAACCTTTGGACCCGGCGGCGGGCCTCTTTCGCCCAGGCCTTGGCATCCGCGCACAGGACGTGCTGGGTGCTGGCGCGGCGGAAGACAATCGGGGATGACCACATTTCCCGGATGAAAATCAGGCAACTGTCTTTGGGATAGTCAGCCGGCGGTCCGAGATAGAAGTGGTTTTCAAGACCGGTGATGTGATCCTGATCCGGATGAGAGAGCAGGAACGAGTCAACGTAGAGGCGCCCCTCGGAGTCCGTCTTAAGACGATCCTTAAGGTCAGAGGCGACATCGTATGTGTCGTCGTTTTCGTCGTCGGCCGCCGCGCGGATTTTGATGTCGATCAGGATCGTCTGACCGTTGTCCAATGTGATCAATGTCATATCCCCGTTTGCCACGGGAAAGAATACAAGCGATGCGGTCATGAGCGTCTCCACTTCAATCACCGGATTGTGGCAGCGCCTTCGGAACTATTCAAGAACATCCGGCCGAAATGCTCAAAGTATTAATAAAAATTTTCGAATTGTTTGTCTGCTGGAGCTTGCTGACCATTCGCCTCCGGCCGAGCGTCGCATTAGGAGATCCGCGGCAAGACCCAGTGATTTGCGCGTCCAGTATCCTGAGCCGGGATAGGGGATCTGGTGCTGTTTGCAGATTGCGGCCAGCGCCGTGCCGGAAAGGCGAAAGCCCGGGGCGAGCTTGCTCAGCGGCGCGTTACAAACTCGCTCATAGAGTTCAAGGCGTGTCAGTCGCATAGCAGAATCCGGACAACCACGCGATATCACATCAATCAAACGCTGTGGGCAACAGTCCGCAGGACAGTATCCGCTGGAGAAGCAGGAGGATGCCGTCTATCCGAGAATGCGAATCCTGCGGCTTAACCCCGCCGCCCTTCAGAGGAAGCAGCCGGCGGCGCGGACACGTCCCGCCCGGAAGGGGAAAATCTATCGGAGGAAGCCACGTAATTGCCCACCTTCATCATGACCTCCACCAGAGTTGCAGACAGCCGGTTCAGTTCAGTGTGATCGGTCACTCGCTCCGGGGCGTAGCGCGCGATCAGATACTCGCGCCTTGCAGTCATGACCTTTAGGTGCAGAGCCGTCCTTTTCCGGAGTTTGAGCTTGTCGACCAAGGTCGGCTCATCAAGATCGTGCATCCGTTTACGGATTTCTCCTGGAGCAACACCCTCATGTCTCAAGAACGCATTCACGTATAGTTCGATGGCATGGATCGCAGCCATCCGCGCGGGGGCGGATGATAGCGGTACGAGCTTATTCTGGTTTTCGTGAAACAATACGTTGGCAGCCTGGTAGTAGGAATTTGCCAAATCCAGAATCTCGAGGACGCTGGCCCCCGACCCCGGGTAGTCGGTTCTTGACGATATATCGGGGTTCGAGCTGCCCATGCGATACCTCCGCTGGTTTCATCACACCAGTGACTACCATGAAGGGTAAATTTTCCAGCCAACGTTCCTGTTAAAATGCGACAGACTCGTTCCTCTGGTTCTCTCGTCTGAAAATGCTCAGCTGGAAGACTGTGTAAAATGACGGGGTCGGCGGTTCGTATCCGTTCAAGAGCGAGACTATGACCGCAATGCGCCATCATGTCAGTCGTAGAGGCAGTCTCCTGAGGTGCTCGACAGCGGACATGTCTCTATGACGGTGTCACGTCACCTGTGCGCCACATGCGGTCATGAGAGGCCTGATGGAGGGCGCGTACCGTCAGCTCCCAGGAGGTGCCCCATTAACTTCCTCTCTCACTCCAGCAGCCTCGTGAGTAGCTTCGCCACATGCTGCAGCCCTGTCTTTGTCGAACAGCTCTGGCGGTCGATCAAATACGAGGAACTCTACCTCCACGCCTACGAAACCGTGTCCGAGGCACGAGCTGGTATCGGCCGCTATCTAGCGTTTTACAATACCCGAAGCCCACATTCATCCCTCGACCGGCAGACGCCGGAGGCCTACTTCAACGCGCTGACGCCGATGATGGTGGCGGCATAAACGAGGCGGAAATCCACTTAATGAAACGCCCGAAACTGTTCAGACAAACCGAACCACCTTCCCCGTCGTGGAAATTATCATTGACAAGATGGTTGTGCGGACGGGCGGGCATGTCGACGAGGCGCATCTGCAGCGCGTGATCCGGGCGGTTCGTTCGGCATTGACCTGATGCGGTGGACGGCTCTCCCTCATGTGACTTTCGACAGCCACACTTTGGCACATTGCGATGCCGGGAGCGGAGGCCGTCCACCACATCAGGTCATGAGGATTAACCGGCGGGATGCTAGACCATCAAGATCCTTAGCGTGCTGATTAACTGTCCGAAGCAGCGTGCGTTCCTCCACGCTGTTCCGAAGCCTAGACGAAAACGACTCTGGAAGATCGGCTTGGCTACCCTAGTTGCTCAAGATCAATTTCGCCGGGATCCGAAAGAGGCGATTTTATCTCGTCGACCTAGGCCTTGCGTAGTTCAACAGGTGCCCGCCAGCTTGCGGCGCTTCTAATTGTTAAACGGAGAGATCTAGATGTACGTGCTGATTGTCGAGGATAACGGTTTCGTTGCTCTGGAACTGGAACGAATAGCAAGAGACGCCGGATACGAGACGGTTGGTCCGGTCTCCACCGTTGAACAAGCGCTTGCTTACGCACCAAAAGCGGATGTGGCTTTAGTAGACTTGGGACTAGCAGATGGCCACAGCGGGGGGCAGCTAGCGCGTCGGCTCATGGACCGATTTGGCATGGAAGTCATCTTCGTCACCGGCAGCCCCGGTGACGTCGGTTTTGGGATCGAAGGCTCAGTCGATGTGATAGCAAAACCGTTCACCGACGAAAGAATTGCGGAGGGGTTGCAGAAGGCGGCCTTAATCTGGGAGCGAAGCGGTCAACGGTTGAAGACTCTATAGAACCCAGTGGATCGATTGGCTGACGGAGAGACTGCAAAGGGCGCGAGGTAAGTGAGGCAGATTCGTTCAACGACGGCGTCCGTAAGGATCCATGCGCTTCAACGCGTTCGAAGGGACAAGGTCATTAGCTTCAAAGAGAAGGCCGGAACAGATAAACGATCATTCTAAATTACCGGCGCCTGGAGCTTCTGCATGAAGTCGTGAAGGGTCGTGTTGAGCGAAGCACGGCTGAAGTGGATTTGTTTTTCATCCGCTAAAAGATGCTCTCCCAGACTAGGTCACCCGGTGGGGGCCGTGACATGGAGGGAGCCAGCTCAGCATCCGAGCAGGATCTTCCTTACACAACAATGTGCAAGATGAGGATCTTGTGGTTCATCATCAGCTAACGGCTCACAGCGCACGGTCGTGTCTCTTCTCGAGACCGCCGCACCGGCGGAGGTGTATGCTGCCTCCACTCCGGGGAGGTGAAACGGCACGAAAATCGATGCCGTGAACGATCTCATAGGAGCTTTCCCAAGAAGAATGGAAGGGCTAGCGTCAGAGCGTCACCTATCTCCTGATCCGCTGGTGAGGAAGGTTAGCGGCGATTCTGGTCAAGGCGCGCTCAGAGCGGAAGCCTTTCCGGTAGAGTTCCAAAATAGCGATAGACAAATATCCCTGGTCTGTCTGCACGCCAAAGCGCATCCGGTCGCGCGTGACCTGATCAAAGACCCGCTGGCATATCTGCAGATCGTCGCGGTTGAGCTGCTGCATTGTCTACCTCGTGTGTGAGACTCATTCTCGCCCGCCGGATATAGATGCGATCAGAAGAGAAGAACTACCCGCACCACGCAACTTAGTGAATCATTAGTAAACGGGGACGGCCCTCAGGGCTAGAAGGAGAGGCGCGAGGGCTGGAGGGGCGGGCTCCGGGACGGGAAGGGCGGCCTTCGCGACACAGCTCCAACTTCTTGCGGAGCAAGTTCGTTCCTAGCTCATTTCCAATGATAGGCGCGGTTGTCGATTTCCAGCTCTGGCACCCAGAGCCCATCTTGTTTTGGCTTGTGTTTGGTCATGGCGCTGTAGTGTCGTCGCATTCACTATGATCAACAAGTTCGTGCGTGCACTCAGTGGTGGTTGCGATCGCAGGGATCATGAATCGTGGTTAAGCACATCGGCCAGCAGATGGGCGGTGCTTCGCTGAAGACCTGTCGTTCGCACCCGCAAAATAGTCACGACCGCACCGGTGTAAGCGTCGACAACGGACCAACCTCCTTTATGGTCCTCTTCAGCCTGGAAGCGTTGAGTATCCCTTGGCATCTTTCTGTTCCCAGTCATGGCCGAAAAGAAATCTCTGCTGATGAGCCTATAGAAGGGCAGTTCCAACGATGGCATGAGGGAAGATAGGGCAGCAATGGGATCATTCACGTGTGACTTTTATGCGACGGTGCTCTTTCCGGTCGTCGCGCTGACAATCTTCGGCCCTTGCAAGGACTAACGTTTCACGCCGATCGCCATGATTAAGCTGGCGCATATGCGAGCTAGCATTCGGTCATATTCGTCCGGCTGACCGAGCGGAGGCGGTCAAGAGCGAACATCGCCTTGAACAAGGGAGTGGCGACTGAAGGCGGCGATGAAAGATGCTTCGGATGGAGCCAGACTATAGGCGATTCGCTGGCAATCCGGTTGATAATGGTCCTGGATATGCTTAATCTAAGCTGGTCGAATGGGTCGGAATGCAAGAGATCGCGTTAAACCACATCGAGCCTGGCAAGCCTCAGCAGAACGCCTATTGAGCGTTGTAACTTAATTTGCGGCATGAATGGCTTTATCTTTATACGGTGACGGTGCCAGCTAGTGCACCGTCGGCGGTTGCTTCCAACCCGCCTCCAGGCTGATGAAGGCAGCGAACGCCTTGGCGAAGCGTTCCCCAAGTAGCACCATCGGATCGCCCTCGAGCAGCACCGCCAGTCCAGTCTTTATCTCAACGACCGACCACGAGCCATCGTCTTCTTGCACGGCTTGGCAGTGCGGTTGTATGTGTTGCATCGCCATCAGGATATCCCCCATGGCGCATCAAACATCAGCAAGTGCGAAAAGTTCGAGTACAGATCACCACCCCAATCGAGTGGCAGCATCTGCCATCTGGCCGGCGCCGACTTCGCTGCACAAAGACCTGTCACCCTTCGTCTTCTGGAGAATCGCGACCGACAAACAGTTCTGGGACGGCGTCCGGCGAGCATTTTAAGTTATGTTCGCGAAAGTCGGTACCAATAAGACGGGCATATTCGCGCTCCGCCAACCCATAAGCCCTCCCGGCAGCCTCCTGGCGACCTTTGCGGTCACGCACGATGATTATATTGCGTTCGGACCGGATCAAGCCTTTCCCTTCCAGAAGATGGAGAGCCTCCGTGACGCTTGGCCTTCTGACGCCTAAAAGCCAAGAGAGCGTGACGTGAGTGGTGTAGAGGCGGTCGCCGTCGATGCGGTCGTGGGCCATCAGTACCCAACGTGCTAGTCTTTCCTCGACAGTACCACGTTGATTGGACGCCGCGGTCGAGGCGACCTGGAGATGCTGTGCCCTGACGAAGTTCAGCAGGAAGTGATGGAGGTCGCGATTGGACGTAAGAGCTTCACGCAGACGTCTTGCAGTTATGCGGAACGCGGAACCGGGCATTTGCACGCGAGCTGTGAAGGGAGATCGGTCATCACCTAGAACAATCGCGTCGCCACTCATGCCCTCCCGGCCGATCAACCCCAATTCGACATCTCGCTTTTCATCCAGATGCGAGATCAATGAAACCAGACTATTCTCCATGAAGAAGACGAATTCGATTGATTGAGCCGGATCAGCGATCATTTGTCCACGTTCAAGGCGAACATCCTCAAGGTGAGGCTCCACTGCGGCCAGACATTCAGGAGGTGCCATCTTCAGCAAGATGTTGCGGTACGACGTCACGACATTGCTCCTTCTCAGGGATCAGGACGTTGGCACGAGCTACCCAACCATGCCGCCAAGGCTGCTCTTTTTCCTCATTATAAATGTCAATCACCAGGAACGGGGCTACAAATTGCTGGTTCTGTTGAATGCCGATCTACTTTTTCCACATCCGGCATTGCCGGGCCTGATCATTGACCCTGACGGCGGCAAGTTCCCTTGTCTTGATGCAGCGATTGCTGCTGCGAAGGAGGATGTGCGACATCTGATCGCGGAGCACATCGAGGCCGGCCGGCCCATCAAGTTTGACGCCATAGAAGTCCAGGACGCCGATGGCATCATGCTTGCCTCAGTCACGGTTGTCGAGGTCATACGCGAGCTGCTCCCGAACCTAACTGAGCGGTAGTCCTCTCGGCCGCCAACCAAAGGGGAGAAGGTGACGCCTGTTGAGCTTCCGCTGACGTCCCTTAGTGACCCATTTCCTGCTCCCAAAAGGAGCGATGATGCGGGGCTTATTCGGCATCATGTTCTGTTAGATGCCTTGTTCTCGAAATTCGATAAAGAGGCGCGTATTCAAGCAGCGCAAAACCAGGCCGTTCAACGAATCATCTTGCTTACGATCGCCGGCGTATCGTGCGGCTTCCACGACGATCGGCCTTACAAGTGGCGACGACGCTCGGCTTGCCGCTATGTTCGATTCTGCAGCGTCTCCAGGTCCCCTGTGACCTCGACACATACGCCCTGCGCCCGAAATTCCACCACAGCAATACCGAATGCTTTAAGGCTAGTCGCGAGCAACTTGCTACCGAACCCCTTGCGGGTTGGTTGTTCAACCTGTGGTCCCCCGTTTTCTTCCCACGAGAAACGGAATCGTCTTCCGCCTTTCTCCGTGAAGATGGACCAGGTAACGTCCACTTTGCCCTCGTCGGCGGACAGTGCTCCATATTTGCTGGCGTTGGTTGCAAGCTCATGCAGGACGAGGGCGAATGATAGAGCCGCCTGCGGCCCCAGTTCGAGCAGCGGCCCCTGCATCCGGAACCTCTGCGTCGAATCAAGAGCGAGACTCGTTGCCGTTCCCTCGACGATCGCAGCCATAGTAGTGCCCCGCCAGTCACGTTGCAGGAGAATGTCGTGCGCCTTTGAGTAGGCAGCAAGCCGGGCAGAGAGGGAGACTGAAGCTTCCTCCATCGAGGTGGCGTTACGGAAGGATTGTGATGCAATAGCCTGCACGACTGCCAACGTGTTCTTCATCCGGTGGTTCAGCTCGTGCATCAGCATACGCTGTCGCT
>JAESGL010000672.1_pt1 | contig 10703 bp, 7 predicted proteins | sample 9269711 | NCBI WGS metagenome assembly JAESGL01 (sample SAMN14515918, study PRJNA621676) | algae metagenome | isolation source: Kastovskya adunca ATA6-11-RM4 and co-occurring heterotrophs from soil and... | place: Chile: Atacama Desert | collected 2011-06-27
CGGTCGAGCCGCGGTGCCTCGCTTCTTCCGTCTTCAGAGGCCGCCGCGAGGAGATCGCGGCGGCCCTTTTCCGTGTCAGAACTTAAGGCTCAGGGTCAGCCCATAGGTGCGCGGCGGCAGCAACGAGCCGACCCGGACATAGGCGAAGGTACCCGCCGACACGATGTTGTTCGCGATGACGAACTCGTTGGTCAGGTTCTTCACCCAGCCCCCGATCGTGTAGCGATCGTCCGGCCCGTGATAGGTCACGGCCGCATTCAGCATCGTGAAGGCGCCCTGCTCCGCATCACGGTTGTTGAATTCGGAGAAGAACACCTTCGTCTGGTACTTGGCATCCCCGCTGAAGGTGAGGCGCGTATCGTTCGGCAGCGGCACGTCGAAGTCGAACCCGCCGCCAACCGAGAAGCGCGGCGCATTGGGAAGGCGCTTGCCGCTGAGATCGACGAGGGCCGGATCGGTCGGACACGCCGCGTAGGAGATGCCGGGCCGCGCCGGGAAGGCGGCGCCGTAATAGGCGTTGCAGAACTGCTTGAATTCGGCGTTGAGATACGAGGCGTTGAGGTTCAGCGACAGGTTGCGGCTGACCTTGCCCTCGAACTCCAGCTCGCCGCCGAAATTGCGTGCCGACGCTGCGTTGATCGTCTGCACGATATTTTGCGCGTTGACGAAGCTGACCTGCAGATCGGTATAGTCGTAGTAGAAGGCCGCGCCGCTCAGCAGCATGCGCCCCCCGGCCAGCTTTTGCTTGAAGCCGCCTTCGTAACTCCACACCGTCTCGGGATTGATCGCGGGGTCGGCACTGCCGACGTTGATGACGCCCGATTTGAACCCCTTCGTCACGCTGGCGTAGAACAGGGTCTGCCCGCTCGGCTTGTATTCCAGCAGCACGCGCGGGGTGATCGAGGACCAGCCCTTGGCTTCGTCGGTCGGGATCACGACGCCGATCGCGTCGAAGCGGAACTCGCCGTTGCCGCGGCGATGCTCGTAATTGTATCGCGCGCCGACCGTCAGGCTCAATTCGTCCGTGAGATCGTAACGACCCTGCAGATAGCCGCCGAAGGCGTCGATCTTGACCGTGCCGATCTGGGAATAGGCGCCACCGTCGAACGTGTTGGCGGGCAGGCCGAAAAGCACGCCCAGATTGATCGTCGGCACCAGCACCGTGCCGTCGAGCTTTTCATGGAAATACATTGCCCCGCCGAGCAGCGAGAAGCGGTCGCCCTGATAATTGACCGTGACTTCCTGGCTGAAGCTCTTGCTTTCCTCGTGATAGTCGTTGCGGCCGGCCAGCCACACGTCCGAGACGTCGAGATCGTCGCGCTGGAAGCGCCGGAAAGCACGATAGGCGGTGATCGACTTGACGCTGAGCGCGCCACCGTTGGTCCAGTCGATGATGCCGGTCAGGCCCGTGCCCTTCCGGTAATTGATCGCCTCCTGATCGGAATAGATGTTGCGGAGATTTGGCTGCTCGCCGCGCGCGGCATAATAGTCGAAGATCGACTTGCCGCCGAGCAGCTTGTGCGGAAGCGCCGAATCCGGAACCACCGACGGTCCGAAATAGTGGAAGGCGTAATTGTTGTCGTTCTCGCGAACGTGATCGACGATCAGGGTGCCGGTCAGCGCGTCTCCGACCTTGCCGACAAGGGTACCGCGCAGCGCGTAGGAATCACGATTGTCGACCGGCGCGCCGGTGAACAGGTTCACGCCATAGCCGTCACGTCGCTCGTATTTGCCGGCGATCCGCGCCATCAACCGGTCGCCGACGATACCGCCGCCGATCGCGCCCTCCAGGATCTGGCTGTCGTAATTGCCGTAGGTCGCGCGCACGTAGCCGCTCAACTCGTCCGTTGGACGGGTCGTGACCATGTTGATCGCGCCTGCGGTCGCACCACGGCCGTAGAGGATGCCCTGCGGCCCGCGCAGCACCTCGATTTGCTCCAGGTCGAAGAAGCCGCTGAGCTGCTGCGCTGGACGCGCCAGGATCGCGCCATTCTGAAGGAACGCGACCGCGCCCTCACCGCCGATGTCGAAGTTGTTGAGGCCGATACCGCGGATGAAGGTGCGGTTCACGCCGAATTGGTCGCCGATCGACACATTGGGCACTACCGTCTGAAGGTCGGCGATATTCTGGACACCGCCGGGTGCCAGCTGCGCCGCAGTGATCGCGCTGATCGCCGCCGGCGTGCGGCTTAGAGGCGAGGCCTCTTTCGTGGCGGTGACGATGATGTCGCTGATGCCGTCACCCTGGGCGCTTTGCGCGTCGGTCGCGGCAGCAGAAGGCGGGTGCGGCACGTCGGCGGTCGTGGCACTCCCCGGCGATCCGCTCTGTGCAAGCGCAGGAGTCGCCGCCAGCATGACCCCGGCCATCGGAAGACGCAGGAACTTTATCGACTTAGCGCGCATCGGCACCCTCCCATCATCAGACTTTTCTTTATTCTACCCACGAGTATATTGAATATGTCATAGGTAGGCAAGCGGGTCCTCACACACTTATCTACTCGCTAGTAGGGCGAGGCGACTAGCTGTTGCCTTGGGTACGACGCTGCCCCGGAAGTGTGGCGGACGTGATCGCGTAGACGTTCCGCGGCTGTGGCTGCGCGTCGACCTCAGGCCGCTACGGGACGCAGCGCGGCGCGAGCGTAGGCGGCCATGCCGCGCATCTTGTGGCGCAGTCGAAAGCGGTAGAAGCGTGGGATATCGCGATGGGTCTTGACCGGCGCCCACTGGTCGCGGGTCAGGTCCGCGACATCGCGCAGCAGGAACAGCAAGATGCGCGGATCGCGGAACAGGTGCTTGGCATAGAGCGCGCCGTCGCCATAGCTGTAACCGGCGAGCAGATCGGTTTCCTCGCTCGTCTCGCGCCGCCCATGGAAATGATCGACCACAATGCGCGGATCGTAACGGACGGGAATGCCCAGCCCCATGGCGCGAAACAGATAATCGGTGTCTTCCGCCGCGGCGAAGAGGGCGCCGGCCCCGAAACGCTCGTCGAACGCACCGGTCCGCGCCGCGACGCTGGCGGTGAAGGCGAGGTTCGCCCCCATGACGAAGCCGCCCGGAAAGGAGCGGGGCGGCGCGATCATCGGATGGTCTTCCGTCTTGATCGTGATTGGCAGGTCCGCGGGATCCCCGCGCCGGATCCGCCCCCCGATGACGACGGGGCCGCCATGTTCCGCGAAGCACGCCTTCAGCGCGCGGAAGAAGTCGCGGTCGACCGTGCAATCGTCGTCGGTCATCGCGATGATGGCCCCGCGCGCGGCGGACAATGCCGTGTTGCGGGCGACCGCCAGTCCCGGCCGCGGTTCGTGCAGCAGACGCACCGGCGCCCGCTCGGTCGCTCGCCAGCCTTCGATCAGGGCGGCCGTGGCATCGACGGAGCCGTTGTCGACGATCACGATCTCGACCGTGACACCGTCTGCTGCCCGCAACGCATGGGACAGCGACGCCAGCAGGCGCCGCAACGATGGCGCACGATTGCGCGTACAGACCAGCAGGCTGACGTCGATCGACGGGGTCACGCCGCCAGTTCTCCGTCGCCCCTCGGCAGCAGAAGCGGCGAGCCGCGCGTCCACGCATCCATATAGGCGCCGATCTTGCCGTAACGATTGTCGAGCACCGCGTGCGGGATGCCGAGCAGCAGCGCCAGGATATGCGCGTGCAGGCGATCGGTCACGATCGTTCGGCCGGTCGACAACAGGTCCAACCCGCGCTTGAGCCGGTCGGTCGCCTGCCGTTCTCGTGCGGCGATGTCGGCCCCTGCTGCGGGCGGCGTGTCCTCGTCCAACCAATCGACCACCATCGTCGCTGGTGGGATATTCGTTGCATGGTCGCGGCGCTCCGCATCGCTGCGCATCAGGGCCAGGACATCGACCGTCGCCGCCCGGCGCGGCTGGAGACCGAGCGCAAACGCGGAATCGGGTGCCAGGATCGCGCGATCGCCCAGCCAGTCGCGCGCTGCGGTCAGGCTGATGCGGTCGCGGACGCAAAGGGTCAGATCGGGGTGGCGCGCAGCCACGTCGCCGAAACGACCCGCGGCATCGGCGGCGTCGAAATGGATCGACTGGGGCAACTGCACGATGCGATAATCGTGCAGCCTTGCAATGACGTGTTCGCGAAAGCGTTGATGGTGCGCCCAGATGTCGCCCAGGTTGCCGCCACCGTGCAGGAGGACGAGCCCGTCGGGGCATTCGTCGCGGAAACGGCGTTCGTCGAAGTCGTGCCATGTCGAGGTGAAGCAGGGATCGCGACCCGTGACCTGCCGCAGCATCCTCGTCTCGCCGAGCCAGATCGCGCTGTCGCCGACGTTGGGATGGTCGGGAAAGTCGAGCAGCGCGTAGCGATCGCCCGGGCCCAGAAACGACCGGTAGAGGCTGCCCAATGCGCCCTGCTGCGCCGCGACGACGTCGCTCATGCGGCAACGGCGGCGTCGGGGTCGCGGGCCACTTCGCGATACAGCGACTCGCACCGGTCGAGCCAACGGTCGCGCGTGAACAGTCGCATCACCCGGGTCCGGGGCACATCCCGCGGGATCTCGATCGCGGCACGCATGGCATCCGCCAGGGCGGCCACGTCGCCCGCGGGCGCGAAGACGCCGGCCTCCCCGATCACCTCCCGCGCGGCGCCCATGTCGAAGGCCGCGACCGGCAGGCCGCACGCCATCGCTTCCGCGGCGACGAGGCCGAACGGCTCGTCCCAGCAGGGGGTGAAGACGAACAGCGACGCGCGCCCGAGTTCAGCCGCCAGCGCCTCGCCGTCGAGATGGCCGCCATAGGCGATGCCGCCGCCCAGCAGCGGCTCGACCTGCGCCCGCCAGTAATCGGGGTCCTCGACCGCGCCGAACAGCGTCAGCGCCATCCCCGCCCGGCGTGCCGCCGCCGCGGCGAAATGCGGCCCCTTGTTCGGGGTGATCCGCCCGCACCACATGGCGGATCCGTCGCCGCGCGACGTAAAGGGCCAGCGAGCCGCGTCGATCCCGTTGTGGAGCACGCTGACCTCGGGCGGCGCACCCCGTGGCCACCATGCCGCCAGCTGCCGGGACGACGTCACGGTCAGGCGATGGCGCGGGGCCGGGCTGGCGGCGACAAACCAGTGCAGTGCGTCATAGGGAGGGACATGCAGCGACGTGACCGTGGGCGCCACAGCGGTACGGCGCTGTTCCAGCGGAAAGCGATGAAGGCTGTTGTTGTGGACGACGTCGAACCCGCCGGCGGCGATCCGATCGCACGCTGCGGCGTAACCGGCGTCCAGATGCGCGATCAGCGGTGCCGATCCGCGATGCTCGGCCCAGGGGAAGGTCCGCTCGTAATGCTCAGCCAGAACCGGGTCGATGGGGAAACGCGGATCGCTGTCGCCCGAGGCGAAGAGAACCACATCATGGCCACGATCCTGCAATCCGGCGGCGAGATACCAGCAGTGCGATTCCATCCCGCCCGCAAACGGCTGGGCGATCCGCTGGCGCACGTGCGCGAGGATGGCGATCCTCATGCTGCGAGCGTGGCATCCGCGCGACCGGCATCGTCGGACGCCATGCGGGCTTCGAGCTGGCGGATGACGCTGGCGGTATTGGCATACGGCTGGTGGCTCTGCTGCCCGGTCAGCGCCAGATCTTCGTCGCGGGGGCGGCGCAGGATCCGGATCGGCCGGCCGGCGGTGTCGTCGATCAGCCCCATGAGCCGGAAGGCGTGGAGCCAATGCCCCATCGTCCGATAGCCCCATTTCGCCTCGAACAGCTCGGCGTTGCGCACGACGCTGTCGAGGTGATGGACCGGCGGCATGTGGTGCGGATGATATTGGTGGTAGGCCAGGCCACCCTTGATCCAGGCGATCGCGATCCCGGCCTGATCCAGCGTCTTGCCGAAGTCGGTATCCTCGCCGCCATAGCCGCGATAGCGTTCGTCGAAGCCGCCGATGCGCAGGAAGGCGTCGCGGCGCATCGCGAAGTTGAGCGACCAGAAGCAGCGATAGTCGGCGCAAACCTCGATCCCCTTCGGCGGCGGGCCGCGGCGGTCCGAATGCCTGACCGCCACCTCAGCGAAGCGATCGTAATCGCATCCCCCCGCGGTCGCGCCACCGGGCAGGTACATGACCTCGCCCATCAGCAGCCCGTCGAATTCGGCCGCAAAGCCGGCGTAATCCGATATCAGGCCGGGTGCCGGGATACAGTCCATGTCGAGGAAGACCAGGACGTCGCCGATCGCCTGCCGCGCGGCGGCGTTGCGCGCCGTGGCGAGTGGCAGGGCGTCGCCGACGATGCGGATCTGCCGGATCGGGAACGGCGCATCCGGAAGGGTATAGAGCTCGTCCTGCATCACCGCCACGATCAGCTCGTCGGGCTGTCGATCCTGCACGGCAAGCCCGCGTACGACATTGACGAGATGATCCGGCCGCCCCTTGGCGAGCGTTACGACGGAAACGATGGTCATTGCGGGCGAGGCTCCAGAACGATCGGGGTGACGGCGGGGGTGAGCGGCGCGCCGAGGCGCACGGCGAGCATTTCGAGCCACAGGGCGACGCGGTCCGCCGGGGCATCGTCGATCATCGTGCGCTGGCGGCCGGGACGGTGCATCGCCCATGCCTCGCTCAACGCGTCCGTCCACCCTTTCGCCGAGGAGGGAAGATGCGGGCGCACGCATGCCACGCCGGCGGCAGCGAGCGCCTCCGCCTTGCGATGCTGTTCGTCGAAATAGCGCCACTCGGGCACGGCAAGCCAGGGGCGGCCAGCGGCCAGGATCTGCTGACACGTGGTGTTGCCGGTCGAAGCGATGACGAGATCGGCGGCGGCGATATGGTCTGCCGCATCCTCGACCCAGCCGCGATGCTCGATATTGGCCGGCTCGGTCGCATGCCAGTCACGCTGGATCTTGCCGATCGTGATCCAGCGCGCGGAGGGACGCGACCGGGCACCGACCCCCAACGGCGCCTGCGCGAAGCCCTCGCCCCCGCCGCCCGACAGGACGAGGATCATTTCCTCGTCGGGCAGGACGCCGATCCGCTGTCGCGCAACCTCGCGCTCGGGCATGCGCAGGTCGATGCCCAATCCGCCGGCAAAGCAGGTTTTGCTGCGGAACGTCGCATCCCATTCGGGCTGCGCCAAGTCGGCGTGAAACGGTGCGAGCAGGCCCGCGGCGCCGTCATACGCCGCCTGATGCCCGGCATCCCCGCGATCGCCGTGCTGGACCACCTTCACGTGCGGTACCGAGCAGATGCGGGCGAGCTGTGCGATCTCCGCCGATACGTCGCAGATCATCAGCGCTGGGTCCGCGTGGTCGAACCAACGCGTCAGCGTCGCCATGGCGCGCCTGATGCCGGGCCACCCGAGCGGCGCGCAGTGCAAGGTCGCGGGGGTCGGCACCCAGTCGAGACCTGGCGTCTCGTCGCCCTTGGCTTCGAACAGCGAGGGCAGACGGACGATCTCGACCTGCCCGGACATGTCGGGAAAGATGTCGTCGCGTGCGCAGAAGACGGTTAGCGGCCGCCCTGCCGGGAGGGCATTGGCGATCGCGGCACAGCGTTCCGCATGGCCGCGGCCCTGGTGGTGGACGAAATAGCCGAACGGTCGCGTCATGCCGCGACGGCCACGGGCGCCACGTCGGCAAAGGTGATGGCGCCCCGCTCGATCGCCTCCAGACCCTCCACGACGCCCCCCGCATGGTGGCGCCGCGCGCGGTACAATCCGCGACGCGTCGGAAGCGCGGCAAGCTCGTCCCCGGCATTGCCGACCACGATCGCGTGGCCGCACGCGGTGAGCATATCGACATCGTTGCCGCTGTCGCCCGCCGCGACCGCGTTCGCCAGCGTCCATCCGTGCCGTGCCGCGTACGCGGCGATCGCCGCCGCCTTGCCGCCGCGCGGGGCGAGGACGTCGATCAGGCGACCGTGCGAAAACACGACGCGCGCGGCAAGCTCGGCCCGGTCGAGTGCGCGACGGATGCGCATCGCATCCGAGGCGTCGCCGAAGAAGCTGATCTTGTGGCGGCCGGCGGTGTCGGCCGGTTGCGGATCGAGGTCGAGACGGTCGAGTGTGGCGCAAACCGCATCGCGGTCCCACCCGGTGTCGAGGAAACGCGCGAAGTCCGCGCACGCGCGCCACTGTCCGTTACCGTCGGCGAGCATCAGCCTTGTCCCCACGTCGGTGATGAACGCGTCGGGCATGGGAAGGCGCCAGCGGTTCAGGATCAGTCGCGCGGCGTCCATCCCGCGTCCCGTCGCGACCACGAACGGCAGCGCGGATCGCCGCCGCCACTCGGCGAACGCCTCGGCACCGGCGCGACAGCCGGTCAGCGTGTTGTCGATGTCGCTGGCCAGAAAACGCGGCGTCGCGGCGGCGGCGTAGATGGCCGCGGAGTCCGCGGCATAGCGGTGCCAGCAATAGGTGCGCGCGCCCTTTCGGGCAGCATCGGCAAGCGCCGCATGCCGCACCGGGTCCGAGACGATGGCATGAATGGCCTCACCGATCGCCCTGTCGTCGCGTGGATCGACTAGGATACCGTGCCCGATCGCGCCGAGGATGTCCGCGGGGCCGCCGTACCGCGTCGAGACGACCGGCACCCCGGCGGCGGCGGCCTCGATCACGGTGAGGCCGAACGGTTCGTGCAAGGCGGGATTGACGAACACGCCGCCGCGCGCCGCCAGCGCATAAAGCGCCGCGACATCCTCGACGTCGTGAACCGGCGGCAGGGCGATCCGGCCATGCAGCCCGTGCTCGGCCGCGAGCGCGTCGATCTCGGACAGCACGCCCACCTCCTCCGCGGAGGCATTCGCATGCTGCCCGGCGAGGATGACGAGATTGGCACGCTCGCGAAGGATGGGGTGGTTCGCATAGGCGCGGACCAGCGCCGCCAGGTTCTTCTTCCTGACCGGCCGCGCCACCGCCAGGACGATCGGCAACGCCGGTTCGGTCAGCCACGTCGACAGGCGGTCCACCACCGTCGGCGCCGTCGCGATCAGGTCCCGCCGCGGCACGCCCGGCGGGAGGATATGGACACGATCGCCGACACGGACGGCATAGCCGCCGATCTGTCGCTCCGCCTCGTCGCGGGTGGAAACGACGATCGCCGCAGCGTCGGTGATCGCGGCGCGTTCGGCCTCGATGCGGGCCTCGATACCCGCGCCGTCGAGGGCTTGCGCACGCTTGTCGATGCCGAGCGCGTGCGGGGTGTACACGAATGGGATGCCCAACCGCCGCTCGGCTGCGCGGGCGAGATCCGCGGCATCGGCGAAATGGGCGTGGACGACGTCAGGGCGCTGCGGAAGACCTGCGAGATGATCGCAGAAAGCCTCGACGAGGTTGGGCATCTCGGCGGAGAGCGCCTCCTTCTCGAGATAAGCGCTCGTCGCGGTTTTCAGCCGATGGATTTCCACCCCGGGCACGACCGTCTCATGACGCTGTCGATGCGCTGCCCCGAGGGCCGCGTCATCGAAAAGGCGGGTGACGATGATCACCTGATCGACGTCGGGCATCTGGATCTGATGCATCGCCGCTTCGAGGACGTAGGAGATGTGACCGCCGGTGTCGGCCGTCACCCCGAATGAGACCGGGGGCGACTTCAGGCAGCCGCCCAGCGCTACGTGCATGATAATCAATCGCTTCCCCTTCGGGGAGGAAAACGTGGATCTACGAGGAACGCTCCGGAGGCGGTCGCCGTAAAGATAGATGATAAATCAACGACATAGCCTGGCATGAGCGGGGAAATCGTGATGATCTGGATCAATCACCGCTTCGACGTTCACCAAGCCGACGTCGCGTGATCGGCAAGCGAGACGCAAGGAGCCGGCGCCGAATCCCCGGATCGCTGGGCGTCGGCGTCGCGGTTGCCCGCGCAGCCGCGGCGCCTGTCACCTGTCATCTCGCTCCACGGTTGCCAGCACCCTCACCCGGCATGGAGGAACGGCTAGGCGACGAGGCTCGTGGTTTCTTCAGCCGCTTGTGCACGCGCGATGATCGAACGCGTCCGGCCGGCATCGACCAGTTCGCGCGACGGCTTGCCGATGAGGTATCCCTGGATAGCCGCGCAGCCCTCGCGCGCGACGATCCGGTACTGCCCCTCCGTCTCGATGCCCTCGGCGAGAATCTGTATCTTGAGGGAAGCGCCGAGGCCCACGATCGAGCGCAGGATCGCGACGGCCTGGGTATCGTCCTCAATCGCGTCGACGAAGGACTTGTCGAGCTTGATCCGGTCGAACGAGAACGACCGCAGCACGTCGAGTGATGAATATCCCACGCCGAAATCGTCCAGCGCGAGACCGACGCCCAGGCTTTTCAGCGCGCGCATCTGTTCGAGCGCATAGTGCCGGTCGCGAATGATCGCGCTCTCCGTCAACTCCAGCGTGAGCCGCGCCGGTGCAAGCCCGCTATCGGCCAGCGCCCGCCGGACGGTGGCCGTAAGGCCCGGATCGGCAAGGTGGTGCGGCGAGAGGTTGACCGCGACGGGGTGGCGACCGGGCCAGAGCGCCGCCTCGAAGCAGGCCTGTGCGATGATCCAGTTGCTCAGCGGCACGATCTCGCCGATCTCCTCGGCAAGCGGAATAAAGTCGAGCGGCGATACGAGGCCTCGCGTCGGATGCCGCCAGCGGACGAGCGCCTCGTAGCCGCTGATCTCCCCGCTGCCGACCGACGCCTGCACCTGGTAATGCAGCTCGAAACTGCCCCTGGCGACGGCATCACGGAGTTCGCAGGCCAAGTCGCGGCGATCGCGAGCGGCATC
>JAESGL010000673.1_pt1 | contig 10700 bp, 16 predicted proteins | sample 9269711 | NCBI WGS metagenome assembly JAESGL01 (sample SAMN14515918, study PRJNA621676) | algae metagenome | isolation source: Kastovskya adunca ATA6-11-RM4 and co-occurring heterotrophs from soil and... | place: Chile: Atacama Desert | collected 2011-06-27
CCATTTTTCGTGTGCCTCCTGGGCGTCATTGGCGTAGAGGGAAGATATGCAGACGGTCGTCGAAACTCCTACCTATATCAGCGCTGCCAAAGCGGCGGGCATCAGCGATGACGAGCGCACAGCTATCGTGGATCACATTGCCGCTAACCCGACGATCGGCGACATCATCGAAGGCGGCGGCGGGGTTCGCAAGGTCCGGGTGCCACGCGAAGGAAAGGGTAAGAGCGGCGGTTACCGCGTGATAACCTATTACCAGAACGCTGACGAACCGGTCTTTTTGATCACCGTCCTGTCGAAGTCCAAGCAGGACAACCTGACGGACGATCAGAAGAAGAAAGCCAGGGCTGCGGCGAAAGAGATTAAGAAAGGAGAATGATCGTGGATGACGAAGATTTCGCCGGGATCATGTCCGGCCTAAACGATGTGAAGGATTATTACGAGGGCAAGCGCGAAGGATACGTGGTCCACGAACCGGTTGACGTGAAGGCCGTCCGTGCGGTGACGAAGCTGTCCCAGGCCAGATTTGCCGAGGTCTATCATCTTCCGCTGCCGACGGTGAAGGGGTGGGAACAGAACCGCCGCGCCCCGGATCAGCCTGCCCGCGTCCTGTTGCAGATGATCGCCACAGACCCGACCGGCGTCGCGAAGATGATCGAGCGGATCGCGCAACCGGCCTAAATTGGGACGTTCAGAAAATGAACGTCAGATTAATGACGCTTGCCAACTATTCCGGATCGGCGCATGCTTCGATCGCGACCCGAAGGCTGTAACAAGTCTTCAAATAAACTCGGCCCATCCGAACTGTCGGGTGGGCCGTTTCTTTTACCGCGACGGTTAACCCGATCTTCGCACCTGTGGCGTAATTCATGTCGAACAAGAGATCGCCATTTTCACGGCGCTCCGAATTCAGCAGCGGCGAACAATATCGGCCCGATCGTCTCCCTGGTCGGGCCATTTTTTTGACTCGGGAATGCGCAACGCATAGTAGGAAGTCGGGCGGTCCCGCAGGCGCGGTCGTTACCCCGGTCGCGTCGTTCAGCGGTTGGGGCCGTCCAACCACATTGCGTTAAATACGTGATGCCCGCCAAACCCCCGGTATTCGGTCATAAGAAGCCCGCCCAGCGCCTCGGTGGATCGACCCATCTGCGCGACCATTCCAACGCCTATCGACGCCTGTGCGCCCGCATTCTCGCCCTGGAGCCGCTGTGTCGATACTGCCGACACAACGGTCGCATCACGCCTGCGCGGGTGGTCGATCACGTCGTCGCGCTGGCTCTCGGTGGAAGCAATGACGGGGGCAACCTGGCCCCCGCGTGTGCGCCTTGCAATGATGCGAAAGGCAGGGTTGAAGCGCGGTTCGTCCGCTGTGGTCACGATGTTCGCGATATCATGGCTGACCAGGAACTGGCGGACTGGATCAAGCGCGGCAGGCTTCGTCCCGACGGTTGAACCAGTCGTCGGCGCGCGGAAGCCACAGCGAGATGACGCCAGCGATTTGCGTGACAGTCGATGCGATCGGAAATTCGCGGATCACCTCGTCGGCGTAAAAGAACTGTGCCGCCCATCCAAGAAAAGCAGCCCCGGCCAGGACCGCCAGCGACAGCCATCCCCGCGCGATCCGAGACCGTCCCAGCAACGCCAACGCGGGAACGAGGAAGAACGCGACCAGCACGATGATGAATGGTCCGGCCAGGTCGCCGAAAGCAGCCTGGAGCGGCCCGACGTTGATGACGTTGTTGCCGATTGTATAGCCGATGGTGCCGATCAGTGTTGCGGCGCCGAATGCCGCTGAAAATGGTATGCGCATAATGGTTTGCCTCCGTGTGAAACCGGTCGAGGAGGCAGATATTTAGCGGGCTGTCGAGGCTCGAACGCTAAATAGAGACGTTGCTCCCGTGCTGTCGGATTGCGGTGACGACCAACGATCCGGCAGCACAATCGCCCCATATAGTGGGGCGGGCAAAATCATAATATACCATATATTGGGACTACCGCAGCCCAGGCTTTTTTTCACGCGTCCGAATTAAAATTTGGGGTCTGACGATGGCCCCAGACGATAAATACCCGGATGATATACCACCACACGCGATGAAGCCCGGAAAAAAGCTATCCGATCCAGCCCGCAAAAAGCTAGCTGGCACCCACAAGAAAAGCGTCGATAACAACGTCGTCAGCATCACGCCCGACCTGGTGCGCGACGTGCCGGTCATGCCCGCCTGGCTGTCCGACAAAGCGAAGGAGGTATGGGCGGCGAACGTCGAGCGCGTTGTCGCCGTCGGCGCGACTAGCATCGACAGCGAAGCCTTCGGCCTATTCTGCGATACCATGGCGGTCTTCATTAGCAGTCCGGAAACGGCGAACGCGGCCTTCCGCTCGGAGTTGAGGAAGCAGATGGAGTTATTCGGGATCGCCAGCGCTAAGTCCCGCCTCGCGCGGATCGCGGCGGGGGAACCCGCGAAGACGAGTCCGTTCAGCGTTCGCGCGAGTTAGACTTTTCCCAGACCACCTTTCCTGGTCCGGCTGATCCAGGAAACTGCCATCCAAGACGCGTTACCGTATCGATCACGTCGGCAACGAGATGAATAATTTCTTGCCGAGTTTGTCGAAGGAAATCCACGTCAACTGGAGTGTCAAAGCGGCGCCTTTTGCGGTCGATGTAGAACGGGATAGAGCGCCCTTCATCGTCCGGTAGTCGCCAGGAACCATGGCATACGGCGTTCCGAAGTTCAGCAGCGTCACGGAGTTTGCTCACAAGTTCCTCGTGTGTTTCAGAAGCTGTGGACGTGTGATCCCGAACGGCTCGATCAAAGGTTGCGATTTGCGCACCCAAGGCATCGGTGACGGCCTTTTCCAGCACGCCAGGCCATTTTTCCAACGCAGCCTCGATTTCGGTATCGTCGTATTCTCGGGTCGTGGTCAGGGCAAATATCGCCTGCGTCAATGTTTCTTCCAGGAACCCGAAAGTTCCCACTGCGCGACCAAGCTCTTCCCAAAAGATTGCGTCATGTCGATGGGTCGGAAAGTCCTTTGGAAGGTTGTATCTATCGATCGAAAAAGTGTCCTCTGGGGCAGTCGCGTCAGAATGGCGTTCTGATTTAGTGGAATCTGCATCTGGCATGCGGCGGACTTTCATAAATATCGGGTGCGATATCCCCGAAATTCTTACGCTTGGACAGCAGTCGATTACGCCAAGCGCGTCGTCGCTGGCAAGGTGCCCGCGTGTTGGCAAATTCGCGCCGCCTGTCAGCGAATGCTCGATGACTTCGACCGCAGCGACATCACGTTCTCGGTCAAATATATCAACCACGCCTGTGCGTTCGTTGAGGCGCTGGTCCATATCAAGGGCCAGTGGGCCGGTCAGCCAATTCGGCTTGAGCCTTTCCAGGTCTGGATCATCGCCAACATCTTCGGCTGGGTCCGCAATTCGGACGGCCTTCGCCGGTTCCGATCCGCGTTCATCCTGTTGCCTCGCAAAAGCGGAAAGTCGCTGATCGCCGCCGCCATTGCGCTCTACATGGTCTTCGCCGACGGCGAGCCGGGTGCCGAAGGATATTGCGGCGCGACCAACCTGGCCCAAGCCAGCGAAGTATTTGGTCCGGCCAAGCGCATGGCAGAACTGTCACCGCATTTCCTCGAAACGTTCGGTGTCGAAGTCATGGCGAAATCGGTCTTTTGTGAAGCGACCGGCCAATCGTTCGTGCCCGTCATTGCGCGCACGAAGGACGGATCGTCACCGCATCTCGCCATTTGTGATGAACTTCACCAGGCCATCGACGACACGCAAATTCAGGCGTTCCGAACCGGCATGGGCGCACGTCGTCAGCCCCTGTTGCTCGTCATTTCGACCGCTGGCACCAACCTAGCTGGCGTTTGCCGCACCGAGCAGCTTGCCGCCGAGGCTGTTCTGCGTGGTGGTTCGATCGACGACAAACTGTTCGCGGCTATTTGGACGATCGACGCTGACGACGACTGGCGAGATTTCGATAGCTGGATCAAGGCGAACCCCGCGATCGGCGCATCGCTCTCCGAGGAATTCCTGCGCGACAAGCTGAACGAAGCGCTTCAGTCCCCGGCGAAGGCAGCGGCGGCACGCACCAAACACCTGAACGAATGGGTGGCATCGGCGGCCGGATGGTTGAATCAGAACGATTGGGCGAACGCGGCCGACCCGACGCTCGACATTATGGCGCTCGCTGGGCGTCCCGCGTTCCTCGCTGCCGACCTTTCGACGAAGCAGGATTTGACCAGCATTAACGCGGCTGTCCCGCTCGATGATGGACGCCTTGCGATCTTTCCTTGGTGTATGGCCCCCGAAGGCGCGGTCACCAATAGCCCCAATTCATCGGCATATGCGGAATGGGTCGAACGCGGCGATCTTATCCAGACGCCTGGTAGTGCGTCATCGTTCGCCGAAGCCGAGGAACGCCTGGAATGGCTGCGCCAGCACTTCGACGTGAAGGTGGCGGTCTTCGACCAATGGCAGGGGGAAGCGGTGCGCCAGCGTTACGAGGCGGCCGGTGTGTCAACGATGATTTGGCAGGCGAACAACCGAGGCGCCTGGACGATGGCAATGGATGATTTCGAAGCCGACCTGAAAAACGGCCTGGTGGTCCATCCCGGCAATGCAGTGTTGGATTGGTGCGCCGCCAATATCTGCGCCTCGACCAGGGGCGTGACCCGTATTCCTGTCAAACCGTCGGGGCAAGACCACCTCAAGATCGACGCCATGGTGGCGACCATCATGGCTTACGCAGCCGCGTCCGTCGAACCGCCACCGGCGCGCGCTGACATCGCCCTGGAATTTTGGGACTGACTAAATAGTCGATGGGAAAAATCATCGACTTTCTGTTCGGTCATCCGGTCGAGCAGTCGTTCGCCACCAAGTCCGCCACCATGGCAACCGTCCCGGTTCATTCGCCCGAAACGATCGAGCGACAGCTTCGCGACGAGCAGGAATTCGGCACGTCCGCGATTGCGATTTCGGCCGTCTTTGCCTGCGCGCGCGTCATTGCCGAGGGCCTGGCGCTGCCACCTTGCTATCTCCACCAAACAGACGCGCGCGGCAAGAAGCTGGCGACCCGCCATCCGCTGTATCGGTTGCTCCACCTGGCGCCGAACGACCGGCAGACTTCATACGAATTTCGCGAGCAGATCGGCCTCCACCTTGCGTTGAATGGCAACGCCTTCGTGTGGGTCAACCGCAGCCGTGCAACCAATGAAATTCTCGAAATGCTGCCGATGGACCCCGGTTCGGTGACCGTGCTGGTCGATCCGTCGGTGATCGGCGCGCCTGTCCGCTATTTCTTGTATGGACGGGAAGTCCCCGCCGACCAAATCTGGCATTTGAAGGGTCCGGCCTGGCGATCATACGAAGGCATGTCGGCGGTCAACACTGCGCGTCAGGCTATCGGCCTCGCGCGTCACGCCGAGAAATTCGCCAGCGATCTATTCATCAACGGCGGCAAATTGTCTGGTTTGATCAGCGCCAAGACGCCGATGACCGACGACCAGGTTCGACAGCTTCGCGAGGCATGGTCGCGCGCCTATTCCGGCCCAGGAAAGCAGCACAAGACCGCCTTTCTTCCCGCCGACCTGGCTTATACGCCGATGTCCGCGACAGCGACCGACGCGCAGATGATCGAGGCGCGGCGTTACCAGATCGAGGAGATTTGTCGGTTCTTCCGCGTGTCGCCGACGAAGGTTTTCCAGTCTGGTGGATCACAGTCCTATGCCAGCGTCGAGCAGGCGCATATCGCGCATGACCAGGATACGGACGCCCATTGGCACGCCCGGTTCGTCCAGTCTGCGTCCGTTCATCTTCTAACGGCGGCAGAGCGCGCGGCCGGTTACACCATCAGTCTCGACAATCGCGATTTCCTCCGTGGCACCGCCGTCGAGCGGATGACCTATTATAACGCTGGCATCGCGGCCGGGATCATCACCCGCAACGAAGCCCGCGAAATGGAAGGGTTCGACCGTTCGGATGATCCCACCGCTGACACCCTGACACCTGCCGCGAACCTGTTCGGCCCGGACCAAGCCCAGCCCGCCGCAGCATAAATATTAGTATGCAGAGAAAGGCCCTGGCACTGCGCGAAGTAAAGTTCGCGCCACCGATCGATGACACGTCTGTCCGCGAATTTAGCGGATACGGCGCGGTGTTTTCGAACATCGACAGCTACGACGATATCATAGCGCCTGGTGCGTTCGCGGCGTCGATCGCCGAGCACAAAGCCGCTGGCACCATGCCTGTGATGCTGTGGAATCACGACGCGATGGCGATGCCGATCGGCGTGTGGACCGACCTTTTTGAAGACGATCATGGCCTGAAAATGTCGGGCCGGTTCCTCGACACCGTCGCCGGTCGCGATGCCTACACGATCGCCAGGGCGGGCGCCGTTACCGGCCTTTCGATCGGTTACATCGTCACTGCATCTGAACTGGAAAAGCGGGACGGCAAGACCGTCCGCGTCATCACCGAGGTGAAGCTGATCGAAGTCAGCCTGGTGACCTTTCCGGCCAATGATCTGGCCCGCGTCAACGACGTAAAATCCCACATGGAGACAGAAGAAAACATGAAATTGCAGCGCAAGTCGCTCGAACGCCTGGCCGAACTATTCGGCGAAGCGAAAGACCTGATCGACGGTCTCGTAGCCGAAGCCGACGAAGAAAAGTCTGAGGTCGATGATCAGGCCGAAGACGAAGAAAGTATCGAAGGCGAAGAAAATTCATCGGATGACCCGGAGTCGGAAGATGAAGTCGAGGCACTGTCCGACGAAGAGATCGAAGGCGAAGCTAAATATAATTTGACGGCACGAATTGAGGCCGTGCGTAACCTAACCCTTGCTGTGAAAAACCTGGAGAACCATGGCCGATAAATTCCTCGACGAGATCAACAATCTCGCTACTGCTGTTACCTCGCGCTTCGACGACATCGAAGGCAAAATGAAGGCTCTCGAAAAGGCGGGTAACCGACCGACCATCGACGGCGCGGAAAATCCCGAACTCAAGTCGGCGTTTAACGCCTTCCTGCGTGGCAACCAGGCCGAATTCAAGGCTATGTCCGCCACTGGCACCGACGAAGGCGGTGTGACCATCCCCAAGCAGATGGCCGCAAGCATCCGTGCCCGCGTGCAGGAAATCTCGCCGTTCCGCAGTGTTGCCGAAGTCGTCACCGTTTCCACCCCCGACTACCGCATTCCGTTCGCCACCACGGGCGCCGATGCTGTCTGGGTTGGTGAAAAGGACGCACGTCCCGAAACTTCCGCACCCAAGATCATCGAACTGACGCCGTCGTTTGGCGAACAGTATGCTTCGCCGTTCGTCACGCCGACCCTTCTGGAGGATTCGGCCTACGATATCGAAGGTTTCCTGGTGAACCAGGTCGCGATCAAGTTCGCCCAGATGGAGGGCGCCGCCTTCCTGAACGGCACCGGTATCGGTCAGCCCAAGGGCATCCTGACCGTTGCTACTGCCGCGACCGCCGACAAGGCCCGCGCGTTTGGCACGCTTCAGCACGTCACCAGCGGCTCAGCGTCGAACCTGACGAGCGCCGATCCGCTGCGAAAGCTGGTTTACAGCCTGAAGGCCGAATTCCGCGCAAACGCCAAGTGGATCGCCAACCGCGACACCATCGGCACCCTGATGTCGTTCAAGGATTCGACCGGCCGCTATCTGTGGCAGGACGGCCTCGAAGCTGGTCAGCCGGGTCGTTTCATGGGCTATGAAGTGGTCGAAATGGAAGACATGCCCAACATTGCGGCGGGCGCTACCCCGATCATGTTCGGCGATTTCCGTCGCGGCTATACCATCGCGGATCGCGTCGGCATTTCGATGCAGTATAACCCCTACGCCTTTGCCCCCTATGTCGCGTATCAGACCCGCGCCCGCGTGGGCGGCACGCCGACCGACACCGACGCGGTCAAGATTCTGAAGATCGCGGCCTAATCGGCTTCGACGATCGAAACCAAAAGAGGGGCCGGGGAAACCCGGCCCTTTTTCGTGCCAAGATAAATACCGGCGTGAAGAGAATTTCCGCCCCCGCATTCCCCGCCGTTTCTGCCGTCCAGTTGCGCGAATGGCTGCGCCTTGACCCTGATGTCGATGCCGACACCCTCGACCTGCTGCTCGGTTCTGCGGTTGATCACGTCCAGGCCCTGACCGGCCAGATCGTCGTGTCGGCCGATTACGCGACGGTTCTTCGCGGCCCTGGTTGCCATGTCATCACCATCAGCAACGCAACGGCCGTCGCGCTGTTCGACCAAGCTGGTGACCCGATCACCGACATCGATATCGTCGAAGCCAGCGTTCATGGCGATCTTGTTTTCGTCGAAGTGGTTCCGCCCGACCTTGGCCCGGTCACCGTCCGCGTGACGGCTGGCTGGACGACCGAAAAGGCGGTTCCCGCATCATTGCGCCACGCCATCGCCGTCTATGTCGGGGCCGCATACGACAGCCGCCACGCCATCGACGACGCTACGCTTCGCACGGTCGCGGCCCTGTGCCAGCCCTTTCGCCGGATCGTCATTTGACCATGAAGATCGACGCCGGGGCGCTGGATCGCCGCATCGAAATCATGGTTCAAACGAAGGTTCGCGACGCGGTCGGCCAGGAACGATCGACCTGGACCGTCGCCGCGACCGTCTATGGCCAGCGTCTGGAACTGCGCACGTCGGACATAGCGCGCGGAGCCGGTCGCCAAGCCGTTCCTGCGGCCCGCTATCTGATCCGCTACCGGCCCGGCCTGACGGTCGCGCACCGAATTCGAGTGGACGGTCAGACTTATTCCATTGTTGCGATCGACGAACCGGATCGTCGCACGACGCTGGTCGTCACGGTCGAGGGGGTCGCGCAATGACCGTCACCGTCACCACGACCGGGTTCGCCGCGCTCGATACCCGCATGAAATCGCTGTCGAACGACATCGCCACCAAGGTCGGCCAGTCGGCTAACCGTGCTGGTGCGGTCGTGATCCAAAAAAAGATCAAAGAAGGCGTCCCAATCGGCCCGCACGCGGAAGGGTCGATCCGCAATCGCACCCGGAAATCGGGCAAAGTCGTCCAGGAAAAGCACACCAAGATCATCAACAACGTCAAGGTGCGAAAAGTCAGGGCGGAAGCTGGCCGGGTCGTCAATGCGATCGTGGTCGGCAAAGATGCGTATCACGCTTCGTTTGTTGAATTTGGCAGCATCCATAATGCCCCGAACCCGTTTTTCCGCACCGGCTTTGCGCTCGCGAGCGAAGATGCCGTCGATCAGGTCAAAAAGGTCTTGGCCCGTCGCCTCGACAAGGCAGGCGTGTGATGATCGAGGCCCAGCTTGTCGCCCATCTCGCGGACCTTGCGCCGCCCATGTATCCCGGCGCCGCTCCGCTCGACTATTCGACGCCCGCCGTCGTCTACAATCGGATCACAACCGACCCCAGCGATGACCTGTCCGGTTGGACCGGCGAAGGCTGGCTGACGTTCCAGATCGACGTTTACGATCCCGCCTACCTGGTCGCGAAGGAACTGGCGGCCGACATCCGCGATCGCATGATCGAATGGGACGACGAAACGGTCCAATCGGTGACCTGGATCGGCGAGACCGACATGATCGACGAAACCACCGATATCAGCCTGTTTAGGACGATGCTGCAATTCCGTCTTTACGCCACCCTCTGATCGACAGGTTAATGCGCGCCATTGGCTAAATAATTGCGTGCGGCGCGCCTTTGCGTCGAAAATCATACGGAGACGCAAATAAATTATGGCATCTGGCGCAGTTCATAGCCGCAAAACGAAAATTGAAATCACCGACGGTTCGACCGAGGTCCAGATCAAGGGCCTTACCGGATTTTCTGGTCTGGGCGGTGGTTCCGCTTCCGTCATCGACGTGACCGATCTCGACAGTGACGCAAAAGAAAAGATGATCGGTCTGGCCGACGAAGGTCAGGTCACCCTGTCGCTCAACTATATGCCCGCCGATCCCGGTCAGGTCGCCCTCGAAGAAGCGCGTCTGTCGGGCGAACTTTCCGAATTCGTCATCACCCTTCGGAGCGGTGCGACCTACACCTTTTCCGCCGCCGTGCTGTCGTTCGAAAAGTCGGGCGGTGTTGACGCGGTTATCGCCGGTTCGGTCGCGCTTGAAGTGTCGGGCCTGGTCGTGAAGGGCACCGCCGCCTAATGGCGATCCTTTCAAAGGGGGCGATCTTCGCGGCCGCCCCCGCCACCATTGAAGTCCAGATTCCCGAATGGGGCGGCTCGGTCATGGTCCGCGCCTACAGCCTGATCGACCGTATCGCGCTGATGGATGTCGCGACCGAAAACGACCACGCCGTCGAACTCTTCCAGCGCGATCAGGCACTGGACGAAGAAAACCGGGAAGGCCTTGCCGAGGTGAAGCGGTTCGACGCCGCTGTCCTGGAGATCATCCATAGCTGCGTCGATGACACCGGCGCCCGCCTGTTCGATCTGGCCGATCACGACCGCATTCGAGCGCTGTCCTACACCTCGCTGCAAGCGATCCTGATCGCGATCCGGCAGATCAACACGGTGCCGGACCAGGCTGCGCTAAAAAAAAGTTCAGACTGAACCCTAATCGGCGGTTTCTCTTCCGCCTGGCTCTTCAAATGGGCCGGACGGTCGAGGAACTGTCTTCGACTATGTCGATGGACGAATACCACGAGTGGCAGGCATATTACGAGGTCGAACCATTTGGTT
>JAESGL010000674.1_pt1 | contig 10694 bp, 6 predicted proteins | sample 9269711 | NCBI WGS metagenome assembly JAESGL01 (sample SAMN14515918, study PRJNA621676) | algae metagenome | isolation source: Kastovskya adunca ATA6-11-RM4 and co-occurring heterotrophs from soil and... | place: Chile: Atacama Desert | collected 2011-06-27
ACGGTCTCGTTGTCCTCTTCCTCGTAGAACTCATCGACTTCCGAGAAATCGACAGCTTCGGTGGCGCCATCGGCGATCACCGGCTTACCGGAGAGGAAATGGTCCATGATGACGCCGAGAATGGCCGGCTTGATATGGGCCCAGTCGGTGTCGTCCTTGCTGACGGAGATGAAGTCGGAGCCCAGGAACACGCCGGTGACGCCGGAAATGGCGAAGAGCCCATTGGCCAACGGCGAGATAGCGGCAGATTCAGGTGTGCGGAAATCGCGCGGGTCGCCGGGCAGCACATCGCGTCCGGGCAGGAATTTCAGCGTTGCCGGGTTCGGCGTGGCTTCGGTCTGGATGAACATCGGGGCGCCTCAGGAGATTAGAACGGTTCTAAAATAGTACTCTGCCGCGCGGAGAGCAAGTGCTATTCGCGACCTTGCGCCGCGTTCCAGCCATGGCAGCAGCGCGCTAGGCTCATAACATGATCCGCGTATTCAGATATATCGGTGTTCTCGAGGGCATTACCACCGTGGCGCTGTTTTTTGTCGCCATGCCCGCCAAATACGTCCTCGGCTATCCGCAGCTGGTGCCGACTGTCGGCCTCGTGCACGGCATCGCCTTTGTCGTCTATCTGCTCGCGATGATGAGCATGCTGCCGGGGCAGGGGCTTACAGCAGGGCAGTGGGCGCGCACGTTCATGGCCGCCTTCATTCCCTTGGGCACATTCCTCAACGACCCGATGCTCAAGCGCAAGCAAATGGCCGCGCCTGCTGCCTAGCAGATAGAGATGATCTCTTCGTCGCTCATGCGTCCCGGCACGACCGTCAGGGGGATGGGAAGCCCGTTCGAGCGCGAGGCGAAGTGCGTCACCAGTGGTCCGGGTCCATCCGAGGAGGTGGACGCGGCGAGCACCAGAATGGCGATGCCCTGATCCTGAGCAATCACCCGTTCGATCTCCTCGGCAGCGTCGCCTTCGCGCACCACCGTCTCGGCACGGACGTCGCCAATGTCCTTGGTGCGGGCCAGCCGCGTGTCGAGATTGCGCTCGGCTTCTTCGACCGCCTCGGCCCGGAGCACGTCTTCGACGCCCAAGCCGATGAATTCGGGTTTAGGCACGACGCTCATCAACACCACCGTGCCGCCGGTCCGCTTGACGCGATAGGCGGCAAAGGTGAGGGCGCGATCGCACTCGGCCGTCTCGTCGATGAGGACCAGGAATTTGCGTTTATATTCGGTCTCGTACATGCGCGTCTCCAGGACTAGCGGACGAAGCCCACAATCTTGCGAACATCTGCCATCACCGGCTCGGCAATGGCGCGCGCCCGGTCGGCACCAACGCGCAGGATGCGGTCCATCTCCCCACGATCGGCCACCAGCCGCTTCATTTCCTCGGCGATGGGGGACAGCACCGTCACGGCGAGATCTGCCAAAGCCGGCTTGAAAGCACCCCAGCCCTTGCCGCCATATTCGCCCAGCACATCGTCGACGGACCGGCTGGACAAAGCCGCGTAGATGCCGACGAGGTTCTCCGCCTCGGGGCGGCTTTCGAGCCCCGCCGCTTCGCTGGGCAGGACCTCCGGATCGGTGGTGGCGCGCTTGATCTTCTTGGCGATCTGGTCGGCGTCATCCGTCATGTAGATGGTGGCAAGGTCCGAGGCTTCGGACTTGCTCATCTTCTTGGAACCGTCCTTGAGCGATTTGACGCGCATCGCCGGCCCGGTCGCGAGGGTCTCGGTAATGGGGAAAAAGCCGTCCTCGAAACCCGCCGCCTCGATCTGCTTGGCGAAGTCGTGGTTGAATTTCTTGGCGATATCGCGCGTCAGCTCCAGATGCTGGCGCTGATCTTCCCCGACCGGCACGGCCGTGGTCTTGTAGAGCAGGATATCGGCGGCCATGAGCGAGGGATAGGCGAAGAGGCCCAGCGATACATGCTCGGAATTTTCGCCCGCCTTGTCCTTGAACTGGGTCATGCGGGCCATCCAGCCCATTCGCGCGACACAGTTGAAGATCCAGCTCAGCTCGGCATGCTCGACCACCTGGCTCTGGTTGAAGATGATCGACTTGGTAGGGTCGACACCCGCCGCGATGTAGGCGGCCGCGATTTCATAGGTCCAGCGCTTGAGGTCCTCGGGGTCCTGCCACACGGTGATGGCATGCATGTCGACCACGCAATAGATGGTCTCATGGGTGTCCTGCAGCGGTACGAAGCGGCGGATAGCGCCGAGATAGTTGCCCAGGTGCAGATCGCCCGATGGCTTGATGCCCGAAAATACGCGGGGGGTGAACGTCATGAAGGCTGAACCACGATAACAAGGGTGTAGAAACGAGGGCGAGTTTTACCTGCGCCCGCCGGGCTTGGAAACCGCTTTGTGCGCTAAGCGGCGCGGCGGCGGCCTAGGCGGTTGAGAAGACCACCCAGCGACTGCGCTCCACTGAGATGGGCAAGCAGGAAATAGGTCAGCGTGCCAAAGAGGCAGATGGCGGCAAGCGCTGCCAATTGCAGCAAGATAGGACGACCCGGCAGGAAGATCGCCTCGGCACGCTCGGCAAAGAGATACAGCACCGCGCCCATGACCTTGGCCACAAGGAGAATTGTCGCCAGTTTACGCCATTCTGCAAGGGTCAGCCGGAAATGGCCGCGCCGCGCCAGGAAGATGGCCAGCAGAAAAACGTTGAGCCAGGAGGCAATCGAGGTCGCCAGGGCGATGCCGAGGTGCTGGAGGCTCGGAAAGAGCAGGAGCGAGATCCCGATATTGGTGGCCACCGAGAGCCCGGCGAAAATGGTGGGCGTGGTGGTGTCCTTGCGCGAGAAGAACCCCGGCTGCAACACCCGCACCAGCACAAAGGCCGGCAGGCCGATGGCAAAGCCGAGCAGGGCCTGTGCCGTGAGAATAGTGTCTTCCGGCCCGAACTGGCCGCGCTCAAAAAGCACACGGATGATGGGCACGGGAATGGCTGCCAGAGCAACGGCGGCGGGCAATGACAGCAGCATCGCCAGCAGCAGGGACTGGCTCTGGCTGGCGCGTGCCTCCGTCTCGCGCCCCGCGCCGATGTGGCGGGAGAGTTCGGGCAGAAGGACGGTGCCAATGGCGATGCCGATGATGCCCAGCGGCAATTGATAGAGCCGATCGGCATAGGCCAGGATGGAAATGACATTGTCGGCAGCCGACGCGATGATCGTGCCCACAAAGATGTTTATCTGAGTAATGCCGCCGGCCAGAGTGGCCGGGACCGCCAGGGCCCAGAAACGCCTTACGTCCCTGTCCAAACGCGGCAGCCGAATAGCGGGGACAAAGTCCGCGCGGCGGATCGCCCAATAGACCAGTGCAAGCTGGGCAATCCCGCCCAGCATGGTGGCAATGGCGATCCAAAAGGCGGTTTCGGCCAGGTTCTCCAGTGAGAGATAGGCGAGCGGCACCAGAACGGCGATGTTGACGATGTTGAGCACGACGGGGGCGAACGCGCCGGCGAAATACCGATTTAGGGAATTTAGGATTGCCGCATAAGCCGCCATCAAGGACATGCAGGCGAGATAGGGGAACATGATGCGGGTTAGGAACACCGTGAGTTCCAGCTTTGCGGGGTCATCGGCGAATCCCGGCACAAAGAGCAGCATGATCTGCCCCATGAAGATCTCGGCCAGGATGGTGACCACGAGAATGACGGCGACGAGCCAGCTCATGATGCGGGAGGCCAGCATCCGGGCCGACTCCCGCCCATCCTGCTCCAGGGCGCCGGCAAACATTGGCACAAAAGCGGTGTTGAAGGCCCCTTCGGCGAACAGCCGACGGAAAAGATTGGGAAAGCGGAACGCTGCGTTGAACGCATCGGCAACCGGGCCGATGCCAAGCACAGCGGCCATCAGGGCGTCCCGCACAAAGCCGGCAATGCGCGAGAGGAGGGTCAGCCCGCCCACGGAGAGGAAGTTGCGGTAAAGGCTCATAGCGGTGTGCTCGGGGGAACCCCCACCCAACCTCCCCCTGCGCGGAGGAGGAGGTGGTCTGGTGTCTTACCGAAGACGCTGCCACGCATACAAATCTGTTCCTCCCCCTCACAGGGGGAGGCTCGGTGGGGGTAGCCGCAGGCGCGGAGGTCCGCGACCTTACCCATTCACCACCTTCGCTTCGACCGCGCGGGGCTGGAAGACGCTCATCAGGGCATCGTGGATCTTGCGCTGGCGTGGCTTGCTCATGATCTTTTGGCCCGTGAGATCGGTGACGTAGAAGACGTCCACCGCCTTTTCGCCATAGGTGCCGATATGGGCCGAACCGATGGTGAGGTTGAGATCGGATATTTCGCGGGTCAGTGCATGGAGCAGGCCGGTGCGGTCGAGGCCGGAAACCTCGATCACCGTGAACTTGCCCGAGAGGGCATTGGACACCGACACCGAGGCGGGCAGGGCGAAGGGGCGGAGACGCTTGTTGTGGCGCGATTCCTTGCCTCCATCGATCAGCACTTGCCGCTTGCCCTGCAGCAATTGGCGCACCGTATCGATGATACGGGTAGCGCGGACCTTTTCGTCTTCGTCGGAGGTGAAGCTGCGGCGCAGCCGGAAGGTGTCGATGGCGCGGCCATCGCGGGTGGAGAAGATCTGCGCTCCGATAATGGACGCATCCTGCATGGTGCAGGCGCCGGCGATCAGTGACAGGAGGCGCGGGTGGTCGGCCATATAGAAGCTGACTTCAGTGATGCCTTCGAAGGCCTTGATCCGGAAGGAGCCGGCGAAGGTTTCTCCGATCTGGTCGGCCTGTCGGATCATGCGGGCATGCTCGATCTGCAGTTCGGGCTCCGCGCGCAGCCAGTAATGATCGTAGTGGCGGCCGATATAGGTCTCGACCTCTTCGGCTGGCCAGCCCGACAGCTTGCTTGAAAGCTGTTCACGGGCGTCGTCGATGCGGTCGGACTGCGTGACCTGGGAGTGGCCGCCGGACAGCAGCGGCTCGGTCGCATAATAGAGCGCGCGCAGGAGCGAGCCCTTCCAGCCGGTCCAGACGCCTGGTCCCACGGCACGGATGTCGCAGGCGGTGAGGATCATCAGGAGCGCCAGGCGCTGTGGCGACTGCACCACGTCGGCAAAGGCCTTGGCGGTTTCGGGGTCCTGGATATCGCGGGCCTGGGCGATCTCGCTCATCAGCAGGTGATATTCGATGAGCCAGGAGACGGTGTCGGTCTCGGCGGGCGAGAGGCCAAAGCGGGGGCAGAGGCGTCGGGCAATGCGCGCACCGGCGATGGAGTGATCCTCGGGCCGCCCCTTGGCGATGTCGTGGAGGAACAGCGCCACATAGAGCAGGCGCGTATCGTTGAGCTGGGGCAGCAATTCGTGGGTCAGCGGCAATTCATCGCGTAAGCCGCCATTGGCGATCTGCGCCATGATGCCGACCGAACGGATCAGATGCTCGTCCACGGTATAGTGGTGGTACATATTGAACTGCATCAGAGCGACGATCTTGCCGAATTCGGGCACGAACTTGCCCAGAACACCGCTCTCGTTCATCTGCCGCAGGATGCGCTCGACATAGAGCGGACTGGTCAGCACCGCCAGAAAATATTCGTTCGCCCGGGGGTCGGTGCGCAGCCGATTGTCGATCAGGCGCAGTGAACGACGAATGACCTTGATGGCGTCGGGGTGGAACAGCAGTTCCTCGCGTCCCGCCACCATGAACATCTTGATCAGATTGGTCGGGTCGGTTTCGAACACGTCGGGGCGGGCGAGATTGAGCCGGCCGGTGTCGATAACGAAATCAGACTCGCCCTTGATCTTGCTCTTGCCCGAGCGGAAGGGAGCAAGGACGCGCCCCACGAGGTCCATGTCCTTGACGTGGTTGAACTCGAGGCTGGCGCAGAAAATGCGGGTGAGATCGCCGACGTCCTTTGCCACCAGAAAATAGCGCTTCATGAAGCGCTCGACGCCCAGCATGCCCAGGCGCTGTTCATAGCCCATGCGCTGGGCGAGATCTGGCTGCACGTCGAAGGTCAGCTTTTCCTCGGCGCGGCCGGTGATGAAGTGAAGGTGGCAGCGCACGGCCCAGAGGAAGTCCTCGGCGCGCTGGAACAGGCGATATTCGGCCGGACGGAAGACGCCCTTGCCCACCAGTTCCTGGGATGTCTTGACCTGATAAAAGTACTTCCCGATCCAGAACAGCGTATTGAGATCGCGCAGCCCGCCCTTGCCGTCCTTGATGTTGGGCTCGACAACATAGCGGGTATTACCCATCTGGCGGTGCCGGTCATCACGCTCGGCCATCTTGGCGGCAATGAATTCAGGCCCCGTCTTGGGCATGATCTCGGATTCGAAGCGCCTGACCAGCTGGTTGAAGAGCTCGCGGTCGCCGGTGAGAAAGCGCGCCTCGAGTGTCGCAGTCCGCACCGTCATGTCGGCCCGCGCCATGCGGATGCATTCATCAACCGAGCGGACGGCATGGCCCACCTTCTGGCCTAAGTCCCAGAGCATATAGAGAATGTATTCGGTGACCTGCTCGCCCCAGGGGGTTTGCTTGTACGGCAAAATGAAGAGCAGATCGATGTCCGACCCCGGCGCCAGGGTGCCGCGGCCATAGCCGCCCACGGCCGAGAGCGCGATGGCTTCGGCGCCCGAAGGATTGTCAACGGGATAGACGCGGCGGGTGGCAAAGAGATGCAGCGCGCCGATGATCTCGTCCTGCGCCGCGGAAAGGTTTTGCGCGCAGCGCGTCCCTTTGCTGGTCGCCAGCAATTCGGCCTCGGCATCCTTGCGGGCCTCGGCGAGGCAGCCGCGGACATGCGCCAGCACGGCCGAACGGGCAGCCGCGGATTTAGGGTCGAGCGCGCCGACAAGGGCGTCGAGCTCGGCCAGGATGGTCTCGGCGGACTTGAGCGCGAAGAGCGGTTTTCGCGGCTTTACGTCAGCTTCTGCGAGCGTCATCGCGGATTTTCTTCAACTCGTAGAGGGCTTCGATCGCTTGTCGGGGGGTCAATTCGTCGGGTCGAACAGCGTCGAGCGCAGTATGGACAGGATCTGCCTCCGCAGGCCGGGGAGGCGGCTGATGGGCAAAGAGCGGCAGATCATCTAGCACGCTGGCCCGCTCATCGGAAGACATCGTACCCGAAGAGCGTTGCTCAAGGGTTGTCAAAACCTGGCGAGCACGCTGGAGCACCGGCTCGGGCAGGCCGGCGAGCCGCGCCACCTGGATGCCATAGGAGCGGTCGGCGGCGCCGGGGCCCACCTCGTGGAGGAACACCACCTCGCCTTCCCATTCGCGCACCTTCATGGTGACGTTGGAAACGCGGGCGAGGGTCTTGGCCAGGCTCGTCAGCTCATGGAAGTGAGTGGCAAAGAGCGCCCGGCAGCCGGTGGTCTCGTGCAGCGCCTCGACTGCGGCCCAGGCAATGGAGAGCCCATCGAAGGTGGCGGTGCCGCGCCCGATCTCATCGAGCACAACAAGGCTGCGGCGGGTGGCGCGATTGAGGATGGCGGCGGTTTCCACCATCTCCACCATGAAGGTCGAGCGGCCATGGGCGATGTCGTCGCTGGCCCCGACGCGGGAAAAGACGCGGTCGATGACGCCGATATGGGCGGCCTCGGCGGGCACGAAGCTGCCCATCTGCGCGAGAATGGCGACCAGCGCGTTCTGGCGAAGGAAGGTCGACTTACCCCCCATATTGGGGCCGGTAACGAGCCAGAGCCGGCCACCGCCTTCGCCGTCAGCGCCCGAGAGATCGGCGTCATTGGCGACAAAGCTCTGCCCGTCGGCCCGTACCATCTCCTCGACCACGGGATGACGACCGCCCTCGATGCGGAAGGCCAGCGATGTGTCGACGTCGGGACGACAATAGGAGCGGGTGGCAGCCAATTGTGCGAGCGCGGCCGTCACGTCCAGCTCGGCCAGGGCATCGGCAAGCTGGCGTAGCGCGTCGGTTTGCGCCAGCACTGCCGTTCGCAGGCGATCAAAGATGCGCAGCTCGATTTCGAGCGCCGCGTCGCGCGCCCGCGCCATGCGGCCTTCAAGCTCGGCCAGCTCCGTTGTGGTGAAGCGCATCGCATTGGCGAGGGTCTGGCGATGGATGAAACTTTGCCGGTGCGGCTCTTCCATCAGCTTGCCGCCATGGCTGGCGGGCACCTCGACGAAATAGCCGAGCACGCCATTGTGCCGGATCTTGAGCGAGCGGACATTGGTCTCGTCCATCAGTCGTGCCTGCAGCGCCGCCACCACGGCGCGAGTTTCGCTGGCGAGCGTCTGCTCGTCATCGAGTGCACGGTCAAACCCCTTGCGCACGAACCCGCCGTCGCGGGCCAGCAAAGGGAGGTCGTCGGCCAAGGCCGCCGCCAGTTCGGTGGCGAGGCTGTCGGGAGCCGCGCCAAGCGTCTCGGCAAGGGTGGTGAGCACGGCAGGAAGAGCATCAAAGCCGGCGAAATGCCGCGCCAGCGCCTGTGCCGCGTGGATGGCCTTACCGGTGGCGGCAAGGTCGCGCGGCCCGCCGCGATCCAAGGCCAGGCGGGTGAGGGCGCGGGCCAGGTCTGGCACAGCCTTGAGGTCCGTCCGCAGCCGGCCCGTGAGCATGGTGTCGTCAACGAGGAACGCGACGGAGGCGAGCCGCTGGTTGATCGCCTCGGCATCGGCAAGCGGCGCTGCAAGCCGCGCAGAGAGGAGGCGCGAACCGGGCGCGGTGACAGTGAGATCAATGCTTTGCCGCAGCGAGCCTCTGACATCGCCACGCTGGGTCTGGTGCAGCTCGAGACTGGCGCGAGTGGCAGCATCGATCGCCATGTGTCGGTTGGCGGCGTCGGGAATGGGCGACCGCAGCACCACGCCGGCACCCTTTTGGCTTTCGCGCACATAAGCAACGATCGCCCCCAGCGCCGAACGCGCGGCACGGGAGATGGCGGATGGGTCAAATGCCGCTGCAGGGAAAGCATTTCGCAACTCAACGCCGGCACGTTCGCTGTCGAAGCTTTCGGCCGGGGCCGCGTGGGTGATACGCGCCCAAGCCGGGGCAAAGAGGTGCCGCTCCGTAAGCGTTGACCGCGTGGCATCGGTCATGAGGAGCTCGGCCGGGGCGATACGCGCCAGTTCGTCCCCTAGCTGCTCGGCCGCAAGGTCGACTGTAAAAGTTTCGCCGGTCGAGACATCCGCCCAGGCGAGTGCGAAATCGGTTTCGCCGTGCCGCACCATGGATAGGGCTGCGAGGAAATTGGAGGCGCGGGCGTCGAGGTGATCGTCTTCGGTCAGCGTGCCTGCGGTGATGAGGCGCACCACATCCCGCTTTACCACCGACTTGTTGCCGCGCTTCCTGGCTTCGGCGGGGTCCTCGACCTGTTCGCAGATGGCCACGCGATGGCCCAGCTTAATCAGCTTGTTGAGATAGTCATTGGCCGCATGGATAGGCACGCCGCACATGCCGATATCCTCGCCCAGATGCTTGCCGCGCTTGGTGAGCACGATGCCTAGGGCGGCGCTGGCGATCTCGGCATCTTCAAAGAAGAGCTCGTAGAAATCGCCCATGCGGTAGAACAGGAGATAGCCGGGATTGGCCGCCTTGATCTCGAAATACTGCGCCATCATCGGCGTCAGGGCCGGAGCGGCGCCGGCTTGTGCAGCAGGGATTGGCGTGGCGTCCATCGGGCAGGCAACAGGTCTCGGCGTGAAAGCCGAGACCTTAGGAGCCTAGGGCACAAAAGCCAACCAGTCCGGGGCAGATTTGCCCCGGAGAATGGCGACGCCTCAAGCCTTGTCGAGCGCCTGATTGATGTCGGCGAGGATGTCGTCGATATGCTCGATGCCCACCGAAATGCGCACCAGATCTTCCGAAACACCCGCCCTCGCCAGCTCCTCGGGCGAGAGTTGGCGGTGCGTGGTCGACGCCGGATGGCAGGCCAGCGACTTGGCATCGCCGATATTGACCAGGCGCAGGATCATCTGCAGGGCGTCGATGAAGCGGGCACCTGCTTCCTTGCCGCCCTTGATACCAAAGGAGAGAATGCCAGAGCCCGAACCCTTGGAGACCTTCTGGGCAACCGCGTGGAACTTGCTGTCCGGCAGGCCGGCATAGTTCACCCAGGCCACTTTGGGGTGGTTCTGCAGGTGCTGCGCCACCTTGAGCGCATTTTCGCAGTGCCGCTCCATCCGAAGCCCAAGCGTCTCGAGCCCTTGCAGGATCAGGAAGGAATTGAGCGGGGCAATGGCCGCACCGGTATTGCGCAGCGGCACGACGCGGGCCCGGCCGATAAAGGCGGCAGGCCCGAGCGCCTCGGTATAGACCACACCATGGTAGGACGGATCGGGCTCGTTGAGCACCGGGAAGCGCTTGGCATGGGCTTTCCAGTCGAACTTGCCGCTGTCCACGATCACGCCGCCCACCGAGGTGCCGTGCCCGCCGATATATTTGGTCAGCGAGTGCACCACGATGTCGACGCCCAGATCGAACGGTCGGCAGAGATAGGGCGTCGCCACGGTGTTATCGACAATCACCGGCACGCCATGGCGGTGGGCGATTTCGGCGATCCGTTCAATATCGACAACATTGCCGGCAGGATTGCCGATGGACTCAAGGAAAACCGCCTTGGTGTTGTCGTCGATGGCTTTTTCGAAGCCCTCATAGTCATCGTAGGACACCAGCCGCGTCTCGATGCCCTGGCGCGGGAAGCTGTGAACGAAGAGATTATAGGTGCCGCCATAGAGCTGAGACACAGAGACGATGTTGTCGCCCACGCCCGCGATGGTCTGGATGGC